>Ga0233433_10003371_pt1 | contig 12939 bp, 13 predicted proteins | sample SI_122_August201_5_FD_179868 | JGI IMG/M metagenome (GOLD analysis project Ga0233433, IMG submission 179868) | Seawater microbial communities from Saanich Inlet, British Columbia, Canada - SI_122_August2016_100_MG | ecosystem: Environmental > Aquatic > Marine > Inlet | place: Canada: British... | reverse complement strand
CCCCCGACATATCGCCGATATCAATGGCGATATCCCATGCAAAGGGCGGCCCCCCCATATCACCGCCTTGTTCGCTCGTCTGCAATGCTGTAGCCAGACTATGGCGACCGCGTTTGCTATCCGTGCTGACGTGCGCATCGCCAAAAGCCCATACGTTAAATGTATCGCCCGCCATCTATTATTATCCTCGCGATGAAGTTTACAACAGTCTATTGGTCCGCAGCGGCGAATTGGCAGAGCAGAAAATCGGCCCCTCGTTTGTAGCCCCCCACACCCATAGTATGCCCTGCGTCGTCCGTGAGTATACATTCGACCTCGGCTCCGGCCTCTTTCAACGCGTTCCGCAATGCCACACAGTCCTTGGTGCCGACACGGGCATCATCGTTACCGATCGACATAAAAATCGGCCTTCCCACCATATCCGCTGCATAGTGCACCAACGCCAAACCACCGACCTCTTCCCGCTGCACATCGGCAGCAAACTCGGAGAGCACGCGCCAATCGGTCACCGGCGCAAAACCGGCTGCCGCCGTGAGCCGCGCTTCATGAGCGAGCAAGTACAGCGCCAGATACCCCCCGCGCGAAGTACCGGAAACCGCAATGCGCCCAAACGCCGCAACGCCCCGCCTCAGACACGCATCGATAACCGCCCCAGCGTCCGCAGCAAAAATCGCAAACGGATCAACCCCGCCCACCACCAGCGAATTGCGCAGCGCGTGGATCCCCTCGCCAAAATGGTCAATGCGCTCACCGTGCCCCGTATAATCGAAACTCAGCACCCGGTGTCCAGCCGCCAAAAACGCGTCGGTCGTGTGATTGCAAGGCGCTTCGAATAGCGTCTTTTCCCGCCCCGACGCAAAAGCCATCAATAGCGCTGGTTCAGCCGCCAACTGCTCCGGCGGTGGCGAGAGCAGGGTGACCGTAAAGCTCCGACCATCGGCAGCGACTAGGAAATCCTCGCGTTCAAACATTCAAGCCCCCCCATCAGTCGTATTGCGTCTAAATCTGGCTGCTGGCAATGCCCTTGCCGCGCACAATGCCAGCGCATTGCCGACCGGACGCCAGCGCTGTAGTGCCAGCGTTTCGTCCGCAGGCAGGACAGCGCGGACAATCAAAAACCCTTGCTGCTCGTATGCGGCCTTTTGCAGTTCACTAAACGTATATTCCATCTCCAACGCGTTCTCTCGATGTATTTTTATTGCCATGACCGGCCTTGTTTGACTCGGCGCATATGCGTAGCCAATTTATTAAATCCAATAGCGACCTACCACCCGATGCAAATTCCAATGCTCCGATTACTTGCAGCCACTGAAGACGACGACCGCCGGCAGGTAAAAAAATGGCTCAAAGCCAATGCCGCGCTCGCGACCGCCCCCGTCGCGCACGACACCTTATACGAGCGCGAGATCGTGCATTGGCTGTATAAGGGAGATACCGCACTGCACTTGGCCGCGGCCGGTTATCGGCTTGAGATCGTTCGCTTGCTGCTGGCCGCCGGTGCCAACGCAAACGCGGCGCAGAATCGCCGCCGCAGCGGGCCATTGCATTACGCGGCGGACGGTTTTATAACCGGCCCCGCCTGGGACGAAAAAAGACAGGTAAAAACCATCGCCTGCCTGCTCGATGCCGGTGCAGCAATTGACACACAAGACGCCAATGCGGCCACTGCGCTGCATCGAGCAACCCGCACGCAATGCGCGGCAGCCGTCGAATACCTGTTGCACGTCGGCAGCGACCCCACAACGAGGAATAAGACGGGGGCTACGGCCTTTCACCTCGCCGTGCAGCATACTGGTCGCGGCGGCACCGGCACCGATGAAGCAAAAATGGCGCAACAGCAGATCATCGCGGCCTTTATTTCGTCTGGCGCCAACCCCGCACTCAAAGACGGTAAAGGCCTATCGGTCATCGATCGCGCCAAAAGCGCTTGCATACGGGAATTATTGTCCGGCGACGGATAAACATCTTTCGCAACTCGTCATCGGGGCGAGATTGACGAGCGTTTTAAAAGACTACAGTTTATGCGGCTCACGCTTCAAAGTTTAAAGCACCCATCCCCATCCTAAAAGAAAGACCCGCCATGCTCAAAGCCGTAAAGCAACTGAATTACACGATCATCCTCTGCGACGACATGGAGCTTATGAAAGCCTTCTACCGCGACCTGTTCCCCTTCCCCATTCGCGGCGACGGCGAAACAGGTTTGGGCTTCGAGACCGGCCCGACACAATTCTCGCTGCGCAAACGCACCCGCCCTTACGACGGTCAAGGCACCCGCAACGACCTGCCCGGCGTGCAGATCGCCTTCCTCGTCGAACCCGACGAAGTGCAGGAGTGCTACGATATACTCGTTGCCAAAGGCGTCAGAATCATGGAAGCGGTAACAGACCAACCCCGCGGCCACCGCACCATATATTTCGCCGACCCCGAGGGCAACCAACTCGAAATCTATGCCGAGATCTAATCAGCCGATGAGCGACAACTTGCGCGTTCACGCAATCGCTGTGGATATGGCTCGCTCAGCCGCCTTGTCCACAGCGATTGCGTGAACGCTTTCGGCGCAGAGCAATTTTCCAGACACGCCTAGCCTCTAGCCTTTAACACCTCGGCTACCCGACGCACCACAACCTCCTCTTCTCCGTCCGCCAGATGCTGCGGATTGAGCCAAATCTCCCCCGATGCAATCGACACCGCGATCGCCGGCGTCCCCTGCTCTAACTGCTCGTCTATTTCATTGACAGTACAGCCCAACAGCTGCTCGTCAATTCGCAACCGGGTCCGTGGTATCACCAAGGGCCGCCCTCCCCTCGTCGGCAGGGCGACCTCCGCCTCGACACCTGCAATCCCCTGCAACTCGGCGCACATCGCCTCGGCCTTCTCCTGCCAATGCCGCATTCGCTCACCTTCGTCCAACGCCTTGAAACGCCTTAGCGCGAACACCAGCCCAACAATCTGCTCCTTGCTCACTTTCAATGGCCGCCCAATCGGGCCATTGGGAAAGGCCTGCATGCGCGCGGCCTTAATCAAATCGGCACGACCACAGAGTATACCCGAATCATTCGGACCAGAAATATCTTTCCCGCCGCTAAAAATCACTAGATCACCGCCGGCCGCCAAAAACGCGTGCAAATTATCCACCGGCGGCAACTCCGCCGCCGCGTCTACGATCACTGGAATCCCGTGGGCATGGGCTAACTTTGCCACATCTTGCAAAGGCACCGTCGGCTGCGGATCGAGCACTACGTGCAAAATCGCCGCCGTATACTCCGACAACGCCGCCTCAATCTGCGCCAACTCCGTACCATCCTCACCGCCGACTTCAACAATTTTCCCGCCCGCCACCCCTACCGCATGGTCAAAGCCGATACGATGGTGCTTCTGCATCACAAACTCGTTCTTGCCTTCAACCACCGGCAACTGCCGCATCTTCTGGCGATCATCTCCCGTAATACAAGCCGCACAAGAAAGCAGAATTCCACCCGCCGACCCACTGGTCACCATGCCCGCCTCCGCCCCAGTCAACCGGGCCACCTCCCCCCCAGCCCAATCCATCAACTCCTCCATCACCACAAAGGCACCCGCCGCCTCGTTCATCTTTTCTAACACTTCGGGCGCGATCAGCGACCCGCCCAAATACGTCATACTACCCGAGGCGTTGATTACCCGCGCTACTCCAATTTCATCATATAAATGCGTCATATCATGCACCTTTTTTTCTTTTTATAGTGCCCAGTCTAACCGTCCCACCCTAGCTTGAACCTAAGCCTTCTCACCCTTCACTTGATAGGCAATCGCATAAAATGCCCGGTCCTTTCCCGTGCGATTCGGCTCACTGCGATGCCAAGTATAATTCGTAAAGAACAACCCATCCCCCGCCGCCATCGGCAACAACACCTCCTGCGTATAATCCACCTGCGCTAAAGGCACGCGTTGGCGTTTAAACGGCACAAAAGCCTCGCCCTCGCCATGCCCCATCGGCGGATCGTCGAAATACGACTCGTGCTCGATCAACTGCCACCCCTGTTGGCTACTCGGCATCACCGCCAGCGCGATCGCCTCGCGGTCGACGTCTTGCAGCGGTATCCAGCAATTGCAGCCCCACTCAGGGTCGATATGCCAATAGAAGGAATCCTGGTGGTAATAGCTGCGCCCGCCCTGCTCTTCGACGATTGCCCCGTGTTTGACCCCGACCTGGTCGGTAAAATATTCCACCGGCGATACCAACAGACGTTCCATCGCTGCCGCGAGGTGCGCATGGTTCGCAACCGTAGCAAACACGTCCTCTTGTTGGGCGGGGCCCTGTATGCCCCCCGGCAGTGCCCCGCCTGCAACGGACCGATAGCGCTCCGGATCGAGCACCTGAAAATGGCGTTCGGGCCAGTCGGGTTTATCCGCGACGATCTCTGCGACCCGCTGACGCACTCCCGCGATAAGATCGGCGGGGATCAGTCCGTTGACCACACAGTAACCTTCCTCGCGATAGGTCTCGATATGCTGTTCTGTTACTTGCATGATCCACCCCAACTTAAAATGATAGATGCTTCTTGAAAAAGGCCTCGGATTTATTGCCACCCCACCCGTGTTCACCGGCGTGTAGATCGAGCTCCAGGTTTTCAGTCGCCCCGGCAGCGCGATAAATTTTCTCGACCTGACGATAACATTCCATCGCCGTATCCACCTTAAAACACGTGTCGTGCACGCCAATATCAATCAGCAACGGCCTCGGCGCAATCAAGCCCTGCACATCGGGCAAATCCATCAGCTTAAAAAGTCCGGGTGCCACCTGCATGCCGCAATAATTAATATCGCGAATGCCAAACGCCGCCCATAAATCGCTATAACACATGATCTCAGCGGCTTTAAAACGCTTATCGCAAAGCGCCATCCACAAGGTCATCGTGCCGCCGCCACTCAAGCCCATCACGCCAAGCCGCTTTTCGTCGACACCGGGCAGCTTGCACACCACATCCGTCGCCGCCTTGCCGTGCGCGACATTGATAGAGATCGAGGTCATGCCCAACATCGTCGCGTGCAGATAATAGATATTGCACCAATCGCGCCCACTCTGTGGACGATGATTGGGCTTGTTGTTGTCGTTGCGCTCGCCAAAGCCAATCCAGTCGATCGCATAGGTGATAAAGCCCTGTTCGGCCATAACCTGGCCGTAGTTGTAGTTGTGAGCAGCAATATCCTGGCGTAGCGCCGGACTCGAATCATTGCCCATCACCGGCTCCTTGCCGTGCACCCCGTGCCCGTGACAGGCGAGAATCGCCGGCCGTTTTTCGCCGCGTTTCATATCTCTGGGATAATTGACCAGCAAGATCGCCGAAAGATGCTGTTGCACATCAATAATCCAGCGCTGACGGCGCAGGCCCTTTTCATTCCATTCGGCCAAGAGCTGGGGGTTGGCCGCGACCGCATCAGGAAAGTCGCCCAGGGTCGCCATGACCTTCGGCGTCGCGCTGCGTTTCCAAGCCTGATACTGGCGTTTCGTCCGGCCGGTGAAATGGTATTCGGGCACGTGGTCTTTGACCAGATCGATAAACATCTGTTGCGGGCTGAGATTGCGGATGGTCATACTATGCTCCTTATAAAGGCATGAAAGACAATAGGCTGGGGCAGTGGCTTCTCCACAACGGACCGGCCACCGGTGAGGCCATGGCCGAACGTATCGCCGACGGCCAAACGAGCACCGTCGACCTCACCGCATTCAATCGCGCGCGTCTGCCCGACTACCAGTAAATTCCGCGCTCGCCCCGGCGATAGAAGCATATGCCCCGTCAGCCACTGCGGCGCAAAGGGCCGCACCAACCGCGGCTTCTTCCTGCTGCGCACCTACTTCGACCTGCATGCCGAATTCAGCCGCCAACGCCTCGCGCAACAACGCGTTGAGCTTGAGCCCATTGCCCGAGCCAACGAGCCTCGACCGCTCGCCGGCGCCCAGAGCGACCGCCTGCCGATACGAGTCGGCCAACTGCACCGCCATACCTTCGAATAACGCGCGTGCCATATGGCCGGGGGTAAAGGTCTGGGGCGTCAAACCACAAAAGCTCGCTGTCGCATGTGGATTGCTGCGCGAGCCGGTAAAAAGCGGATCGACCCGCAAACCCTCCGCACCAGCCGGCACCTCGCCCGCCAATTCGACGAGCCGTGTATAAATAAGCTCGGGATCACGATCTCCACTGGTAAAATCCGCAACAGCTTGCGCAAAGAAATCGCGCAACACTCTAAAGGTCCTGCCGCCGACCACCCCCACGCCGGCGAGCAGATAACCCGATTGCATATAGGGCCGCAGTTCCAGCCAGCCATGTGGGACGGGCTGCCCGACATAGACCGAAGCCTGCCCCCCCGTCCCGACATTGATTGCGACTGTATTATCTCGGTCGGCGACCGTACCGGCAAAACTGCACTGGTGATCTCCGGAAGCCACTGTCACTGGAATCCCAGCCGACACCCCAAGCCGTGCAGCGACCGACTTACTCAAACCTCCAGCGATCGTGCATGAATCAACCAGATCGGGCAATAACGCTCGTGGCAAACCCAACGCCTCGAGCAGCGGATAATCCCAATCGCGGTCAGCGACATCATAGATGCCCCATCCCATCGCATCGGTCGGATCCGTGACCGGCAGAACACCGGTCAACCGCGATACGACGAATTCGGGCGCCGTGGTACTGGACACCCCACTCGGCAGCAAATCATTCGCTCGCAACCAATACCAGATCGACACGCCATACCCTGCGACCAAAGGACATCCGGTGCGTGCGAAAGCGGGCAAGCCCCCTTCTGCGGCAACCGCTCCTCCCATCGTCCCAAGCGCCTGTAAATAGGTCTGCCCATCACCAGATATCGGATCTTTAGCTCGCTGATCTTGCCAAGAGATAAAGGGGCCTACCGCCTTGAGTTGTGCATCGAGCAATTGCAGCCCCTGTTGCTGCCCCGTAACGCCAATCGCTGCCGGCTGTACCCCCGTCCGGCCGACGAGATCAGCCGCATTATCGACCGCCAATTCCGTCATGCGATCGAGATCCCACTCCGCGCGGCCCTTTTTCCCATCCACCGCCCCGGTGATTTCGGCGGTATTGGCGACACTTGATGTCCCGACGACGGCCTTTGCCGCAAGATCAATGACGACCGCGGTAAGGCTCGTCGAGCCCATATCGATGGCGAGATAATGCATCGGCATCGAAAAACGCTACAGCTTCGACCAGTCAAAAACTACACCCAGGAATTCTTCTTTATTCGATGTCAGCCCATCGTACATCGCCTGACAATCCGCCGGCGAAGCTATGTGGGTGAGCAGTGGGTCGACAACCAGCCGTCCGGCGACGATCCATTCAGCGATCTGGCGATAGTTGGCGTCGAGGTCACGGCTGCGCTCGGTCGCGTGTTGCGGCCAACGCCACTCCAGCGCGCCGATCATGCGAATGGCCTCCAGGTGGATCCGCAATAACATCGGCGTCACGTCAAAAGTCGCCCGCGCGCGCGGGCTGCCCAATAGGATCGTCTCGCCATAACGAGCCGTGCATTCCACCACCTGCGCAATAACCTCGCTGATCCCGATCGCCTCGACACCGATACGCACTCCGCCGCCAGTCCACTCCATCACCGCCGCGACCAGGTCGTCACGTCCGGAATTCACCGTGCGCCCGACCCCGCATTCCGCGGCCTGTTGCAACCGCAAATCGGAAAGATCCGCAAGCATCACATCCGCTCCGGCGAGGCCGAATAATTGCGCGGCAAAATTACCCACCAACCCACCGCCAACGACCAAGACCGCGTCCCCCGGCTGCACGCTAGACGAGCGCAAGGCCGAGATACTAACCCCAGCCATTCGGGTAAAGACCAGCTTTTCGCCGGGTGCGTCGTCCGGGACCGGCATTACCATCCTCCGCGCATCGGCCTTAACGATGGTCGAATGGCCGGAGAAAGAAAGAACTCGATCATCCGGCTGTACATCAACGACCTGAGCACCGACCTTCAGCACCCGGCCCAAATTGCCATAGCCAGTACCTCGCGGATATTGGCCTCCGTCGCCAAAGGGCATTTCTTTGACGAGACCGGTAAAACCAGCGCCTTCCGTCCCAGCGCTGATGATCGAGTACTCCGTCTCCACTAGCACTTCCCAGGGCTCTATACTTTCGTCGATATCTTTCTTCTCAACTTCAATCCTGCCAGGCTCTACAACAATTAACTGATCAGTAATCATCTGCAAATCCTCTCTGGAAATTTAAAAGGTGCGCACTGAATGGCATCAGAGCAAACTCAAACCACTTGCGGCTCAATTCGGCGTCCGTGTTGAATTTAAGCACACCGTAGCCGCTAATCGTCAGCCCGTTCTCGCGATACTTTTTTACCACGTCCATATACTTCTCATTGATCAGCGGATCGATAAAACGCTGGCCCTGCTCTATGCAGTCCAACCCGCATTCCTTGGTCGCTGCGATCAATTGATCATGTTGGTCCCAAGTGCGAAAACACTAACTCTGTATGCTCAGTTTCATGCTTCGCGTTCCCATTCGCTTAGAGTGAGCCTAAAAAAATGCCATGTGCCAAAACGCGATAGTCAGACATTTTTCCAGGCACACTATACCCCTTCAACTTAGATGTTATTTATAGCAGATGATCGATCTCGCCCTCTTGCACATTTTCCGCAAAAAGTTCCGGCCGGTCGTAGGGCGTCGTCATCTCGATCGGCTTGTCCTCGCGCGCAGACCGCACGAGCCCTTCCATGATATCCAATACGTGATTGGCCCTTTCACCTGAGGCCCGGTGCGGCCGGTCGGCGATAATCGCCGCCGCCATATCGGCCATTCCAAGACCGCGATACGAGCCACCGACATAGGGCCGGTCGGTTTCGATATTCTGCCAATCGCCGCCGCCTTCTTCTTTTGTAAAGAGGTCAAAATCGCTTTGATAATTGTTCCAGTGCGGCAATCGCATCGTGCCTTCGGTGCCATAGATCTCCATATTCGGCAGTTTCGACGCCCAGATCTCCCAACTGATCATCAAATTGGCCATGCCGCCTTCTTCGCATTCGAGCGCGCACACCAGATGCGTCGGCGTTTTGATCTCGATCTTTTCGCCGAATCGCTGTTCGGTAAGCACCGTGCGGTCCGTCACGCCAATCTGCGCGCGAGCCGAGACGGTCTTTACCCGCCCGAACAACGGCAGTAGCGCCGTGATCACATAGACCCCCTGGTCCAACATCGGACCGGCGCCTTCTTCATAGAAAAAATGCGGATTGGCGTGGTAGGCGTCCGGGCCATGGCCGCTCACTGCACCGAAGGCGGCGACCGGTCGACCGATCGCGCCGCTTTCAACGAGTTGCCGACACTGCTGCTGGGCTCCGGCGAGAAAGGTGTCCGGCGCGCACCCCACACGCAGCCCCTTTTCTTTAGCTTTCGCCAATACCTGCTGCGCTTCTTCAAGTTTGATACCCAATGGCTTTTCGGAATAGACGTGTTTGCCCGACTCCAGAATTGCCAGGTTGACCTCGCAGTGCACCGCGGGAATCGTCAGGTTCAGCACCAGGTCGCTGTCGTCGCCGGCCAATAACTCATCGACGCTACAAGCCCGTTGGAAACCGTATTCCGCCGCGACCTGCTCTGCGCGCTCCTGCATCAAATCGGCACAGGCGCCGAATTCCACATGCGCGAATTTCTGCAGCGTGTTCAGGTAGGAGTTTGCAACCATACCGCAACCGATAACACCTACTTTTATTTTTTGCATTTTGTACTCCCTATTTGACTTTTGAAATTCCATAAATTTCTTGCATAGACTAAGTTGGCAGTTTTAAAATCTCTCAAAGACACCACTGCCGCAAATTTAGCCCATTATAAAAACGATAAACATTCATCACCAATCCCATTTCTTGCAGCAACCCGCTAGCTGTCTTGTGGGGGTCTTTGCAATACAGCATCTTTCCTCTTCAATAGGCGGTCAACATTCAGTGGGCTCAACGTCAACCTCGCGGAGTAAAAGAGATGAGACTCGAAGGCAGAGTAGCACTAGTAGCTGGTGGCGCCGGCTCAATGGGCAGCGCAGTGGCGCAACTTTTCGCCGCAGAAGGTGCGGCCGTATGTGTGGCCGATATGGATAAGGAGCGCGCCGACGAGGTGGTTGGTGAAATCGTTGAGGACGGCGGGCGGGCGATCGCCGCCGCGTTGGACGTCTGTCAAGCCGAGCAGTGGGAACAGGTGGTGGTGTCGGCAGAAAAGGCCTTTGGTCATCTCGATTTGATGGCCAATCTCTCGGGCAGCAACTATCGCGTCAGCTTTGACGAGCAGAGCGAAGATATGTGGCGGAAGATCATCGACGTCAATTTGACCGCTTGTTTTATTGGCATCAAGGCGGTGGTTCCTGCTATGCGCCGAGCAGGGCGCGGAGTGATGCTGCACGTGGGATCACTGGCTTCGATTCACCAAGGGGCGGGTAGCCCAGCCTATGGCGTCAGCAAGATCGGCTTGGTGGCTTTAACCCGCAGCGCCGCCGCTTCGTATGCCCAGGACAATATTCGCTGTGTGCTGGTCTCGCCGGGGCACGTAGATACCAACTTTCTTCGCGGCGACTCGGCGCACAGTCCCAATAGCTGGGAAACCAGTATAGAAAATCCCGACAACTACGAGCGTCGCAGGGCCTCGACCCCGCTGGGGCGGCTGTGCTTGCCCGAGGATATTGCCAAAACCTTTCTCTTTGCAGCTTCGGACGAGGCGGCGATGATTACCGGGTCTATGCTCACGGTCGATGGCGGCGCGGGGATTTGAGCCTATGGTGCTCTAGCCCGCTTCGATCGGCGCGCACATCAAAGGCATTGGATCCGGTCGGTCTACATACTATAGAATAGTAAAAAGAGAGCATATAATAGCCCGCGCTATACTAATCGGTGACGGTGTAGCCCTTCACGGCTTCTTCATTCGAATCGATGACGACACGCATGTCGGGCGCCGCCTCCAACACCGCGAGCACACGGTCCACGACATTTCCGTCTCCATACGGGAATCTTCGCTTTATGACCGTTATATACTTCTCGAAGCTGTAGAGTCACACCGTCAAGAATAAGCAAATAGGTACAAAGAAAGCCCCCGATTTCTCGGGGGCTTAAGTAATGGTGGGCAATCGCGGACTTGAACCGCGGACATCCTGCGTGTAAAGCAGGCGCTCTGACCAACTGAGCTAATCGCCCAATGACCTCTTAAAGGTAATTATTCTCATCACAATACGCAAAAACCCGAATAACCCTCTATTTATAGGGTTATTTTTGTTACTTACGACTTCCAAAATTGAGTGTAGGCGCTAATTCTAAATGTGCCTGAACCAGCACCAAAACGAAGGGATTGATCTCTCACAACCCACTGGAAAAAACGCTCATGCACCTATTAAGAGGCTTTGTTGGATGAATGGTCTAAGGCCTGTCTTGTTTTGGCTTGCTCCGTTTTTTCACGTTTCGACGTTGTAGGCTTGAAGCATTCCCAGGTGTGATCTTCTCCCAGATGGACTTCCCACGGCCCGGTGGACCGTCCGGTCGTCGATCAGGTAATCTCCGCGAAGCAATTGTTTGTTGTGGCTGAGGATTAATCGTTTGGATCTAACGTCAATTTTAGTGGTTCGTACGGTCTGCAAAGTGGATTATTTTTCAAATTCAGACAAGTAAATTCCTTTTAGGATAAAACATTGATTTGATACGGCAAATTAGTCGTGTATTATCCTTTTTCTTAATTATTCTGCATGGTATATTGAGGAAGATCGGCTTCTGGTAGGATGGTTAATTGGTTGTTCTATTCGTCAGGCGTGGTTCCACGCCCAGCCAGGAGCCTGTACTATTTTAAGAGGGCTTTCGTGCAACAAAGCCTTGAGCACCCCGCTGAAGCATAAAAGAGAGGTTATCTCATGGACATTACTAAACGACTTACCATGCGCATCCACATCGAAAAGTGGGCCGCAGGCAATAAATTACGTGGCGCATTGAAATAATGCTCAATATCACGTCGATCAAGTGGAAGCTGATGCTGGTGATTCTGTCGATCACCAGTGTGGCCTCGCTTACAGTAGCCGTCTCCGCGTCGATATACGACCGCATCGCTTACAAAGAGACTCTGGCGCGCGATCTCAATATACTGGGCAGATTGATGGCGGATTCCGTCGTGGCGATACTGGACTTTGAAGATCCAATCGCTGCAACTGATGCGCTGAACCACTTAAAAAACGAGCCGCGACTGGAGGTGGCGTGCCTCTACTATGCTGATGGAACGGTCCTGGCCTGCTACCACCGCGACGGGGTGGAGCTTGCACCACCGCCGCTGGATCAGATCAAATGCGGCTTTCTCGAAGATCGTTTCATATCAATACTGCCCGTGGTGCTGCAGGATGAAGTATTGGGACACGTATATATACAGCGCGATTTATCCGACCTCGACCAACGGCTTTGGGATTTCGCTCAGTTGGCAGGAATGCTGCTATGCGGGTTGCTGACCTTGTGTTTCCTGATAGCGAACCAGATGCAGAAAGTAGTCATCCAACCCATCGAACGTCTCGCCGAAGCGGCGCACAGGGTATCGTTCACCGGCGATTACTCGATCCGCGCGCCCGAGGCGCCCAGCCGCGACGAAGTGAGCTCGTTGATTGACCACTTCAACGAGATGCTGGCTAAAATAGAGAATCGCGACAACGAGTTGGAGATGCTGGTTGAGACGCGCACCGTCGCATTGCAGTCAGCGATGGAGGAAGCTCAGAGTGCGAATCAGGCCAAGAGCGATTTCTTGGCCAATATGAGCCACGAGATCCGTACTCCGATGAATGCCATTCTCGGTTTTACCGATTTACTCAGCGAGAGCGAAATCGACTCCCGCCAGAGCGACTTTATCAATACCATATCGACTTCGTCCGAAGCCTTGCTGGTTATCATCAACAACATCCTGGACTTTTCAAAAATAGAATCCGGCC
>Ga0233433_10003369_pt1 | contig 12945 bp, 13 predicted proteins | sample SI_122_August201_5_FD_179868 | JGI IMG/M metagenome (GOLD analysis project Ga0233433, IMG submission 179868) | Seawater microbial communities from Saanich Inlet, British Columbia, Canada - SI_122_August2016_100_MG | ecosystem: Environmental > Aquatic > Marine > Inlet | place: Canada: British... | reverse complement strand
CCGTCGATGGCATTCATCCGGATACGGTCTCCCAAAAGCGCCCCTCCCGTCTTGCGGCGGGTGGGGTCTACAGCCAACACAGCGATCCGCAGTGCATCACCGTAATCAATCCGAAGTCGCAAAATGAACTCATCTGTCAGGGAAGACTTCCCCGAACCGCCGGTACCGGTAATTCCCAGTACCGGGGTGTGCTCCTTGGAGCGGGTCACAGCGGCGCGAATCTGCCGAATTAGAAATTCACTGATCGTGCCATTCTCAATTTCGGTCAGGACGCGCGCAAGCCGGACACCCTCGGGATCATTCAATCCTTCTATCGATTCACTGGGCTGCTCAGCCGGGTAAAAATCTGCCCGCTCAAGCATGTCATCAATCATGCCCTGAAGGCCAAGATGCTGCCCATCTCCGGGTGAATAGATCCTGCTGACGCCATAGTTGTGCAGAGCCTTGATTTCCTCTTCGACAATCACACCGCCGCCGCCTCCGAACACTCGAATGTCCGGCCGGTTGCGCTCGTGCAGCATATCGATCATGTAGGAGAAAAATTCGGTGTGCCCGCCCTGGTAAGAACTGACGGCAATTCCCTGGACGTCTTCCTGAACCGCTGCATCTACGATCTCTGCCACGCTGCGGTTATGGCCCAGATGAATTACTTCTGCACCGGAAGCCTGCAGGAGCCTGCGGATAATATTGATGGCAGCGTCATGGCCATCGAACAAGCTGGCGGCCGTTACAAAGCGAACACGGTAGGCCGTGTCGGACTGAGTCGGTATTCCCGGATGATTCAGAGAAGATGGGATGGAACTCATAGCCGGATTAATGACTCGGGCGAAGAGAGGATTATTTTAGTTTCCGTTTACGTAAACGTCAATTGGAGCTATAATTCTGGGCATTCCTCAGGAAACCTCGTGTGTTGCCGATATGACCCCTGATGCCACTCCCTACTCGATCTCGGACCTCGCCCAGGAGTTCAACCTAACCACCCGAGCCATCCGGTTCTACGAGGACGAAGGGTTGCTCCAGCCCGGCCGCAGCGGCCGTCGGCGGGTGTACGGTACTAGGGACCGGGTACGTCTGAAGCTGATTCTTCGTGGCAAGCGCCTAGGCTTCTCGCTGAGTGAGGTCCGGGATATTATCGAGATGTACGACCTCGATTCCGGAGAGGCTGGTCAACTGAGTTACTTCCTTGAGCAGATCCAGCAACGTCGTGAGGCGCTCGAACAGCAGCGTCACGACATTGACCTCACTCTGGAAGAACTCGACAACATTGAATCTCAATGCCGGGGTCGTCTTGCTGCACTCGCCTGAGCAGGTGGGAGTGCTAGCCTTCTTAGTCGATCTGCCACACACTCCAGGACGAACTCTTGTTGAATAACACCAGCCCGGGGACTCAGGTACTGCTGGTACTCGCAAGTCTGACGGTTGTCATTGCGGGCCTCAAAGCTGCCAACGCTATTGTGGTCCCGCTGCTGATGGCTATTTTTCTCGCGATCATATCCGCCGCCCTGCTGCAGTGGCTGAAACGCAAGGGATTGCCGCTTTGGGCCGCGATGACGCTGGTGCTCCTGCTGTTGGCGAGCACACTGGTGACGCTGGGATCGCTCATTGGCGCTTCTATCAACCAATTCAGCAGCGCCCTGCCCCGCTACGAAACGCAATTTGATTTGCTGATCAATCAGGCAACCGTGTGGTTGGGGGGTCTTGGCATCAAACTACCGGCCGGAGGAGTCACCGAACTTTTCGACCCTGCGGGTGCGGCCAAACTCCTGGGCCGGTTGGTGAGTGGATTTGGTGGTCTACTCGCCAACAGTATGCTGATCATCTTTACCGTACTGTTTTTGATGGTCGAATCCACCAGCCTGCCTGAGAAGTTGCGCAGCATCTCGCAGAATCCGGACAAGACACTCGGCGACCTTTCCGCCTTCATGAAATCAGTCAATCACTATCTCGTGATTAAGGCCATAATGAGCCTGATCACGGGTTTGGTGATAGCAGTTTACCTAACGGCCCTTGGAGTCGATTTTGCAATCGTCTGGGGTGCGTTGGCGTTCTTTATGAACTTCGTTCCGTACATCGGATCAATAATTGCTGCAATCCCGGCCGTAATACTCTCGTTGATTGATGCGGGACCTGTGGTTAGCCTTGCCGTGGCGAGTGGATTTGTGGTGGTCAATCTCATTGTGGGTAATGTGCTGGAGCCGCGGTATATGGGACGGGGGCTTGGTCTTTCAACGCTCGTGGTGTTCCTATCGCTGCTTTTCTGGGGCTGGGTATTTGGCCCTGTAGGGATGTTCCTCTCTACCCCGCTAACCATGATCGTGAAGATTGCACTGGAAAACGATCCAAAAAGCCGCTGGATCAGTGTCCTGCTAAGCGCCCAGGCACCTGAGCGGCGCACCTCCCCATAGCACCCGCCGTCACATCTTTGCTCCAAGGCGTTCCGGCCGAGAACCGGCAGCATCGCTTGAAGGTGCCCGGTTTATGAAACTGGACGCATTACAGTCCCCAAAATACAGGCGGTTTTGGCTGGGCTCTATTGGTTCCACCGGAGCGACTCAACTTTACTTTGTGGGAATGGGGTGGCTGGTCTTTGAACTGACCGGATCTGCGCTGTATCTGGGCCTGCTCGGAGTCGCAATGGCCGTCCCGACGATTCTCGCAACTCTCGCCGGCGGGCTCATGGCGGATCATGGTAACCGTGGCCGAATTCTGCTTGTCACTTCTATACTGGCAGGCGCTGCACTGGGGGTACTGGCGATGCTCGACCTTGGCGACTGGGTAACGGTCTGGCAGGTACTGGTTATCGCTGCCCTTCTCGGGCTGATTTCGGGCTTTGATCTGCCGGCGCGAGTTTCGTTCTTCCCCGCTTTAATCGAACCGCATCAGATGATGAGCGCGGTCGCACTGAATTCAATTCTCTGGCAGGGAACGAGGATGGTGCTGCCCGCTGTGGGCGGCGTGCTGATTGCGCTCGCCGACACCTGGATTATCTTTGCGTTGTGCACCGTGGGCTTTGCGGTAATGGCTCGAATCCTTTTGAGTCTGCAGACGCCCGACAGCCCCCAACGTGGCTCGATCAAAGACCGAGGACTTGGAACTGCGTGGCATTTTATCCGCCAGGAGAAACTTTTTGCCGTACTCATTGCGATGACCTGGATTTCAATGTTTTTTGGCACCTCGTATGTTCAGATCATGCCGGTCTTCGCTCAGATATTGAATACCGGCGAGGAAGGATATGGACTACTGCTTTCTGCTACCGGCGTTGGCTCAGTGCTGGGAACCATACTCGTCGGACGGCTGCAGAGTTCGCCGACACTCGGCCGTGTCATGATGGGTGGAAGCGTCTTGTTCACTCTGTCACTGGCACTGTTCGCGCTGGCGACAAGTCTTGCAGCGGACTGGCCGTTCGCCTTCGCGATGGCTTGCGGCTGTGCGATGCTTTCTGCTATTGGAGGATCATTCTTCCTAATCAGTTCTATGACCGTGATGCAACTCGCTGTGCCGGATACCCTGCGTGGAAGAGTCATGGGCATTCACAGTATTACCTTCAGCCTGATTGCTCTAGGAGGTCTCGTTTTGGGGCCGCTCGCTGAACTCGTTTCCGCACCGGGTGCCGTATTGGTCGGCGCTGGTGCGGTACTGACGAGTATTGTCGGTTTCTCAATAGCGTTTCCTCGATTGTGGCGTCTTAATGGCCAGGACCAGAAACTTTACCTCTAGATACTGCCAATCGTATCGACCTTCTCAGCACGATAGACGCGCTCCATGGTCCGTTACGCTCCATGATCCAGAACTGTTGACATGGTAAAATTAAAACTCTTCCGCTGTGTTTGTAGGTTCCGCGTTGACACCTTCTGACCCTTATCCTTTAACAGCTCTGACAGCGCTGTCCCCGATTGACGGAAGGTATGGGCCCAAGGTTTCGGATCTCAGACCCTTTTTCAGTGAGTTTGCGTTGATCCGTTACCGGGTCTTTGTCGAGGCACAATGGCTGCTGTCGCTGTCGGCTTGCGAGGACCTCCCGGAGGTGCCCCCTTTCTCCGCGTCCGCAAAAACTTTTCTCAACAGAATCTCGGATGACTTTTCGGTTGGAGACGCCGAACAGGTCAAGGCGATCGAAAGCACCACCAATCATGATGTCAAAGCGGTGGAATACTTTCTGAAACAGAGAGTGTCACAACACAAAGAACTCAGCGCGGTATCGGAATTTATCCATTTCGGTTGTACCTCGGAAGATATCAATAACCTCTCTTATGCCCTGATGGTGCGTGACGCCCGTAACGGAATCCTGCTGCCCGCTGTCGACCAGATGACTTCTATACTTGCTGAGATGGCCGGCGCTCTCGCAGATCAGGCGATGCTGGCGCGCACTCATGGTCAACCAGCGAGCCCCACAACCATGGGGAAAGAGCTGGCCAACGTGGTGGCCCGACTGGACCGAGCTCGAGACCAGGTGGCGACAACCGCAATACGCGGGAAATTCAACGGCGCAGTCGGTAACTTTAATGCTCATCTTATCGCTTACCCCGAGCTTGACTGGTTACGCCTGTCACGAACTTTTGTTGAATGTATCGGCCTCGACTGGCAGCAGATGACCACACAGATCGAACCTCATGACGATCTTGCAGCGCTTTGTCATGCGTTGGTCCGGTTAAATACGATACTGATTGATCTTGACCGAGACCTGTGGGGCTATATCTCACTGGGCTACTTCCAACAAAAGACGGTAGAAGGCGAAGTGGGCTCAAGCACCATGCCGCACAAAGTGAATCCTATTGATTTCGAAAATAGCGAAGGAAACGCTGGCCTGGCTAATGCGCTTCTTGAGCATCTGGCGGCCAAACTCCCGGTCAGCCGTTGGCAGCGAGACCTCTCAGACTCGACGGTAATGCGAAATCTGGGCCCGGCTTTTGCCCACTGCCTGTTGGCACTGGATTCAGCCTGCCGGGGTCTTGGAAAACTCGAGGTCGACGAGACGCGACTGAACGCTGAGCTCGATAAGACATGGGAGGTACTGGCCGAGGCGATCCAAACTGTAATGCGACGCTACGATGTACCGGAACCGTACGAGAAACTCAAGGCGCTCACCCGGGGTTGCTCAGAAATTGACGCAGCCACACTACGAGACTTTGTGACAGCGTTGCCTATTCCCAAAGCCGCTCAGAACAGTCTCGCAGCCCTCACCCCGCAAACCTACACAGGCAACGCAGCGGCGAGCGTGCGGATGTTTCTGAAGGGAAGACACAAACACCACTGAGCACAAAGGCAGGCCCATGGACGATGGAATCCGCCTCTCCCGCCTCATGGCGCAACAAGGTCTGTGCTCACGGCGGGAAGCAGACCGACTGATCTCCGCTGGACAGGTTCTGGTGGACGGGAGAGTAGTTAATCAACTCGGGTCCCGGGTGCACCCTCTGGCAAAAATCCAGTTGAGCTCCCAAGCGCAGCACCAGCGTGCGTCGCTGGCAACTGTGCTTCTGCACAAACCACCCGGAGTTGTCTCGAATCAACCTGAAAAAGGCTACCCTGAGGCGGTCTCTCTGATTACCAGAAACAACCGTGCGGATGCCGGCGTCCAGAGGCAAATGCCAATTCCCAAGGCGCGAAGCCTCCATGTCGCCGGGAGGCTTGATATTGATTCTGCCGGACTGCTGGTGCTGACCCAGGACGGGACGGTTGCCCGAACCCTGATCGGGCCCGACAGCCGGATAGAAAAAGAATACCACGTGGGTGTCGAAGGGGATATCACTCCAGCCGCTATCGAGCAACTTCGCAGCGGTCTTATCCTTGATGGTCGCCCGCTTCGTCCTGCCCGGATCACTCACGCCCGTCCCGGCCAGCTGGAGTTCGTTCTCAAAGAGGGTCGCAAACGGCAGATTCGGAGAATGTGTGAACTGGTGGATCTAAGTGTCCGTACGCTGGTACGGGTCCGTATTGGTCGGGTTCTCCTGGGTCAACTACGGCGTAGCCAATGGCGTCACCTTGCAAACGGTGAAGTCTTCTGATGGCCAGTCTGTACTCACTCGCACGACCTCTGCTTTTCCAGGTTGATCCCGAGACGGCCCATCGATTCACCCTCGCGGCCATCGGGATACTCGGGCGTATCCATCCCATTAATCAATATGTTGCCGACGTATGCCGGGGATCACTGCCAGCAATTCCCGTCGAAGCTATGGGCCTTGCTTTCCCAAATCCCGTAGGCCTTGCAGCAGGACTCGACAAACATGCGCAGGCTGTCGACGGACTGGCCACTCTGGGGTTTGGGTTTCTCGAACTGGGTACCGTGACACCTCTACCGCAAACCGGAAACCCCCGGCCGCGCATGTTTCGACTAACCAGAGCACAGGCCCTGATTAACCGGATGGGCTTTAACAGTGAGGGTCTCAATCAGTTCCTTTTCAGACTGGGTCAGCACCAGCAACAGGCCATCATCGGCATTAACCTTGGTCGTAATGCCACCACCGAAAACAAAGACGCTTGGCGGGACTACCTGACAGGCCTGCGTGCGGTATACCGCATCGCCGACTACGTAACGATAAACATCTCTTCGCCCAATACCGAAGGGCTTCGGGATCTGCAGGAGCATAACACTCTGGATCAGTTACTCCAGCAATTGAAAGACGAGCAGCGTCGACTGGCAGATCTGCACAGTAAGTACACACCCATCGCGGTGAAAATTTCACCTGACCTGGATACGGATGCGATCGGGCGTATAGCCGAGGTGCTGACCCATCGTGGCATCGACGGGATTGTGGCTACCAATACCACCACCACCCGGCCACTGGATTCAGGCATATACCCCCAGGCTTCGCAGACAGGTGGCTTGAGTGGTGCACCATTGGCGACCCTTTCACATCGCATAATCAGTGAGCTCAGGCAGCATACACCGTCCAATTTTCCGATCATCGGCGTCGGCGGTATTGTAGATGCCGCATCCGCCCAAGCTGTCCTCTCTGCGGGGGCAACTCTGATTCAGCTATATAGCGGACTCATTTACCGTGGCCCTGCCCTGGTGCGGGAAATACTGAAGGCCCTTGAGGCGGCAGATACCACCGGTCGCTAACTGGTCAACACCAACATGGCAAGCAGGCATTCCAACCCACTCCTCCATCTCAATGACCAAGATGGAAGCTATCCGCCATCCTGGTACGCAGCTACAGCCACCGGTATTCCAAAAACGCAGTCACTACAGGGTGACCATCGTTGTGATGTTGCCGTCATCGGCGGCGGCTTTACCGGCCTCTCGGCTGCCCTGCACCTTGCCGAGCGTGGATACTCGGTGCGTCTGCTCGATGCCCACCGCATCGGCTGGGGTGCGAGTGGCCGCAACGGAGGCCAGGTCGGCACGGGGCAGCGCGTCGCCCAGGATGAACTCGAGCAAAAAGTAGATAGCAGCCTTGCCCGTGATGCCTGGCAAATCGCCGAAGAGGCCAAGGGGCTGGTCACGGACCTTATTGCCCGGCACCAGATTCCCTGTGATTACCGGAGAGGGTCGATTCATGCCAACCACCGGCGTCGCTACGATGATCACTCCCGACGGTTTGTCGACCTGCTCAACGAAAGATACGACTACGATGAGATCCGGTATGTACCACCGGATGAAATGCAGGCCCTGGTCGGTTGCAAAGGCTATTCCGCCGGCACGCTGGATATGGGCGCGGGCCATCTACACCCGCTCAATTACGCGCTGGGTATTGCCCGAGCCGCAATGACTGCTGGCGCAGTGTTATTTGAGAACTCCGAAGTCACTCACATAGACACGGGAGATCCGGTACGCCTTTACACAGCTCAGGGCTCTCTGACTGCACGATATGTACTCTACGCGTGCAACGGCTATATCGGTTCGCTCGAGAAATCTATCGGCCGGCGCGTAATGCCGATTAATAACTACATCATTGCAACCGAACCGCTGAATGATGAGACCGTCCGCGGACTCATTGCCAACGGTGCCTGTGTGTCGGATTCGCGCTTTGTGGTCAATTACTTCCGATGCTCGGCGGATAACCGAATGCTTTTTGGTGGCGGTGAAAGTTACGGTTACCGTTTCCCCAGAGATATCAAAACCTTTGTGCAAAGGTACATGCTCAAGATTTACCCGAACCTTAAAGACACGAAAGTGGAGTATGGCTGGGGCGGCACGCTAGCCATTACCATGTCACGCTTACCCTATTTTCAGCGTCATAGTGCGAACATCTTCTCAGCATCCGGCTACTCCGGCTCGGGAGTTGCGCTTGCCACCGGCGCCGGCGCCATGCTTGCGGAAGCGATCGATGGCGTAGCCAGCCGGTTCGACGTCATGAACCGTCTTCCAACACCGTCCTTTCCCGGAGGCAGCGCCCTTCGATCTCCGTTGCTCGCGCTCGCGATGACCTGGTTCGCAATACGCGACCGACTTTGATTCAACAACCCGTGCGGTTCCGATAACCCCGGTAACAGAAACTATTGCTGTGCAACACGCCTAAAGCAAATTGAGCGGTTATTGGCCGGCATCGGAATATCATCATCAAGAACAAAACCCTGATCCTGTGCGACCTGGGTGAGGTCCTCGAAGTTTCGGATACCACTCGCAGGGTCGCGCGCTTTCAGCCATTGATCAAACTGCACGTTGCTGGGCTCAAGCGGTCGGTCCGCATATCGATAAGGCCCGTAGAGATAAATCCCCTGCTCTGGCACGAGAACATCCCTTGCCGCCGCAAACAACTGGCACGCACCCTTCCAGGCAACGATGTGTAAAGTATTGATACAGACGATCGCGTCAGCCTGAGGCAGTTTCAGGTTATCTGACAGAAGGTCCAGGCTGATCGGCGCAAGGCAGTTATCGCCCGCTTCTTGCCGCCAGAGGGATATCCCTTCGAGATTCTCCTGCAAATCGCTCGGAAGCCATTCGAGATCTGGAAAAACAGACGAAAAATAGGCTGCATGCTGTCCGGTTCCACTACCGATCTCTAATACCCTTCCACGCTTGGGGAGGCACTGTCGTAAAACCGCAAGGATAGGTTCCCGATTCCGATCACAGGCGATGGCGTAAGGCTTTTCCGGACTCGAACTATTCATGGCAGTAGGTCCCCGGCCAGATGTCATACCCATCCGGCATCTGTACGGTGCAATCCGGCTAGATAAAGGGAGAAAAGATGAACTCTCTGAGCGGGACTTGATAATGATCAATTAGCATGAGCGCGAACAACATCGCAAGGTACTGAATTGAATAACCGAAGGTCTGCTTAGAGAGCGCGTCAGTGTAATGACGATACAGTCGGACCACAAAAACCAGGAAGATCGTTCCCAAAATGAGCGCCCCCGCAAAATACATCTTACCGGACATCCCGGTCGCAAAAGGCAGAACACTCACCGCCAGCAACAACACGGTGTAAAGCACCATCTGAAGCAGCGTATGCCTCTCACCATGGGTAACGGGCAACATGGGAATGCCGGCTGCAGCGTACTCATCTCGCCGATATAGCGCCAATGCCCAGAAGTGCGGCGGCGTCCAGCAGAAGATAATCAGGAACAGCAAAAGTGCATCCGATGCCACCTCACCGGTGACCGCAGTCCAGCCCAGCACCGGCGGCATCGCACCAGCAGCGCCGCCAATGACGATATTCTGTGGCGTCGCATGCTTAAGCCAAACCGTATAGACCACGGCATAACCAATCATCGATGCAAAAGAAAGCGCCGCCGTAAGGGTATTGACCATCGTAACCAGCACTAGCATCGACACTACAGCCAGTGCGCTCGCAAAAATCAGTGCAGGGGTGATGTCAACGGTGCCGGTCGGAAGCGGGCGGCCGGAAGTCCGGGCCATGACGCGATCAGCCCTGCGATCCAACAGATGATTGAAAGCCGCTCCGGCGGCGGCCGAGAGACCAATGCCAAGGGCGCCAAAAATCAGCACGGAGACCGGCACCATGCCCTCGACGGAAAGAAACATTCCGACAATGGCCGTAAACACGATCAGCGCCACTACCCGGGGCTTTGTCAGTTCGTAGTAAGCGTGCAAAGTCTGTCCGGGGTTTGACGACATCTGCGACGGTGTGGAGGCCTGCACTTTCATGACGGCGATGAATTATACGGGATCATCGAACCGGACTAGCCGATGCGCGAGGCTCGCAGCAGTCGGCTGATATCTTTTCGCAGATCGGCAGGGTCACTCTGCACGGGGTAACTCATCATCAGATTGCCTAGCGGATCGACCAGAAAGATCTTTGACGGCTGCTGGGTTAGCTCATCAGTCCGGGGGGCAAACTGTGAAAGGAGCTTTTCCCTTTTGGACGCATCTACGGCAAGCACCACAGTCTGAGGCATCACAAGGCGGATCTGACTTAATGAAGGTAGTGAATCCGGATTCAGTGTCACCACTATCAGGCGAATCCGCTTATCGTTTTTTCCCTGACTCAAGCGTACACGTCCTATCGCGTCACTCAACTGCTTACAGGAATCATTACAGTCATCGCCCACGAAGAAAAGATAAGTCCAACGGCCGAAGAATGAATTGAGATCGACACTGCCTCCGTCAGGTGAAATCATCTGCACATTAGCGAGGGGTCTGGGTGGATCGATCAGATCTCCCCGATTACGGAAGGTATCCGGCTTCCATAGCCATGCTGCAATGACAGGCGACAAAAAGAGCGCCATCAGTGCAATCAGCATCCAGCGATTACGGATTTGTGTTGTCCGGGAAACAGGGCCTGGGTTGGGGTCATTCATCGATGTCATTCCTAACAAGGGTTCGCCTCGCTCTGATCTCGCGCCGAAGCATAGCGCCCACTACACCTGCAAATGCAAGCGCCATCCCGAACCACTGAACGGCATAGGCCTGGTGGCGCTTAACCGCCGTCCGGTCAGGTACTGGCCACACGCGGATAAACCCGGCCGGCTCATTCGGAGCAAGTCGGAAAACATAAGGATGGATTGCATAGGGTGCTGAATCAGCGAATGCCGAAAGATCGAGGTTCTGGCGCAGGATCGCATCATATGCTGGTGGATGGTCTTCTAGGGTGAAGGCACGCATAGGCTCAGTAAGGCGGCCGCTGATAGTTCGAACCCCTCGGGGAATGTCCGGACTCGGAAGGTCTTTTCTCGACCCTAAAAGCGGAATCCAACCCCGATCAACCAGTATCCGCGTGCCGCCAGGATAGATGATAAAAGGTGTCAGCACATGAAAACCCGGCTGGCCCTGATATGTCCGGTTATCCCAGAGAAACTGCCCCTGACTATCAAACCGGCCGTGCGCCTGGGCTGGAAAATTTGAGTGGCCAGGCTGCAGCAGGGTGCCTGTAATCTGGATCGGCACTTCGTTCGCCCGGACTGAGTAGCTGTCATACCAAACCTGCTTTTCCTCAGCACGTTGTAACTGCCAGATTCCCAATCCGATCAAAAACGCACATATGACTGCCACACCGAGTAACGCCAGGGGATGGGATATCCGTCGCCTCGACACTTCAGTTCACCGAAAAAATCGGGGTTTTTGATAACATTACCACCATCCATACAACAGCGATTTTTCAATGCTTGCGAAAACCGTAATCCTCATACTCTTGGCGGCCATGGTAATCAGCCTTGGCGCTGCCATGTTTTCAATGATGCGAGACAAAGGCCGCGGCACTGGCACGGTGAAAGCGCTTACTTATCGCGTCGCCATCTGGGCATTTCTACTTTTGCTGATTGTTGCCGGGCTCTACACCGGAATCCTGAAGCCCGGTGGATCGCTCCAGCAGGCTTCCGTGCCGAGCCAACAATAAGCTTTTATCCTGAGGAGACCACAGAACTCGGCCCGAGGACTCGGCAGTGGCTATGGTCTGCAGTAAAACCTTACAGGATATAAACGAAGATAAATAGACCGACCCAGACCGTATCGACGAAGTGCCAATACCAGGCAGCACCCTCAAAGCCGAAGTGCTCATCCGGCTTGAAGTGTCCACGCAAACACCTTACCAGTATGACTGCAAGCGTTATAGCCCCTACCGTGACGTGAAAACCATGAAATCCCGTCAACATGAAGAAGGTCGCACCATAGACCCCCGAGCCTAGGGTGAGGCCGAGATGGTTGTAGGCCTCCATGTATTCCCCAACCTGAAAATACATAAACGCTGCGCCCAAGACCACGGTCACAAACAGCCAGAAGTTGAGCGCACCCCGCTGATTCTTCTTAAGAGCCCAATGAGCAATCGTTAACGTGACACTCGAGACAAGCAGAATGACCGTATTGAGCAATGGAATTCCAAAAGCACCGATTGTTGAGAATTGTCCCGGTCCTACGTCGTGACTATCCGGGCCAATAAAGGTCGCTCCTGCGGGGCCTGCCGACGGCCAAGTTGCCTCGAAACCAGGCCATAACAACTCCTCTCCCGCAATCCAGGGCACGGACAGGACGCGGGTGTAAAACAGAGCGGCAAAAAATGCGCCGAAGAACATTACTTCGGAGACAATGAACCAGCCCATGCCCATTCGAAACGACGTATCTACCTGGGCATCATAGCGTCCGGCCTCGCTCTCTACCGCAACTTGACCAAACCAGGCACAAAGCATCAGGACGATAATCACCGCCCCCGCGATCATTAGCCACGGCCCCGGGGGGAGATGATGCAGTTTCAAAATGAATCCTAGCGCGAGCAGAAACAAGCCCATTGAGGTAATCGTGGGCCACTTGGTCGGATCGGGCAGATAGTAACCGCCGTGTGCTGCACTCATGTGTTGCGTCCTCGTTTGTATGAATATTTTAATAGAAATTGTTATCAGTCAGTTCAGTAATACTCAGGAATTAGCTGGCACGATGTTTTTGGCTGGATACACTGCGTACGACAATGTAATCGTTTTGACTTCCTCTGGCAGTGCGGGATCCACCACGAAGGTTACTGGCATGACTTTACTCTCTCGCGGTGCAAGTTCCTGGCGGGTGAAGCAGAAGCACTCCGTCTTTCTAAAATGCCGCGCAGCACGCGCCGGCGAAAC
>Ga0233433_10003357_pt1 | contig 12989 bp, 9 predicted proteins | sample SI_122_August201_5_FD_179868 | JGI IMG/M metagenome (GOLD analysis project Ga0233433, IMG submission 179868) | Seawater microbial communities from Saanich Inlet, British Columbia, Canada - SI_122_August2016_100_MG | ecosystem: Environmental > Aquatic > Marine > Inlet | place: Canada: British... | reverse complement strand
TGGATCATCCATATGGGTATGATGCATCAATTGCAGTTCAACTTGCAAGAGAATCAATTGCAAAGGCAATAGGGGCAAACAATGATGAAATTATCTTTACATCCGGGGCTACTGAATCTGATAATTTAGCATTGCTTGGTGTAATGGAGAAAAACAAAGAGAAAGGAAATCACCTCATCACCTGTGTTACAGAACACAAGGCAATTTTAGATACTGCAAAACATTTGGAGTCTTTGGGGTATGATGTAACTTATCTTCCCGTAGATGAGTTTGGTTTAATTGATTTGGAGCAATTAAAATCTGCAATTACTGAAAAGACTGTACTAATTTCAATAATGTTTGCAAACAATGAGATTGGTACAATACAAAATGTTTCACAAATTGGTGCAATTGCACATGAGCATAATGTGTTGTTTCATACTGATGCAGCACAAGCAGTTGGACATATTCCAATTGATGTTAAAAAAATGAATATTGATTTAATGTCATTTTCATCTCATAAAATTTATGGACCAAAAGGAATTGGTGCACTATACCTTAGAAGTTTGATGCCACGAGTTAAACTAAATTCTATTGTTTATGGTGGTGGGCAAGAAAGAAACATTCGCTCTGGAACACTAAATGTTCCAGGAATTGTAGGATTTGCAAAGGCAGTAGAGATTGCAATTGCAGAAATGAATGATGAAAATAAAAAATACAAAAAATGGACTGATAAGATGTTAGAAAAATTTGCAGCAGTTGGTGGCAAACTAAATGGTCATCCCGAAAATAGACTGGTTCACAATCTCAACATTAGATTTGATGGAATTGAAGGCAAGGCGATAATTAATTCAGTTTCAAAGAAATTGGCAATATCTGCAGGCTCTGCATGTACTACTCAAAATGTTGAGCCATCACACGTACTTTTGGCCTTGGGATTAAGCGAAGAGCAGTCACATTATGCTATTAGAATTGGCTGTGGACGATTCAATACTGATGATGATATCAAAGTTGCAACTGGTGAGATTGTAAATTCTATTGAATCCTTGTCAAAAATTAGATGAAATTAATTTAATTTGTTGGGAGGCATGTGTTTGATTGCATATCCTAACCGCTTAGCACTGTTGTAGTGATTTTTAATAATTTCTGGATAATTATCTCCTATCATATTTACTGAATCTTTTAACATTGGTATTCTTTCCTTATCTTTTGTAATGTTTTCAATTAATTGATCAATGAATTCTTCTGGGGGCAGAAATCCTGATTTATGACAATTGCAACTCTGACATGCCAAAGAATAGTTCCAAATGTTGTCTTCAGAAATATAATCAAATGGTATGACATGTTCAAGGTGTACTTTAGTAGAATTTGAAAATTTAATTTTACAATAGAAACATCTGTTGTAACCTGCTTCAGTTAGTTCATGTTTTGCTTTGTTAGAATATGCTGTATCTCTTTTGATTTCTGAGCCTTCAAGTTTTGGAATAATCAATGGAACGTCTCTGTTATATTTTTCCAAGAAGCGTGCCCATTCAAGTATCACAACTGCGTTTAGCAAGACATGCTTTTCTTGAACAAATTTGATAAATTCTGGATTGAGATATATTCCAAATGTAAGATCCGTGTCCTTTCTATTTGCATCACTCCAGCCAGATACTACTTGATATTTGAAAAATAAGGGATTTTCAGGCTCAATACTGGCAATTTTTTGAAATCTCCACACAACATCATTGAAACATTTTTCAGATATGGCATCAACACAATTTTGAATTTTAGTTCTCTCTTGTCGTTCATAGTAAGTATAGTTTTTTGGATACCATGATTCAGAAAATTCATTTCCTATGATTGTAATTATGTCTGGTACTTTGATTCCGCCTTTTTTTGTATACCTTGGTGCGTGATTTAATTTGGTTTTGCATACTTGTGGCCAAAAAAATTCCAAAAAATATTTAGCTATGGTTGAAAATTCTATATGCTCTTCAACTCTATCTTGCTTACAGTATTCCAGTAGAAATTTGGCAAATGCAAATTTGTATGTGGTTGATTTTTTCCCGTGCACTACCATTGAAAGAAATTTTTCTTCAAATTCTTGATGATTTTTTGTTTTGGGAAAATCTGTCATTTTAAACACACTTGAATTAATTTGTGTTGAATAAAATCACTCTTCATATTCCTGTTCAAAAACATCTTCAGGTAAATTATTTTTAAATTCTTTAATTTTTTCTTTCAGGTCATCGTCATAATTTAAAGCTAAACTTGCCATTTCGGTAATTCTTGCAAGTTGACTTTTAATCATTCCGATCTCAAGCTTGTGAGCTTCGGGATTCTCAAATCCCTCTAAGTTAGGTCTAACCAAAACATCATAGATGTTTGCATGTGTCTTTGATGTCCCATCTAAATACAGATCATCAAATTGTCTCAAAACTCTCCCTCTTCTTTGAACAAATTGAGTTGGATTTCCTGTCGATGCAAGAACAATGCACCCCTTTGCTTCAGGCACATCCATGCCTTCATCAAGCACCCTATTAGCTAAAATCATATCATAATCTTCTTTTGCAAAGTCACGGAGATATTTTTTTCTCTTCCTTTTGTCTTTTGGACTGTCATGTGTAATTCTTTTAAAGACCGGTCTTGCATAACCTAAAGTTTCTGATGATTTCTCTAAAATTTTATCTATCTCATCATATTGTTTTTCTGAATAAAAAACTAAAAGATGTTTAATTTTTGTAAATGACTTCATAATTTTTATGAATGTGGGAATTTTCTGTGAAGCGTCTCTAATTATTCTTGATCTTTGTATGATTTTGTTTTGTCCCATACTTTTGACTCCTGGATCTTTTGATTTTAGATACCTGACTGCTTCATATGTTAATCTCTTGTACTCATCAAATTCAGTGGCAGTCAATTCAATAAAGTAAGGGTGGTAATTATATCCGCACAAATATCCTTTAAATTCTCCGCAAGAACAACTTTTTTTACTTTCTTTACAGTTTGAACATTCGTCAATTGCTCTTTTAAGATCAAAGTTAATTACCGTCGATAGTGGTTTTCCATCGTCACCTGTTTTTGTTCCAGAAAAATATTTTCGTAGATAGTCTGTTCCCTCATCATCAAAATATCTTACAATTGTTGCAGAAAGTGCTAATCGAAAATCATATTTTTCAGATAATCCCTTTCTTGCACCTTGTGTAAGTTCTTTTTTATCTAACATTAGTTCTTCCACATCTTCTAAAGTATTTCCTGCACCAACATGATGTGCTTCGTCAACAATTAACAAAGTTTTTGTGTTGCATTTTTCAATATTATTAATTAAATTATCTGTTGAAAATTTGTTATGTGTGCAAATTACAACTGTCACTTGATTATTTTCAGTTTTATTTATTGCACTAATTTCCCTTCGTAGTGTTTTTGTCCAACCCTCTTCTAGTTTTATTGATGGTATGTGCCATTTTTTGAGTTCATCTTCCCATTGATCAACTAAATTTGTGTATGGTGCAGACACAACTACAAATAATTTTTTATGGATTGTTCGTAATCTGTCTATACACCCAATGGCTGTGAATGTTTTTCCTGTACCTGTAGCCATTTCAAAAATTCCTCTGTTACCATTTTCTTGCCAATTCTGTATTGCATCGTTTTGATATTCTCTTAATTGAGGTGGAACAAACAATGATTCGGGAGGTTCTTCTGGCGCTGTCTCCTTGAAATAGTCTACTAATTCGGGTGTTAAGGGTCTGATCTGACATGTAATATCTCCAATCTTGCATGTTTCATTGTTCCAAAATTCTTCAAATTTATCAAAATCTTTATCTCTTTGTCTTTTCTCTTTTGGAACCCAATGTCTGGATGTAGTTATGCGAATAACATCTGATTCATCTTTCTTTGCATCTATGTGACCGTGAAATGAAAGAGCTTCTCCGTGTTTATTGGTAAAAATTCCTACTTCGTTTACCAATACTTCTTCATCTCTAAGTTGCTCTCTGGTTAACGGATTGCCATTTTCATCTTGCGGAAGAATTAATTTTATTGTTAATTTTCCAGTGGATATCATCCATGCTAAAGCTTTAATGTGATCTTGCTTAAGACTATCTTCAATTTCATTTAATTCTACTTTCCATTTTTCTGTAATAATTTGCTCTCTAGAATTTTTTGAAAATGCTTCTTTGTCTTTTTCATCAAAAACGGGTATTATTGCAAGTTGCATAGTTCCATCATTTTCTTTAATGAAATCTTGCAATCCTTCTGCACACTGTACAAATTTCTGTCCAGAAAAAATACCTCCAAATCTTTTGTAATAGTTACAATGCGGTAAAATCTTGTTAAAAAAATCTGCATATACAAAATTTCTATTTGAATTGTATTCGTAGTTAATGTCTAATTCTTCAAAAGAATTTATTTCATCCATCTTGTTCTCCAAGTAAACTCTCTATGTTTTTAATATCTAGTTTGTGACCTTTATGAAACTTGATTGTTTCTCCTGTCTCTTTTCCTTTTTCATTAATTATGGTCACTCCATCATAATCAATGAGTTTGACTTTAAAATCAAATTCTGCGTGATGATTTGGGCATAAAACAATCATGTTATTCAATGAATCCATTCGACTCTTTGCTAATTGATTGTAGTGATGAACATGTGAAAACTGTTTAATTTTTCCTCCTTTTTCATAATTTAATTCAAAATTACATTGTTGAATTTGACATTTGTTATTGTAAAGTTTTTTTAATTGTACCACATTAGATTGGTTTCTATCCAGTGCTTGAATTGATCTATGTTTTCTTTCTACTTTGCCGCGAGTCTTTTCAATTAGTGCTTTGTTGATTTTTGTTTTCTTAATTCTTTCAGAATTTGTTCTTTGTTTTATTTCAAATATTCCTTCGTTGGAAAAAATATTTGATTTTGACCTTTTTTTTAAAACCTCAAAAGGTTCACGACAATCATCTAATTTTTTAAAAAATAAGAAATAATTAATCTGCTTTCTATCTATCGTTTCGGGATAGATTATTTCTCCATATTTTAAATTCTTAGCTTTTTTAATTAAATTTGCAGTAACTCTAAAAGTTTCATTTTCAATTGTAATGTAAAATTTATCATCTTTTTTGATTTTATTCCAGACTTTGTTGCTGATAACTCCTTTATGCAGCCCTAAAACGTGATTACTACTATTCTTCTTTAGGATTTCTTTTGTTTGTTTATTGAAATTTTCTCTCTTAAACCCATTGAATTTTCCTTCATCAGAATTTTTTAAAATTAAAATAAATTGATTAGACATGACTAAAAAATAATTACTAAATGTCTATATTGCTGCCGTATTGATCAATCATTTTTTCCAAATACAATTTTTCTGGTTCAGATAAATCTGTATACTGTATGTTTCTTTCAATTTTCTCTAACTCATCTTTTTCTGTAAAACTAACAAAACTATGGTTTCTTAGCGCAACACAAACTTTAATCTGTTCTTGTCTATCCCAAGGAAGACTGTATACTGCCATGGTGAATAATCTCTTCTCAAATTATTAAGTATTATTATAATTTTAATTATTTTATTGTTTTAATTATTAAATTCATATTATTACAATGTAATACATTTTTTGACTATTATTCCAAAATCTTTATGAATGATTTCATTCTCTCTTAATTGTTGACTATTAACAAAATTATCCAAGATAGTTTTAATGATGATGGTGGCATGCCTAAAGAAATTCGAGACATTGTTAATTCATTTTTGGAGGTAGAGGATTCTAATGCTAATGAAAAAGTAAAAGACAAAATGTATGAACAAATATTGCAAAATTCATTAAATCTAATGGAAAAAAATCAAAGAACAAGTATCTTGGAATGGTGTAAGGATTACTATTGACTGAAAAAAATAGTTTGTTAATACATAAAATTGAAATTAATAACTGTGGGGGTTTTCGCGGTAGTCATGAATTAGAATTTTCAACTGATCCAGAAAAAAATATCACAGTTATCCAGGCTGAAAGCGGTAGAGGAAAGTCAACTTCGTTTCAATTAATTTACTGGTGTCTGTATGGCGAATTTTTTAAACCTCAATCCAATACTACTTTGGATGATGAAGGATTAATCAACTTACCATCTTTAAATGAGTTACAACTTGGGAAAAAAGTAACTGGTTCCGTTTCACTTACAGTAAATGATGAAAATGGTGAACTGTATGTTCTAACACGTTCTGCAACTGCAACAAAACTTCGTGATGAAAATGGAAAGAAATTCGACAGATTAAATAATTCTAGAATTAATTCTGGCATCCAAATTGAAACTGATTGCAAGCTTAGATTAAAAGATGAAAAAGAAGGTGGAATGTTTACTGAGAGAGATGATTCATTAATTAACGCAGAGATTAGATCATATTTGCCAAAAGATCTAAGTGATTTTGTACTGTTTGATGGTGAAAAGTTAATGAAATTTCAAAATTCTAATGACTCTAAAGCAATCATAATGGATGGAATTCAAAAACTTTCTGGATTGCCTGTAGTTGACTCATTGATAGAATCCACGGCCTATACTAAACAGGAAATCAAAAAACTAGTTGCAAGAAAAACAGGTGGTGCAGACGGTGAAGCACTTGCTCGTGCATTACAAGACGTTCAGGATGATATCGCAGATCAAGAAAAAATTAGGGAGACTAACAAAGGATTATTGTCAGAAAATAGGATTCGCTATAATGAACTTCAGGAAATTATGGGTAAAACTAAAGCTGGAAAAGATATTCAGGGTAGAATCAATAAAAAAGAAAACGAGGTTAAAAGTTTAAAAAAATTACAAAATAAAATCAATGATGAAATAAAACAATTTCTGTTCAAAAATGTTCCATACTTATTAATTCGAAACACCCTATTGGAATCCCAAAAAGATTTTGGCAGATTAGAGGAATTACAAAAAATACCTCCATCTATCACTTCTGAAGGAATAGATAAACTTCGAAATGCATTAACATGTGTATGTGGACGAGATTTTGAAGAAAATGATGAAGTATGGGATGAATTAGGCCGTGTTAAAGAAACAATTATTGATAGTGATATGGTGTCTAGTATCTCACAAGGTCGTGGACTAATTAGTCAAATTGTTGATCAATCAAATCCTGAAAAAATTAGACAAAGATATGATGAATTAGAGGACCATGAAATTGATATAACTCGTCAATTGAAAATTACTAAAACTGAGTTAGCTGAGCTATATGAGGAAAGGAGAACCCTTCCTTCATCTGGAACTGAAACTTATGAACAACTTGATAAAAAAAGTCGGGATTTGTTTAATGGAATAGGTAAAATACAGTCAAAGATAGACGATGCTGAAGAGCAATTACTTAATTTAGAAGATGACAAAACCAATCTAAATAAAAAATATGAAGAAGCTGTTTCACATGGAGAAAAATTTCAGGATGATAAAGACAAAGTAACTATTTTGAATGCAATTGAAAAATTATCTAAAGCAAAAAGGAAAGAAATCTCAGACATCTTAAGAGATACTGCAGAAAAAGCAACTAATGAATATTTTATGATGTCTGCTCCTCAAAAAGAAGAATTTGACAAAGTTATGATTACATCAAACTATGACATTTTAGCTGTAGATGAAAATGAAAACACAAAACTAACTTCAATGGGACAGTCACATGTTTTAGGATTATCTTATGTATTTGGTTGTCGAAGTATTACCGAAAAAAATACATTTTTGTTTATAGATTCTCCGCTACACAATATATCTGGAGAATTTAGAAATGAAGTGGCAGAAGTTTTGGCAAAATATTTGCCAAATGTTCAAATTGTTTTATTCGTAACTGACACAGAATATACATCAGGTCCGCTTGGTGAAATACCTGTTAGGGACATACTCAAACCAACCAATAAGATCTGGAAAGAATATGCGATTGAATTATGTAAAACTGACGATGGAAATACTACCAGATGTTTTAAGGAGATGAAATAAAATGTCCGATGAAGATAAATCAAAATTTGATTTTAATACCAGGGATGTTGGAAGAATCCTTCTTTCATTTGGAACGCTAAAAGTTGGATTTGATGGAAATGTTCCTGGCGTTTCTGATTTTTATTCAAAATTTAAAGGAAGTACACGGGACAGAACTTCATTTTTTAGTGGCTGTACGGATAAAGATATTTTCATTTATGCAATGTGTATTGGAAAACAAAAGGGATTGAAAAATGAATATTTGAAAGGAGAAAATGGGAAAATAGATAGAAAAGATCACATAGATATGGAATACTTCAAGCGAGATCCTGAATATCTTTGGATGATGTTGGCAACAGCATTAACAGAATCAAGGGATTTGGAGAGTGGAGAGCCCACATTGGATTCATTTGAACCAAAAAATGTTCTAAAAATATGCGAAGAATATGCAAATGCAGGAATTACTTTTCTTATGAAAATGAACAATGAATGCAGACCAACAGATCCGTATAGCGCATATGAAGAAAAATTAAAAGAACTTTTAGATGACTCATAAATGTATTATTTGCCACAAAGAGTTTGAGAATGATGATTCTTTAAAAAAACACGTGGATGAACATCTGTCTGAATCTGTATTAAGTAAACCTCAAGACGAATATGTTGATATTGGTAATCCAATCAATGAAGAAAATAAACCTATAAATTTTAAAAAAATTTTTTCAGAAGAAAAATTTGAAAAATTAATTGAATCCAAAATAAATCAAATATCTGACGTTCAAGAAATTATTGAAAAAAGAAATTTTGTAGAACAAATAAAAAAAATTAGTCAAAAAAACCCCTTTTGCTATCCCGGTTACTTCCTTGATGACTATTTTGCTGGAATGTCTACTGTGGACCTTCAAGAAAAATATCATATCTGGTTTTGGATGGATATTCACAACATTACACATAATATTTTGAAACTTAGTGAAACTAGGTATACTTCTAGAAAATATGATGAAAATGAAGTAGGCGTTGCAAAGTCATTAAATTTGAAAATTGTAGATTGGAAAGAGAAGTATGAAACATTTCAAGAAAACTCTGAATTTTTCAAGGATGAAATTAATTCTTTATTTTTTGATAACATACTGCAAGCAGAAATATTGTTTTATTTGATGGATGATGAATCTACTGTTGAGGAAATTATAAAATCCTGTAAAAACTTGCAAGAACACTATGATTTATTTCATTTTATAGATAGTAATCATTTTGGTAAAAATAAATTTCTGATAAATTCATTTGATGAAATTTTAGAAAATGATTTAGAAGATAGAGTTAATGAAATTCTCATTAGACTGAAAAAAGAAAATATAATAATTCGATCAAAGAATGATCCAAAAAAATATGGTGTTAGTTTTTCTATTGACAAGATCAAAACTGAAATAATTAAAAGATTGAAAATTTCCAAACAAATGAAATATACTTTGGTAAGAAATGAAATTACAACCAAGTTTCCTGGATTAAGATTGATTCCAAAATTTGGGGTGTTTGAACAATCATTAACTGAGTTGGAAAAAGAGAAAATACTTCATACTTCATTTCCAACAACATCTCGAGTAGAAGACTCTGTATTGTTTTATGATGAGTTTTATCAAAAAATCTCCATTGATATTCACAACATTGAGACTGAACAGAAGAAAATTCCGTTTGTAGGAAGAAAAATTGATGCCGACCAATTTATTCTTGAATTGTTGGAACTAGACAAGGGCGATTTTGACGATGCAGACGACCAGGTTACTAGGGTGGCTGGGCTGGTTTTGGCTGAATCTGTGAAAATTCAATCACCTCATGAAAAAATCAGTGATTTTGATTTTACTATTGATATAAAAAATTATGATTTTCGACCAGAACAATTGGAGGCAATTGGAAAATTAAATTTTAAAATAAATTCTGAAATTCTACATGTCAAAGTAATGGTAGATGAGAAACTCAGTTTTAAAAAATACTTGGAACTAAAAAACAAAATACCTCCAAACGAGCAAGGCACAATAATTACATTTCAAGCATTATCTGATCAAATTAAAAATGACATGAAAAATGACGCTACAATACAAATCATTGACGAGGAAGGTGTAAGGGTTTGGGTATCGATTACGCCACAAATACCTGCAAGGGTAAACTCTATCTCAAAAATTACTTTTGATCATCTGAGTGGGTTGGAAAACAAAATTGTCAAGGTACGTTCTGTGTTTTATGAGACGGGAATTGCTATAGTCAATGTGTTTCCAGAAATGAATGAGGCAACAGTGCTTGCACGAACTTTGGAAGAAATACCTCTATTTGTTGAAGGTGCAAATAATTTTAATGAATCTGCAAATGAGTATTCTGATTTTCTAACTGTTCTTTTTACTACATCTAACTACGATGACGTGATTGATGGCATTTTTAAAAATAAATTTGATCATGTGATGAAAAATTTATTTTTTAAATTTGAATTTGATTACAATGTGGTCGAACTTAATTTTGCACATTCTAATAAAAGAGATATTTTTAATTGCAATTGCATAAAATATGCTGAAAATAATTTGAAATTTTGCAGTCATTTAATTTCTGCACTGGATTATGTTTTTAGACACACTTCAAAACAAAACAGATTAAGAAAGATTTTGGAAATATGGGTGACAGAAAACATATCCATTATTTTAGACCGACTTGAAATAACTAAAGAAAATTACAATGATCGTGAAATTTCTGATTTTATTGAAGGCAAATTCAAAATTTTAACAGATCTTTGATATTGTATTTTTTTGATTTATTAGGCATGATTTCTATGTATTTTTCCAATAAACCAAACATTTCTGCATAGGAATAGTCTGCATAGTTCTCTTCTGAATCTTTTTTCTCAAATTTTTTTTTAATTACTATTCGAAGTTCATCTATTTTTTCAATTGTTTCCTCTAATGTGTCATTTTTTAAAAATATTTTTGAATGTACCTTTGCTTTCCAATCCTCCTCTGTCTGAATATTTGTTGACGTATGTTTTTTGAAGTTTGGTTTGTTGTTTTTGTACCACGGATCAAACCCCAACAAATCTAGAAAGTTTTCCCAGGCTTTGAATTTTTTTTCGTACTCGCCAATGTCAATTACAGATAATGCTTTCATGTCCTGCTTTGTAGGGACTCTTTCTATCTTGTTTTTTACGTTTAGAAAATACAATATCTGTGAAATTTGATTTGAATTCTTTTCATCCAATGCAAGACTGATAAAATGCTCCTCGTCGCCCCAATTTTCATTAATAAAATATTTCGTATCAATATTTCTGTTTATTATCTGTCTTAATTTTGTTGGACCAAATTCCCCTATTCTAACATGTTTCATAATTGATTTGAGAAATTCTGCCTGACCTTTGCTGATGTCAATGTCCTCTGCTGCCACATTTCCCATGTCCACAGTATTGCTGTAAAACTTGGTACTGTTTTTTGAATTTGTTTTGGAATTGTTATCTGGTACATAGGTGCCCTGACACTCTGTACAAATTTGGGACTCCCTCATTCTTGGCGGTGGACTTCGAAATGTCTTTGAGCAGATCTTGCAGCGCATACCTTTTACCTACACCCTGACGGAGTCATGCTGCTTTACAGTATGAACATTTGGATGCCATTTCTTGTGATACTCGTCGTGCTGCGTATGAATCGGAATTAGTTTTTTGGCCTTTGCGCCATCTATGACATGTTTGATTTGCATTCCATCGCCATGGCCTGACACGTGAACCTGATTCCAGTCACGCTCCCTGCTGATAACCCCGAATCTCTCAAACCAATTCTTGATCTGTTCTGCCTTTAGTTCCATCTCCAAGTCAAACGGCTCAGTTAATGAGCGAATGTAGGAAGAGCCTGGATTGGGTTTTACATCAATCAAATTTTGCAAGTTAAAGTCGCTGCAATAAAACACAAATTCCTTTTGATTTTTTGCAATGTCGCGATAGTCAACGACATTTGGATAGTCCAAAAATTCTCTTTGCCATGTTGCATAATCTTTGTAAAGTTGCTCCTGAGAAAACTTGCCCAAATCCTTGTCTATTAGACTCCATGTTCCGCGCGGAATGAAAATTTTAATATTTTTGTCATCTGGTGCCGGATACAGTTTGCTACAATGTACAGAGCTAGAAAACAGCTTCAACAGGTAAGCCTGCTTTAGATCAATTACCAAGTATCGTCCAGAATTTTTTGCAGCAAGATAAAACGACATTAGTCTGTCCAAATCCCTGACAGGATAACCGCAGATGACAAGCTCCTTGGTCTCGTCAATTATTTTGCTGGAAATGCTTTCCACATCAAACTCTGTCATTGACGATTCAGACTCCACACGGGTTCCCTCACACAAAATCAAGTCAAGTGATGACTCTCCACACTTTTCTACAAATCTTTCCGTGTCGTCTGCACGCCTTCCATGAAACCGCAAATCACCCGTGTTTGCAATTGAACCTGATGAGGTATGCAAGATAAACGCGTCAACTCCCGGAACGGAATGGTCAACTGGCATTGGCACGACATCTATTGAGTCAATTGAGAATTCCTTTCCTTCATCAAAAACTCTGATCTCCCTTGGAATCGGCGGGTTTGTCTTTGATGTTGCCCTGCTGATTTCACCTTTCTTGTTTGTGTAGACTTGGAATCTCTCCTTTACTGAAAGGTACTGGTCAGTTCCGGTGTCGTCATAATTTTGCATTATCAGCTTGGATGCCTCTGAGCAGTAAATTGGAATGTCAGGTCTGAGATATGAGATGTACTTGCAGTGGTCCACATGCGCATGTGTCAACAGTACCGCGTCAATTTCTGTTTCTTCATCACCTCCCAAGTCCATGTGCTTTGTGAGGTCAGTTCTATACATTCCTGGAATGTTTGGCAAAATTCCCAGCTCAAACAAGTCAGCCAGGCTGTTTGACGTGCGCGCATTCATGAACTGCGAGAAAAACTTTCCCTCATCGCCAAAACTCATTCCAAAGTCCATCAAAATTTTGGTCCCCTTGTCTTCTACAAGAAACTTGTTTCCCCCAATGTCATTTACTCCGCCATGAAATGTAATGTCAGTCATTTTAGAGATTTTG
>Ga0233433_10003355_pt1 | contig 12998 bp, 12 predicted proteins | sample SI_122_August201_5_FD_179868 | JGI IMG/M metagenome (GOLD analysis project Ga0233433, IMG submission 179868) | Seawater microbial communities from Saanich Inlet, British Columbia, Canada - SI_122_August2016_100_MG | ecosystem: Environmental > Aquatic > Marine > Inlet | place: Canada: British... | reverse complement strand
GTCGGCGATGTCTTGGGGATATTCATCGTCGGCTTCCAGGGCACGCACGTAAGGCCGCACATCACGTTCTAGGAACTGGTCAACGGTGTCCAGAATAAGTGTTTCTTCTTCCGATTGGTCAGCGTCGGACGGCATGGGCATTCCTTATGTAGCGCATCTAATAATCAACTTTGTCATCAACGGCGTGGCCGCGTTTCGGGACCAGCATGGCGCGTTCGTAGCGCATGACAATGGCACCATCCTGGTTCTTGCCGGTGGTTCGGATGGTGGCGATGCCTTGCGTCGGGCGCGATTTCGACTCGCGGACATCAAGCACTTCGGATTCCGCATAAAGCGTATCGCCAATGAACACCGGCGCCGGCATCTCAATCTTTTCCCAGCCCAGGTTGGCAATGGCCTTCTGGCTGGTGTCAGACACACTCATCCCGGCGACGATGGAAAGCGTCAGGCAAGAATTCACCAACGGTTTTCCAAATTCAGATTTCGCCGCGTATTCGGCATCGAAGTGCACCGGGTGTTGGTTCATGGTCAAAAGCGTGAACCAAGTGTTGTCCGATTCCGTGATCGTCCGCCCAGGGCGATGTTCGTAAACATCACCAACCTTAAAATCTTCCAGGTAGCGCCCGTAGGATTCGCGATAGCGGTTCGGGCCGACCTCCTTGGCTTCGGCGACCACCTCAGGCGTTTCCGGGCTGACAGAGCGCGAAGACGTCGCCGACGTTGTTGGCGGTTTCCAACGACAGCAAAGCGTCGGCCAAACGGTCCCGCCGGGCGTCGTCCAGGTACGGCGCGCAGAGGCCATCGAACTTCGCCCGGAACTCCGTCGCGCTCATGAAGTTATCGGGCTCGCCTTTCGGTACTTCGACAAAGGTTTCAAACTCGCCGGAACTGGTTTTAATTTTCACCGAGCCCGACATGTTGGCTGGAAACGCCGCTTCGGCCTGATCATCGGGTACCGTCTTGATCTTCCGGCAGAGCGCCAGGGTTTCATCATCGCTGATATGCTTGGCGTAATCGTCCCAGCCCATTTGACCTTCACGCATGACGACGGCCGCGCAGAACGGCATGGAGAATTGTCCGTCGACAATGCATTCGGGATTGATTTTCGCCTCCAAGGGTTCGCCGATAATCTTGCGGCCCATTTCCGGCAGGCCGATCTCAATGGCCTCCACATCATCCGGTTTGATATCGTGCACTTCGCTCAAGGCCACCAAGCCATCCATGGCGGCATGGCTGTAGCGGCATGACGGATAGGGCTTCACCGCCAGACGCAAAGTTTCCCAATGGCTACCCAAACGGTCGGTGGCTTTGGCCTCATCTGAATTCGGTGCATAGCCCTGCAGAAAACCCCATTGGCCTTCAAAGGCCGCGTCGGGGCCCTTAAAGCCTTCGGCGGCCATGGTCGCGCAAATCAAACCGTTCGATGCGGCTTGGCCAACGTGCGAGCGTTTTGTCCATGAGCCATCGGCCAGGAACTGCATGGATCCCGCCGCCTGGCTAAGTGCGATCCCAAAGGCGCTTTGGATACCGTCGGCGTCCATGCCCAACAGACGCCCCGCTGCGGCTGCCGCGCCGAAGACACCGCATGTCGCCGTGGGGTGAAAGCCCCGGGCGTAATGGTCTGTGGGGTCGAGGGCCAGGGCCAGTCGGATTTGGATTTCATACCCGGCGACGCAGGCGGCAATCAGATCCTTGCCCGATGCGCCGGCCATCTCGGCGGCGGCCAGGGCCGCCGGCACGATGGGCGCGGAGGAATGCAGTGACCCGGCGGCATGGGTGTCATCGAAGTCCAAGGAATGCGCTAGCGTACCGTTGACCATGGCGGCAGCCGATGGCGCGTAGGCCTGCTTGTCCCCTAGCACTGAACAATCGCCCGCCGCCAAGCCGAGGCGCTCCATGGCCGAAATCAAACTGGGCGTTGATTCTGCGTCATTGCGCGCTCGGACAATCACGCCGGTGACGTCGAAAATCAGCATTTTCGTCCGCGTGATAACGTCGTCGGGCAACGTGTCGTATTCGAGATCAGCGGCAAATTCGGCCAGCTGGCGAGTGATTGTGGTCATGGCTATATCTCCCTACAGATCGGCCCGGTCATGAAGCCGATAGCGATAATAAACTCAGCACGAAGCGAAGCTGAGGGCAATACACGCCCCTACTCCGCCGCTTCCTCAATTGCCTCAAACGCGTATTCCTTTTCGGCATCGTAGTAGTCGGGGAAACCGACGATGTCCTGGAGTTCCGGGAAGGTCGCCTTGCCGTCCTCGCCGACCTCGCCGCGGGCCAGGCGGGCCAACTCGGTTTCAATGCCGCGAATGGAGGCAAGCATCAGAGCGGCGGGCCATATGGCAATCTTGTAGCCCAAGGCTTCCAGTTCGGCGGGGGGCAGAAATGGTGTATCTCCCTGTTCGACCATGTTGGCCATCTTCGGGCCATCGACCTCATCGCAATAGCGCTTCATTTCTTCGGTGGAGCGCGGTGCTTCCAGGAAGGTGATATCGACGCCGATACGGCGAAACTCATTGCAGCGCTCGATGGCTTCTTCCATGCCGTCCGTTGCGTTAGCATCGGTCCGCGCCATCACCAGAATATCGCCGCCGGCGTCGCGTAGTTCGTTACGGGCATCAATTGCGGCGCGGATACGTGTGTAGGCTTCGGCCCGGCTGACGATCTGTTTGCCCCGCGTGTGGCCGCAGCGTTTCGGCGCCAGTTGGTCTTCCAGCATGATACAGGCGAAGCCCGCCTGTGCGAAGCCCTTCACTGTGCGCTTGATATTGACCGCATTCCCCCAACCCGTGTCGCCATCACCGATGACAGGAAAGTCGACCGCGTCACAAAGATTGCGGCCCTGGTCGAGCATCTCGGTATAGGAGATCAACCCCGTATCCGGCATGCCGATACGCGCGCCTGAAACCATGAAGCCGCTCATGAATGCCGCCTTGAAACCGGCGCGTTCCACGAGGCGGGTTGAGATAGCGTCATAAACGCCGGGCATGGGAATGATTCCGGGGGCGTCCAGCAATTGTTGCAGTTTCTGGGCTTGGTTCATGTTTCGACTCCTAAAATTGTTTAGCGGCCATTGAAGACCGGTTTTTCCTTCGCCAGGAAGGCCCGAAAGCCCTCGGCGTAATCTTCTGAATCACAAGGCGTATAACTCTCGGCAATTTCTTCGGCTGTCAGCGGCGCCGGGTTGGTGGTCAGCCGATTGACGAATTTCTTGGTATATCGGTTCGACAGCGGCGCCGCGTTGGCGATGGCCGCGACAAGTTTCTCCACCTCGGCGGTGAAAGCATCATCATCAAAGACCTGTGATACCAATCCCATCCGAAGCGCCTCTTCGGCATTGATGATCCGCCCTGTCAGCAGCAAATCAAGGATTGCAGCACGCCCGGCAATGCGCAACACGGCTTCCAGTTCCGGATAGGCAAACGGATGGCCGATGCGGTTGATGGGCACGCCGAAGCGCGCCGAGGTGTTCGCGACCCGGATATCACAGCAACTGGCGATCTCTAATCCGCCCCCGGTGCACGCGCCTTGGATCATAGCAACCGTCGGATGAGGACAATGGCTGAGCGTATTCAGCGCCATGGAAGTGGCTTCAGTGTATTTCGCCGCCTGTTTGGCGTTGGCCCGGACGTCGGGAAATTCAGAAATATCGGCACCGGCGGCGAAGGCCCTGTCGCCGGCGCCACGAATGACGATGCACCGGACCGTCTCATCCAGTGCCAGCGGCGCGATCACGTACGTCAATCGCGACCAGGCGGCCAGCGGCAAAGCATTGCGCTTTTCCGGGTTATTCAGGGTGATGGTGACGACATCACCATCGCGCTCGCTCAGGATTAAATCAGACATAGCCGCGTCATTCTCCATTCAACAGGCGCACCGGCGCACCATCCAGCCAGGCCCGAACGTTTTCCACGGCCTGACCGTATACCTTGTCGTACAATTCGCTGATCACATAGCCTGTGTGGCCGGTCAGCACGGCGTTGTCGAACCCACGCAATGCGTGATCTGCGGGTAAGGGCTCGACATCATAAACGTCGATGCCTGCCCCGGCGATGCGCTGCGATTCCAGGGCCTCAATGAGCGCCGTTTCATCGACAATCGGCCCACGCGATGTATTGACCAAAAATGCCGACGGTTTCATCTGCGCAAATTCCGTAGCCCCCACCAGCCCCGTCGAGCGTTCGCTCAAGATCATATGGACGGTGATCACGTCAGCAGTTGAGAACAGCTCTTCCTTGGTCACTCGGCGCACGCCAACTTCCGTGCAGCGCTCATCCGTCAGGTTCTGGCTCCAGGCGATCACATCCATACCAAACGCCAGACCGACCTTCGCCGCCTGGGCACCCAGTTTGCCCAAGCCCACAACGCCTAACGTCTTACCATTCAAACCGACGCCGAAACCTTCTTGCCAACCGCCGGCCTTCATGGCGCGGTCTTCCTTGGGGATCTCCTTGACCAAAGCCAGGATCAGCGCCCAGGCATGTTCAAAGGCCGGATAGCCCAGCATGTCCGTGCCGCAGACATCGACGTCCTGAGCGCGTGCGGCATCCATGTCGATGGCCAGATTGCGCATACCGGTGGTCACCAGTAGTTCCAAGTTCGCCAACAGTTCGATCTGGCTCGCCGGGAACCGAGTCCGTTCGCGCATGGCGATCAAGACGTTGAAGGGCGCCAGCGTATTGGCGATCTCAACTTCGTCATGGCCCAAGAATTCATTGAACACGGTGACATCAGCGCCCGGGATACTGTCCCAGTCGGCAGCACCTAGGGCCTTGTTCTGGTAGTCGTCGAGGATGGCGATACGCGTCATGAATTTCCCTCATTCGTCCATCATTGATCAAAACTCGATCAACGAATGGCATTGCGTTAGGATGCCCGAAATTCAACACTCAGCCGTTCGGAACCGAGGGAGAATACCGATGACATGGCTCGAAGGCAAAACCCGCAACCCGAAGCGCCCGGGCGCCCGGCTCCGTGAACTTCTCGACCGCCCGGAAATTTTAGGCGTCCCCGGTGCGCACAATGCGCTGGCCGGCCTGCTGGCCAAGGAACAGGGCTTTGAATGCCTCTACGTTTCAGGCGGCGGCGTCACCCTGACCCTGGGCCTGCCGGACTTAGGCATTATGGGGCTTGATGAATTGTCGTTCATCACCCGGATGCTCAGCCGCGCCACGGATCTGCCGCTGATCGTCGATGGCGACGTCGGCTATGGGGGGACCTTGAACGCCATGCGCACCGTCCAGGAACTGGAAATGGCCGGCGCTGCGGCGGTCCACATCGAAGACCAAATGCTACCGAAGAAATGCGGACATCTAAACGACAAACGCCTGGTGCCGGCCTCGGAAGCCGCGGCAAAAATCGCGGCGGCGAAAAAATCCTCATCCGATCTGGTGATTATCGCACGCACCGATGCCGCCGGTGTTGAAGGCCTGGAAGGTGCCATTGAGCGCTCAAAGATCTACAAGGACGCCGGCGCCGACGTGGTGTTCCCCGATGGACTGCCCACGGAAGACGACTTCCGCCGTTATGCCGATGAATTACCGGGTTGGAAGATGGCCAACATGACCGAGTTCGGCCGCAGCCCGCATTTCACGGCCGAAGAGTTCCAATCCATGGGCTATGACATCGTCATCTGGCCGGCAACGTCGGCACGGGTAGAAGGTTACGCGTGTCGCGATCTGTACACGCATATCAAGGATACCGGCGGCACAGCGGGCTTCGAAGACCGAATGATGACCCGCGTCGAATTGTATAAAGCCATCGGTTATCACGATTTCGAAAGCCTGGATGAAAGCGTCGCGGCGTCGGTGGTGCCGGAACACACAGGGGATGACACAACCGCCCGCCTCGCCGGCGAATGAAGAACCACCACGTCCGCGTTTGGCCGGCTGATGAGACCCATGGCCGCGAAGACGAACTGGCCTGGAAGATCGCAGAATACGCGGTGAGCCGGCCCTCCATCGATGACGACGTCGCGAACATGGTGCGCTGTCGTGTCATTGATAACGCATCCGTGGCGCTGGCCGCCATCAATCGTCGACCGGTCCGCTCGGCTCGCGCCATGGCCCTGGCGCATCCTCGGCCACATGGGGCACCCCTGTTCGGGATGTCGCCTGACATCACCGTACACGCCGAATGGGCGGCCTGGGCGAACGCCACGGCAGTCCGCGAGCTAGATTTCCACGACACCTTCCTGGCCACCGATTTCAGCCATCCCGGCGACAACATTCCGCCGATGATCGCCACCGCCCAACAGACTGGCAAAGACGGCGCGGCGGTCATCCGAGCCTCCGCCATCGCCTATGAAGTCCATGTGCAATTGATGAAGGCCATGGGGCTTCACGTGCACAAAAAAGACCACGTCGCGCACCTGTTGCCGGGTGCTGTCGCCGGCCTTGGCGCGCTGTTGGAATTACCGACCGAGGTCGTCTATCACGCCGTCAATCAGGCCGTGCACCTGGGCTTTTCGACCCGCCAATCGCGGAAGGGTGAAATCACATCGTGGAAAGCCTATGTGCCCAGCTATTCCGGTAAGACAGCCATCGAGGCCATCGATCGGGCCATGCGCGGCGAGGGCGCACCGAACCCTATTTACGAAGGCGCGGATTCCGTCATCGCCTGGATGCTCGATGGTACCGACGGCGAATACACCGTCACCCTGCCCGACCCCACCGAGCCGCCCCGCGCGATCTTGGAGACCTACACCAAAGAGCACTCGGCCGAGTACCAGGCCCAGGCGATCATTGATCTAGCCCTCGAAATCCGTGGCCAGATCAATGATCTAACGCGCGTCAAAAAAATCAACCTGCACACCTCGCACCATACCCACGTGGTTATCGACACCGGGTCCAACGACCCACAGAAATTCGCCCCAAACGCCAGCCGCGAAACCCTCGATCATTCCGCCATGTATATTCTGGCCGTCGCCCTGGAAGATGGCCATTGGCACCACGAAACCAGTTACACGCCGGCACGCGCCGCCCGACCCGAGACCATCGCGCTTTGGCAAAAGATCGAGACCCGTGAAGACGCCGAATGGGAAAAACGTTATCACCATCCCGACCCGGCCCAGCGGGCCTTCGGCGGCCGGCTGGAAATCATCATGGATGACGGCACGACGCACGAGGCTGCCAAGGACGTCGCCAACGCACATCCCAATGGTGCCACACCTTGGACCTGGCCCGACTACACAGCCAAGTTCGACCGGTTGATCGGTGATGTCATTGACGTCAGCGAACGCGACCGCTTCATTGAGGCTGTGGCCGACCTCGGCACATTGGACGCCGATGATGTCCGCCTCCTCAACCCAATTTTGCCGAGAAGCATCGTCCAAGACAGCAAAGCCACGGGCGTCGGTATCTTTGATTGGGACAATTAATTTTTTATTCCGTCAGCAAGCGTCTGCAAAAGTCATCATTTATACGCATTTTCGCAAATTTTTTTCAGAAAACTCATTTTTAATCAACGACTTAAGTCGGTGTACAAATGTGTATGCGATTTCACCGAAAATCAGCTTTTGTCAGCAATTGTACACGCGAAGTCATCATTTCCGTATCGGTGTAGATGCAAGGCGCGACCCCACACACCCGGCATGCTTCCGCGCCCTTTCCACTTATCCACCACCAACAGCACATGCGCCATTCCTAGCGGTGCCGCCGACACATCAGCCGACGGCCCTTTTCACAATATAAAACAGCGTGCTTCCCGGATCGTCGCGGGCAGCATGCGAAGGAGATAGGAGGCTGAAATAGGAATTTAAACTTTTGCGTTGGTTCTATTTCAATATTCATTTTCTCCGCATTTTACCGACTTGTTCTTCAACAACGCCAACCGGCTGCCAATAGGCGGCATGAAAATTATACTGAACACCGGGGCGGGGCGAAGACTTGGAAGCGGCGTGAAGACTTGGAGGCGGCGCAAAACTTGGGGGCGGCGCGAAAATCAGGCCGATTTACGCCTTTTTGGCCGCCTGCAAAAGCGGCCCGATCACTTGGCCTTTAAGGTCGATACCCACGCCACATTTACACCCGGGACAGCCGCGGCAGGCGTCGAGCCCCAGATTGACGGCATGTGCGGTGACTTCGGCCCGGCTCGCATCGGTGGCCAAGGGATCCAGACTAAGGCGTTGCAATTTCAACAATGAAAACGGATTGCCCCAGCGGTAACCTGCGCCGGGGTCGGGCAGGTTCCCCGCCATGTCGGCCGGCACGCCACCGCCAAAGTTGCGCGCGTGCATGGGGCAATTGTCTAAGCAGGCATAGCATTCGATGCACGCCGTGAGATCATGGTAGGCCTTGGGTGCTTCGACGTTGAGTTCATTGCCCTGCCCGCCTGCTTGCAGTCGGCCGCGCAACTGCCGAGCAACACCATCGCGCCGCACAACCAGATCGGCCAGCACCGGCAGCGTTGCCATGGGGCTCAAGATATCGCCGTCGCGCACCCGTGCGCGGCAAGCGATGCGAGGTTTGCCGTTAATGTCGATGGTACAGACACCACAGTTGCGCGCCCTGCAACCAAAGCGGAAAGCGAGTTCCGGCATGGTGGTTGCCTGAGCCTGCAAAAGAACATCCAACGCCATCGGGCGTTCATCCGGCGTTCGGCGGCGATAGCCAAAAGCCGCACGCTGCATTTCGCCGTCGCGATGAATATCGATTTCAACACGAAGGTTGCCGGGTTCAGTGTCTTCCGTCATGCCTTGCCTGCCTCGCCGATAGCGCCTTCAGGTGCCCCGGGCATCAGCTCCGGCGCTGCGTCATTATCGCCCATGATCGCCTGGTAGCGTTTCATAAGCGTGCGATCCTGCATGCCCTTCGGCAACCAACGCAAGATCCGCGCTTCCATAAGTCGCTTCTTTTCCCGCAGTTTATAGGCAAGGATCCGTTTCAACGGCGTTGGCGTTCTCAGCACCCTGCGGACCACCAGATCGCCATCAGAGTTTTTGTGCATAACGATGGAATAAGGCCGCGAGAACGATGAAATGTCCTTGCCATCAAGGCGCACATGCCCACCGACGCTACCGTCGCGCTCGCGTGCCGCGCCAATGATCAGCTTGGCGGCATCAATCATGTTTCTGAGTTCCTCGAACTCGATAAACGCCTGATTCCAGATCGCAAACGCGGGGATCGCAATATGGTCAAGCTTGGCCTCCCATTCCCCGATACGCCGTTCCATCTCGTCCAACCGAGCCACGCTGCGTATTGGGCCGATGTTGCGCCAACTGGCGTCTTGCAATTCCAGTTTGAGAGTTGCCGCGGCAGTGTCGCCCGGCTGCCCGAAGCGCGCGGTGGCGGCGTCGATCAATGGCTGAAAGGATGTGTCTGAACCGGCATTGACGTTCGTGCGCAACGCCGCGGCCGCCTGTCCTGCACGTGTGCCAAAAACGACTCCCTCGGTCAGCGAAGTGGAACCCAGGCGATTGGCGCCGAACAACCCGCCCATCGCCTGGCCGGCAGCGAACAATCCGTGGATTCCGCCTGATCTCTCCCCATCGCCCTCGCCACCGACGCTGGCGCCATGAGCATCAACCCGCAGGCCGCCCATCATATAGTGCGCACCCGGCCGTACTTCCCAGGGCTCCTCGACACGCCCGGCTTTCTTTCCAAGTGCCTGGCGGGCATTGGCATAGGCTGAAGGCAAACAAGATTCCAAAAAGCGGATGAAATATGGCCCCGATAATGGCGCCGCCTTGTTCTCGGTCATATCCAAATAGGCACCGCCGTTTGCCGTACCTCGTCCGTCCTCAACGGCGCGCATAATGGCCGCCGAACATTCGGCCCTTGTTCTCAGGTAAACGCCGTCCAGGATTACCTTGCCGTCTTTGTCCCGCAAGACGCCGAGGTAACTGGCGGTTACCGGCTCGCCCGCCAGCAATCCTTCATAAGAAGGTGGTGATGCAAGACAGAAAGGTAGGAACTGCAATTGCTCCATATCCACCATTTCGGCGCCGGCCCGCACCGCCACGGCATAGCTGTCGCCGGTATTGCCGCGCATGGTGTCGGTTTTGGGGAAATAAAGCGTCGACAAACCGCCGGCCGCGATCACCACTGCCGGCGCGCGCGCCGCCAGTAATTTGCCCTCGGCTGCGTGATAGATCAGCCCACCAACGACACGCTTGCTCCCGTCCTGATCATCTTCGGTGGCAAGATCAAGAAACCAGGCATCCTCGATGTAATCAATGCGCGCGCCCCGACCACCTTGCACAAGTATGTTCCAGTTGGCATGACCAAAGGCGACACCACAATTGTCGTGTCCGACGGAACGGCGCTTGGTATGACCGCCGAGCGGCAGCGGCAGCGCCTGAGGTCCGTCACCCATTTTGTTGATCCCAGGCCTGAGCCCTTGCGCCCTGTAACGGTCATAGGCTAGTTGGCTGTCAGCGGCGAAGGCGTTGGTGATGGAATCCAGCGGCAAATCAGCGCCAGCCATCTTGAGATTCTCGGAAAGAATCCCCTCGCTGTCATCATTGTCCGCTGCACCGGATGCCCTGACGGTCGCGATGCCTTCGGAAATCTTGGTGTCGGAGGCCCCGACCGGATCCTTCGAGACAACCAGCACCCGTGCACCTGATTCCGCCGCAGCCCCGGCGGCATGGGCACCGGCGCCACCGGACCCGACCACGATGACGTCGTAATCAAGCCACTCGGTTTTGATGATCTCTTTTGCCATAACGTTTGGCCTCCCCGCCACTCGCTTGCGCCGAATAATGCCGTCCCCGCAGGCAACTGGTCAATTGGTCAGACTGGTTTTTGCGAAAACACTCAGTGATCAGCGGTTGCGTTACCAGCCACCCGTCTCCAACCATGACTCCAATATCGGCAGCCGGTTCCAGCCCTAGAACGGCTCGCCGATGGCGGTGGCGGTGGTGGTGGCGGCCGACGCCATCATGTCGCGGGCTGGGCCGAAATAGGTAGGGAATGCGGCACGGGCGAAATCGTGGGCAAGATCCGGAGTATGGTCCTCGACCCAGGAGTAGGCCCGGCTGGCCGGCAAGGCGACGATGGGATGGTTGTCGGGCGAGTGGAATGCCAAGCCTGTTTGGCGCGATAAGCGGGCCCAGTCGTGGCGCGCGTAGTCGGATTTCGTCGGTATTGAGCTAAGGCGGCGGATGACGACGGTGTAGACCGGCCTGTTTGGGCCCGGTCTACACCATCAAATTGTCATCCGGCTATAGCGCGGCGGCGGTCGTCGGGACGACAACCGGGCCAGCGTGTCAGTCGGCGGCTTTCAGATTTTCGGCGGCGGATTTGCCGTCACGACCGGGCTCAAGATCATAAGAGACCTTCTGGCCTTCGGTTAGCGTGCCCATGCCGGCGCGCTCAACGGCAGAAATATGAACGAAGGCGTCCTTCGATCCGTCTTCCGGCTCGATGAATCCAAAGCCTTTGTTCTCATTGAAAAACTTTACTGTACCAATGGTCATTATCATTTCCTCTAACAGGAGTATGGTTTCCACACGTCACATCATGTGATGGGCAGTTCGTTTAACGGCTCACATTGTCAGGGGATAAATAACCTAGCCGGCGTGCCGGCAAATCAAGTAACACACTTCTCATGCAAAACGTACACGCGACGTATAGGCACTATTGCGGCGATGTCAATGGCTGACGCACCGTGATGTCCGCTTCTGAAACCGTGAAATAACCTAGTCTTCGATATCCGTCTCATTGACGGTAATTTCTTCACCGGCTTCCCTTGCCAAACGGAGCGCGCGCAACCGAGCCACTTTATTGGCTGCGTCTTGTTGTATTTTCTGACGATCCTTGAGGTCCCTATCGTCCTTTTTCTGGGTCGCGGCATATTGTTCCTCAGCCTTCGATCTCGTCGTAGGCTTCGTCGATTTCACAGGCTGCCGCATTTCAAGGACCTCTTTGGTTTCAATTGTCTTTGTGCAGATTGCAACGTTGGCACCAACTGTCAAACACAGTCTTTAAAAAACATCAAATTGATAGCCCAAATCCTGAAAGCTTGGTTCAGAAAAGGCAAAATATATGAAAAATAAATAATAATTGGTTTTTAAAAAATAAATAAAAATAATATTTACTAGAAATTCTAATTTCACTAAAAAATACAAACCAAATAAAAATTAAATAATACTTGTTAATTTTTATTATGGGTTCATTGTACGGCACTAATTTTAAATGCCGAGATGGAGATGCTCAGATGGATTGGAGCTCGATCAAACCCAAGCTTTGGAGTGCCGCTGGCGGCGCCGTTGTATTGGCCGTTATTGGCTTTACTTGGGGCGGTTGGACTGCAGGAAGCAAGGCCCGGAGCATGGCCGCTGAAGCTGCTGAGATCGCGGTGATTGCGCGGCTTGCGCCCATTTGTGTGTCACAGTACGGCCAAGATCCGAACAAACAGCAGAAGCTGAAAGACATGAAGGCGATTGATTCTTGGAATCGCGGCGACTACGTCGGCAAACAAGGATGGTCGACCATGCTCGGCGAGAAAGCGCCCGACAGTCAGGTTTCCAGGAAATGCGCCGAACTTCTTTCCAAAATGAGCTAAACACCGGAATTCGAGACTGCGAAACTTAAGATATTTCTCGGTCCAGGCCGAATACAGCCGTTGCAAAATGGCGGCATGTCTCAATGCCGCCGACTAAATAATACGCCTATTTTAAATCGCCTGCCGCGCCTAAGCGCAGCCCCGCCGCCGTCGTGCCTAAATCCAACGTAAGCCGATCGGAGGAGAGCCATACTTTCCTTCGCCCGCCCCTTCAATTCGATGGTATGGCCGCAGTTGGAAGGCTGTTCGATGACAGATCGAATTCGTCAGAAAACACTGCTCTTTACGAAGCCCGTCGTCGTGGCCGGGTTCTCGTTTGCGTCATCCATCATCCGACGCGGCGGGATTGCGACTGCCAGACGCTCGGCGGTGGAGAAATCATCCCCGTGACCGAAAAGCTGGAAACCGACCGCGTGGATTTGACGGTATTGGGTGGCATGCCGCCCGATATCGCGCCGGACCTGGCGGTCGAAACCGGTGTGTCGCCC
>Ga0233433_10003350_pt1 | contig 13032 bp, 11 predicted proteins | sample SI_122_August201_5_FD_179868 | JGI IMG/M metagenome (GOLD analysis project Ga0233433, IMG submission 179868) | Seawater microbial communities from Saanich Inlet, British Columbia, Canada - SI_122_August2016_100_MG | ecosystem: Environmental > Aquatic > Marine > Inlet | place: Canada: British... | reverse complement strand
GCGGGTAAAATGAAAAAAATCCTCTTACTTACGATACTACTCTTGTCTCTTATCTCTTGCTCTAGTGAGACGGATGCCGTGGCAGAAAGAAATGGTCTCTCTACAGTCGCTCAAATGAGTGTACAAGATTTGAAAAGCCTTCAAACGTCAGATGAGAGTTTTTATCTATTTGATGTGCGAGAGGAGTGGGAAAGAGAGATTGCACAAATAGCGGACTCTCGAATATTAAATGAGAAAACGGTCAATTTTATAGGTAATTTAGAGCGTGACTCTCTTATGGTTTTTCAATGCCGCACAGGAAGTCGAAGTCAGTCTGCCGCAGAGTACTTTCAAAAGCAGGGGTTTACACGCGTATTTAATTTAACAGGTGGTATAGATGCTTGGTCCCTTGAGATAGATCCTGAGATAGTTAGGTATTCTAAAAAAGATAAGAAGTCAGCAGTCAAATAAAAGCTCTGACTTTATTTACTTAACTTCCAAAGGCCCGAGGCTGCATCGTCACTTATCAGAAAGATATTACCGACATCGTCAACTTCAAAATCTCTGATACGACCAATTTTATTTTTAAAAATTATCTCCTCGCCCACTATCATGCCATCCAAGAAATCTAATCTGATAAGACATTTTCCTTTTAGTGCTGATACTAATAAATCTCCCTCCCATTCTGGAAACACCTTTCCACTATAAAAATGAATGCTCCCAACACCTGGAGACGGGACCCAAGTTATTAAAGGCATATCAAATTCTTTTGAAAAAGGGACATGCCCAATACGAAAGCCGTTATATTTAGTCCCTCCCCAAGCAATATGTTTCCAACCATAATTACCGCCATGCTTAGCAAGGCCAATAAAATCACCACCTCTTGGCCCATGGTTCGAAAAGTATACCTCGCCATCGTGAGGTGACACTGTGATACCCTGGGAGTTTCTCACGCCTATTTGGTATAATTCTGGTAACCAATTTAATTGAGTTGTCGACGCAGGATTGTCGTCAGGTACCGTTCCATCCAAATTGATACGAACGATGCTGCCGGGATGCTGCCGCGGATCTTGGGCAATCATACCCAAATCTCTTTCTCCGAAACCGGCATACAGGATGCTGTCTTTGATAGCTATTCTAGAGCCGTAGTGTTTTTTTTCTTTTTGGCTAGGTGTTGCAACAAGCAGGACTTCTAGATCAATTATTTTATTATTTTCAAGCTTACCTCGCGCAATAGCCGAACTCGAGTGTCGCTCTTTTACTCTCTGCGATACCGATTTTTTCAAATCATGACTGTAAGTAAAGTAGACATAATCATCGACATCATGAATATATACATCAAGTAACCCACCTTGGTCGGATGCCCCTCCCCCGTCAAAACGAATACTTTGGATATCGTGCGATATATCCATTTTCTCTCCGTTATTAACATTAATTTTGATCAGCCTGCCACCTTTCTCAGTAACCAGAAGATACTCCTTGTCAATAAAAGACATGCCCCAGGGATAGCTTAAATTGTCAGCGACTTTTTCTATCTTGAATGCGGTTTCTGTGATCGGGTAATCTCTGTAATTACTAAACGAATGCTCAGCCTTAAGAACAGTCGAAAAAAACAAGGTCAATAAAATTGTGCAACTGTACTTTTTCTCAGCCATGCTGCGCCAAACATCTATCATCTCAACAAGTTTCTCTCATTTCACAACAGAATTCAGTATCCAACGAACGATAAAAACTGTCAAAATATTTTTACAAACGTGTTTTGAGTTCTTTAAATAAAAAATTGCGCGAGGTTCATGTTGTAGAATTCGGAAAGATTTTGTAGTTACGGTAACTCTTCCCACGACAAAAGTCCTAGTAACGGAATAGAATTTCGCCTTTAGGGCGCTATACTGTCCCAGCAAAGAACTTAATACCCTTTAGTGGGAAAGACTCCATCCTCATCAGGAGTATGGTAAGAACGTTTGTAATCAATCGGTCCTTCCTAAAAAATTCAGGATGGTTCTGAGAAAAACCCTTGAGTATCTGCTGATCAAGGTCACAATTGCCTATTAACTAATAAAAGTAAAAAAGGTATTGCAAACTTCTTATTTATGTCGCGTATAATCAGGTTAGAGGAAACTTGTACGTATATGTTGCGAGTAAAAAAATAATGAATCAAAAGCAGATACCGCTATCAGCTGAGTCCAGTAGACCAAGGCTTTCCAAACATAGCTTAGTGACTAACGCCATCGTTGAGCAAATAATCTCCGGGCATTTTCAGATAGGTGACTTACTTCCTGCTGAAAGCAAACTCGCTGCCCAGTTTAACTGCAGTCGGCATACAATACGGATAGCACTCAGGACTCTATATGAACGAGGGCTGGTAATAGGACACCAAGGAAAAGGCACAGTAATCCAAAGTCTGCCGTCTCATCCTCGCTACCAGTCGACCTACCAAACATTAGAAGAACTACTTCAGTATGCCGAGGAATCTCTGAGAGAATTACTAGATATAAGCGAGAAGAAAATCACTGGTCAGCTAGCCACTTGGCTTGGATGCTCTTCTGGTTCTTCATGGTGGGAAATAAAAACGATTAGAAAGCGGAAGCATGATCAAAAAGTTTTTGCTGCTTCGTCCATCTATGTCCCTCAATTTTTCGAACAAGCGGTGTTGGCTCTTCCTGACAGCCCGCTCCCACTATTTTCAATACTAGGAAAGCTTCCCAATTACCAGATAGCGATGATAGAACAGTTTTTTTCTGTTGCACAAGCAACTCAGGAAGAATCGCTTGCTCTTGGATTGAACCCTGGCGATCCGGTCATGAGCGTAGAAAGAAGGTTCTATAACAAAAAAGAGCGGCTAATCGAAGTTGCTCGGTCAGTCCATCCCCCAGAGTTGTACCAATATCAGATGACGCTGAGGCAAAAAGTTGGACCTATACATTAAATAAAGCATAAAAACAGGTGATAAGAATTACTTGCATCTTCAACTGTTAGAAAGAGAGAGAGCCATGTATAAAAAAGATAATCCCGTTACGCACTTGTGCACTAGTGATGTCGACTCGATAACTATCCGTGGAAAAGACCTGTGCAATGACCTAATGGGCCATATGAATTTCACTGATTTTATTGTGTTCCACTTTCTTGGAAAAGAACCTTCCACACTCCAAAGAACGGTGGTCGATACCGTGCTTGTTTGTATTATGGAGCACGGAATGACTCCGTCGGCGATAGCTAGCCGTGTCACTTATTTAGGGGCTCCAGAGTCATTGCAAGGTGCCGTCGCTGCGGGACTCCTCGGCGCGGGCACTCGGTTTGTAGGGACTGCCGACCAAGCTGCAGCTTTACTCAAAAGGATTGTGGCTTTGCCAATGTCGGAGCGAAAAGATGAAGCAAAAAGAATAGCTAAAGAGCACCACGAGTCAAATCAATTCCTACCTGGCTATGGTCATCCTATTCACATTAACGGAGATCCGAGAGTCAAGCGACTGGACGAGGTGATACGTGATGCCGGAGCCAATGGGAAATATTTAGATGCTATGTATTTGCTAGGAGATGCAATCAAAGAAATAAGCGGGAAAAACATAGTAATCAATGTCAATGCTGCTATCGGAGCAGCTCTTTTGGAAGCAGATATTCCTCCTGAAATTGCACGCGGATTCAATATAATTGCACGCTGCGCAGGTCTTGTAGGACACATATACGAGGAACAATCTGAGCCTGCAGGCTATAAGATTTGGAAAGTCGCTGATGAAGCAGTGCCCTATCAACAAGCTGACTAAAATATTTATTTACGAAACCGACTAGGACAATCTTATGAAATTTATGTATTTCTTTTTACCAGCACTGCCGGCTACTCACGAGGAAAGAATAGCCCAAAGACCAATAGCGTACCAGACGGATCGTTGGCAAAAAATGATCGCAGAGGTCACAGAAATTTCCAGAATGCTGGAAGATCTAGGTTTTACTGGTGTCGCTTTCCCTGAACATCATCTTCATAGTGAAGGACTAGAAATGGGAAGCCTTCCTATCCTAACGCAGCATGTCATTCATAACACATCAACTCTTAAAGTAGGACCAATAGGTTACGTTTTACCCGGTTGGAATCCACTTAGACTTGCCCTTGAAATAGCATGGCTAGATCAACTAACCAAAGGACGGACACATGTTGGATTTGCTAGAGGTTATCAATCGAGATGGTTAAATCAAATGGCACAAAAAGTTCATGTAAGCGCCACGGTAACAAATCAAGGAGAATTAGATGCACTCAATCGCGAAGTTTTTGAAGAAGTTTTTCAAATCCTAAAATTAGCTTGGAAAGACGAACCTTTTCGCTTTAACGGGAAACATTATCAGTATCCTTTCCCTTATGAAACGGGCACGCCTTGGGCTGCTAATGAGTGGACTCGATTAGCAGGTTCCCCTGGAGAACTCGACGACCAAGGAATGATTCAAGCAATCGATGTAGTTCCTAAGCCGTTCCAAAAGCCTCATCCTACCTTGTTTCAGGCATTCTCTATGAGCGAAGAAACCGTTCGTTGGTGTGCTAGAGAAACCATCATTCCGACCTTGTTTACTGCTGATCCAGTACAAGTCAGACACTTTGCTGAGGCACATAAAGCTGAAGCGGCGACAGTCGGACGAGAGCTTGAGCTAGGCGAATCTATGGGTGTGCTAAGAACTATCTACGGCGCCAATGACAGAAAACAGGCAAAGAAAGCAATGGAAAATGGGATTCTTTACCCCTTCAAAAATTTCTTTCACCATTTTGGATTCACTGAGGGGTTCCGCAACGAAAGCGATAACGAAAAGTATGGCGATAAACCTCTCCCCGTCAGTGAATGTACCACTGATCGCATGATTGACGCAGGGTGGGCTCTAGCGGGTAGTAATTACGACATCCGAAAACAGATGGACGCGCTGGTTGAAGCAGGCAATCCTGAGTGGTTCGTTTGGCAAGGAGACCAAGGACTGCTTCCATTAGATGAAGTGAAGCGTAATATTCGAAAGATTGGTGAAGAAATACTCCCTCACTATATCTAATCGCAATGCAACGTCCTGAGCCGAATCTCTCTCATTTCAATAGGTGTCCTTCATCTCATAACAGAATGTAGTATCAAACGAACACTAAAAACCGTCAAATTCCTTTACGGATCTATTTGAGTTTTTGTTTAACTAAGAAGTACCGGCGTCAGGCCACTATAAACTTTGGAAAGATTTTGCATGATGAGGAGGAACTCTTCCTGCAAAAAAACCTAGCGATTAAATGAAATTTTATCTTTAGAAGTCCATCCAATTTCTTCAAAAATTTTGATACCCGTTGTAAGGAACTCCCCTTCTTCATCGGGAGTGTGGCAGTAGCGTTTGGTGATCAACCAGGTGTCCTGAAACAATTCTAAATGGTCATGATAAGAACCCCTAAGAATCCACCGCGAAATACTTCCATCATCTAACACTTGTTGATGTACAGCCTGTACTCGGGCAGTTGAGAAGGCTTTTTTACCATCTAATTCTATGGCTGGGGAGCCAATTAAATGGCTAGTCCAGAAACAAAAATTCAGGAAATTTTTGAAATAGCTTATCGACTCGGACCCAGAGCATGTGAATTCTTGACTACCCACAATGTACTGTAATTGTGCTTCCGGATGAAAAACTCTTTTCAGTAACTCATAGCGCTTCTCATCAATGGCACGCGCATAAAGACTATATGTAGCTTCTATCTTTGTATTTGACAATTTTATTTCCCATTTAAAAGAACTAGTTGTTCTAGATTACCTAAATAAAGCAAGTTTGTCCTTATGGTCTAAGGGAAATCTATTCCTATCCCTCCTCTCATCCCTCTCGGCTCTCTCTACAGACCCTTTAGCCCTTTTATTAAGGTCATGATGCAACGAAGTGGTGTAACTGTATGTCTGAATTCGCTAATGCTCTGCCCACTGACTTAACAGCATATTACTCACCAAGGATGTAAGTAGACAGAAGACTTCTCAATGTGAAATATACTTGGCAGCTCGAGTCCCACACTCTTTAATATTCTTCCTCCTGATAATGACATGTCTATAAGGAATATCAGTATCTTCTTAACTAAAACTGTTGTACTCGATTCCTCGAATAGAGTAACTTTATCCTAAGGAGTCTGGCTATGGATGAGTTTAGTATAGGAAAGCCTTAATGAAGGCTAGTCCGAATTTTTCATTTGATTTATTTTGGTCATTTCGTAGTCCATTCTGCTATTTGGCTCTCGACCGCATCATCAAAATGAATCAAAAGTTCAATGTCACGGTTAATGTCCGTCCGGTTTTCCCGCTGGCAGTTCGGATACCTGATTTCTTCAAAACAGTAAACCCAAAGTATCGACGTTATCATTTAAAAGATAGTCAACGCGTAGCAGAATACCATGGGATCCCTTACCGTCGTCCTGTCCCTGATCCTATTATTCAGGATATGGAGACCAACCTGATTGCCTCCGAGCAACCATACATACGCAAAATTACGCTGCTCGGTGCCGCAGCCCAGATTGGCGGTGCCGGCTTGGCATTTATCGACCGTGTTTCGCGAATTCTCTGGGATGGCTCTATTGATAATTGGCACCAAGAGAACTATCTAGCGGAGGCGATGATTGCTGCTGGGCTAGACGGTCATAAACTGATCGCTGAGGTCGATAGGACGCCTGACAAGTTTGAGGCCGTCATCAAAGAAAATCAGATCGCGCAAGAACAAACAGATCATTGGGGTGTTCCACTCATGACCTTTAGAGGCGAAACATTCTATGGTCAAGATCGTGTTGGAACGCTGTTGTGGAGAATGCGCAGTGAAGGCCTAGCAGAACGCTAATTTTCTTTATGCTTTATAACATGTGTCCTTCAAGTTGCCACATTGCTTGCCGATACTTGAGCCCTTAATGTAGCTCATTATATAACAAGCGTTCTTGTTAGACGTGGCCTAATTGAGATAGCTTTATAGTCATATGAGATCTATGGAGAGAAAACGATGTCTTACCGATTGAATGGTATGAAAGATAAATCACATTTCCTAAAAAGGATGACTATATTAAGGTGGCATTATGAACACAGCAGCCGATATTTAAATCATTTTTCTGGTACTGTCTTCCAAGAGTTCAACGCATAATCAAAGAGGGCTATTAGCATGCGTCGCACAATCTTCATTGCAGCACTGTCCTCGTTTTTTTACGTCCTTGCGATGTGTATGAATGCTAAAGCTGAGTCAGAAGCGTGGAAGCAAAACACTAATAATAATCACGTTCTTTCGATACAAACAGTAGGAGGAAACCCTAATTTAGAGGGAGACGTTAAGATCGATTTTTACGGTCACGCCGCATTTCAAATCACCTCGCCTGTTGGATTAAAAATTTTATTCGACCCCTGGAGGAACGACCCATCAGGCGCTTGGGGCCTTTGGTTTCCAGAAGCATTCCCCAGTATCGAAACAGATGTGGTTTTGTCGACTCATGCTCACTTCGATCATGATGCGATTTATAGCCCTGTTGCATCAATGGTGTTGGACCGGATGGCGGGGGTATGGGAGCTCGCGGACGTCCGAATAATTGGACTCGCAGATAAACACGTTTGCATCTCTCCTGGCGTCCACCCTTGGCATAAGGCATTTGACGAAGTGGGCATCGATGGATGTCCACCGAACAACCCTGGCCATATGGACAACGTAATATTCATTATCCAGACAGGAGGTAAACGAATAGCAATTTGGGGTGATAATCGAGCCGATCCGCCACCTGAGATCCTCGCACAACTTAATGATTTAGATATGTTGATCTTACCTATCGATAGTTCTGAACATTTACTGAGTTATGAGCAGAGTGATACTTTAGTCAACGTACTCAAACCGAAGCTTGTTATACCAGCACACTACTTAACAGACGGTGTATCTAGCATACTTTCTACACTAGGAGACGCGAAAACCTGGATCGATCGTCACTCTTCTACGCAACCGATCACTGGTCCTAGTTTTCTATTAAACAGTGCCTCACTCGTTAATCGAGACCGGCACATTATGTACTTTCTTTCTAGTCACCAGCCAAATTAGTTTAGGTACCCGGCTAGTTCAGGCAATAATTTTACCAAAGAAGTCTTTTTCTTCTTCATTTCCTGTGGTTGGTTGAGAGCACTTTTCTTATTCACTCATCTTTGAAAAAAATATCTTTTTTGGACTTCTTTAAACTATGAAATGGCGGAAGAGGTAGGAGTCGAACCCACCAGCCGCCTTATCAGCAGCTCAACGGCTTTGAAGGCCGCACACCCCACCGGGGGCGACGCTCTTCCGTTGTTCATCCTACCAGATAAAGCTAGCTATACAATCTTAGTTCGAGACCCACACGGCACTATGAGAACTTTTATTCAGATTTTTGAATTAACGGCGCTAAGAGATGGCACAAAGCAGGAGTGAATATTATATCTACCAGCCATGCGATGAACAAACTTCCAGCAGAGAGTAGACCGAATTGAAGTTGATTCTGGAGCTCTCCAATACTCAGCATTACGAAACCCGCGCACAACGCCAAAGTTGTTAGCGTGACAGGTCGTCCAATAGCTTTTAACGTTCGTTGAATAGCGATGGTACTGGAGCTGACTTTGGAGAATTCTTTCTTAAACCGCGTCAAAAAATGAATACTATCATCAATAGCGATTCCTAGAACGACGGCTGCAACCATGCTAGTTGTAATATTAAGCGGTGTGCCGGTGACCCCTAAATAACCAAAGAAAACGCTCAACGGAAGCGCATTAGGTAGTAAAGCCACCAGCGCAACAATCCAGCTTTTAAATACCAACAAGAGAACAACATAGATACTCAGCAGCGCGAAAAACAGACTCATCAATTGGCCCTTTGCAATGCTATCAATCGTTTTCGCAATTAAGGAAGAGCTACCAGTTACATTACCCGAAACCCCTAAAGGAAGAGCATCGACTCTCGCTTGTATCAAGTCTATGAGTCTAGTGATCTCCTTTGTTGCCACCAATGAAGTTTTTACTCTTAGTATAGTCTCGCTAAAACTAGGATCTGCATAACGGTCTGCATCAACGCCTCCCCCAAACAATAATAATGCGCTGTTCAGGTTTTTTGAACGCTCTCCACTAGGATCTTCCTCTAATTCCTCTGCGAACGCAGTCTCTAAAACATCCAAGTAATCTACTATCGTGTAGACTCCACCTACTGAAGGGATGGCTTCGATCCAACTTTGTAAATCGGTGACTATTTGCAAAAACTGGGGATCTTTAAATGCATCCTCATGAGGTGCACGTAACAAAACTTGAACCGGGACTGCTCCAGAGAAAGTACTGTTCGTTAACCGAAAGTTTTCATGGATTACGTTATCATCGCTGAAGTTTTCAAGGTAATCTGTACTCACGTTGATCCTAGAAGCGCCCCAAATCGATACCATAAAAAGAACAAAACCCGCTGTTAATATCGAAGTTCTATAGTTCACTACAAAACGGGTAATTTTTTGACTCAGTTGATACTCTTTTTTTCTGATTTCTCCTCGGTGTGATGCAAAACAAGCCAGGCCCGAAGGCACTACTATCAGTGATGTAATCCACGCAAGACTTGTTCCCAAAGCAGCATATAATCCAAATATTTGTATCGATCGGATGTCACTTAACGTTAAAGACAAAAAACCGATCGCAGTCGTCATTGCAGTTAAAGTAATTGGTAAAAAGACGTCTTCAAGAGCCCACTTCAAAGCTTGGTGTTTGTCCTTCATTTGCGCAAAAAAACGCTCAAATTCGGTGATCACATGAATAGAATATGCAAAACCAATAACATAAATTACAGCTGGCAATATCGCTGTTATAAAGTTCAGTTTATTACCTTGGGCAACAAATATCATTAACGTAACAACCAAAGCTAAAATATTAGAAAATGCGGGTAATATGGGTCCTAGAATGTTCCTGAAACCAAGTATCGCTATAAAAAGTGTAACCAAAACCGCCATTGGTAAAACTCTATATAAATCTCGCATGAGTAATCGACTAGTTTCCATCCGCATGTAAAGTGGACCGGTTAAAAACTGCCGCAACCCTTCAGCGTTATGTTCTGAAAGACTTCTCACCTCTTCCATCAACACCATCAGTTCTACGTTAGAAAATGCCTGATCGAAATGCACCGACAGTATTGCTCCGTTGCCTTCCCCGGAAACCAATTGACCATTGAATATCGGGTTTGCCAAAGCGTTCTTGCGAGCTTTCGACAGCTCCTCAGCATTACTGGGAATCGAATGCAAAAATGGGTCAATCCGAGTCCAATCTAACTCACTATTTATACTCATCGCGGTAGCCAAACTATCTACTTTTACAACTCCGGGCAGACTTTCTAACTCTCGAGTAAAACGTTTAAGAGCTCTCAGATTCTTAGTTGTAAATAGATCTTGAGTTAGCCAGACAACTAACAGGTAATCATCATTTTCAAAAATTTCTTGAGTATGGTGATAAATTTTCAAATCTTGACCATTATTTGGGACAAGATTTTTAATTGACGGATCGATTTCTAAACGAGCGGAGTTCTTCTCAAAATCCCACAAGTAACCTGTTGACAAACCAGCCACCACAAACGCAATAGCTAATATTAAACTCGGATTCCTGCTTAGATAGCCGGCGACACGAGAAATCATAAACTAAATTAGCCTAACGACCTCGTTTCAAAAATTGCGGCGTAAACATGCTGCTATGGAGTTCGGGATCAATTTTAATGTCGTAGTTTCTAAAAACTGTATGCGTGTTTCGAGAGTAATCATACATTGTTGTCTCATGCGGGATCCAACGGCCTTGCTTTTCTTTGATCAATTCGCGATTTGCAATTAAAGCTTTTTTTAATTTTTGAGCATGGTCGTAAAATTCTGTCTTTATCGGAACACAAAGCACTTGATCAATATAGCCTTTTACTAAGGAGTACTGTGAACTAGCATTATCTGGATGCCGTTCAATCACATAGAACATATGGCCTTCGATCTCTACGTCAGGCAGGCGCGTCACATCTCCTGTATAAATAATTTCTTCAATGTGTTCAAAATCTTCATAACTAAAATCTGTACCAAGCACCGAACCCGATATGCCGCTCCCGGTGACCCGTCTAGGTCGTTTAAATTCTCTTTGATACATATACCAGTTGGCATGAACTCGCTCAGTCTCTAAGTACAAGACGGCTACGCCTACCTCTTGTTGAGGAGCAGTCACGCGAACTACAGCCTTAGATCGCTTGTTTTCAAATCGCTTCCAAAACAGCTCTCGTGTGGACTTTCTGACAAAGCCTGACTTTCCCATCACACTCACGTCTTGCATTTGTGACATAGAGAATTCTGGAAGTCCCCGCTCTGCACAGGCACGTACTTCTGGATCTTTGATTTTTGAACCAATGATTGACGTTGAAACCTCAGTTCCAACGTTCAATACCGGCTTTGTGTCGATCAGTGTTTTCCCAACGGGCTCACTTCCTGACAATAAATCAAAAAAATCGTCTGATATCTCTTGTGCAAACAACACATTAGACAAACCACCAATCACAATACATGCGGCCAAAACGCACATGTGAACCACTTTAACCATCGCAGAATCCTTTTTTTACGCACCTAATCGTATCAGTAACGTCTATTACTGGCACGCTCAACGGTCTTTCAGAAACACCTAAGCTTTACCAAAGCTTTGCACTATACGTATACCGCATAAGCTGATCTAACACTAAACTGCTTAAGCCGATTTATTCTGATCTAACTGAGCAACCTCGGCGGCGTGCTTCTCGGTCATCGCATCAAGCGCCGCTTGCTGCTCGGTACGTAGTTTACTACGCAAGGATTTTGCTCGTTCTACAGCATCTCTCGTTGCATGCGCTTGCCCTTGAAATTCCGGCATGACATATTTCGCAATCAATTCGTAGCTACGCCTTGTCGCTTCGGTATTTGCCCATTCATGCGAGAGCATTAAGTAACTCCCAAAGCCACCATTTGACTGTTCCATTAAGCGATCGATCTGCCCGATCACGTCTTCTGGCGTCCCAATCGCGCCCAGACCACCTTCGACAACGTAATCGATCATTTCCGAGACAATGTTTCCTTCTGGATTCATATGTGGCAATCCGGCTACTGACTGGAAATACTTGAACCAAGATTCGATGCCATAAGCGACATCTTTGCGCGCCTGTTCCCGAGTTTCTGCACAGTGGACCATGCCGATCAATCGCCATTTCGAACGATCTGCGACTTGACCGAATTGTGCACAACGTTGCTCCATCACGTCCCAGTGCATCGCGAGTGCATCGAACCCAGCAGCTTGCGTTGCGCCAAGTGACAACAAACCAACGCCATGTTTACCTGCCAGTCTAGGGCCAGAAGGTGAGGCAACTGCTGCTACCGCGCAATCAAATAATGGATTCGAATAAGGTCTCAGATGCAGTTTGGCGTCGCGTAAATCCCAGCGTTCGTTTTTGAACGTTACCGGCTCTTCGCTGGTCAGTAATCGCATGATGATATCAAAACCTTGCTCAAGTAGATCGCGTGTATCTTTTTGCTCGATACCGATCATCGCCGCATCTGTCGGCAAGGAACCGGGACCTGCGCCAAACATCACCCGCCCATGAGTCAGGTGATCCAACAACACTAATCGTTCCGCTACCCACAATGGATTGTGATAGCCAACGCTAGTGACACCCGTACCCAGTTTGATCCGACGAGTACGCTCCGCGGCGGCCGCTATAAATATTTCAGGGGACGCAATGATTTCGCTGCCAGCGGAATGATGTTCGCCGATCCAGACTTCGTCGTAGCCAAGCGTATCTAAATGTTGGATTAACGACAGATCCCGCTGAAAAGCGAGCGTGGGGTTTTCCCCCGCTTTATGGAATGGCGCAAGAAATATGCCGAAATTAAGTCGTGAAGTCATTGTGTGAGATCCTTTATGAAGAGAGAAGATTTAAAGTTAGCTTCCCCAAGAGCATTTAAATTTAGTTGTAAACAAAACATGATATTACCGTAGTATTGTGTGGAGCACTGCAGCGTTAGTCTGCTTGGATGTTTTTGAAATCACCATGGCGACCGGCACCATCTGCAAATCT
>Ga0233433_10003343_pt1 | contig 13073 bp, 11 predicted proteins | sample SI_122_August201_5_FD_179868 | JGI IMG/M metagenome (GOLD analysis project Ga0233433, IMG submission 179868) | Seawater microbial communities from Saanich Inlet, British Columbia, Canada - SI_122_August2016_100_MG | ecosystem: Environmental > Aquatic > Marine > Inlet | place: Canada: British... | reverse complement strand
TTACCAGTGCATTTGGTGTATACGTGACTTATTCCTGGGCACAGTCCCTGAAGACGCGAGACCCGGCAACCTTTGGCATGATGTTTAGATCAAAGTCTTTTATCTATACGATGCTGGCCTTCCCCGCCACAGCTTTCATTGGCTATGGTGCCGGTTTCTGGATCGCGCCGCTGTTACTGCGGATACATGACGTCGGTGTGGCAGAAATTGGATTATATTTAGGTATGGGCGCAGCTGCCGGCGGATTTATTGGTATTACCCTGGGTGGAATCCTTGCCGATTACCTGAAGCAACGGTTCCCCAGCGGCCGATTAGTTGTTGGTTATATCTCGATCCTTGGCACTATTCCCTTCTTGCTGATGCTGCTCTACACCGACGACCTTAAAACAGCCTACTGGTTGAACTTTGGTTTAACTATTATGAGTTCTTTTGCTGGCGGTGTACCGCCCAGCACCGCCGCGGACCTGGTAATGCCACGGATGCGAGCCGTTGCTGGCGCCTATTATATTCTTGTAAATACGTTTATCGGCCTGGCCTTGGGACCCTATTTTATCGGCCTTATTTCCGATGCCTTCCATGCAAGCGGACTAAGTGAGGCAGAAGCCCTACGCAATTCCATCACCGTGTGCATGTTGACATTGATTCCAGCCCTGCTGTTTATGTATCTGGCACAAAGACACCTTCCCAAGGATGAAGCATCAAGGCTAGAGCGCGCAGCGGCCCTGGGAGAATCCGTCAATATTTCTTAATCCGAGCTTTCTTGAACTACCTTTTCTGACTAAAGCTTTCTATACAAAAGCTTTCTAGGCAAAATTTTCTAGGCAAAATTTTCTATACAGAAGCTTTCTAGGTAAAACTTTCTAGGTAAAACTTTTTAACCAAAGTCAGTCAACTACGCTACCAGTTACGCCAAAATCCGGATGGGAATAAAAACTTACTTTTTCTTGGGGAAAGGCTTCAGGTTTCTAAGTACCCTGTCTGGATCTGCTGACCGTGAATTATGCATGGCTCGGTCAACCATTTTTTCATACCTGGGGTCCAGCTTAGAAGTTTTAGTGGCTTCTGACGCGTGGTACACCGCACCAGAGATAATTCTCTTGGCATCGTTTTTACACTGTCCGCAGGCCAGCGTCTTGGGCGCATTGGTATTTGGGAAATACTTGTCCGTGATGCTTTGGCACGAGCCGCAAAGGTATTCGTATATCGGCATTCAGGCGAGACTTAACTCGGGCTGGGCACAAGCATTGAAAAATGCCTGAATGGAAGTGTGGTAACGCAGGAACTCCAGTTTTTTCCTCGGATCACTGACCTTGATGACAGCCTCTACACTATCAAACTGCACCAGATTGGCTCCTGCCGGTGACCGGCATGCTGACAGGTAACGATCCCATTGGGCTAGACTCATCTCAACGGCAAAATCCGCTTGCTGTTGTTCTTTGGCGCTGATTTTACGGACCTCACTACAACTAAACCCAACAAAGGCTACCAAAAAACGTTGTTTATCGACCTTCACCGCCATATTGACATCAATATTGCCTAGATGACGGAAATGGGGGTCATCATTGACTGCTTGCTGTGCTCGCTTTAACTGTTTAGCAGATAGGTCAGCCATATCCTCTCCATTCATTAAGCCTGACTTTCAAATGTCGTCTCTACTAGAGACGAGGCATCAAAAAAATCCTGGAAGTTCTGATTATACCGATAGAACAGGTCCTGCCTGTACTGATCATCAATTGGTGACCGGGCTATACCATCTTCAAATTCCAGATCAATACTATTCAGGGTCAGATTAGAACTGGCCTTACCGTTGGCCTGCACATCCTTTAGCATTGCCTGCCAGGTTTCCAATGGCATTTCCAGAATGAAATCCGTAGCTTCCAGATCCTGTTCAGTACATTGCCTTACCTGGCCGCATTCTAATCCTTCAAATTCGATGAAGTACCAGTATTCGCCCACTTTGAAACCAGCGGTCGTATCACACGCACCACCGCCTCCGCTATGCAAACCCTGATCTGAGTTGTAGGCCTGGCGAACTTCCTGGAACCATTCCTCAGAGGGAAAAACTACCATCATTCGTTCTCCAGATACCGCTTAAACACGGGGTGAAGCGTCTTTTCTCTTTCAATACCAAGCTCCTGGCAAATAGCCAGGTAATCAGTAATAAAATCTCTAACCAGCAACAGATAACGTTCCATGCCATGGGTTCGCGCACCCTCGATTCCACCACCAAAAATGATAGCCATCGCCGTGCTGACAACACCTTCATTCAGCTCAGCAGCCATATGACCTTCACCGACTGCAAGCAGAGTCTGCATAATTAAGGTGGCATCCTTGCCATGGGAGGAAGCATATTTCAGGTGGTCGTAGCCATAAGTAAGATGACGGGCATGATCTTCCAGCATATGACTGTAAATGAAGACCTCAGCTTCATTGTGGGCAGCACTGAGTAAGCCGCTTAGCAATCGGGTTATATAAGTTCCTCGAAGAAGGTAAAGATAAACAACCGCTTCTGTCCAGCCACCACTGCTCTCCAGAATGATGCGATTGACTCGACCACGACTCTCGATACCTAAACCTCCCCCATTAGACAGGGCTCTTTTCCTCAGGACTTCTTGTTGACGAGCACAGTCAAACGTCGCGGTGGCAAGGTACTGTTTAACCTCAAAATAGCCATACGACATTCTGTCCTGCCAGTAGGTGATGATTTCCAGTTCGGTATTTGCACATTGCGAAAGTTCAGTACACATCTGACAGACCGCTTTTTCAATATCAACCGGCAATACTTCCAGAGAATCCCAGGGCACTTCAGTGGCTGGTATCCAGCGCCGCTGAATGGCTTCCTCATAAAGATCTGCAGCGCAGTCAGCCCACAACTCGTGTTTACTGCGCAACGAATAGGGCAAAGGAGGTATCCCGGGTCTTCCTACGCTACCGCGGGGTCGACGGGTCTGGTCTGCCCAATAATCTGGAACTTCGCCATAACTGCCTACATTGACATCACCCAATCTGAGGCCGTGAGCACCGGGGAGTACCTTAACACCCCATTCATTGGTTAGGCCTCGCCAGGAATAACTGGGCTCTGGTATGCCCTGAGTCGGATCTACCAGTTTTGCCTCTCGATCAACAGATGCGGCTTTACCGGACGGTTTATCTGCCATAGTTTCTCCCAGTCGACTTCACCCATTGGGGTCCCTCCCAGTGGGGTCCCGCAGTGACTTTAAGCCGCCTCAAGCAGTGGCGGCATATTGTGCTGGTATAGGTGAACGTCCATTCTCAAATCGATCTGTAAAGCCTGCGCTGATGACTCGCTTCATGTACTCCTTGAGCTGACGGCGGCGGATGACCAGTAACTTTTTATGACCTTCATCATAATGCTGGCTTCCCCCACCCAACAAAACTGCCAGCGCCTCGCTGCTCTCTGATTGCCGACCGGCAGGATTTTGCTGCCCAGCAATGAGTTGCTCTTCAGCCTCATCCAGATAGCACTCTATTTCTTCTCTTCTTTCCGGGGCGGTATCACCAAGGCAGCGCAAATGCATTACACCAAAAGCTACATGCCGGGCTTCATCCTGAGCACACAGCCGGTACATTGTTTTTTCTGCATCATTCTGACCAAACAGCTCGCCCATGCGAAACATCGTTAATACAGCACCCTCGCCTGAAATATGAAGACGAGTCGACATTTCGGTAAAATCCCGAGCCAGGTCAATGCTGCCAACAAAACCTGAGGTCGCACCGGACATACGCATCAATCCACCGCCATTGGCTAATGCTCGCTTGCGGAAAACATCCATGTGCCTGGCTTCATCCATTACCTGGGCGCTAAGCACATTACGTGCCTCCAGATAATCCGGCGTGGTCCGGGCAATCCATCTCGCCGGAACATCACCGGCGACAAATTCTACCTCATTAAAAAATGTACATAGCAAACACTCCGCTTCCTCAACATCGTCAGGTAACGGTTTTAGGGTGTGCCAGGGGATATCTGTTGCCGAGCTCCACTGCCTCTGCAAAGCTTCCTCATAAAGATACTCGGCATTATCAAGCCATATTTCAGAAAGGGTGTGGACCTGATAGGCACCGACTCGATAGGCTTCGGCGCGAGGTGTAGATCCTCTCGGTCGACCCGTCATGTTATCACTGATCGCGGGAAGATCTGCGTAGCTCCCTATCTGAACGTCCGCCAGTGTCAGACCTCGTTTGCCAGGCTTAGCGGTGACTCCCCACTCAGCCATATTATCCATCCAACTGGTATCAAGCTCGTGCTCACGCGGTATTTCGGTTGCTTCGCTCATACTCAACCTCGTCTGGTTTTAGTCTATATACCCTATCATAAGATAATACAGCTTCACCATAGGCAGGCCAGCATCCAAAACCACCCCAGAAACCGGCAGTTGGAGTCGATTACAGTAAAGCTACACGCAGCGATCCAGGTGAGACAAGGGAACCATTAAACTGACCAGACAGATCCGGAATTTCTACGTATTAAGACCCAGTTAATGCCTGTCATCTGTCAAATTTCAGCATACGCTTTAAGGTTGTGTCTTTGTCGATGAAATGATGTTTGAGCGCTGCACAGCCATGTCCAGTGGCAATAAAAACCAGCAGATACGCTAAAACCCAGTGCACTTGGCCAGCTAAAACTTCCTGGTCCGGAATAGAACTCAGCGTGGCCGGAATGGAGAACCAGTCAAAGACCGGTATCGCTGCGCCTTTGGCAGTAGAAATCAAATAACCCGAGATTATTACCACCACTAAAACTACCCGCAAAAGCCAGCGAACTATTTTCGCCAGTTTAAACTCAACCAGACTATGGGTAGGAAGTTCGCCCGGACTGACCTGGGTCAATCGAAAAACAAAATCTACTGCTATCAATATCGCAAGCAATATGCCGATGCTCCTATGCAAATCAGGCAATTGTCTGGAAAGCGGATCATAGTAGCTCAAATCCACCATATAGATACCAACAGCAAACAATCCTACCACCAGGCAAGCGATCAACCAGTGCTGGATAATAGCTATCACTCCATAGCGAGTTCTGGAATTAAAATAACTAATTTTTCACGTCCTCGGTTGACATCATTCCGGGAAATATCTCTCCAGAAAATGAGGATTTCAGATGAGTCTCTGCGTTACTGAGAGAAAGGCGAGAATTATAATAAACAGGCAACTGGCCCTACTGTTGATTAAGCTTATTTGCAGGCGACAGTTTATAGGCCTAAAAAAATAGAAAACAACAGGCCAGACCTAAATCCGACCCGTTGTTTTACTTAGATACCATCGTACTGAAATTAATCAGTACGAGTACAGTTACTCACCAGCAGGCATAACACCGTCTTTAACGACAAGTATGAAGTTGGCTATAACAACACCACCGATAACTAATGCCATGTTATCGATAATACCATTTAGCTGCATACCTACCGCTGGAATGGTGTCCAGTCCATTGGCGATTGTTGGCAATGCCACCGCGGCTACCATCATGGCAACTCGAGCGCCCTGGTCTAGAGCATCTCCCATGAAACCACTTGCCAAGCCAATTACTAACAATGCCAGGCCCCAATAGGGCATTGCATCCGCTGCTAACGTAGCTCCAATTGCCGCGAATAACCCTACTATCATCAGGATTCGGTCTGAGTTCATAATACTTCCCTTATGTTTATTGTTATTGTAAATGCGTACCAGATGGATAGACTCAGCCCAACCGATTACCACATTTCTTTATCCTAGCACAAGGAAAAAATTTCCAAAGGGTTTATTAAAGATTTATTAAAAGAATTTTCCTCTGTATTTTAAACTCATTATGGTATTAAAAGAGTTTTTATAACCATAGCATCGCCCAAACCATCAAAATAAACCCGCTTCCCATCGCATGCTTAATGGTAATAAAGCGCTTGTGGCGTATCTCTTTTCGATCCAAGACGACTGCGAGACCAGCACAACATCTGTGCGTTCTTTAGAACGGAGCTCTGTAATCGTTGTTGTACAGAAATCAAAATTCCTAGGATAGGCAAGCTTATAAGAGCCATACTTATAAGTTAAGATCCAACCATAAAATTCTTCAACGTTCAGCTATTAACAGGACGCCTTATGCGAACATGGATGTTCTCTCTGACTAAAACATTAGTTTGTATTTCCCTGCTAACTGGATGTACCCACAACCAAATAATCAGAAACGAGTCAGTCAACCAGAACAGCAGAGTCCGATACATTGTTATCCACTTCACCTCTGAAACATTCGCAGAGTCCCTCAAATCGCTAACAGAAAATTCCTCCAGGCCCGTGAGCTCACATTATCTGATCCCTTCCCCGAACGATGCGACTTATTCACGAAGCAAAATTCTAGTCCATCAACTAGTCGATGAAAGCCAGCGAGCCTGGCACGCCGGCCGGAGTTACTGGCACGGTGAAGAAAACCTTAACGACAGTTCGGTAGGTATCGAAATTGTCAATATTTCTTCTTGTAAGCCAGCCGATGCAGGTACCAGTCAATACGAAGCTGAATCAGCACCCTTCCCGGCTTGTGATTTCAAGACCTACCCGGAGGAACAAATCGCCTTACTGGTAAAGCTACTCAAGGATATCCTGACCAGAAACCCGGATATTGCGACGATTAATATTGTCGGTCATGCTGATATTGCGCCGAGTCGAAAGGTCGATCCCGGCCCTCTATTCCCCTGGGAAAACCTACATAACCTGGGTATAGGCCCCTGGCCAGATCCGCAGATGACGGCTCAATACCTGCAACTATTCGAGCCTCAGCTACCCCGGCTTTTGCTTCTTCAGAAAGCGCTTAATACGCTGGGATATCAGATCAAGGAAACTGGCGAAAACGATTTACAATCCCGGCAGGCAGTCAGAGCCTTTCAGTTCCACTTCCGGCCGATAAATCCGTCAGGCCTTTTCGATGCAGAGTCTGCAGCGATTTTATATGCTTTGATCGACCGATATCGCAATGAGCAACTCGACTCCTTACTCATTCAACCTGAGTAACAACACCAACAGAATGTCGAGCAAAGCCCATTATCTGATTTTCTGCTACAGCTTGACCACGGCTAAATAATCCGGCCAATGACTTCCTCAAATGGCCCGCAATCGCACACCGTCCCAGGGCAACTTAATTTAACTCAGGCGGTAGGTGCGCACGGCTGTGTCATGAAACAAGCTGTTTTTATCGCTCTCGGACCCATCTATGACCATCTTCTTGAAGGCATTCCATAACACGTGATAAGAACAACTTTGCTTATCTACTGGGAAATTACTCTCAAACATACAGCGATCGGGACCGAAAGCATCTAACATATAACGGTAATAGTCTCCGGTTGCGGCAACCAGCTCATCAGAGGTGGCAGGACGATCTTTTTTATGAAAGCCAAAACCATTAATAGGCATCACCAAGCCGCCCAGCTTGGCAACGACATTGGTGCGCTTGGAGAGTTTCTGAATATCCTGTTTCCAGGCAGTAAAGATAGCAGAGCGTTGATCTGCATACGGCCCAATACCAAGCGGGCCACCAAAATGATCGAGTATGATAGTGGTATCTTCGAAACGATCTGCGAGCGCAATCAACTCTTTTAACTGGGGATGATAAAGCCAGGCATCGAAGGACAGGCCACGCTTGTTTAACTCGGAGAAGCCCTTAAGAAAGCGCTCATCCGAAAGCAGCCTTTCACTTGGATTGGTATGTGAATTCCGGATCGCCGGGCTCCGGTCCCAACCCACTGCATGCCTGATCCCCTTAAATCGTTCACTCAACCTCAAATGATGATCTAGAACCACGCCCACTTCATGGCCTAGGGTAAGGTCCGCATATCCGACAATACCCGAACAAACCCTTGCTTCACCATAATGTCCGCTAGCCGACATGGCAGCGATGCCATTGACAAACTCGGTTTCTCCTAGCGGTTGCAACGCTTGAGAAGCGTCTTTTCGATACATACTCGAACATTCAACGAACACGGTACTGACCACTCGATGACCACTTTCCAGATCGGCTCTTAATTCATCCAGCAGATAACGACTTCCAGGATGATCCCAAAGGTGGTGGTGAGGATCACAAATCGGCCGATCTGGATCTAATGGATCCTCGGATACTGCCTCTAACCATTGCTGCGATCCTATAGCCATAACCCTAGCTCCTTTATTTACCTTGATCAAAACCCGGAAACCAATCTGGTGTTGGAGGAATCCAGAACGCATGGCGCGACGCCCAATATCATCCTCATCAAAGATACTCTAACAGTTATCAACTGGCCAAAAAATAGGCGCTGATAAGCTCTCACTTAGAAGTAATCCAGCCATCCCATAGAGGCCCACCTGGATTGTCGTCCGCTGTTTGGTAAGCGCTTTTATTAGCTTTATTTTCTAAGACAGAATCTTAGCGCCTGAATCTGGCAAGCACCTTGAAGACATCTAAAACAAGCCTGTAAGTAACACCAGAAAACAATGTCTCTGGCATTAGCTTCGTCTCTTAGACTACCGGCATTTTTAAAGCCCCTCTGTCGCCGGGAGAATACCTGTGGCACACTGACCTGAAAATAAACCGTTATGACATGCAGGTATTAAAAATCTAAGATATATAAACGCACCGTACAGATAAACCATACTCAAACCCCAGTTAATCTATTATGATCCACGAGCTTCCAGTTTGCGCACCTCTGCACTGAGCATAGACTTTTACCTGATCAGCAACGACCCAGTACGACAAGGCATTGTATCTAAAACAGAGAACCCTACTCGAGAGATTCGAACCAATGAAACTTACAAAAAAAAACTACCTCCGGCAGATGCATCGTTGGCTCGGTCTCATTGCCGGCATTCAACTACTGCTATGGACAGTCAGTGGGCTCTATTTCACACTCATACCCATTGAGGAAATCCGCGGCGATCATCTAAGGCTGGAACCTGAAGCGACACCTGTGACCAATCATCAATGGTTGTCGCCTAGTCAAGTGCTAAACCTGCATCCAGATCTGAACACGAAGACAAGCCAGGAAATCCGTCTGTCCCATACCGACGGCCATCCGATTTACCTGATCGGCTCTGTACGCCTGGACGCACTTACCGGGAAAAAACTCGACACCGTATCGAAACAACAAGCACTCGATATAGTCCAAGCAAGAGCTAAAGGCAGGATTACCGGTATTGACCTAGTGCAGAGCGTCGATTCAGACAGCGAATATCGTGGTCGTGAACTACCTGCCTGGCGAGTCACTATTGACCAAGAAGAGGCCCACTTCTACGTTGGTGCGGGTTCTGGCAGATTACTTGCAGTGCGCACCAACGCCTGGCGCTGGTTTGATTTCCTATGGGCCCTACATATCATGGACTATGAAAACAGGGACAATTTCAATCATTTACTGGTACAAGTACTGGCTGTTTTAAGTGCCATCACTGTTTTGTCAGGTCTGGCATTGTTTGTGGTTACCTTACGGGCCCGAGGCCAGACTGCTGGCTAATAAGCCCGATATCAGTTGAGAGGTCTGATCTGGACAGAAACGCCCTACTCCGCTAGCGCACCACACACTCGCATCCAAGGGGTTGTCTCTCTATTCCTTGAACGGGGTATCAAGTTGTTCTCAAACAAAGTTGAGGTGGCCTCATACTGCTTCGAAGTTTTAGTCAGGAAGATTGAAATAGAATTGCCAGTAGAAATACCCAAGGAGCCTGTTGGGTAAATTACAACAATTTCCATGCAAGCCAGATGTGCATAATTCGCAGCAGCGATGACACCGATCCAGTTCAGGTTGACAGTCCTATTATTTGCACCGAAGCTGTCAGCCAGGGGTCTATTTTTGAACCATTTCACCTTGCATGAAATTCAAGGCCGTTAAACCAAAGTGAAGCCTGCTGCCCGAATGTTGCAAACCAAGGAAAACATCTTGCCTAATAATAGTGTGCAAAAAAGCTCTATGAGAGCACCACGATAAAATGGCCGCTACACAGACAGTTCAGCAAAGCGTAGATATTGTCATCGTTGGCGGCGGCCATGCTGGTCTGTGTGCGGCAATAACCGCGGCAGGAAGCAAGGCAAGGATACTACTATTAGAGGTAGCACCCCAAGCCATGCGTGGCGGTAATTCCCGCCATACCCGCAATTTAAGAGCCGCCCACAGCAGCCCCACCGCCACCATGGGCGGGATCTATAGCCAGACTGAGTATCTGCAGGATCTTTTAAAGGTTACCTCAGGCAACACTAACCAAAGCCTCGCCAGGTTAATGATCGACGAAAGTGAGAGTTTACTGGTGTGGCTTGGCAAACAGGGCGTCGCCTTTCAAAAGGCCATCAGCGGCTCTCTAAACCTGGAAAGCACCAATGCTTTTTTCCTCGGCGGAGGCAAGGCCCTGCTCAATGCACTTTACGGCAAGGCGCAAGCGCTTGGTGTTCGCGTCCTATATGAAGCAAACGTGGTTTGCCTCGAAGTTGAAAACAACCGGTTCGAAGGCCTCGTATATGAACATAAAGGTCAGCAAATCCACCTATCTGCTGAAGCGGTCATTCTCACCAGTGGCGGTTTCCAGGCCAATAAGGACTGGATGAAGTCAGCCTGGGGGGATGCTGCGGAAAATTTCTTAATACGCGGGACTCCCTACAATAAAGGCCTGCCACTAAAAGAAATGATTCGTCACCAGGCAAAACTGACAGGCGATGCGAAACAGTGTCATGCAGTTGCCATCGATGCGCGGGCACCCCGGTACGATGGAGGAATCGTAAGTCGCCTTGACTGCGTTAGTTTTGGTATTGTAGTTAATAACAGAGCATTGCGATTCTATGACGAAGGTGAGGACTACTGGCCAAAACGCTATGCAATATGGGGCCGATTAGTAGCACAGCAACCAGGGCAGATCGCCTTTGCCATACTCGATAGTAAAACCGAGGGGCTATATATACCTTCCTTGTACCCACCCATTTCAGCAAATGACATCAGTACCCTGGCTGGCTTGCTCGAGATTGACCCTATTGTGCTGAATAGGACCGTCAGCCAGTTTAACAACAGCACCAACAATGGGTTATTTCAGCCTGAATCGCGGGACGGCCTGGCAACACATAACATTGAACCCCGTAAGAGTAACTGGGCCCTACCACTGGATACGCCACCCTACCTGGCATTCCCTTTGAGACCAGGTATTACTTTTACTTACCTCGGCCTTGAAGTGAATTCAAAGGCTATGGCAAAAAACCAATCTGGCCACCCTTTTGAAAACGTCTTCGCAGCAGGGGAAATTATGGCCGGCAACATTCTCGGCGAGGGCTACTGTGCAGGTACCGGCATGACCATTGGCGGAGTGTTCGGCCGAATAGCGGGTAGGCAGGCAGCAGCATGCCTTTAGCAAAGCTCGCATCAAAGCCAAGCGATCTGGAGCAACACTGCCATGCCCGTAACTGAAAACCTGCTTGCCATAAATGTGTCCTCTGTTAATCCACTGGAGGAAGCTAACAGAACGCTAACCGTATGCAACGCCTGCAGATACTGTGAGGGCTATTGCCCGGTCTTTAAGGCAATTACCTACCGCCGCAGTTTCGATCAACCTGATCTGGATTATCTGGCAAACCTTTGCCACCAATGTGGCGTCTGCTATCAGGCCTGCCAATATGCGCCACCGCATGAATTTGGTATCGATGTACCCAAAGCACTGAACCTGCTACGCACAGACAACTATGCCCGTTTCGCCTGGCCACAACAGGCTGGCAAGCTATTCCAGCACAACCCTATCTGGTTCAGCCTGATAACCGGCCTATGCCTGGCCCTGCTCATGTACCTCAGCAGCCTACCAACAAGCCTGGGCAAACCGGTTGAATCAGGCAATTTCTATGCCGTCATCAATCACTCAGTCATGGTCATATTTGCCGGCCTGACGTTTACCTACAGTATTGTCGCCATTACCCTGGCGACCCGCCGTTACTGGAAAACGATCAATGAGAAGTCCACTGTCCAGACTAACTGGACGTCAATAGGCAAAGCGATTCGCGCCAGTCTGGCGTTAACTCATCTATCCAACCAAAACAGCGTTGGCTGCCCGAGTGAAAATGACCAGCCATCAGCATGGAAGCGCTATTGCCACCAACTAACCCTGTGGGGTTTCCTGCTCTGCTTTATGTCAACCTGCATAGCCACTGCTTATCACTATTTTCTCGGTATTCAGGCGCCCTACCCTTATTTCAGTCCTCCCGTCATAACAGGCACCTTGGGTGGATTAATGCTATTGGCGGGCACCAGCGGTTTCATCTTCCTAAAATTTGGCCAACCCCGCGCCAAACAGATGGATCAATGGCAGCTGGATCTAACGCTGACCGCGAGCTTATGGCTGATCGCGCTAACCGGCCTGGTCTTGATGGTGCTCAGGGAGACCAACGCCATGCCTGCACTCCTGGTGATTCATCTTGGCTTCGTCTTTGGCTTTTTTATAACCATGCCCTACAGCAAAATGGTTCATGGCCTGTTCAGGTTTTTTTCTCTGGTGCTGTATTACATCGAGTCAGCAAGCTCCCCTGCTAATCCCATCAAACGCCAAACATGAGTGCCATCAGCGTACTGATGATGGTTGAGCTAATATTGCTCTATGATGTGCGGCTCAGACGGAGCGCGTTTAGAACCACCGAGACTGAAGAAATGGCCATGGCAAATCCGGCCAACGCTGGATGAATCAACAGCCCAAATAACGGGAACAACACTCCAGCTGCTACCGGAATCAACAAAATATTGTAACCAAAGGCAAGGCTGAGATTTTGCCACATATTACGTACTACCTGCAGGGAAAGCTGATGCAATTGAATCACGCTGCCCAGATTATTCTTCAATAAAGTCACATCAGCAGCTTGTATGGAAACATCTGTTCCCTGCCCCATAGCAAAACTGACATCAGCTACGGACAATGCCGCCGCATCATTTATGCCGTCGCCAACCATAGCAACTTTGTTGCCTTTTTCCTGCAAGGCCTGGACAAATGCAAATTTCCCCTGCGGGGTCATGTCATGGTGAAACTCATCCAGCTCAAGTTCCAGAGCGATGCGCCGTGCCGCAGCCTCATGATCACCGGTAAGCATAATGACTTGTAAGCCGCTGGCTTGCAGA
>Ga0233433_10003339_pt1 | contig 13082 bp, 11 predicted proteins | sample SI_122_August201_5_FD_179868 | JGI IMG/M metagenome (GOLD analysis project Ga0233433, IMG submission 179868) | Seawater microbial communities from Saanich Inlet, British Columbia, Canada - SI_122_August2016_100_MG | ecosystem: Environmental > Aquatic > Marine > Inlet | place: Canada: British... | reverse complement strand
GCCATTGGTTTCACCGGCAAAACGATTCGCAATCTCCTCCTCGCCGAAGGCTTCGTGCTCGCGTTGCTCGGCGCGTTACTCGGCGCTTGGGCGGGGTTGGCGTACACGCGGTCACTTGTTGGCCTCCTCAATTCAGATTGGGGCGGCGCCATCGGCAACGGCAGCATTGTGTACCACGCCGAACCGTTCACGGTGTTGTACGGCGTGCTCGGCGGTTTGTTCGTGGCGTTGTTCACCATTTGGCTGACTGTCCGCAAGTTCAGTCGCGCCAACGCCATCGCGCTCATCCAAGGCCAAACGGCTCCGCTCGCTGCGGCCAAGGCGGGACACAAGGCGCTCTTCACCGCGCTCATTTGTGCCGTGGGCGCGATTGCGCTTGGGTTTGCGATGAATGATGCGCAAGGGCAAATGAAGGCGGGTGGATTTTTTGGCGCAGGGATGCTGTTGCTTGTCAGTTGCCTGTGCGTGTGCCACGCGTGGTTAGGCAAACTTGCGACGGCCGGCGGCGCATCCTTTGCCTCGCTAAGCGCGATGGGTTGGCGCGGCAGCGCGCGCCGGCGCGGGCGCAGCCTTGCCTGCATTGGACTACTGGCGTGCGGGGTGTTTTTACTGATTGCGGTGGGTGCGTTCCGGCTGGATCCCAACGAAGGCGCGGGTCAGCGCTGGAGTGGAACCGGTGGGTTTACTTATTTTGGCCAGAGCGATGTTCCAGTGTTGTTTGATTTGAACACCAAAAAAGGCCGCGAGGAAATGGCGCTTGATGCCGATGCGATTCCCGCTAAGAGCCTTGTGCAATTTCGGGTGCGCGCGGGCGATGATGCGAGTTGTCTAAACCTCAATCAAACCCGGGAGCCTCGATTGCTTGGAGTAAATCCAAAATCATTGGAGGAGAAAAAGGCTTTCACCTTCGCCCAAGGCACGGGCTGGGAAGTGCTTAATAACTCTGAAGGCGATGCTGTGCCGGCGGTGGTGGATATGAACACCGGTATGTGGATGCTGCACGTGAAGGTGGGCGATGTTATCGATTACCCCGATGAATCCGGCGGCACTTTTAAAATCCGCATCGCCGGATTCCTTGCCAACTCCGTGCTACAGGGCGACCTCATCATTTCCGAAAAACAATTCGTGAAACACTTTCCCTCCGCCAGCGGGTATCGCGTGTTCCTGATTGATTCCACCGACCCCAAAGCCACCGACGCCGCGCTGAGTTTTGCACTGGAAGATTACGGCCTCGAGCTGACGCCCGCTACGCGACGACTGGCGGAGTTCAGCCAAGTGCAAAATACGTACCTCGACATCTTCCAAGCGCTCGGAGGCCTAGCGCTGCTGCTCGGCAGCGTGGGCCTCGGCGTGGTGGTGTTGCGCAACGTGCTTGAACGACGCGGCGAACTGGCGTTACTTGCTGCGGTGGGCTTCCGAAAATCCGCGTTGCATTGGCTGGTGCTGGCCGAGCACGGTGGACTGTTGGTCTTGGGCTTGACGGGCGGAATCATCAGCGCGGCCGTCGCGGTTTGGCCGGCGCTCAGCAACCCCGGCCAAGGGATGCCACTGAAATTGCTGGCGTGGACGGCGGGCGGCATTTTGCTGAGTGGATTGCTTTGGACATGGCTCGCCGCCGTGACCGCCCTGCGTGGAAAATTATTGCCGGCATTGCGCAACGAGTGATGGGCTACTACACTCCGGCCATGACGCGTTGGATTTTTTTGCCTTTGCTTGCCCTGCTGCTCTCCGCCTGCGTGATGCCGCAGCCAAGCACGGATGCCAATTTAACTCCACTGGTGCGGGCGAATTTTCAGTCCACCGCATTGCCGAAAAGTTGGATTGAACTCAACGGCGAAGTCACTGTCGTTGACGGTGCGCTGCGGTTGCCGGCCGAGCCGTTGGAATTGCACGGGGTGATGTTTGGCCCGGCGTTACTAGATAACCTGCGGGTGGACGCGCGGTTTCGGGCTGAGGCGAAGGGGCGACAGTTTCCTGAATTCGGTTTGGGACTCAATGGCATCAGCGGTTTTCGCGTGATGGTGAGTCCCGGCCAAAAGAAGTTGAAACTTTTTCGAAATGATGTGCTTGTGCACGAGATAGATCATACATGGGTGCCCGGAGATTGGACACACATGACTTTTCAAATCCAGTCACTACCAGGTCTAAAATGGAGGGTGATGGCCAAGGTATGGCACAATAGCGAGTTGGAGCCGAAAGAGTGGCAGCTCTTTTGGACAGAAAGTGTGGAGCCCCTTACCGGCCGCGCCACCGTTTGGGGCCAACCGTTTTCAGGGACATCGATTGCAGTGGATAATTTGAGGGTGTGGCGGGTTGATTGATTATAGATCAATTGGTCCGCCGAGGCGGTCGCCGTCCAGTTCGTAGATGCCAACGAGGTAGCCGTTCTCCAATACTTCGCCAACCTTCAGCGTTCCGAAGATGGTGATGGGTACATCCATAATTGGCTTCACACCTTTGCCCTCGGGCATGCGTACGCTGACCCACTCGTTGATCTTGGGCACAGTGCCGTAGCAGCACATAGATTGATCACGCATGATCAGCATCTCGGTAATCTTGCCGCCTTCCACTTTGAGCGGAAGCATGAAGCCCTTCAGTGCTATTTTCTTTTTGTGAAAGTCCGCAACCTCCTTCGGAATAATGTTTTTCTCGATGATCGCCTTGGCCTTGGGGTCGGTGATGGGATCATCGGGTACCTCGTAGGCAAAGGACGCGAGCTTGTCAAAATGGACGAGCACATAATCGCCAATCATCTCATTGACTGGCTGTACCAGTTCCGCCGGAGGTGGCGCGGGCTTAGCGGCTTCTGGATTCTGGACGGGCTCCTCCATCGGAGATGTCTCGGCGATGTGCGATTGTTCCGGTTTGGCGATTTCCGGTGCCGCAGGCACGGCTACCTCCTCTATAAATGGCTGATCTGGTGCTGATGGCTGGCGCAAGACTACTTCACCACGTTGCACAATCACGTTGGATTGAATCGGCGCTTGATGGCCGCAACCGGACACGCCCGCCAGTGTTACCAAAAGAATTGCCTGCCAAATCTTCATTGAAAATAGTTTAATCCTTTTTGGGAAATTGGAAAGTTATTTTTGATAGCGTTTTGCCTTCAATTTTCAACTCTCTGAGAATGCCGGTGGAGATGGCTGTGTCTTTCAGCCAATCGATTTCGGCGACGTAAAGGGAGGTAGGTTCGGTGGTGGCGGTAATGCCATCCAATTGGGTGGGACGGAAGGTGAAGGCCTTTACCTCGCCATTTACTGCGGCGGTGGCCTCGATTTTTTCCATGAAAAATTCCACAGGTGCTTCGCGTGGGTGAAAACGAAAGGCATGCATTTGTAGGCGTGTTGTGCCGGGTTCCTGAACGAATTCTAGATGGCAAAACTCATCTTCCACATTTACCAGAACGCCGCCACGCGGTGCTTGATGGCCATGACCATCGCCGTGGCTGTGATCGTGGTGATCTTGATTATGGTCGTGACTGTTGCCGCAACCAAGCGTGGCAGCCAACAATAGAAAGAGGATATAATTTTTCATTTTAACTTTGGGGGATGAGGTTTTCAGCTACGTCGGTACGATAGGCTTTGAGTGCGGGGATAATACCTACTACTACGCCGAGCATCACCAGTCCCACAGGCACAATGACCATCACGGGGTGTTGTTCGAAGGGATGGAGGGTGACGCCGATTTCATTTCGCAGGATGCTCTCGGCGGCAAACATAATTCCACCGTACACGGCAAAACCAATCACCGCGCCGAGGGCCGCGATGGTGGCGCTCTCGAGCACGATGACGCCGAACACCGTGCCGCGTCCCGCGCCGAGCGAGCGCAGGATGGCAAACTCACGTCGGCGTTCGTTCATCGTGTTGTAAATGCTCGCCAGCACCGAGCCCGCCGCCACCACGGCCACGAGCAGCGCCACCCAACGCAGTACTTTTTCCGCCCAACCGAGCCGGTCGAACAGCCGCGCCACGACGTCTGCGGTGGATTTAACGAAGGTCAAGTGATCGGTACCTTTGTTGTAAATGGCGTCGAGACTATTCATCCCGAAGGCGCGCGCGGTGGTATTAGTGCTGAGCTGAATGAGAACGGCGCTCACATCACCGGCGTATTGCGCGTCGTGCCCATCCATTTGTTGCAAGCCTTCAATGGGAACCCAAATCACCTGGTCGGCCGGCGTACCGGTGGGGCGCAGAATGCCCACCACGATGTACTCATCCTTGTGTGGTTGCTGGCCTTCGGCAAATTTCAGGCCATGATAGGGCCTGAATTTTTGGTTCACGCGCCAACCGAGTTTGCGCGCCACGGTGTCACCGATTACCGCCTCTTTGTTCCATTGCTTTTCATTACGAATAAAATTTTCACCCATCGCCAACTCATAAGTTTCGCCAGGCGAATATTCAGCGGCAAACAAATCGTGCGTGGTGCCCACGATGCGATAGCCCTGAAAATTATCACCCACGGCAATCGGCACGGCATTGCGGTAAAAGCGTTTGTAGCTTTTACGAAAATTTTCATAATCAGCGTGGTTGATAAGTCCGGGCGAGGAATCCATATGAAAAAGGCTATTGAGCACCAATTGAGTTTCGGATCCGCGCGGGCCAAGGATGGCGTCGAAGCCTCCGGTGACATTCTTGAACGCGCGCTGAGATTGGAAATTCACCACCCAAATCGCCATCAATAGCCCACCGCCGAGGCCGATGCTCAGCGCAGTGATGGCGGTGGAGAGTGCGTGTTGCCGCAGGCTGTTGCGGATAATCATCCACCACGTCATGCTGTCACCTCCTGCGCGGCGTGGTTTAACTCGGCCAAATCCTGGCAGTCGTCGAATTGATCGAGCACCATCGGATCGTGGCTCACGATTAGCAACGCGGCGGCACTTTCCTCGCACACTTCGCGGATGAGCTGCAGCGCCTCGCGCGCGTTTTGGGGATCAAGATTGCCGGTGGGTTCATCGGCCAACACGAGCAATGGTTGATTGGCCAACGCACGCGCCACAGCCACACGCTGCTGTTGACCCACGGAAAGTTGGCCGGGGCGATGATGTAGCCGATGGTTAAGCCCCACGCGATCGAGTAAGCCGCGCGCGGCATCGGTGTCCGGACCGCGCCCGAAGCTCATTCCGAGCAGCACGTTTTCCATGCAAGTATAGCCTTGCAACAGGTTAAAGGTTTGAAAAATGTAGCCGATGCAGCGCGCGCGCAGAGCATCGCGTTGGGGCTCACTGGCGATGGCAAGGTCGTGGCCGTCGAGCCGCACGATGCCGGAAGTGGGGCTGAGGATGCCGGCGATACAATTGAGCAGCGTCGTCTTACCTGTGCCACTGGCGCCCCGCAGTGCCAGTTGTTGGCCGCGCTCGAGGGAAAAGGACGGTATATCTAGCACCCCCTGAGTTTCACCCTCGGGCGTGCGGAAACTTTTACTGAGATCGCTGATTTCCAGCAGTGACATCGGCGGGAGATTAGCGCGGCAATGCGGGAATGTCGAGGGCGCTGGACTCCGCTCTTGACGCCGCTGCCGCCGTGGCTATGATGCGCAACCCGCATTTTTCAGTGGCGGATTATACTATGGCTATCAAAGTTGCAATTAATGGTTTCGGGCGGATTGGCCGGTTGGCTTACCGCGCGATGGTGGAACAAGGACTCGTAGGCACGGCGATTGACGTCGTTGCAGTGGGCGATATCGTCCCGGCGGATAATCTCGCGTACCTTGTTAAATACGATTCCTCACAGGGCACGTTTCCCGGCGAGGTCACGCATCAGGGCGACGATACGCTCATCGTCAATGGCGATGAAATGAAAGTCGTCAGCGCCCGCACTCCCGCCGAGCTGCCGTGGAAAGAGCTGGGCGTCGATGTCGTAATCGAATCCACCGGCCTCTTCACCGATGCCGAAAAATCCAAGGGACACCTCGAGGCCGGCGCGAAGAAAGTCATCATCAGTGCCCCCGCGAAGGGCGAGGATTTGACCGTTGTGATGGGCGTGAATGATGACCAATACGACGCGGCGAATCATCACATTGTTTCCAACGCCAGCTGCACCACCAATTGCCTCGCGCCCGTGGTGCACGTGTTGCTCAAGGAAGGCTTCGGCATTGCCGAGGGTTTGATGACCACCATTCACGCTTACACCGCCACGCAAAAAACTGTGGACGGCCCCAGCCGCAAAGCGTGGCGCGATGGACGCGCCGCCGCCATCAACATCATCCCCGCCAGCACCGGTGCGGCCAAGGCGGTGAGCCTCGTTTGCCCTGCGGTGAAAGGTAAATTGAGCGGAATGGCTTTCCGAGTGCCTACGCCCACGGCCAGCGTGGTGGATCTCACTTTCAAAACCGAGAAGAGCACCAGCTACGCGGAAATTTCCGCCGCCATGAAAAGCGCCAGCGAGACGTATCTCGACAGTGTGCTCGGCTATACCGAAGACGAAGTGGTGAGCACCGACTTCATCCATTGCCCCAAATCGAGCATCTTCGATCAAGGGGCGGGAATGGAATTAAACGAAAACTTCTTCAAAGTCGTCAGCTGGTACGACAACGAATGGGGCTACTCAAATCGCGTCGGCGACCTGCTCAAGCTGATGATTGATAAAGGAATCTAGCTTGGAGATACAATTCAGGAGTTAGAATTTGGAAGGCGGCCTTCGGGTCGCCTTTTTTTTGAACCGCCAAGACGCAAAGTGTTTTTGAAAATGGTTTCCCTTGACGTTTATGCGGTTCAACCCTTCTTCACACTCGGTTAACAACTTTCCAAGCACAATTTAACAAACCGCCTTACGTTAAACCAAGGAGAATGGCAAATGTGGTATGCAGGACAACGGGTGATTTGCACCAACGACCACTTTTCCGGCGCGATTTGGGATTGGACCTCCACCGTGCCGCGGGAAGGTGAAGTGTACACCATCGCGAACTTCGAGCACCTGCCGCAATGGAATACGCGCACGCCCATCCTGAGTTTCCTCCTGCGGGAATTGCGCGTTGATGACAGTGACATCGCCAGTGCCTACTTCTCCTCTTGGCGGTTTGAACCGGCGGAAAGTAATCCCCCTTGGGCGGCCAACGCCCTCCACCTCGGCCAGTTCAGCTCCACCTAAAAGTCGCGAGGGCGGTCCACCTCCGTCCTCGCGGCTTGCCTTTCGGCAACTTTCGCGGCAAACCTTTTTTATGCTTTCGCAACACACGCACACACTTGCCGTACCCACACGCGGTCGGGATTTCCACGATATCACCGACGAGGTGGAGTCATTGGTGAATGAAGCGGGCTTTGCCGATGGGCTGGCCACGGTGCATCTTCAGCACACGAGTGCGTCGCTGGTGATTCAGGAGAACGCGGATCCCGGCGTGCGGCGGGACTTGGAGCGGTTCATGGCACGGGTGTGCCCGGATGGGGACCCGATGTTCGAACATGATTACGAGGGGCCCGATGACATGCCCGCGCACGTGCGCACCGCGCTCACCTCCGTCAACCTCTCCATCCCTATCACCAACGGCCGCCTTGCACTCGGCACGTGGCAAGGGATTTATCTCTGGGAACACCGCCACGCCGGCCATCGCCGCAAAGTAACGGTGCATTTAATCGGGGAATGATTTTGAACCGCCTTGGCGGTTCAATTTATCTGGTCAAATAAATCCCCACGGCGCATCATTTGGTCTTACCTGATGATTATGCGCACATTACTTTTGTCTCTATTTACCGTCTCCACACTCATGGCGGCGGATGCACCCTCGGCGGCGGAACGGTTTGGATTCCTGGGGCCGGAAATTTTTCCGGTCGGACGGGGCATTGATAATCTCCGTCAAGCGGATCTCGATGGCGATGGGCGGCGGGATTTGGTTTTAGTTAATAATCCGCGTAGCAAAATTACGCTGCTTTATAATCGCACCGGCGGCAAACCGGAGAAGGTCACGGACGATACCGCGAATGCGCTGCCGCCTGATGCACGGTTTCGAATTGAATCCATCCCATCGGAGAAACGCATTTCCAGCTTGGTGGTGGCGGATTTGAATGGCGACAAAAAGCCGGACCTTGCCTACTACGGCGAACCGAAGGAATTGCTGGTGCAATACCGCGGAGCCAAAGGCTGGGGCGCGCCAAAGCGTTGGGCAGTACGCGACGGGCAAATCAGCGCCAACGCGCTGGGCACGGGCGATCTCAACGGCGATGGCCGCACAGATTTGTTGTTGCTGGGGGAATCGAAATTATACGTGTTGTATCAGGACGCCAAGGGCGCGCTGAACAAACCGGTGGCCCACCCGCTGGCGGGCGGCGTGAAAGCGTTTCAGGTGGTGGATCTCGATGGCGACCGGCGCAGTGACTTGGCGTTGATGAATTGGCAGAGCGCCGCGCCGTTTCGGTTTCGATTGCAGGGCAAAGACGGGCAACTCGGGCCGGAGCTGCAGTTTCGGATGCCCAAGCTGCGCAGCTTCCACGCGGAAGATTTGGACGCCGATGGCCGCGCGGAGTTGATTTCCATTGCCCAACAATCCGGCCGCGTGACGGTGCATCATCTCGCCACGCACGCGCCCGAAGCACTCGCAGGCGAACTCAAGCGCGGCCAGCTCGAACTGCTCGCCCTGCCCAAAACCGCCAAGAGCAAGCGCGGCCGCACGTGGGCGGATGTGGATGGCGATGGCCGCACGGATTTGATTTATGCCGATCCGGAGGGCAGCCAGATCGTGCTGCAAACGCAAACCGAGCGCGGTACGTTTGCCAGTCCGCGCCGGTTCCCCTGCCTCAGCGGCATAACGCAAATCGCGGTGGCGGATTGGAATGGCGATGGCAGGCCGGAAATTTTTGTGCTCAGCGCCGATGAAAAACAGGTAGGCATCACGCGGCTGGAAAAGAATGGTGGAATGCCTTTCCCCGAGCCAATTGAGACCGATGAGCATCGTCCGCTCGCGCTCGCGGCGGGTGTGCTCGAGCTGGGCAACAAACCGGTGCTGGCGTTGGTTGTGGAAAAGGATGGCTCCCGCCATCTGCAGTTGCATCAACCCGACATAGCGATGGCAACTCAGAAGTTGAACAAAGCTTACAAAGCCAACCCGTCCATCGTGGCGTTTCACGATATGGATCAGGACGGGCAAAACGATTTGTTGCTACTGGCGCCGTTTGAAAAGATCAAGGTACTGGTGAATCGCGTGGACGCCGATTTTGAGGAGGTGGACGTGGCTCCTCCAGGTGGCACGCTGGACAAGCCGACTTTTAATACCGCGGATGTGGACGGTGACGGCAAGGCGGAATTACTTTTGGCGCAGCAGAATTTTTTACGCGCGGTGAAATTGGAAAAGAAAAATGAAAAATGGCGCCTGCGAGTGAAGGATCAAATCAACGGCGCAGGCACGGACTCGCGCCTGCTCACCGCCGTGGCACTGCCCGCGGGCGGTGACCAAACCGCCCTGCTGTTGCTGGATACTGCTCGCAAGGAGCTGACCGTGTGCGAGCGCGATCGCACCGGCGTGTGGCAACCAACGCAACATCTGACACTACCAACGGTCGATTTCACCGAAGCCCAAATACTCGCCCTCGGAAGCAAGACCGTCAACGCGCTGGCGTTCACCGGCGTGAATCAAGCAGCGTGGTTAGCGTTTACCGGCAGCACTTGGAAACTGGAGGAACGCGCCAGCTACGAAACGCCGCTCAAGGATGCCGAGCTGCGCGATGTGGTGTGCGGCGATCTCACGGGAAATGGCCGGAAGGATTTTGTGTTTTTGGAAACAGCCAAAAACCACCTAGACCTCGCTGCATGGGATGCGCCGGGCAAAGTGCTGCCGGCGTTGCGCTGGCGGGTTTTTGAGCAGCGCTCCTTCCGTGGCCGCAGTGGGGGTGTGGAACCGCGCGAAGCGGTGATTGCAGATTTCGATGGTGACAAACGCAATGACCTCGCGGTGCTGGTGCACGATCGGGTGCTGTTGTACACGCAGGAGAAATGACGGGTTGCATTGAACCGTCAAGGCGCAAAAGAGGCCAATATTTTCAAAATGTTTCTCCTTGGCGGTTCACAAAAAAGGCCTGCCCTGCAACGTAGCGCGGCCTGAGAATTTTTCAAAAACCACCCTACTTCAACGTCGGGGGCGTGGGGGAGAAGGTGCGGAATCGGATACCCGCCTCGTTGACTTCAACTCCACTCACGGTGATGTGCAGGTACTTCTTGATTTTTGCAAAGTCCGGCAGCAACTTGAAGTCGAGCCAATCGCTGAAGTCCGGCGCCACGGGCAGTCCAGTGTCGGGATCAATTTCCTGATCGGGGCCGATGGGTAGGTTGTCCAGCGTTTGTTCGATGACGTTCGGGTTGTTTTTCAACATCTTGAAAAAGGGGCCGAGGAAGTGCTGCTGGTTTTCGTAGGCAAAGGCGCCTTTCATCCCACCCACTTTGGCGGCGGCTTTTTTCAACGCAGCAGATTTAGCCAGCGGCTGGGCGTCTTTGCCGGGGCCGCGCAGGTGATCTTCAATGGCTTTGGCGGAGGAGGAGAGAATGAGGTATCCGCCGGCGATGCTCAGATGCAAGCCGGTGTCGCCGCCTTCACCAACGATGTCATAGGAATGAATGGTGCGGCCTAGGAACTCGCGTGACTCAGCGGGTACAGGGACGGCAAGTTTTATGATCGTCTGCAACGCGCCAAGAGTGACGGCGGGTTTGCGTGATTTGAACATAAACAGAGTTGAGGAGCTGATGAGATCCTCCAAGTCGTTACCGGCATCCGGTCGGGCCATTTCCATCATAATGAAATCGTCGCCGAGGGTGTCGATAATCTGCTCCTTGAAGCTAAAGGTGGGATCGTTTTGCTGAGCAAACCCGTCCAGTGCGCCCAACGCTATCGGAGCGGCAGGTGAAATCTCGGCGAGCATTCCGGTGAAAACTTTCCACGCGGCCTGACCGTTGCGGCGGAAACGCGCGAAACTGGTGACATTCGCGCCCACAAAAGTCGGCGGCTCGGCGGCCTCAACGTCTGGCGCCAAGAGCGCGAGTAAGCCGCGGCGGCCGGCTTCGGGAACATCGACAAAAAGATCGATCAATTCGCCGTCCTTATCCTGATGGGCGGAAAAGCTGATAGAGCGCAAACCTTTTAGGCCGAGCGCGGTGATCACGCCGTCCACGGTAGGTTCGCCAAAGGCAGGCTCCGCGTCAGGGTCTTCAAATGCTTCGGCAGCCTCGAGTCCTTTCTCCACCACAACGGCGAAGTCCAGCCAGCCGTAGGCGAGGGCATTCTTAAACTGAGCCCGATGGCGCGCGGCAAAGCCGGGGACCTTGGCGAGCGACTTGCCGCCTGCGCCCTGGTGCAGCGCCACGATCTGCTCGTGCAGTTGCTCGTGGTTGGTCACGATAAACAACGAACCAGCTTGGCCAATATAAACGGACATGCCATCGAATTCATCGTTAGGGGGCGTGATGGAAATAGCATCCGTGCCGCGAATGCGATGGCGTTTGTGAGGCACTTCATTTTCTACCAGCGTTTCACGGAGCTTACCGATTTTTTCGGTCAACCCATTAGATTTTTTGCCGGCATCGACTAACAAATACATTCCGGGCTTTTGCTCGCCGGGGATGAGCGTAAGGCCCATCGTGGCCTGACCCTGCGCAAGGTTCCAGTATTCGGAGAACTTGAAGTTCGCTTTTTCCTCAACTTCAGCGAGCACTTTCTCGCGGAACGCATTCTCGAGCTTGCCGGCAAAAGCGGCCATCTCTTTGTCGTTCCACATACGAACCATTGGAGTGCGGCTCCACGCGGCACGCGCGGCGTTCATATCCGGCACGCTGACCACGGCAAAGGTGGTGGGCGGCAGGATTGTTTCAGGAGCAGCGGTACGGCCAAAAACGGCCAGCAACATCAGGATGGGTACAAACAGAATTCGGTTTTTCATTGTCGTCTGTGTTTACGTTATTTTAATAAAAAAGGTTACAATTACGGTCCCGCGGGAGTTTTGTGCGGCTTGCGCGGGGGCGGCAGATAGCGATAGGCGTTGCTCGGATTATCATTGTCATAGGCGTACGCATCGCGGTTTTCGAGGAAATGCATCACCCGATCGACCGGAATGGCGAAGCCGAGATTTTCGCCGCTGGAGATTTTCATATTGGTGACGCCCACCACCTCGCCGCGCAGATTAAAGAGCGGCCCACCACTGTTGCCGGGGTTGATGGGCGTGGACGTCTGAAGATAAAGCGCCCCTTCCATCTGGCGTTTGCGCGTGCTCACGATGCCCTCGGTGACCGTACGTTCGAGGCCTAACGGGCTGCCGATGGCGAACACGCGTTCGCCCACTTCCAGTTGCGCGGGATCGGCGGCCAACGGCACGGGGTGAAATGTCGGTGCGTCCTTGTCGCCGATGTGTAGCAGCGCCAAATCGGCAAACTTGTTCATCGCCACAATGCGCACCTTGCGATAAGTCTTGCGCTCGAGCTGTCCATCGCGTTGGTGATACACCTCCACCGAAATACGCGTCTCACCTTCGATGACGTGGAAATTCGTGATGAGATGGCCATCCTCGCGAATAATAAATCCCGAGCCCAATCCGCCCGGCGTTTTCACTTGAACGACCGAAACCCCGAGCGCCTCCACCAACTGCTTCACCGGTCGCAACGGCGGCGGCTTGGCGGCCACGGTGTAAAGGCCCTTCGCCTTGGCCACAGTTTGTGCAACCGGCGCGCCGGTGCGCTCGATGCGCTGTACTTCGGCGCGATTGAGCGTGAGCACCGTGTACCCGATGTCCACCACCAGCACCTCCTCTTTCTCGGCCAGCAATTTGCCTTCAATCACCGCGCCGCCTTTGAGGTGCAATTTATCAGCTTGCGCCAACATCGCGGCACAGCATAACACCTGTGCAACTTGGAAAAAATGTGGCATACGAAAAACCTTATCAAAACCGCTGCCCAACGCAAGCCGCGACTGGGTTTTGAGGCGTTTATGTGCTGCCGGCACATTAGCGTAACCGTTTTTTAGCAGCTGCAAATTCGGTGGGGGTGTTGAGGTTTTGCAATTGCGATGCCTCGGCCGCAATCACCCGAATGCGTCGCGCCCGCAGCCGTATGGCGAGCCGTTGCAACGAGCGTTGGCCCGTTGCCAGTTGCGCCTCCACCTTTGGCAACACATCAGGT
>Ga0233433_10003329_pt1 | contig 13103 bp, 12 predicted proteins | sample SI_122_August201_5_FD_179868 | JGI IMG/M metagenome (GOLD analysis project Ga0233433, IMG submission 179868) | Seawater microbial communities from Saanich Inlet, British Columbia, Canada - SI_122_August2016_100_MG | ecosystem: Environmental > Aquatic > Marine > Inlet | place: Canada: British... | reverse complement strand
GATCAGATTATCCTCGCCCAAGAATAGTGTGCGTTCCTGGGACGCTTACAGGAAAACCCTGATCTGAGAATTCAATTCCCTGATCGTCGAACTGAATTCCCTGTTCGAGAAATAATTTTCCCTGTTAATTGTTTAGGGAATTTTCACATAGAACCGCAGAATATTGCCGTTTTTCGAGCTTTAATAGGACGATGTGATGAAGAAATCGCGAAATTTCCCTGTTTTTTCCCTGTTAAACAGGGAAATCATCGGAGACGGTTTCGCGTGAGACTGCGTCCCCAGCCATCTCCACGATGTAATTCAGACGTGGCAATCAGCGATAAAGCGCTTCCACGCGATTCCCATACACTTCTTTAATCTTATGCCGCCGGGTTTTCATGGTCGGCGTCATTTGTTCGTTGTCGATGGAGAACGGCTCGTCGGCCAAGACGATGCGGCGGACTTTTTCGATGGGCGACAGGTTTTGGTTGATGCGTTCCATGACTGGGCCCAGTGCCTTGATCAGTGCCTTGGCCAATTCCGGATTGCCGGCCAGTTCGTTGAGGCCGCCGGATTTTCCATTGCCCGCGGCCCATTCTTTGAGCCAGGCGTCATCGGGGACGACGAGTGCGACCAGGTGCGGGCGTTTGTCACCGAAGACGACGGCTTGCGCGATTTCAGGTTCAATACAGATGATGCCTTCGACGCGTTGCGGGGCGATGTTGTCGCCGCCGGAATTGACGATGATGTCTTTCTTGCGATCGGTGATCACCAGATGGCCGTCGTCATCGAAATGGCCGATGTCGCCGGTATGCACCCAGCCGTCGATCAGGGTTGCATTCGTGGCGTCGTCGTTTCGCCAATAGCCGGTCATCACCAAATCGCCGCTGGCCAGAATTTCACCGTCATCGGCGATCTTCACATGCGTATTGGCGACCGCCGGGCCGACGGTATGAAGTTTCAAACTGGACGCCCGGTTGACGCTGATCAGCGGCGCGGTCTCGGTTTGGCCGTAGCCTTGTAGAATACGCAAGCCCAGCGCCGTGAAGAACATGCCGAGTTCCGGGTTCAGCGGCGCGCCGCCCGAAACCAGTGCCTTCAGCCGCCCGCCGAACCGTCCACGTACTTTGTCGCGGACCAGCTTGTCCAGAACCCGATCTTTGAGGCGGTCAATGAGCCCCAGTGAGCTTGTGTCTTCGAACTTGCGCCGGCCCAATTCCAGTGCCGCGTTAAACATTTTTTCCTTGGTGCCGCCGGCTTTTTTGACGCCTAAAGAAATCCGTTGATGCAGGGATTCGTATAGGCGTGGCACGGCTGTCATGATTGTTGGGCGGGCTTCCAGCATATTGGCGGCCAGGGTTTCAATGCCTTGGGCGTAATAAATTTCGGCGCCGATGCAAATCGGGAAGAACTGCCCGGCCATGTGCTCATAAGAATGTGACAACGGCAGGAAGGACAGGAACACCTCATCGCCTAAGTTCATTTCCTTCAATGCATCGACGGCACCCATACAATTGTGAAAAAGTGCGCGGTGCGACAGCATGACACCATTCGGCGCGCCGCCGGTGCCCGATGTGTAGATGATGCACGCAGTGTCATTCATCGGCCATTGGCGTGACAATTCGACAATGTTCGTGTGCGCGGCCCGGCCCATCTCGAGAATTTTATCAAGCGCCAGAACATCAACATTTTCCGGCGCCGAGCCGTCGGGCGGGTCCATGGCAATGACGAAGCTAAGTTCGGCTGCCTTAGCCGCGGCCGGGATCAGGCGTTCAGCTAGGCGCTTCGTCGATACGATGGCCCCTTTGGCACCACTGTCTTCCAGAATATGCAGATGATCGGCTTCGGTATTGGTCGTGTAAGCCGGGACCGTGATCGCGCCGATGCTCATGATTGCGATATCGGCGACCAGCCAGGCGGGCCGGTTTTCCGACACCAGAACAACCCGGTCACCGGGCTCGACGCCCAATTGCTGGAGGCCGCGTGCCAGGCCCGTGACCCGGGCCGCTACGTCGCCCCACGACAGCGCTCTGTAGGTGCCGTCGCGCTTCGCCCATAGCATTGGTTTGTCGCCGTATTTGTCGACTTGATCGTAGAACATGGCCGCTAGATTGGCCCATGCATAGCCGCCGCCGGTATCTGTCATCTCGCAATTGCCTCCCGTCAAATTGCGCGTTCCACATGATTGCCGTTGCGGCGCCGCATTTCCACCCTTATATGCCCTGGATAAAGGGAGTTCATGCATGTCATCCGAAAACACCGCGAAATTGCCGGAATGGGACCTCGCCGATCTTTATGATGGCCCCGAGGCGCCCGGCCTGGAATTTGATTTAAACGCCGCTGAAAAAGCCGCAGGCGTTCTCAAGGATACCTATCAAGGCAAGCTCGCGTCCCTCGACGGCGCCGGGCTTGGGGTTGCCATCGCCGCCTATGAAGCGATGAGCGAGATCGTCCAGCGGGTGATGAGCTATGGCCAATTGCTACACACCATCAACACCACTGACGCCGAAATCGGCCAGTTTTTTCAAACCCTGCAAGAACGCGTCAATGCGATCACCACGGATGTCTTGTTCTTTACGTTGGAATTGAACGATCTGGATGAGGCGACGTTGACGGCCCAGATGGCTGACCCGGCCGCCGCCCGATATGCACCGTGGATCAATGACACCCGCGCTTTCAAACCCCACCAGTTGGACGAAAATCTTGAAAAACTATTGCATGAAAAAGAGGTCGCAGGGCGCGGCGCCTGGGTGCGCCTGTTCGACGAAACCTTGGCGCATCTTCGGTTCGATATTGACGGCACGGAGACCACGCTAACCGATACCCTCAATCAGTTAACTGATTCAGACGGCGCTAAACGGCGTGTGGCAGGCAAGGCCTTGGCGAACGGCCTGAAAGATACCCAGCGCCTGTTCACGACCATCACCAATACGCTTGCCAAGGACAAAGAGATTGAGGACCGCTGGCGCCAGTTTGAGACACCAGCGCAATCGCGGCACATGGCCAACAAGGTCGAGACCGAGGTCGTCGATGCCCTGGCTGGCGCGGTCTCTGACAGCTACGCCGATCTGGCACATCGCTATTATGGCCTCAAGGCCAAATGGATGGGCGTCAAAAAGATGGATTGGTGGGACCGCAATGCGCCCTTGCCCGATGACGCCGAGCGCCGGTTCAGCTGGGATGAAGCGCGCGAAACCGTGCTGGGTGCGTATCGCAATTTCGACCCGTCCATGGCCGGCACGGCGGAGGATTTCTTCACCAAGCCCTGGATCGATGCGCCGGCCCGCGAAGGCAAGGCGTCGGGAGCCTTCGCGCACCCCACCGTGCCCTCGGCGCATCCCTATATTCTGTTGAACTTCCACGGCAAATCGCGTGACGTGATGACGTTAGCGCACGAACTGGGCCACGGCGTGCACCAAGTGCTGGCCGGGCCTCAAGGATTATTGCTGGGCAATACGCCGCTGACCTTGGCCGAGACCGCCTCGGTGTTCGGCGAAATGCTGACCTTCCGGGCCATGCTGGACGCCGAGGACGATCCGGCACGAAAGCGTGTTCTGTTGGCCGGCAAGGTCGAAGACATGCTGAATACGGTGGTCCGCCAAATCGCCTTCCATGAGTTTGAAACGGTTGTCCACGCGGAACGCCAGAATGGCGAGCTGTCGGCGGAGCGCATCGGCGACATCTGGATGGAGACCCAAACCCGCAGCCTCGGGCCGGTATTCAATTTTGACGACGACTACCGCATGCTCTGGGCATACGTGCCGCACTTCATCCACGTGCCGTTCTATGTTTACGCTTATGCTTTCGGTGATTGTCTGGTGAACGCGCTTTATGCGGTTTTCCAGGACGGTCACCCGGGTTTCCAGGCGAAGTATCTCGATATGCTTTCCCAAGGCGGCGCTATGCATCACAAGGAATTGCTGGCGCCCTTCGGCCTTGATGCGTCGGATCCGGGGTTCTGGAAAAAGGGTCTGGGCGTGGTTTCCGGATTCATTGATGAATTAGAGGAGGCACTTTGACGCCCGCCGACGACGGCCCCTCAAAGGAAAAGGACTTTGACGACACCGACGGTATCGGCGGGCGGGTCAAGCGCTACGCCCGCGTTGGCCGCGCCGCCGGCGGGCTGGCGGCGAAGGTCGCCGGCAAGCGATTGTTTGGTCTGAGTATCGACAAGACCCAGCATGCAGGTGAGTTGCAGACGGCGTTGGGCGGCTTGAAGGGGCCGCTGATGAAGGTCGCGCAGATTATGTCGACGGTGCCCGACATGCTGCCCGAGGAATACATGGCCGAACTTGGTCAATTACAAACCAACGCACCGGCCATGGGCTGGCCTTTCGTGCGGCGGCGGATGAAAACCGAGTTGGGGGATGATTGGCGCGGCCAATTCGAGACCTTTACGCAGTCCGCCGATGCCGCCGCCTCATTAGGCCAAGTGCACCGCGCCGGCCTGGCGGATGGGCGCGAGTTGGCCTGCAAGCTTCAATACCCCGACATGTCATCGGCGGTGGAAGCCGACCTCAAGCAATTGAAGTTGGTGTTTGGAATTTATCACCGATACGACAAGGCCATCGATCCGGTGAACATCCACGCCGAGCTTTCCGAGCGCTTGCGCGAGGAATTGGACTACAACCGCGAGGCCCGGAACATGGCGCTTTATGGCCATATTATGAAGGCCGAGAAGGGCGTGCATGTCCCCGAGACGGTCAGTGAGTTATCGACCGACCGCCTGTTGAGCATGACCTGGTTGGATGGCCGGCCCTTGATGGAAAAGGTCGATGGTGATTTGGAAACCCGCAACGCCGTGGCGTTGAACATGTTCCGCGCCTGGTATGTGCCGCTTTATCGTTTCGGCGTCATTCACGGCGACCCGCATCTCGGCAACTATACGGTTCGCGACGACAACACCATCAATCTTCTGGATTTCGGCTGCATCCGGGTGTTCCGTCCGGCCTTCGTGCGCGCCGTCATTGATCTCTACCATGCGATCCGTGATGACGATGAAGACCTCGCCGTCTCTGCCTATGAAACCTGGGGGTTCACGGATATAGAGCGGACGACCATCGATATTCTCAATCATTGGGCCCGGTTTCTATACAAGCCGCTACTGGAAGACAGGGTGATGCCGATCCAGGAAACCGGCGGCGTCGCCTATGGCGCCGGTGTGGCTGCCAAGGTGCACCGGGAACTGCGCGAGGTCGGCGGTGTGACACCGCCCCGGGAATTCGTCCTCATGGACCGCGCCGCCATCGGGCTCGGTAGCGTGTTCACGCACCTCAAGGCCGAGATCAACTGGCACCGGACCTTCCATGACCTGATTGACGGGTTTGAAGAAAAGACACTGAAGAAGCGCCAGACAGCGGCGCTCAAGAATTTCGATATTCCGTTGCCGAGTTAAACCCGCCCCTCGGACTGGGGTTCTGCGACTGACGGTAGTAGGACCCAAAATGTAGATCCTTCACCTTCCGCACTTTCGAAACCGATTTCACCTTGCATTTTTTCGACCATCTTGCGGGTCAGGGTTAGGCCAACGCCCGACCCTTCGATATTTCCCGCTTCGCGGCCCAGCCTGTTGAAAGGTTTGAAGATATTTTCAAACATTTCGCTTGGGATGCCATGCCCCGTATCGGCGACCGATATGCGGACAAACTTTCCGCTCCGGTCAGGTCTGACCACGACTTTACCTTCCCGGCGGTTGTATTTCACTGCATTGGAAAGAAGATTGAGGACGACCTGCTTGAATTGCAATGTATCGGCCAACAGCCGTCCGGCGGCGTGGATGTCCGAATCTATTTCGATCGCAATCTGGCGGGCTTCTGCTAGGGGGGGGGCAATAAATCGGCACCTTCTTCTATGGCGAGCAATGGCTCGAGTGCAACGATCATAGTATCGTCGTTCTCGGACTCCAATTTGTTCAAATTTAACACCTGATCGATGAGCGCCATCAGGTGCTGGCCGCTGGAATGGATCGTCTTCAGGCTTCGTTCGATGCGCGCGTTGTCGGCAACCATTGGATCTCTTTGAATCAGCTGGGTAAACCCCAATATGGCATTCATCGGCGTGCGCAGCTCATGGCTCATGCTCGTGAGGAATTGGGTTTTGGCTTGATTCGCGGCCTCGGCTGCCTCCCGGGCCATCACCAAATCACGGGTGCGCTCTTCAATTCGCCGCTCCAACTGGTTTTGAATTTCCTATAAATCCGCCTCATGGTTCGACAATCTGCCCTGCATTTCGTTGTAGTTTGAAATGAGGGTGCCGATTTCATCGTTTGCCGACCAATCGACGACTTCGCGGGCGCCACCACGTGTGTCTTTGATGGCAGCGAGCAATTTGGATAGTGGCTGCACGACTATCCTTTGATGCGCGAATACGGCGGCGAAAATGCCCGAAATCAATAGCGCCAGCGCCAGAATGCCGTCGTAGAGGAGGCGCGTGCGTGTTTCGTTGACGATGCGGCTGATGGTCATGACCATCAGCAATTCGCCAACTTTTCGAAAACCTTGATCATCCGCAAAGTTAATTGAAATTCGCTTGTTCAAATCCTTCGTGGGTGAGGTCAATGTGCCGAATGAGTCCAGGACATCGCCGTTTTCATCAAATACGGAAATGCCAATCAAATCCCGATCACTGATGACCGTTGCCAGCAGCAAGCCGAGACGTTCCTTGTCTTTCGCTGCGACAGGCTCCGCCAATATAATTGATTGGCTCGCCGCCAATCTGTTGATGTGACGTGTGAGGTCATCGTGGGCGTCATGGTAGCGGACCCATTCGTACGCGCCGACGAAGGTAATAAACGCGATCAAAAAGGTCGGTACGACGGTGGCGAGGAATTTGCCGCTGAGTGACGAAATTTTCATTTCACGGTTTTATTTCGTTAGGCTTGCAAGAGCCTGTCGGAATATCCGTTACTTACCCAGTGTGACGACCGAAATTGGTTTGATGTTCGGCCACAGGCGGTCTGCAATTTCGATATTCTTTTTGCGATCCCGATCCCACACTTTTTGGGTGCCCAAATCCAGCTGCAGAAACAATCTGCCGTCAGTGATCTTCCAAGCTTGCGGGTCGATGTTGAATTTTTTGCCAACCCTCACACCATATGAACATCATCCGCCAAACGCCGGGGCGAATTTATTCGGGGCAGTCGTGAATTCATCGCGATTTGCGGCCGTCGAAAAATGGTATGTCGCGCCGTCATGCATGGCCGAGTGGGATGTTTCCCCTTTCACGGGCTTTCCGGATTTGAAATATGCAACGGGATCGTAGCCTTGAATGGCAATGCCGTCGTTGCCGATATTCATTTCATCCGCAGCTGTGGCCACCGAGGAGATAAATCCAATTGAAATTGTCAATATCACCAATTGCAGGAATCTGCACTGACGCATCTTCATCACTCCTAAACGTATTGTTTAATCCAGTTCATCTCCTGCCCATGAACGCCCGCAGATTAGACTCCCCGGCGATGTCGCGCCAGGAATATTGGAATACAATAAATTTCAGATTGCGTCGAAATATGGCGGGCCGGTGGTAGATACTATTCGACGGGATCGAATTTCTGCTGCACTGGGTCGAATATTTGCAGCGTGCAGGACCGGATATCAATGTACCAACCGTGCAGGCGCAGCCGGCCGTCGGCGACGCGCTCTTGGATATCAGGGAAAGTCATCAGGTTTTCCAGCGACACCATCACCGCACTTTTTTCGCAGACCCGGGCTTTTTCCTCGTCCGTTGCATCAGGCATGGTGCCCTGAACGCGCAGGAACGCGGATTTTACCAAGCTCATCCATGGCGCGACAAAATGCGTGCCATCAGTTTCCACGCCGTCGGCGGGCTTGGCAAACATCGACATGATGCCACCGCAGTGTGCGTGGCCGAGGACAATCAGGTGTTTGACCTCAAGATGCTGGACGCTGAATTCAAGTGCTGCGCTGGTGCCGTGAAATTTGCCGTCGCGCTCGTAAGGCGGCACCAAATTGGCGACGTTTCGGACGATGAACAGATCACCGGGGTCGGCCTGCAGGAGCTTCGCCGGATCAACCCGAGAATCCGCGCAGGCAATCAACGCGACCTCGGGCCGTTGGCCTTCATCAACCAACGTCTCATAGGTCGCGCGCTCTTTTTCAAAGCGTCCGTCGCGGAAATTCTTGAAACCTTCTGTGAGCTTATCGATGGATTTCATCGTTCAAACTGCCTCTGAGCCCGACCAAACTGGGCTGATGCTAACCGAACTGACGGCCAGGGAAAACCATAAGAAAATCATGGCTTCACTCGCATTGGTGATGCCTGGTATCCATGTGCGCGCGCAAATCACAGATGTCGGATTCATGGGGCCAGTATTCATTGATCATGTGATACCATGATGACCATTATTGGTAGCTCATATCCAGACACGAGGTCCCGATGCACCGGTTTGCTTTGTTTTTGATCCTGGCATTTGCTGTGCTCTTCTCGGCGCCCGGAACAGGTAGGGCCAACGCCGAACATTGCACTTAACATTCAGCGTCGCCGCAGAAAATACAATTGGAACCGTGAATCCCAGCGACGCGCTCACAGGGTCCATCGACTTCACTGTCCGCTCGGCCTGGCAGCAAGACGCGGAGACGGTCTCATACAAGACATCGGGCACGTTGCGATTAGCTGCCGCCGGCCGAGGGGAGGTAACTGGTGCGATCAAGGTCGTGCATGTTGTGCGCACACCCTATACCGCCGACTACATTTCCATTGATGCCGTCGATGTGAAGGGCGATCTCGGCGGGCAAGAGCGCTACGCCGACCCTATGCTGGTGACGCTTTATGCCGCACCCGTCACCTTGACGACGTCGGCCCTGCCGAAAACCAATGCGGATTGGAACGTGCTGTCCAAGCGCCGTTTTTTCCAGGTCCATACGCCGACGACAATGGCGACCTTTTACGGGCCGATCACGCGAATATCGGGGAATTGCCGATAAAATTCACGCAGACACGCCATCCGAAACCCTCTTTCCCACCAGAGGCTTTCGCCCTATAAGTCCGAATCATGTAATCTCTGTATTTTAAGTGTCTGGACCGCCTTCGCATGTTTGATATTAAATGGATTAGGGACAACCCCGAAGCCTTCGATGAAGGCTTGGCACGCCGAAGCTTGGCGCAGCTGTCGGCTGATTTGATTGGTTTGGATGCGTCCAGACGCATGGCGCAGACCAAGGCTCAGGAAATTCAGACGTCCCGCAATGCGCTGTCGAAGGAGATTGGCGCGGCCAAGGCGCGGGGCGAAGACGCGGCCGATATCATCGCCCAGGTTTCCGAGAGCAAGCAGGCGGAGGCCGACGCCGAGCACGCCGCCGCGACCGCGTTGGAACAATTGGAAGCCGCCTTGGCCGGCATTCCGAATTTGCCCTTTGACGACGTGCCGGTCGGTGACAGTGAAGATGACAACATTGAGGTCAGAAAATGGGGCGAGCCCCGGTCTTTTGATTTCGAGATCAAGGATCACGTTGATCTGGGCGAGGGCCTGGGTTTGATGGATTTTGAACGCGCCGCGAAGTTAACCGGTTCGCGCTTTGTCGTGTTGTCGGGCGCGCTGGCCAGGATGGAACGCGCGCTGGCGAACTTTATGCTGAATTTGCATACCCGCGAAAACGGCTACACCGAGGTCAACCCACCGGCGTTGGTCAACGACGCAACCATGTTCGGCACCGGCCAGTTGCCGAAGTTCGGCGAAGATCTGTTTCGCACAGAAGAGGGCTACTGGATGATCCCGACCGCCGAGGTGCCGCTGACCAATATGGTTGCCGGCGATATCCTGGACGAGGCCAAATTGCCGAAGCGGATGACGGCGATGACCTGGTGCTTCCGGTCCGAGGCCGGCGCGGCGGGCAAGGACACCCGCGGTATGATCCGCCAGCACCAGTTTACCAAAGTTGAGATGGTTTCCGTCACCACGCCGGATCAATCGACGGAGGAATTGGAGCGTATGACGGGGTGCGCCGAGGAAGTCCTGAAGCGACTGGAACTGCCGTACCGGACCGTCGTGTTGTGCACCGGCGATATGGGTTTCGGCGCGCGCAAGACTTATGACATTGAGGTCTGGCTGCCAGCCCAGGACACTTACCGGGAAATTTCATCGTGTTCCAATTGTGGGGATTTCCAGGCCCGGCGCATGAAGGCGCGCTGCCGGGCGGCGGGCGAAAAAGAGACGCGGTTCGTCCATACCTTGAACGGGTCGGGCTTGGCCGTTGGCCGCACCCTTATCGCGATCTTGGAAAACTACCAGCAGGCTGACGGCTCCGTCGTCGTTCCCGATGCGCTCAGGCATTTTATGGGCGGGATCGAGGTGATCACTCCGGAAGGCGCTTAGATCATGAACCTAAAGCGCGCTCGTGTGCTGATTTCCAACGACGACGGCATCCACGCGCCGGGCCTTAAGGTTTTGGAGCGCGTCGCCAAGAAATTATTTAAGGAAGTCTGGGTCGTCGCGCCGGAAACTGAACAAAGCGCCGCCAGCCATTCCCTGACCATCCGCATGCCTTTGCGTATCCGACGCTTGTCGCCGAAACGTTTTGCCGTTGACGGTACGCCCACCGATAGTGTGCTTTTGGGCGTCCAGGAAGTGATGAAGGACAACCCGCCGGATTTGGTGCTGTCGGGGATCAACCGGGGCGGCAACTTGGGTGAAGACGTGACCTATTCCGGCACTGTCGCCGCTGCCATGGAAGGCACACTGTTGGGCATACCATCGGTGGCCCTGAGCCAGCATTATCAAGACCGTCAAAAAGTATCCTGGGCGACCGCCGAACATTGGACGGCGGATGTCATCAAACGGTTGGTCAAGGCGGGCTGGCCGAAGGGCGTTCTGATGAATGTCAATTTTCCCGACGTGCCGGCCAAGCAGGTCACAGGCATCGAGGTCGTGCGCCAGGGTCGCCGCAAGATTGGTGGCGATTTGATGGCGGGAACGGACCCCAGGGGTGATCAATATTTTTGGATCGGCGCACAACGCGATGAGGAAAGTTCGCGTGGCGGTACGGATCTTGGCGCGGTCAACGCCGGCGCCATCGCGGTGACGCCGCTGACCATGGATCTCACGCACGCCAGTGCTTTGAAGAAACTGAAAGCGGCTTTGGCGTGAGGCAAGAGGGATCACGAGGTTGAGCGAAAGCCGGGGGAATGATGACGCCGTGCCAGATTCGCGAATGGGGGCGCTTATCTTGGAACTTCGCCAGTGCGGGGTGACGGATTCTACGGTGCTCAGCGTCATTGAAACCACACCACGCGATATATTTCTGCCCGAGCCCTTCAAGGCCCGGGCGTTTGAAAACGTGGCCTTGCCCATCGGTCACCACCAAACCGTCAGCCAGCCCGCCGTCGTCGGCTTGATGACCCAAGAATTGGAGGTTACCGACCGCCATAAGGTCTTGGAGATCGGCACCGGATCGGGCTATCAGGCGATCATCTTAGCCAAGCTGTGCCGCCGGCTCTACACGGTCGAGCGCCATCCGGCGTTGCTGAAAATCGCCGAGCAACGGTTCGTGGATATGAAGCTGACCAACATTACCGCCATTGCTCGTGATGGCGCTGGCGGTTGGCCCGAGCAAGCGCCGTTTGAGCGAATCCTCATCGCCGCCGCCGCTGCTGACGTGCCGCCGGTGTTGTTCAATCAGCTGGCCGTCGGTGGCATCATGATTGTCCCCGTGGGATTGGACGAATCCGATCAGCGCTTGATCAAGGTCACCCGCACAGAAGATGGCGCGGAAACTCGCGACCTCGGACCGACCCGTTTCGTACCATTGATGGACGGTATGCCTGGGGCTGAAAATTGAGGCCGTTGCAGGCATCCCGCCGCTGGATGATAATCGACGCATGAGTGCCATATTTTCCATTCGAACCATTGCCCTGTCCCTATTGCCCGTCGGGCTCGCTGCCTGCACCGCGCCGGAATGGCCGACACGTTCTCAGGTTCGTGCCGACGTGGAAAACGCGCAGGGTGGCCGGGCAGATCTCAGTCGCAGCGGCCAGGCTTTCCTCGGCGCCACCGCCGTGGTCGCGGGGAAGGGCGATACGGTTTATGGGCTGAGCCGCCGCCATGGCGTTTCCATGCGGGCGATCATCGTCGCCAACGGGCTCGCGCCACCGTTTCATTTGAGCGTCGGCCAACGGATCGTTTTGCCGCGTAATCTTGAGCATGTGGTCGCCAAGGGCGATACGCTGTCGCAGATTGCCAACAAGCGTTCCATCGGCATGTATGATTTGGCGCGCCTCAATGGGCTGAAACCACCCTATACGATTTTTGTCGGTCAGCGCTTGCGCCTGCCGGACGATTCAGGATCGTCGATCGCCGCTGCCGGCCCGGGTACGGTGACAACTGTTTCCGTCAGCCCCCAAGCGGCTAATACATCTGCAAACGCATCATCGTCAAAGACAGTGCGTTCGCAACCACGGTTGCCGAAGAAACCGCCAGCCTGGGCGACAGCTAAACGGACCGTCCGCGCGCCCGTCGCCTCAAAACCGGTCCGCACTCAAGCCGCGGCACCCCGGAGTGTGCCGAAACCTGCGCCGCGAACCAGCTCTGGGTTCTTATGGCCGGTCCAGGGGAGAGTGATCTCATCCTACGGCGCGAAAGCCAAGGGCCTGCGCAATGACGGTATTAACATCGCCGCGCCGCGCGGCACACCTGTGCGGGCCGCGGAAAATGGCGTCGTTGTCTATGCCGGCAATGAGCTTCGCGGGTTCGGCAACTTGGTGCTGATCAAGCACGCGGGCGGCTGGGTGACGGCCTATGCCCATACCGATCAGTTAAAAGTCCAGCGCGGCGATAAAATCAAAAAGGGTCAACGGATCGCCACCGTCGGCTCAACCGGCAACGTGACCAGCCCGCAACTGCATTTCGAATTGCGCAAAGGCAAGCGCCCGCGTGATCCGAGAAAACTCCTCCGCCGGGTCTAAATTTTTACAACCATTCATCTGCGGTTTATTCGCCACTCATAATTATTGGCTAGGATGACCTATGAGACGCATTCTTTATGTCAGTACAATGTCCAGCCCCATGGGCGATGCCGAGCTTGAAGCCATCCTTGAAGTGGCGCGTGCCCATAACGACGCCCAGGCCATCACCGGATTGCTGTTGGTGATCGATGACGTGTTCATTCAGGTGC
>Ga0233433_10003327_pt1 | contig 13112 bp, 18 predicted proteins | sample SI_122_August201_5_FD_179868 | JGI IMG/M metagenome (GOLD analysis project Ga0233433, IMG submission 179868) | Seawater microbial communities from Saanich Inlet, British Columbia, Canada - SI_122_August2016_100_MG | ecosystem: Environmental > Aquatic > Marine > Inlet | place: Canada: British... | reverse complement strand
AGATGATTTAGACACTGTTCCTTCAGAATTACATAGAGGCATAAGGTTTCATACAACATTTAAAAACATGCACCAAAAAGCAAAACAAGGTGTTGTTTATCCTACATGGGATGAAGTCATTGACAAGCTAAGAGAGCTTGTTACAAAACAAAAAGCAGACCGTGCTGCTCGCGCCAAAATACCAACGGGTTATCGTGCAGATCCAAAATATCAAGCTGCAAGTGATTTTGAAAAAGAACGTTGGCATCAATATGGTGGAGATCCTAGTGATCCAGCCAGAGCAAGAGGATTAGGAACGTGAAATTAATCCGTTGGCATAAAAATATTTTAGAACTAGTAAAAAACAAATTAGGCCTTTCAGATTATCAATTAATGTGGCTTGCATTTGCAAAGGGTTTAGTATTCGGTAATATTTTATCTTGCTTGTTATAAAATAATTTAACGTTTCTCATATTGTACAATATTTATATAATGTACAGACATGAACATCGACATTATTAAAATTGGTGATCTTGTTCAATATAAATATCATAATACCAGTACATCTGCTTTTGGAATAATAACTGACTACCGAAGAGAAACGTGTTGTTGTTGGGGCGTATATTCTATACATTGGTTTAATAACAATTATTCTATAAGTGAATACCAAAGAATTGAAAATTTATTAAAATTATAATACAATTATGAAACATATTTTAAAAAAAATAATACAAGAATCATACTCAACATATATTGAAAAAGAAACAGAAATAATGTCATGGTTAAGTGGGATGAAAAATTCAGGAATGCACCCATCAGAATATGGTACTGCTAATGACATTTTGGTTCAGGCAGAAATAGAAGGATTGGTATCAAATAATTCTGACAGAGAAGTTGCATTACATGCAATTCAACTTTGGCTTGATTACAATTAAAATATTTATAATAATTACATTGATTAGGTTATAATAAATTTGTTAGTATATTAGCGTACTAATTTATTTAAAAAATGAAAAAATTACCTAAGAAATATGTTATTATTGCGTCAGTATTGTTATTCTTTTTAGCTTGGGTTTTATTATCACCAAGCAATTACATAAAAGAAATTACTTATACAGATTTTCTTGTTGCTGTTGATTCAAATAAAAATAATGATGAAAAAATTGAATCACTTCAAATTGATGGAAGTTCTTATCTAATAACTTTTATTAATCAAAGAACAGGTATAAAGGTTAGGAAGCGCGCAATTGGACCAAATGAAATTGATTATGAGCTAATAAAGGTTCTGAAAAAACAAAACATACAGGTTACGTTCAAATCAGGAACAACAGGCGCAATTTTATATAATTTAATTTTTTCATTGCTACCGTTTCTTTTAATATTTGGATTACTTTATTTTGTTGCAAAACAATTCAAGTCTTCAATGCAAAATGGTGGTGGAGGTATGTCTTTTGGGCAATCACCGGCTAAAATGCTTACAAATGAAGATATTAATGTTACATTTGATGATGTTGCAGGGATTGATGAAGCAAGAGATGAAGTAGAAGAAATAATTGAATTTCTTAGGTATCCACAAAAATTTACAAAATTAGGAAGCAGAATCCCAAAAGGTGTTTTGCTAACAGGACCGCCAGGAACAGGTAAGACTATTCTTGCAAAAGCAATTGCAGGTGAGGCAGGTGTTCCATTTTTTTCAATATCAGGTTCAGACTTTGTAGAAATGTTTGTAGGTGTTGGTGCCTCAAGAGTCAGAGACCTATTTGATCAAGCAAAAGCGCATGCTCCTTGTATTATATTTATTGATGAAATTGACGCAGTAGGAAGGCAAAGAGGCGCAGGAATCGGAGGAGGGCATGATGAAAGAGAACAAACTTTAAACCAACTATTGGTTGAAATGGATGGGTTTGAATCTAGCCTTGGTGTAATCGTTGTTGCGGCAACAAACAGATCTGATGTTCTTGACTCTGCAATGATGCGACCTGGAAGATTTGATAGACACATTATCGTAGATAGACCTGATCTTAATGGAAGGCATGAAATATTAAAAATACATGCAAAAAGAGTTCCGTTAAGCAAAGACGTTGATCTACGACTCATTGCAAGAGGTACACCAGGATTTGTTGGTGCTGATCTTGAAAATCTTGTCAATGAAGCATCACTTATTGCAGCAAGGTTTGATAAAGAATGTTGTGAAATGGTTCATTTTGAACTTGCAAAAGATAAAGTGCTCATGGGTAGAGAAAGAAAAAGTATGCTCATAGGAGACAAAGAAAAAGAAATAACTTCATGGCATGAATCAGGTCATGCGTTAGTTGCAACGTTATTAAAAGACACGACAGATCCTGTACATAAGGTTACTATAATACCTCGCGGAAGAGCACTCGGAGTAACACAGCAGCTTCCTGAAAAGGACCAATTATCATTATCAAAGGTTTATGCATTATCAAGAATTAAAGTTCTTATGGGTGGTCGTGCAGCAGAGGAGCTAAAATTTGGACATTATACAACAGGTGCATCAAATGATATTCACCAGGCAACAAACCTTGCATATAAAATGGTTACTGAATTTGGCATGAGTAGAAAATTAGGACCTGTAAAATATTCTTCATCAAGTAATTCGGTTTTTCTGGGAAGGGATTTTTCCTCCAGGCAAAGAACACACTCCGAAAAAACATTACAAACAATAGATGATGAAGTAAAAGATATTATTAATACATGTTATAAAGATGCATGCAAATTATTAGAAGATAATCTTAGCTTGCTTGAAAATATGGCTACTGTTCTATTAGAAAGAGAAACAATTGATGCAGATGAAATCGAAGCAATTATGTCCGGTGCAGATCTGCCTGAAAAGAAATCAGTTAGTATTCCTACGTTTGCACAACAAAGAAAAGCAGAAGCAATAAAGACCCGTGATAAAAGTATTTTTTCTGCACCAAAAAAAGAATCTGAAGAATAATAATTGTGTGTAAATACATTATTATAATGTTATAATAAAAACATAACGAATGCCCCCGTAGCTCAGCTGGATAGAGCAAAAAATTTCTAATTTTGAGGCCGTACGTTCGAATCGTACCGGGGGTGCTAATTCAGAGTTTTAATATTTTACAAAGAACAGTGCTTTAGAAGAAAACAATAATATTCAGTTCTTAAACAGAAGTAAATTATAATAATATTGTAATTTTACAATATATTTATATGTATGGTATTTAAACCATATAGAAAAAATATATCTGTAGGTGATCTTGTATATTTTTGCTTAGACATTGATCGTATTCTTGCAATAGGTGTTGTTACAAAAAAAACTAATTCATCAAAAGAACTGGATGAATTTACTTACGTTGTCTATTGGTCAGATACTAAAGATACTGTTTCTTATAAAAGATACATGATCAATAAATTTATTTAAATTAATAAATGAACGAAACATTCATAGAAATTGGTGATCTTGTACAGTGCATCGAGACAGGATTGATTGGTGTTTGTGTTTCAAAAAGAAAAATTGATTCTAGCTTTGGAAACCACGGGAATCCATTTATATTGTATAATGTATGTTTCTCAAATGGTAATATAATATCTAGAACCCCAAACAACCTAAGCATAATATTAAAAAGCAAAAGTGAAACAGGTAAAAAATCTAGCTGAACTTGATTTACACGGTGTAAGTTATGAAGATGTTTCTTGGAAATGTCATAAATTTATAAACAATAACTGGGCATCAAAAAAAGAAGGACATATCATAACAGGAAATAGTATTGGAATGAAAGCGCTTGTTTTTGACGTGTTAAAACAATATCAAATAGATTTTGAAGAATCAAAAAGCCATAATACAGGATATATTAAGGTATGGTTTGATTAAGGATTAATATATATTTATATGCCATTATCATGTTCATTACAATGTTTTAATAAGTGTTGTGATAAAAAATATGATATTACTTGTTCAATATATAATTGTCCAAAATGCGGAAGCCTTCTTGACGTTGTACACAACATTAATGAACTTAAAAAAATAAATAACAAATTTACCTGGGAATTAAGTCATTCTCTTAGAAAAGGTAAGCCTGAAAATCATTTACATAATTCAGGAGTCTGGAGATTTCATGAATTTGTTATGCCTAGCATTTCTCATGAAAACGTTATAACAACCTACGAAGGAAACAATCCATTATTACAATACAAGAATTTAAAACAAATTCTAGGTTTGGACAGTGTTCATGTAAAATTATCAGGAAACAATTATACAGGTTCTTTCAAAGATTTAGGAATGACTGTATTAGTATCTGTTGTTAACGATGCGATTAAAAAAGGCAAAAAAATAAAAGCAATTGGATGTGCATCAACAGGTGATACATCTGCATCTTTATCAATGTATTCTGCTATTGCAGGAATACCATCGGTAATATTTTTGCCAAAAAATAAAGTATCTACGGCACAATTAATACAACCTATTGCTACAGGATCAAAGGTTTTTGCATTAGATACTGATTTTGATGGTTGTATGAAACTTGTGCAAAAGCTTGCAGAGAATGGTCATATTTATTTAGCAAATTCAAAAAATGCATTAAGAATTGAAGGCCAAAAAACAATAGCTTTTGAATTATATGAAAATTTAAATTATAAATTACCAGATTGGATAGTTTTACCTAGCGGGAACCTAGGTAATGCATATGCGTTATTTAAAGGATTTAAACTTTTAAAAGAACTCAAGTTTATAAATAAACTGCCAAGATTATTGTTGGCACAATCTTCAAATGCAAATCCTCTTTATCGGGCATTTATAAATAAAACAAATATTAAACCAACAAAAGCAAAAAATACTTTAGCAACAGCAATACAAATAGGAGATCCTGTGTCTGCACCTAGAGCTATGTTGGCATTAAGGGAAACGAATGGTGTAGTTGAGCAGGCAACAGATCAGGAATTATCTGATATATCTGCAAAAATTGATAATAAAGGATTATATACATGTCCTCACACAGCTGTTGCGTTTGCTTCTTTGAAAAAAGCAATTGATAAAGGCATCATTAAAAATGATGAAATAGTTGTTGTCATATCAACTGCAAATGCATTAAAATTTACAGACTTTAAATTAAATTATCATATGAAAAATATTCCAGACATTAAATCAAAATTTTCAAATAGTGTGATTGATGCTTCTGCAGATTATGATGATATTTTAAAACTGCTATAAAATTTTAATATAGTAAATCAAGAATACATGACTACATTTTCAAAAATATCGGGAAACACTCCGTTAATAAAAATTAGTGAACATATTTATGGCAAGCTTGAAACGTATAATCCAACAGGTTCTGTAAAAGATAGGATGATAAGTTATGTTGTTAATGATGCAGTTTCAAATAAATTAATAAACAGTAAAACAACTCTATGCGAGGCAACTAGTGGTAATACAGGTATTGCGTTAAGTGCAGTGGCGGCATCGTTAGGATTAAAGTGTAAAATTTTTATGCCATCAAATATGTCTGATGAACGTAAAAAAATGATGAAAGTTTTTGGAGCAGAAATAATTGAATCACCTCCAAATGATTTTGAACATGCAATTAATTCTCGTGATGAATTTATATCAAAATCAAAAAACGTTTGGTCACCAATGCAATTTAGTAATCATAAAAACGTTGAATGTCATCAAACAATAACTGCACCTGAAATATGCAGAAATTCATGTAACATTGCAAAAGATCTTTCTGCTTTTGTTCATGGTTCAGGTACAGGCGGAACAATTGAAGGTATAAGACAATTTTTTAAAAGCAAAGACCTAACAAGATGTTGGGGAAAATGCCAGTTTAAATTAAGCAGTCAAGATCCAAAAATAATAATGGTAGTTCCTGAAGAAGAGGAACACGGAATACAAGGCATAGGAGACGGAAAAGATTTTCTAGCCAATCCATCTGATATGGACGAAGTGATTAAAATTAAGACACAAGATGCAATTGATCGAGCAAAGCGCTTTGTAAAAGAAGCAGGTATATTAGTAGGAATAAGCTCAGGAGCAAATATACTTGCATCAGAGCGCTGGGCCAAAGACAATAAGCCTTCGGGAATCGTTATAACAATGTTATGCGATAGAGGAGAAAGGTATATGTCAATTTATTAAAAGGAAATATATTATGAATTTAAGCACATTTATTTTTATTGCAATGATGATGGTTTTACCAAAAAATCAGAAAACAGTTGCAATGCCTCAAGATACACAACGTCTAAAACAATTTTCCAGCGAGATTGCAGATGCAATTCATTTAAATCCTGAATTTGATATATTTAAAGGCGCCGCAAAAACAAAAGCAATTGCAACGCTATTGGTTGCTACTGCTTGGGGCGAAAGCCATCTAAGAGAAGATATTCGTAGATGCACAAAAAAAGGTGATAACGGAAGATCAATAACAAGCTTTCAAATGATGAAGCCTTGGGCATTGTCACGTGTTATACCTGTTGAAAAACAAATAAGAAAAGGCGGTAACTATGAAATAGTAACAGTCTATGAATGGCGAAGACTTTTCACTGAAAAAGAAATGTGTAGCAATAGCATGCTAGCTGCAAATCAATCAATGTGGTTTTTCAGTCATTTACGAACACATTGTCCAAGCGGAAGCATGTTAAATATTTGGGCAGGTTATGGAACAGGGAACTGTAGTAAGACACATTTTAAAGTAATTAGAGATAGATGTTATCTATGGCAAACCTTATCAAAGAAAATGGGATTGGAAAATGCTTATTGTGAAAAAAATAAAGATATATATTTAAACACAAATAAGTTACACCAAGTTGCAATACAAAACAAAAAATGGTTAAACGTAGCAGGTATACCCTATAATTTTAGTAATCCATAATTGTATATAAGGGTTTTACGATAACTACTTTTTTTCTTTAAGAGAAAAAAACTTAATATATTAGAAATTATCGTACATATAGGAACAAAAGTCATAAAACAAGATGATGACTTTATCATAGCGTTTAAGAAATAATAAAAGATAATAATTTAAACACAATACTTTAATCATGTTATTATAATACCTGAAAGGTAAACATAATATGGCAAAGTTTGTTAATGATAAAACATCTTTTGGTAACGGTTCTAAAAAGACAGCACAAGGTAACGGAAAATTTACGAGACGCTCTAATAAAGGTAGTTGTTCTCTTGGGGGTAAAGTATCAAAAACGTATAAAAAACGTTCTAGAGGCCAAGGGCGAAGAAGAAAGTAATTTATAATGACAAGCTTTGCAACTTTTAATTTTAATTCAACTGAAGAGGTATCTAATCCTGAAAGCATACCTCCTAGAACAGGTAATATAAGAAAGGTTATGATTCATGATAAACTAAAAGAATTAGGATTATCAGTTGATGATATTAACCTTGGTGCTTTTGATGAAATTGGTGAATATACAGCAAAAAAACGCAGAGATCCTTCAAGTGAATTATATAAAAAGGTAGGTGCATTTTTTCGACCAAATTATGAAAGAGGAATATTAATTTATTCATTAATACGAAAATATAACGTAAAATCTTTTCTTGAAATTGGATTCGGTAGAGGCTACGGTACAATGTGTGCAGCATATGCATTAAGTGAAAATGGCGGAGGAAAAATAACAACTATTGATCCAAATTTTGACCAACGGCATTTACAATTTCTTGCAAAAGTTTTTCCTAAGCAATGGTTTGAAATGATATCTTTTGTTAATGCTAGATCACAAGAACATTTAACAAAGATTGATGAAAAATTTGATATGATTTATATTGATGGAGATCATACATATGATGCAACAAAAGCAGATTGGGAGCTTTGCAAGGGTAGGTATAATAAACTTTTATTATTTGATGATTATCATTTACCTGGAAAAGTGCAGAAAGATATAGACTGCTCAAACGTAATAGATTATATTGATGATCCTTCAAAACATTTAATAATTCAAGATAGAAGAATATTTTTTGACGATAGAAAAATAAAAGATGAAGATGTAGACTATGGTCAAGTCTTGCTTGTAAAGGACAACACAAATGTGGTGTGATGAATTATGTGAATATTATAATGTTTCACCAGAAGAAGCGCTAGAATTAGGCACAAGATCCGACGGAAGAAAACCTAGCTTACCTGCATCGTCAACATGCAAAGCAGTTTCTAACATGACGTTTGAAGATATATGGGAATCAAAGCCGAGAACAAATAATAAAGAAATATTTGATTTTTATGCAGATCAGGGTGCGTGGAGTACGTTTAGGCAGTGCGTAAGACATATTGACCTTACAGATTATCACATATCAATGTTTCAAACAGTATTGAACGTATTATCTCAAACAAGACAAGATTTAACAAGCGTACATATTCTAGAATATGGATGTGGTGTTGCACCTTTTACGGCAACGTTTTTAAAAATGATTAACAATCAAGAAAAATTCTTAGAAAATCTAAAGTTTTCAATTTCAGATGTTGATAAATGTGAGCATTTTATTTTTGCAGACTGGAGATTGAATAAAATAAATGAACGAAGAAATTTAAATTTAAATATAGATGCTGTAAGTATTAAATATGATTCTTTGCCAAGCTACGGTTCTGGGTTAGATGTTGTTTTTATATTTGAAGTTCTAGAACATGTACCCAGTCCAATTGAAACTTTGAATAATCTTATGAATCAAATGAATGATAATTGTTTATTTGTAGAAAATTTTATTAAACACGAGCATTCAGATGATGAGCCACCAGGACCTGATCTTGATAGTGCAGCAAATGAAAGAGAAGGTTATTATAAAATACTAAAAGATAATTTTAAATTAATTACAAACAATGATCATGTTTCTTTTCCAAATCAAACTAGAATATGGATGAAAAAAACATAAATATTTTATAAACTCATAATTTATTTATAAAGTAAAAAAACAATAGACAATCAAATGACTGCACATATGTACAATAAAATAACTGTATACGAAAACCAGCACCTTAAGCAATACTATTTGAATGTAGGAGGAAAAATCTTACATAATTTCCCACTAGAACCCGATGCCATCGAAGTTCTGTTTGGACAAAAATCCGAAAGAATGCAACTAAGTCCGCGAATAAAAAATAAAGCACTATACAGAATGCTTAAGTCTTGTTTTTTGTCAATAGACAACAATGCATCGGCCATTGCTCAGTTCAATAATTCTTTTAATGCAACAGGAAAGTCAAAAAATAATCAATTCAAAGAAAAGGCTCATGGTTTCGGAGAGATGATTCACATAGCATATGAGATTTTAGAAACGAACATGAAAAATCAGATTGAAGGTGATATCTTTGAGTTTGGATGTTTTACAGGAATCGGAACTGCAAAGCTTTCGTTGGTTTCTAACTTTTTAAATAAAAAGCTGTATGGTTTTGATAGTTTTCAAGGGTTGCCTGACACAGAAATTTATGGTGAGGGTGAACAAAAAATAATATACGCAGAAAAAGATTATGCAGGGTCAATAAATTTAGTTCAAAAAAATATTCAAATCCACGGAATACCTACTAACGTAAAGTTAGTTGAAGGTTTCTTTTCTGAGACTGTTCAACCGTTTTTTGAAGAAAATAAAGATCAAAAGATTGCCGCCTGCTTTATAGACGCAGATATAGCTAAATCAATTGACGAGTGCCTAGAATATGTAATTCCTAGGTTATCTGTTGGGTCACTTATAATAATGCACGAGGCAAATGACATTGACAATCACAATGTTTTTAATAAGCATAACCTCTTTGACACAGAAACGTATGAGATTTATTCGGTATGTAATAGAGGTGACACATATGAATATCAAAGTGAAGCAGATATAAAAGATCTACAAGGATGCGGAATATTTCGTAAATTAAAGTAATAAGGTATGTAATACAAATTCAGTAAAGAAAAATACTAATACTTAATTATATGGAAGAGATTTCCTTAGGGAGTTTAGTTACATATAATTCTGATCTAAGTGATGATATATGGAAAGATACGCTTAGCGGAAAAGTAGGCGTAATTACTGATATTATAGAACAAGAAATTAAAAGTAACTGGGTTCCAAATGGTATTACAAAATATACATTTTATAAAGTTTTTATGAATGGTAAAACAATTCAATTACCTAAATGGTCAATAAGGTTAAGAACTTTATAATAAATCAAGGTAATGTTTGCTTAGCATAAGCGTTTCATTTTCAATGTAAACAAAGTATAAAACTATTGGTTTTTTATCAAGCTTATGATCTAATTTACATACACAAGTTATAAACCCAACTTTATCATTAAGCCTATAACGAGGATAAGAGTAATCTTTGTATATTACAAGATCACCAGCATTCATATAAATAAGTATAATTACTTATCATATTTTAAAACAAGCTCTACAATATCATTATCTTCTTTTAGGCATTTTTTTAATAACTTTGCGTTTGGAACAACACAGTGACCACCAATTTTGTCATTTTTAGGAGGATACAAAACTGGACGAATTACATTAATCTTTCCAAGTTTTGCATACCCAACGTTATAAACCTGATTAAACATTGATACTGCTTCGGTGAAGTTGACATTTAGCTCATCACATATCTTTTTCATTTCACCATGTGCAGCAATAACAGTACCATAATATGTTGTACTTAACATCTTGCCCAGTTCGGTTGATCTAGATGATGTACATATATGTGTTTTTACGCCAAGAGATTTTAAATGTTTTTCTGCTAGTTCTGAATGCTCGACATTATTACAACCAATAAACTTTGTAAACGTCATGATACCATCATATAGATTTGGATGTACGCCCATCACAGGACTATGCACAATAGGAACGTTAGTTTTTTCTTGTATTGTTTCAATTGTTCCTGGCACAATAGTAGAATGCACAATGACAAGTTCAGGAGTAGAATAATTTATTTGTTCCAAGACAATATCAGAAAACTTTTCGCTATAAGGTATACAAATGTTTAGACATTTTAAGTTTTTTAAATCATCATCTCGTTCTAAATCTTTTACCAAGATAGAATACTCTGGGTAATTTTCATATATTTTTGCTACAGAGCTTCCTATTTCCCCAAATCCCAGTACTCCAATATTTTTCATTTCTAATCCTATTAATATTATTAATTAATGTTTAATTACGTAAAATTCTGTTTTCTCATTTGCCATCTTGCTTCTCTGATTGATATTTTATTCCAATGAGAAAATTTAAGATTTGTTTTTATAAATATGAATTTGCAAATGTTTATAGGGACAATTAAATAATATCTCATTCTTAAAAGTTTTTCAAATAAATTACATTTTTTAAAACTTTTTTTATATCCATATTTTTTTTTAAGGCAATTGTCTTTCATCTTTTTTACCTGTTAATTTTATCCACAAGCCCCAAATCAAAGGAACCATAATAGGGTGCAGGCAAAGTAACCAGCTCAGTGGTGCTCCGCCATAAAACCATGGGCTAACATTTTTTCCTAGCCAAATAAACAATATAGGAAAAAGTATATCTTCAAGTATTTCCCATATAATAAAAATGATTACAAGAGCTAAACCATGTTTTTTAAATATACTTTTTATATGTTTCCAGGACCAATGTTCTAGTTTATGTTTAATTTTATGTTTTAGCCAATAATATGCTTTTTTAGTTGTATTTATCATGCTTAATTTTAGTTCTTCCATAGAAATTGTAATATATATAATTATAGGTTTATAACCGAATGGTATATTAAATTATGGCTAGAACTCAAGTTAAAGGACATCAAATTGATGATGAAACAATTGAATCTGCAGATATTGCATCAGGCTCTATTAAGCAAGGTGAATTAAATACGCAAGCTGTTTCAAGCCAAGCAACTATTGGAAGCGTTGACACAACAAACGATTATCTTTTAATATGGGATGCTGATACAAATACATTAAAAAAAGTAGCACCAACAAATCTAGGTATTGGCGGCAGCGGTAGTTCTCCTGGGGGTTCAGACACACAAGTACAATTTAATGATGGTGGGTCTTTTGCTGGTGATTCAGGATTAACGTTTAACAAGACAACAGATTCACTAACAATAGCTGGCAATATAACAGGTTCAATTTTGTATGCATCCGAACACCTATCTGCAAGCTTTGTAACGCTTGGTACTGGTTCTATGCCTGCGTCAGGCCATGTTAGGTTACCTAGTAACGCTTCGTTTGTTGCAAGAAATGCACCTAACACAAATGACATACAAATATTAAATCTTGATTCTAACGATATCTTACATATAGGAGATGGTAGTACAAATCCAGATGGGGTAATAATTGATACACAGTCAAGTGTAACATTTAGAATTGCACAAACTTATGAACTAGCTTTATATCCGACTTATCTTGATATTGTATTGCCTAGCATGATTTTTCGAAATAGTGAATCTAGTCCTACGCTTAAACAAGGTGATAGTTCTAGTACATCAAAAGGTGAAACTTTATCTGTTCAAGCACAAAATTCAACAGCCGCTTCTTCTGATGGTGGAAACCTATTATTAAAAGCAGGTACAGGCGTTAGTAATAATGGACACATACAATTATCCGGCAGTGTTGTAAGCGTAACAGGTTCACTTGTTACTGAGGCAGGCACTGTTGCAGTTTATGGTTCTGACGGAACGGACGGACAAGTACTTACAACGGATGGTTCAGGAAACCTTTCTTTTACTACGGTTTCAGGTGGGACAACTTCGTTTTTACCTACAGGCTCACTCTATTCTCTAGTTGCAAATATGTCAGGTTCAGATGCATCTATGACAAGTTATAGCCCTGCATTTACAGGAGGTATAAAGTTTGTCCCGCTTAGAGAAAGATCTATTACTGGAGCAAGATTATGGACAAAACTTACATCTGCAGCAGACTTTAAAATATCTTTATGGGATAATCATGAAAATAGAGTCGTAACAAAAACGTCAGAAATACCAACAGGTGAAGGAATATACGAAGTCACGTTCGATTCTGCGTGGACAATACCTGCAAGTAATATTGGTAAATCAATGTACGTTTCATTTTATTATGCAGGTAGTGATTATCCTAGAAATCAAAACACAACAACAGTACCGAACACACCTTTTATTGCTGATCAGCATTGGGTAGTAGCACAAATAAATCTATATGGAAGTGGAGATTCTGTGCCTACTACGGGTGCAAGTG
>Ga0233433_10003325_pt1 | contig 13120 bp, 11 predicted proteins | sample SI_122_August201_5_FD_179868 | JGI IMG/M metagenome (GOLD analysis project Ga0233433, IMG submission 179868) | Seawater microbial communities from Saanich Inlet, British Columbia, Canada - SI_122_August2016_100_MG | ecosystem: Environmental > Aquatic > Marine > Inlet | place: Canada: British... | reverse complement strand
TGATTGAAATTTAGGAATCCTCCCTGGGAAACTCGGGGCGTATGTCAGGGACACTCCCTGGCATCGCCCCATTTTTTTGCCTGAATCTCACTATTCTGCGCCCAAATCGGAACCAGAGCTCTTACCGTCAATGGCGCCGTATTGTATTGTCATTCAATGGCATCCGCGCCATGTCCAATGTCTGTGAAAGTGGGGAAACCCCTGTTAAGTACCATTGACAGGAAAGAAGCAGTATTGTCGCACGTCAGTGAGACCGGGGAGGAATAATGGGCGAGAAAACAAAATCTAAAATTTTCCTCGTCGACGACGACAGTCTGTCGGTCAAAGTCATGACCACGTTGCTGGCGGAATCCGGACATCAGGTCGAGTCCACGACCGACGCGGCGTCAGCATTCGACAAAATTATGGAAGCACGGCCGGACTGCAATATTTGTGATTTGATGATGCCCGAGGTCGATGGCCTCAATCTCTGCAAACGCGTTCGCGAAACCGCTGATCTGGACGGCACCCGGTTTATCATGGTGTCCGCCAAGGCTTATGAATTTGACCAAAAACGCGCCTTCGAGTTTGGCGCCGATGGCTATATACGCAAGCCGCTGAACACGGAAACTTTCTCCGACAGGGTCAATCGGATATTGGATGATCACATCGATATGACGTTTTGGGGGGTCCGTGGAACTTTGCCCGCCAGCGGGGAAAATACACTGAAGTACGGCGGGAATACATCGTGTGTAACGCTTGAATTTCCGCGCGAGCAGTTCTTCATTTTCGATGGCGGCAGCGGCATCAAGAACCTCGGCGATTCGCTGATGGCTCAAAAGCGCACGCGTATTCGTGCCCGGATTTTTATTTCCCATCCCCATTGGGACCACATCAACGCCATTCCCTTTTTCGCCCCGCTTTACGTGCAAGGTAACGAATTTGAATTGCCGGGCGCCAATCAAGGTGACAACACCATGCGCGAGTTGATCTCGGCGCAGATGGACGGCGTGTATTTTCCGATCACGCTCAGCGAGTTTGCGGCCCGGGTTTATTTCAGGGACCTGGAAGAAGAGAGCATCGAAATCGACGGCATCGGTATCGAAACCAAGTTGCTCAGTCACCCGGGCAAATGCTTGGGTTATCGGATCAACTACAATGGCCGATCTATTTGCTACATCACCGACAATGAAATGTTCATGGAGACCAGCGAGTTTTATTCCCCGCACTATGAGCGCAAACTCGCGGAATTCTGCGCCGACGCTGATTGCCTGATCACCGACACCACCTACACGGACGAAGAGTACGCCACCAAAGTGGGTTGGGGGCATTCATGTGTCGGTAAGGTGGCTGATCTGGCTCATGCAGCGAATGTAAAAACCTTGTATTTGTTCCATCACGACCCTGACCAGGATGATGCGGATATTGATAACAAATTCGACTTGGCAAAAGAGTATCTTTCCAAGAAAAATTCGCCGGTTGAGGTTTTGTCTCCGCGCGAGGGCGACCGCTTTAAAGTTTGATACACATAGCCCCAATGCGCGATGGCGCGGCGGCTATTTTTTTCATAAACACGCGAAATAAAGGAATGACCCCATGGCTGGAACAGTGGACGCACGCTTAGCCAAACTTGGCATCGAACTGCCCGCCGCCTCGGCGGCGGCAGCCAACTATGTGCCTTATACGATCTCAGGAAATCTTGTTTTCATTTCCGGCCAGATCACCATGTGGAACGGCGAATTAAAGTATATCGGCCGCGTCGGATCAGATTTCAGCGTTGACGAGGGCTATCAGGCGGCGCGCGTTTGTGGCCTGAATCTCATCGCCCAATTGCAGGCCGCCGCCGGTGGAGACCTTGACCGGGTAAAGCAGGTCATCAAGTTGGGCGGTTTCGTTAATTCACCGCCTGAATTCACCGATCAACCGAAGGTAATCAACGGTGCGTCAGACCTGATGGTGGAAGTTTTCGGTGAACCCGCCGGCCAGCACGCCCGGTTCGCCGTCAGCGCGCCGTCCTTGCCATTGGGCGTTGCCACCGAAGTGGACGGCATCTTCGAGATCGCCTGAAGACTTATTTTTCCGAAGACTACTTACACCGCGGCTTTAATTTTATGAGGCCATATCCAAAGACGCTGTCCTTGCCGGGCCGGCCCAAGTCTTCGACGTGGCGTTTCAGCTTTTTCCTCAGCAACGATGCCTTGCGTGTGCCGCTGTGTGCGACCTCGGGTCCGATCAGCGCCGTGATGTAAGGCGTCGCAAAGGATGTGCCGCTCATCTTTTTCGCGCCACCCGGGACGGCCGCGTAAATCTTCACGCCTGGTGCCGCGAAGTCGATATACTTGCCCTGGTTGGCGTGGCCGTAAATGAGTTTCCTAGCGTTCACCGCGGTGACCGCAACGACGTTTTTATAGGCCGCGGGAAAAGCCGGCCTGTCCGCTCGGCCCCAATTGCCGGCCGCGCCAATCAGCACCAGGCCGATTTTTTTCGCCTTGGTGAATGCGAGGCGGATAGTTTTGTTGTCAGTCCCGGCGATGCTCAGATTGATGGCATGAACGCGGCTCTTGGCCAGCCAGTTCAACGATTTCAGCAACCCCATGGCAGAGCCGACCTTGCCGCCGCTCTTCTTGGTCTCGAACATGCTTGCCGCCTTCAGCGACGCGCCGGGCAGCAAGCCGCCCCATTTCGGCTTACCCACAAGCATCGCCGCGATGGCGGTGCCATGGACCTTCGGCCCCGGACGGCGCCCTTTGCGGTGAAAGGACCGAAACTCAACCTGCTGGCCACGTAACGCCGCGTGCGTAACGTCCACCCCGGAATCGATTTGGCCCAAGATAACGCCCTGCCCGCAACTGGCAGACGCTTTCGCCCATCCCATGGCATTGCGCGCATGCATGACCTTGCGCGCTTGCGACTCGAACTGATGGTTAGCGTCAATGCTGGCACCGGGGAACCGCGCGGCGAGCTCGCGTCGCGCGCCGGGCACCGTCTGCCCCCTCGGAATCCGGACCCGCAACACCGTCATGCCCAGGCTTTCAAGGCCCACCGTCTCAACCACGCGGTAGCCCATCCCGGCGGCGATGGTGGCAAAATCCCTGGGCGCATTGGAGACCACCAATTCACCAGGCTCGAACTTGTTAACCGGATCCGTGGGATCATTTGAGAACGTCCGCCGAGCCCCCCGCTTCGCAGACGATTTCTTTTTCGCGCTGCCCTTCTTGATGACCTGCTTACCGGACTTGTCATATTCTAGACCGCCGTCGCGTCGCCGGGACCGAGCACAAGACCGATAGCAGGGCCGAGCGCAGCAATCACAGCGCCAACAGTAAATACTTTGGATATCCGCACCATAGGGGCCCCCTCGCCGCCGATAATATTTGACCAAGTTTAACGCCAATGCGCCCTAAGCGCTAACATTGCCATTAAAACGCGGCTAGCTGACGAATACCTTGCCTCAAAGGCCGAAATCTCCCACATCTATTCCATGCCCGATGGACGCGAAGCGATCACAGTAAGAGTTGCCGGAAGCTTGGCCGAGGTTGATGCGGCCGGTTGGGATGCCTGCGCCGGCACCGAAAGCCCATTTGTTCGTCATGCCTTTCTGTCCGCCCTTGAAGACAGTGGATCCGCCACTGCCGAGACCGGCTGGGCGGCGCAGCATTTGGTGATCGAAGATGAGGCAGGTGGGTATCTGGCAGTCGCGCCGATGTATTTGAAGAACCACTCCTACGGCGAGTATGTGTTCGACTGGGGCTGGGCCGAGGCCTATGAACGGGCCGGTGGCCGGTATTATCCGAAGCTCATTTGCGCGGTTCCATTCACACCTGCCCAGGGCCCCCGGCTGATGGTCAGACCCGGCACTTCCACCGACCAGACCGAGCACCTCCAGGCGACATTGGCGAGCGCCATGGTGCAGGTCGCCGAGCGGATGAAGGTTTCTTCCGTGCATATCAATTTCCCAAATGAGGCCGAATGGAAATTAATGGGCGACGTCGGTTATCTGCAGCGCCAGGGCCAACAATTCCATTGGGAAAACCAAGGCTATGAGACCTTCGATGATTTCCTTACCCAATTGTCATCGCGCAAGCGCAAGAACATCAAAAAGGAGCGCGCCCGCGTCAAAGAGATGCCACTCGATATTCAAGCGCTTAGGGGCGCCGAGATCACCGAGGCACACTGGGACGCATTCTATGGGTTTTACTGCAACACCACCGACCGCAAATGGGGCGAAAGCTATCTGACCCGCGAGTTTTTTTCGCTAATCGGTGAACGTTGCGGTGACGATGTGGTGTTGATCTATGGCGTGGCCGAGAGCACTCCCGTCTGCGGCGCGCTGAATTTAGTCGGCAGCGACACGCTCTACGGCCGCAATTGGGGATCCGCCGCCAACTTCAAATTCCTACATTTCGAGGTCTGTTATTACCGAGCCATCGATTTCGCCATCGAACACGGTTTGAGCCGGGTCGAGGCCGGCGCCCAGGGCCCGCACAAAATCCAACGCGGCTACCTGCCCTCCCCTACCTATTCGGCCCACTGGATCGCCGACCCCGGGCTCCGCGACGCCATTGCCCGGTTTTTGGACGACGAACGTCAGGGGATTGAGCACGAGATGACCATCAACACCCGTCATTCGCCGTTTCGCCAGGACAATGACGCGAATTGATCGATGAATATTTTAGCCGCAAATGCGTCGTCGCGGCTGGTCCCCATCCGCTCGGAATTTGCTGATACAATAATTGGCAGAAATCCAACACTCCGGTGACTCTCCGTTAACCTTTTCCGTCTAGACTTCAGCCCTTGCGACGGAGTTGAAGACAATGAGCCATTTTGAGATTTCACGGGGCACCCTCACGGTGCTCGCGACCTTGTCCATACTGATGGCATTGGTCGCCCCGAAGGCCGCCGACAGCGCCGGGCGCTGCACCCGGGTCGCCAAGCAAGGTGGTTCGGAATTCATCATCAACAACTGCCACACGTGCCGGGTCGTCAATATTCAACGCAAGCGCCGCGGCATCGCCATGCCGGTGATGCGAACCTTCAACGTCCGCGCACGATCCAAATTCCCGGTCTCTTTCAAGGGCCCGGGCATTTCCCGGATCACCAGCGAGGTCGCCTGCGAGGGAGAAAAAGGCGCGGCGCAAAACATCATCGACCCCCGGTCCCAACAGACGGCCCAGCGAAATTGCGTGTCAGTACGCCAAAGTTCATCGGGGCAAGTTGTTCTGGTTAACGGCTGCAACTCGTGCCGCGGCGCCGCCATCGAACGCTTCGCGCCCGGCGGCAAATCCATGGGCCGTCAAGCTTACAAGATGAAACCTCAATCAGTGATTCCAATCAACCCAAAAGGCGCGGTCGGGGTCAGCTATCTGGCCGATGTGGCGTGTAAATCGTGAGCCGGGCCACATAGGCCTATCGATCGTCCATGCCTAACGATACCCGCCCCTGGCTCAGCTTCGATTGTTACGACACCTTGGTTCGCTACTCCGAGAGCAAGGCCACGGCATTGGCTGCCTTGGTGCACGCCAAAGTTGGCGGTGATGAGGCCCAGGCCCTAGCGCAGGAAACCTTCGAGACCGTCGAGCGCGGCTTGCAGAAAGGTCCGTTTGCCCCGCTAAACGTCATTTTGCGTGAAAGTCTCAGGGCGGCGTTTGCTGCCGTTGGAATTAAAAGCACGCCCGACGATGAGGACACGATGATCACGGCGGTCTGCGAGGCAGAGCCTTTTGCCGATGTTGCACCCGCGCTCTGCGATCTCAACCACGATCACCGGCTGGCAATTCTCTCAAATTCGGAACCGGACATCATCCGCCACAACATTGCGCGTATCGGTGTGCCCATGGACGTCGTCGTGCTCGCCACGGAGGCCAAATGCTATAAGCCGGCGGCCGGGATGTTTGAAGCGCTGTTGGCCCGTATCAACGCGCCGGCATCGTCCGTCACCCATATCGCACAAAGTTTTTATCACGACATGCGCGCCGCCAAGGATCTGGGCTTCGGGCGGCGCATTTGGATCAACCGTTATGGACGGACCGGCGACGCGGCCTATGCACCGGATGCGGAACTGTCGGACCTTTCCGGTGTGCGCGGTGTAATAGGATAAGGACGCAGCGAATTAACTAAAATTAGTGCCGCCTGCCTAGGGCCTACGCCCAACGCCGCCAGCCTATTTGGCCAAAGCCGGCACCTGGTCGCCGCCGCGTTTCGCCGGCGGTTTAGTCTTTTTACGCTTCGCCGGCAGGTTGGAGCCGCCTTCGGGATAATCGAAGACCGGCTTGCCGTCTTCGATCTTGACGACGACAACACCACCCTTCGTCAACTTACCGAACAGCAATTCCTCGGCCAGCGGTTTTTTGATGTGTTCTTGGATGACACGGCCAAGCGGGCGGGCGCCGAACTTCGGATCATAGCCCTTCTTCGCCAGCCATTCGCGCGCACCGTCGGTCAACTCAATCATCACGTTGCGGTCTTCTAATTGGAATTCCAGTTCCATGACGAACTTATCGACAACCTTGGATACCACTTCCGATGACAGCGACGAGAACCCGATGATCGCATCCAACCGGTTGCGGAATTCCGGCGTGAACATTTTCTCGATGGCTTCCGTATCATCGCCGATGCGTTCATCACGCTCGAAGCCCATGGCCGGTTTGGCCATATCCGCGGCGCCGGCATTGGTGGTCATGATCAAGATGACGTTGCGGAAATCGATGCCCTTGCCGTTGTGATCGGTGAGCTTGCCGTGGTCCATGACCTGCAACAAGATGTTGAACAGATCCGGGTGCGCCTTCTCGATCTCATCGAGCAGCAATACTGAATGCGGCTGATGATCAATGGCATCCGTCAGCAAACCGCCCTGATCAAAGCCGACGTAGCCCGGCGGCGCGCCGATCAGGCGCGAGATCGAATGGCGTTCCATGTATTCCGACATATCGAACCGCACCAGCTCCACACCCATGATGTGCGCCAATTGCTTGGCGACCTCGGTTTTGCCGACGCCGGTGGGGCCCGAGAACAGATAACTGCCGACCGGCTTTTCGGGCTCACGCAGTCCGGCGCGGGCCAGCTTGATGGCGCTGGCCAGGGCACCGATGGGCTTGTCCTGACCGAAGACCACGGTCTTCAAGTCGCGCTCCAGATTGGCCAGGGCCTTGCGGTCGTCGGTGGACACGGTTTTCGGCGGAATACGGGCGATCTTGGCGACGATTTCCTCGACATCGCGGACAGTCACGGTCTTCTTACGCCGGTTCGGCGGCAACAGCATTCTTGAGGCGCCGACCTCATCAATAACGTCCAGTGCCTTGTCCGGCAATTTGCGGTCATTGATGTAGCGTGCCGCCAACTCGACCGCGGTCTTCAGCGACTCGGCCGTATAGCGGACATTGTGGTGTTCCTCGAAATACGGCTTCAAGCCCTTCAATATCTTGATCGTGTCCTCAATGGAGGGCTCATAAACGTCGATCTTCTGGAACCGGCGGACAAGCGCCCGGTCTTTTTCGAAATAGCTCCGATATTCCTTGTACGTCGTCGACCCCATACATTTGAGCGTCCCGCCCTGCAACGCGGGCTTCAAAATGTTCGATGCATCCATGGAACCACCCGACGTCGCGCCGGCACCGATCACGGTGTGAATTTCGTCGATGAACAAGATGGCACCCGGGGTATTTTCCAACTCAACCATGACGCCCTTAAGGCGTTCCTCGAAATCACCCCGGTAGCGCGTGCCGGCCAACAGCGCGCCCATATCGAGTGCAAATATCGTCGCATCTTCCAGAACTTCCGGCACTTCACCTTCGACGATGCGCTTCGCCAGACCTTCGGCAATGGCGGTTTTGCCGACGCCCGGATCGCCCACATAGAGCGGGTTGTTTTTGTTGCGTCGGCATAGGATTTGGATGGTCCGCTCTATTTCCTCGGTGCGCCCGATCAGCGGATCAATGCGGCCTTCTCGGGCCTTGTGATTGAGATCGACACAATAGGCATCAAGCGCTTCCTGGCCTTTCTCGACAATTTTTTCATCGTCCATGTCCTCATCCGCGCCATGCACGGCATGAGACCGCGCTTCGCCCGGGACCTTGGCAATGCCGTGGGAAATGTAATTGACCGCATCCAGGCGCGACATGTCCTGCATCTGCAGGAAATAGACCGCGTGCGATTCGCGCTCAGAGAACATGGCGACCAATACATTGGCCCCGGTGACCTCTTCGCGGCCCGATGATTGCACATGAATGACGGCGCGTTGGATGACCCGTTGAAAACCGGCGGTCGGTTTGGGCTCGATGGCTGTCCCTGAGCGCATATCGTCCAGGTCCTGGTCGAGAAACTCCTCGAGTTCAGATGTCAGACGTTCCGTATCGACGCCGCACGCTTTCAACACGGCGATCGAATCCTGATCCTCGGTCAGCGATAACAGAAGATGTTCCAGCGTTGCATACTCGTGATAGCGATCCGTCGCATAGGTCAAGGCCCGGTGCAGCGTTTGTTCGAGATTGCGCGAAAGCATGTTCAGGTTTCTCCGTCGTCGTTATCGCCGCCATCTTTCTCGATGGTGCATTGCAGGGGGTGTTGGTTCTCACGCGCCAGGTCCATTACCAAATTCACCTTGGTTTCCGCGACCTCATAGGTAAAGACGCCGCAGATGCCGACGCCGCGTTGATGGACGTGCAGCATAACCTGCGTGGCGCGTTCGGGCGGCAGGCTGAAAAAGCGTTGCAGCACATAGACCACGAACTCCATCGGCGTGTAGTCATCGTTCAGCATCAACACCTTGTACATGGACGGTTTTTTCGTCCGCGAACGGGTTTTCAGCGCGACGCCGGTACCGTCGCGTCCGGCCCCATCATCGCCATCGTCAATTCGCCCTGGCCTTTTCGGTGTGTCGTCTTGTCCGCTCATCTCATTCCATTCTTCTACGCCGCGCGCATTTCACGGCCCATCAACGATTCCTTCTATGATATGGGATTTTTACCGTCCAGCGAAAGGGTTAGAGCAAAATTATGCGCCGAAAGCACCGTATTATTTGGCTCACTGGTACAAATTCAGCCCCAGTCTTTAACGGCCAAAATCTAATTTTAGCACATATTGCCGGCGCTGCTGACGCGTCAACGTTCGCGGCAGCACATCCTTCAAATGCAGCACAAGACTGCCCAGGTCGGCAAATATACGCCACGTTTGTTGGTGGCCGCTTTTTGAGACGATAACGACGTGACGTCCATCGGGGCTGAAACCGGCACGGGCAAGCGCCCCTGCCGCTCCTTCAATGCGGCCGATCTCGGCACCCGTCGCCGCGTCCCATAGGCGCGCCGTACCGTCCGCGGATGCACTGACCACGCGCCGGCCATCGGCGCTGAACGCCGCGGCTGCGATCGGCGCTTGATGGCTTTTCAAGACGGCGATGACGGCGCCGTTCGCGGCATCGAGAATACGCATCGTGAGCCGGTCATCCGAAATTTGCACACGGCGTTTGCGGTCGGGACTATGAGATTGAACCAAGACCTTAACGGAGCCTGCGGATCCAAAAGCCGATACCGGTCCCCGGGTTTCCCAAAGCCTGGCCGTTCCATCGCCGGAGGCCGTCAACAGGCGGCGGCCGTCACCGCTAAAAGCGACCGAGGCAACCTCATTCCCGTGGCCGCCCAATTTAGCCAATGACGCCCCGGTCCGGGCGGTCCAAAGCCTAGCTGTATAATCACCCGACGCGCTCGCCAATCGCTTGCCATCGGGACCAAACGCCAAGGCATTCACCCACCCCGTATGGCCGCGAAGAACGGCGACTTTGGCGCCGTCCACGCCATCCCAAAGACGCACCGTATGATCACGCGACCCCGTCGCCAGACGCGTTCCATCGGGGCTGAAAGCAATGGCGCTGACCCAAGTTTCATGGCCTTTGAGAACGGCGATCTCAGCGCCTGTCGCACTGTTCCAAAGCCGCGCGGTACCGTCAGACGAAGCGGTCCCGACACGCGCCCCGTCGGGGCTGAATGCAGCGCCGGTGACGCCACTTGAATGCCCCGCGAGGACGGTGGTTTGAGTGCCCGACTTGACGTTCCAGAGCCTGGCCGTCGCGTCATCCGACGTTGTCAGGATGCGCTGTCCATCAGGGCTGAATACGGCCGATAGAACCCGCTGTTGATGGCCCTTGAGCACACCGACACGTGCCCCGGTCCGCGCGTCCCAAAGGCGCGCCGTGCCATCATGGGACGCGGTCACGAAAAGCCGCCCGTGGGGACCGAAGTCGACACCGACAACGGCGTCTTCATGACCCTTGATGACGGCAATCAATTTTCCGCTACGGCCATCCCAAAGTCTGACAAACCCATTCGACGCAACTGTCGCCGCGCGGGGTGCAATCTCGGGATTGGCGGGCCCGCCGGGGCCAAAGGCAGCGGACCAAACTTCATCGGAATGTCCTTTTAAAAATGCCGCCTCGGTGGCGTCGGCGACATGCCACAGACGGGCCGTCCGGTCTGATGATGCACTCAACACAAACTTGCCGTCGGGACTGAACCGCGCGACATGCACATCGGCAATGTGCCCGCCCAGGACGGCAACCTCGCGGTGCGAGAAATGCGCCGCGTACAGCGCGTGTTCAATGGCCGTCGCTGCCGGTATCTCCGCGCCCTCAAGATTGTCCGGCAACGCTTCGAGCGCCAGCAACGCGCCCGTCACCGCATCGCCGGCAGCGGTACGCCCACGTGATAAAGCAACCAGCTTTCGCGCCCGCTGAGTTGCCCTTTGGGCAGTATCGATTTGAGCACTTCCGGCTGATGCCCCGGGGTTGCGCTTCGCGGACTGTTCAGGATTTTGTCCGTCGGCTTGCACGGAGTCCGATACCTCCATCACCGGCTCTGGCTGACCGGCATACCAGGAATATCCAATGAAGCCGGCTGAGAATACCAACGCGGCCGCGACCTGCAGCTTCAACCGCTTCACCGCGCTGCGTCGGCGCGCATCCACGGCCCATTGTTGTGCCGTTTCGTCCGGGCCCGTCATTTCAAATTTTACCTTCAAATGCGCTTGGGGAAATCATTTGTTCGCTTTGAGAAATGCTGCGATCTCCTTGCCGGCAACAATGTTCCCCGCCCTGGATAAATGCTGGTCTTGGACATTCGCGTTCGTCGGGTGGTGAACCGGCGACATCAAATATAACAAGTGCGGATCATGCTTTGCAAAGACCGGTGTTAAATCCAACATTGGAATCTCAGCGCGCCGGCATAATTCGGTGACAAAATTCGGAAATTCGCGAAACACACGATTGCCCTTGGGCCTCACCATCTCAAAATAATCCGGGAACATCACGACCCGCACCTGGCTGCCCAAGGACCGGGCCGCGTCAACGGCAGCATGAAAATGTTGGGCATAGGATTTTTTCAGGGCGCCGAAATCCAATTTGGAAGCGCCACTGGCAGCAGTTTCGGGCGCCGCCTTTTTCGGAGTACCGGAAACGGGCTGTGGGTCAGTGGGTTTTGTCGGCGCCATCCGCGGCACACCGGCTTGTTCCAGTTCTGAAATCCCGCGGTGCACCAAAAACCAATCCTTCAATTCGCGCGCCAGCACATAAAGACCCGAATGGTGTCGGAGATACCAACGAATTTCATGCCAGGCCCCCGATGCGTCCTTGGCGAATTGCATGTTGACCTCACGCGCCCGGCCAACAGATGTACGGCTCTTCGCCAGATCGCTCAGGTCATTGGTAAACACGCTGAACAAAACCGTCTGCGGCTTTATGCGTTTGCCTTTCTCAGTCAAATACCCGCCATGATCGACAATTGTCGAACCAGGCAATCCGTTGTTCAGCACCTGGACATCGGTTGCACCATCGGCGTTTAAGATTTGCTCTGTTACATTGGTCCAAATGTCATGAGATGAGACATGCAGCCCGAAGGTAAACGAGTCACCCAATGCCAAAATGCGCCGAGCACCGGCCCGCAGGTTTTCAATATTTCGGAACCCCTGGTCATTAATGTGAACGTAGAAAGGGTGGCCCTCGATATTCATCCAGATCGCATCTTGCGAAGGAGACCAATCACCAACAGCTTGCACACTGAGGCCGCGGCGCGGTGTACCGAGATCAAGATTAGCTGGCGGTGTCCACAGCCAAATACGGGCGAAGATTTCGGCACAGAGTGCTGATACGAGGACGACCACGCCCATGGATAGTATCGTCCGGCGGCTCGGCATATAAATTTATATCCTCCTCATTGACGCTACGCCCTTATACGCCCGCGAGCCCGCACGTCTCGGGCACGAACAATTCCTCAATTTCGAGCCGGCGCGGCGCCAGGTACTGTTCGACCGAATAGCGGCACATAGCATCCAAGTCCTTGGAGTTTTCCGCGACCCCGTATGGCCAATACTCAGCCCCCATGAGCGCGCGGGTGGTCTCCCACTCGGCTTGCACCCATGGTAAGTGCAAACGCAGCGCCGATGCGGTCGCCGTCGTTTCCATCTCATCCATGGCAACGCGCCGTGCGCGGACGAACGCATCAAACGCCTGCACCGCAAGCTCCGGATTTTCAGCCAACAACGTCTTGCGAATGCCGATGACATGCATGATCGGAAACAGCCCGGTCTTGGTGAAATATTTCCGTTCTTCGGCCAATGTATCGGGGAACAAACGGCGCACCCGCGCATCACCTTCAGTATAAGCAGCGGGAGTCATGGGTGAGATCATCGCATCAATTTCACCGTTCAACATGAGGCTGTTCAGTGTTGCGTCTCCGCCGATTGGCTGAACGTCCAATGTGTCGGGTAGATCAAGCGCCAAACGCTCCTTGCGCCCCGCCTTGTTGGTGCCGCCGGTTCGGTATTTGAGCGTGCGAAAATCAACGCCGTATTCATCTTGCAAAAGCCCGCGCGCCCAGAGTGCCATGGTCATTTGATATTCAGGCACGCCCACTAACCGGCCCTCTAAATCTTTCGGCGTCTCGATGCCGCTATCGGAACGCACATAAAAACCGCCATGGCGGAAAGCCCGCGACACAAACACCGGGATCGCCTGATAGGCGCACTCACCTTGGGCCAACTGCAGGATATAGCTCGACGCTGAAAGCTCAGAGATATCGAACGGCGCCTCGGTAAACGCGCGGGCAAATATATCGGTGGGGTACAGCACATGCGGGGTGATCTGCACACCGTCGATCCGGAC
>Ga0233433_10003321_pt1 | contig 13123 bp, 10 predicted proteins | sample SI_122_August201_5_FD_179868 | JGI IMG/M metagenome (GOLD analysis project Ga0233433, IMG submission 179868) | Seawater microbial communities from Saanich Inlet, British Columbia, Canada - SI_122_August2016_100_MG | ecosystem: Environmental > Aquatic > Marine > Inlet | place: Canada: British... | reverse complement strand
AGCTAATCAAGGAGGCTTATTCAGACCCAGACAGACTGGTTGAATACCCTGAGAGTGTGATCGGTATCAGTATGACGGATGCCGACATTGCAGCGTTAGTCCAATGGCCGCACACTAATCTTTGTTCTGATGGCTCTGCCAGTGGGGGTCACCCAAGGGGGTGGGGCGCCTTCCCAAGGGCAATCAGGCTGTTTGTAAGGGAAACTAACCTACTGACTTTAGCTGAGTTGATTCATAAGATGACAGCGTTGAGTGCCCAGCATGCGGGTCTGGCCGGACGGGGCCTTATCAGACCAGGTTTTGCAGCGGATCTGGTTCTGTTTGATCCGTTGCTGATCACTGACAGGTCAACCATGGATGATCCCGCTTTAATGTCAGAAGGTGTCAGCAAAGTTTGGGTTGACGGACAATTAGTATTTGCGGACAGGCAAGTGTCAGCCAATCGGCCAGGGAGGTTCCTGTCTCGAAAGGCGGGTAATCCGAATCTATAGACTTTGGCAAAAGTTCTGGACTGTTTGATTGGGCCTGATCGTCTTTGCAATCGGATAGGGAGAGCAAGTCAGAGGCATAGCCGGGCAGGTAACTTGTTGCTGTTCGATCTAGAACCTGAAAATTTGAAGTCGGGTTACCCGGTTTGAATCCGTGCGGGAGGCAGGCATTTTGTCGCTGTGCTCGGAGGCGAGTGGGTCTGGATGCTTTTAATATCTAAAGGCGAGTCCTTACAAGAGAAGAATGATTATGATGAATATAGCTAAAAGCGTGTTAGTTGGTGTGTGCTTAGTGAGCCTGGGGTTTAGCGCTCAAGCCAGTGAATACCCAGGTCCGTTCCATGAAAAAGCAGTTGAATTGCTCCGAACCAGTGTGGCTATGCGCACAGCCGAGGGTTTTGGTCTGGTTCCTGAGTTGGCTTCCTATCTCGCAGCGGAAATGCAGCAGGCGGGATTCGACGCGCAGGATATTCACCTTTTGCCCATGGGGAAAACAGCCGCACTGGTGATTCGTTATCCCGGTGATGGCAGTTCCGGCAAAAAGCCGATTCTGCTGTCTGCGCATATGGATGTAGTAAACGCACTGCCGCAGGACTGGAACCGGGATCCATTCAGGCTGATCGAGGAGGACGGCTATTACTTTGGCCGTGGCTCCAGTGATAATAAGTTTGGCATGGCCGTGCTGATGGCGACCTTAATGCGCCTGAAAGCAGAAGGTTTTGTGCCTAATCGTGATCTGGTACTGGCGTTGTCTGGTGATGAAGAAACCTATATGGAAACCACTCGCCGACTGGCGACAGACTATCGGCATTTGACTGATGCTGAATTTGCTCTGGTTGCCGATGGAGGAGGTGGGCGGTTAGACGAGGTAACCGGTGAAGCCGTGTATTTCTCAGTCGATGTTGCTGAAAAAACCTATGCTACCTTTGAAATGACGGCCCGCAATGCAGGTGGGCATAGTTCTCTGCCGCGAGCAGATAATGCCATCAAGGACCTGACCCAAGCATTGACAAAAATATTCGATTTCACCTTCCCTGTACAACATAGTGAGCTCACCCGGTCCTATTTCAGGCAGACCGCAGCCCTGGTGGGTGGACAATTAGGTGAGGCAATGACGCGTTTTTCAGATAACCCGGCCGATGCAGACGCTTTAGCAATGATTCGCCGGCATCCCAGCTACGCTGGTTCTACAGGCACGACCTGTGTACCCACCATGTTAGCAGGCGGACATGCCGAAAACGCGCTGCCACAGTCGGCTACTGCTACGGTGAACTGCAGGATCTTTCCTGGTACGGGTGTTACCCACACGCTGGACACGTTAAAGGCGCTTATCGACAATACAAGCATCGAGTGGGTAACCCTGGATAACCCAATTGAAAGTGACCCATCACCGTTGCGCCAGGACGTATTTGATGCCATTGGTAATGGTGTGCGCCAGTCTTATCCGGGTCTTATGGTTATTCCCCATATGGCATCTGGGGCATCAGATGCTCTGCATTTTCGGGCTGTTGGAATTCCCAGCTATACTTTTTCCGGTATATTCGCGAAGTCATCAGATGAGTTTGCTCATGGCCTGAATGAACGGGTGCCTGTGGCAACGCTGCCGGTAGCCATGACTCTGTGGCACACGGTCTTGTCTGAGCTGGCGCAGTAACTGCCATGAAGACCCCGTTTTTTATAGACAGGTCTTTTATAGACAGATCTTTTATAGACAGATCTTTTATAGATAGGTCGAATAGAAATCAGTTGCCCCAAAAGAAGTAGGCTGAAAATGGCTTCTTTTCTGCCCAATTCCGGGTCCCTTTGCGAGGTTGAATAATGGCGTCGTTATTCAGTTTGATGAGAATGCCCTGCTTTAGCTGACATCATGTTAAATCCGCTGGTGTGAATCAGCGGGCATAGTCCTAGGCCTTGGGTAGTGAAACATTGGGTAGTGAAAGTTGTGCCGTTTACTGAGGTCTAGCCATAAAGGCGATGGTGACTCACCTTGTAAAATTGATTACCAAGGTACACCTTCCAAATCTGCGTAGACGGTCATACCAAGCATAGCGAAAAATGGTATCGATGTTATAGCTTGAAATGAAACTCTCAGAGCTTTCCATTTTGCTATGTGTAAACCCAAATAGGGAATCCAAAGTAAGGAAGAAAAAATGGTCATATAGGCAACAATATGGAGTCCCTCATGCCTCAGAGGATTGGTTAAGTCCGTATAGGATAGTAGCCCGCTCGAACAGAGCATGACTGGAAAGCACATAAGCACCGATAAACCAACAATACATTTCTCGTGGATATTAATAGTCGCCTCTCAAGTGTCTGCATTCCTTAAGTTAGTTCGACCAAAAGGTGTCGTAATTGGTTGCGATATTTTGTGATACCTGTCTGCGTATCTGAGCTTTGGTTGATAGTGTAGCACCCGGCACACCCCGCAATGAACGATAGAACTGAGTCGGAATCTGCCGGTTGCACCGAAAAGTGGTAACGGTCAAATCTTGAGCGCATAGCGGTCATTCAGAGTGCGCAGCTAGCGGTGGTAAGGATTTAGGGTTGTTAGGCGAGCACAGGCTTTACATATATCGATTCCTGGCCCAGATTATCAATGTCTAGATTTCGTGGATTATAGGTAACACTTCGCGTTCAAACAGCGGATCGCCCAGCGCCAGGTGAATCATATCCACACCCGCTGATTTGAGTGCCTGCAGCCGCCGCAAAATAGTTTCGGGTGAACCGATGAGTCCTGTGGCATAGCCTTCATTGGTGTCCAACATGCTCAGTGCATCGGCATCAGCCCACATACCCTCGGCGCCACTGATGCGTTTCTTTCGGGCGGCTAATACCACTGGATCTATATTGTCTAACATGATGCTGATTTCCTGCTCTGCGGCCGCATCGGTGGCGCGGCACAGGGGTATACCATAGACCGCAAACCGGGGGCAGGTTGCCGGTGTGCCTGCCCTGGCCCGGACTTTATCGATCAGCCCATGAATTTTTTCCAGCGAGCCGCCATTGAGGAACATCCAGTCTGATTGCTGCACGGCCATGGTGATGGCGGCATCGGACTGGCCGCCCTGAAACACCTCCAACGGGCTAGTCGGGCGGGGTTCCAGCACCAGGTCCTGTACCTGGTAATAGCTGCCCTGGTAATTGAACAGCTCGTTATCCCAGGCGCCGCGCAATACATCGATGAATTCAGAAGATCGAGCATAGCGACCGTTATGGTCCAGCGGGTCAATGCCGTATTTGGAAAATTCTTCCAGGTTCCAGCCGCTGGTTACATTGATGCTCCAGCGGCCGTCACTGAGATTGTCCAGGGTGGCTGCCCATTTGGCGATGACAGCCGGATGAAAGAACCCAGGATGAATGGCGGTGACCAGCCTGATGCTGTCGCTGTGGGCAGCGATGTAGTCGGTCATGGCCAGGCAGTCAAGGGTAGAGCCTTCAATGTCGCTGGCGTTACCCCACCAGCGCTGAGCTATCAGCAGATGGCTTAGGTCAAGCTGCTCGAGCCGGTGCACATACTGACGCACCAGTTCCCTTAGATGGCGACCTTTCGGCATCTCCTTTGCTGGTTGTTTGCTTTTCACTACTTGGGTACCAGCGAAGGTAGACGGGGCCCAGGTGCAGGTTTTCATTAATTTTCTCCGCTTTTATCCCTACATCAGTCGGCTATCTTAGTGCTGAATATTCTCTTAGGTAAGGATTTAACCAACAGCATGTTATTAAACTCTCAGGTACTTAGCTTATCCTGCCTGCACTCATTCTTGTTAATCTACCGGCGTGATGCCAAATTCCGCCAGGATCTCCTCGCTATGCTCTCCCAGCCTGGGTGGTGCTTGATAAAAACCGGTTTGGCTCTTGGTAAACTTGATGGGATTACCTGACAGCGCCACCTCAGGGTTCTCGCCAGGCAGCTGGTACTGCTCGATCATGTTTCTTGCGGCAACGTGGGGGTCTGCGAATACCTCGGCCATTGAATTGGCCGGCCCGCATGGCACGCTACCGCCAATGAGATCAAGAATTTCCTGTTTGGTCTGGGTTGCTGTCCAGCTGGCAACCACTTCTTCGGTGAAAGCTTGATTCTCAACGCGTTTGAAGTTGTTACGGGTTCGATCGTCTTTGCCGAGCTCCGGCCGTCCCATGGCCTCGCAGAGTAGCTGCCAGTGGCGCTCAACCGGTGCAGCAATGGCTATTCTGCCGTCCACCGTTGGAAACAGGCCAAAGGGGACCAGTATTTTCCTGCCTGATTTTCGTGGTTGCTTCGTTAAGCTGTAAGCAGCGACATTGGGCTTCAGCAGTGCCAGCATGCTGTCGTACATGGCAACGTCAAAAAACTCCCCTTCACCGGTCTGCTGGGCGCGATGAATGGCAGACACCATACCCAGGGCCATCAAGGTGCCGGGATAGATGTCGGCGATAGCGACCGGGAATAAATCACCGGTCGCCTCCACCAGGCCACCGGCACTCTGGCCAGCGACGTCCAGGCAGGGCCAGGACGAGTAGGGGCTGTCCCCCGTTCTTGGGTCGCCATAGCCGCGTACAGCGCCATAAACGATGGCGGGGTTGCGTTCAGCGATGGTCTCGTAACTGAGGCCCAGGTCATCCATGACACCGGCCCGCATGTTTTCGACGATGGCATCGGCCTGTTCGCACAGTTGCAGCAGGATCTCTTTATCTTCTGGCTTCTTGAGGTCAAGGCAGATACTGCGTTTGTTGCGATTAACGCCAGCGAATGACATGCCGTAATCGACGCCGGCATCGGCGTGGTTACGGGCGTGCTCGTAATCGGGCGGGAAGGGCGGAACAGGGCGGAAATTGTCACCATTTGGCGGTTCGACCTTGATCACGTTTGCGCCCAGGTCGGCTAGCAATACGGTGCCAAACGGCCCTGCAAAAGCCATGGTGCAATCGATGATGGTTAGATCATCCAGTGGTCCGGTACGTTGTGCCTGTTTCATGGCTGTCTCCGTTTGTCATTGTTGATCCAGTTCAGGCAGCAAAGTCCTGTGGATCTGCTCCAGGTGATCGATCATCGCGTCGCTTGAACGAAAACCCAGTTGGAAAATCGGTACGCAATCAATAGAGATTTGGTCAAAGCCAAGCACCTGCAGGGCATTGGCCTGCTCTTTGAGTAAGTCCAGGTCGGCATAGAAGCGTTTGCGCTTTTCTTTATCCAGCGGCCCGGGAGACAGGCTCATCTGCATGCCAATGGTAGCTGGATCACGACCTGCCTGTTCAGCGAATTTATGGAGATCGGCGATACGGTTTTCAATGGGGCTGTCGCCAGGGGCGTTCATGGCCATCCAGCCGTCACCAAGGCGCGCCACACGGCGCAGGGCCGGTGGCTTAGTACCACCGATCCAGATGGGTATTGAGCCACCCTGGGGTGGTTTAGGTTCCATGGCCATGTCATTGATATCATAGAACTCGCCCGCAAAATTAACGTGTTCATCCTTCCAGTAACTCCGCAGCAGTTGAATACCTTCATCCAGGCGCTTGCCACGGGTGTTGAAGTCCTCGTCCAGAGCCTGGTATTCGGACCGCTGCCAGCCAACTCCCACGCCCAGGCGTACGCGGCCACCTGAAAGGGTATCAAGTGTACTCACCTGCTTCGCCACCAGTGTTGGTTGTCGTTGCGGCAGTACCAGCACGCTGGTGCCCAGGCCAATTCTGGAGGTACAGGCAGCTGCATAGGAGAGCAGCATAAAGGCTTCGACAATGGGCATGGTGGGTGAATACAATGGTGCCCGCCGGGTCTCGGTTGGGTGGCCCATTAGAACATGGTCGAACATATCCAGCTCATGATAACCAATGGCTTCAATCGCCTTGATCAACTTTTGTACGCCGCTTGGACCTTCTCTATACATGACGTTGGGGAAAACGACGGATAGTTTCATCTTAATTGCCCGAGTCCAGTGCTATTGATTGCGATGATCTCTGATCTTACCCCGTGATATGGCACGATGGAATTTTATACGTTGCGGTGTTTCAGGGCGAACTGAGAAGCGAGTTGGTGGAGTAATGCTGGCGCTGCTGCTGGTCATTTCAGCACCTGGAAAGCCAATTTGGTAGGTATTAAGTTTTGTAGACCTGGAACAACTGATGTCGTTGCCCCTGGCGCCATATCCCTCCATCTCCATCCAACTCATTCATAAATTAAGCTGTGCCTGACAAAGTGCCAGCTAGCCTCTTTGGGTTATTTAGCCTCGCGCAATTGATCGAGGAAGCCGGTTTCAGCGTTGACCCACCACTCATTGCCATCCGGGTCGGCCAGGGTAAAACTTAAAGCAACTTTGCTTTCAGTCAACGCCATGCGAATCTCGGCGCCGAATTCAATGGCTCGCTGGTATAAGGCCTTGACGCTGGCATCGTCGTCTAAACGCAGCCCAAGGCTGGTCTTTCCGGTAATTTCCTGGCCTTCACGCGTTGCATTGATTGAAATCCTGCTTTGCGCCCAGCGCAGTTCGACGTGCTCCACCGCCCCATCGTCATTAGAGGCTCGCCAGGATTCTTCCAGACCCAACTGTTTTATGGCCCAGTCAGCGATGATCCCTGGCTGGTCGCTGAAAAGCAGGCTTATCACTTCTTGTACAGGCTTTTGCATATTTCCTTCTTCGTCTCAAGGACTCTCGATTAGCATAATGGATTATTCCAGTCATGCAAAAGAGCCTGTCATGGAATCATCTTAATTCCGACGGCATAGCTTGCATAGCGGGTTGAAAGTTGCTCTATTGTTGTCTCGCTCGCACCGTCTTGAATAAGGTTCGGTAACTGACAATCCAGCAAGGGGTCCAGGTTTATAATGAGCCACCATTTGAAAGTCATCCTCTTGGTGCTGCCTATTTTAATGTTGATGGGTTGTGCAGAGGAAAACCATGCAGGGCCATCGATGGTGGTACTCAATGCCGACGTTCGTACCGTTGATAGGGGCTTGCCCAGAGCAGAAGCCTTTGCGATTACCTCAGGGAAGTTCTCCGCCATTGGCAGTTCGGAGGAAATCAGCGCATTAGCATCCGAATCAACACAAATTATCGACGCTCAGGGCGTCACTATTATTCCAGGTTTGATAGACGGGCATACCCATATGATCAGTGGCGCCAGCCTTGCCATGGGGGTAGACCTGACCGATATAGCAGACAAGCAGGAGTGGCTGCGCATGATCCGTAGCAAGGCAGAAACCCTGCCTCGGGGTGCCTGGATTCTGGGTGGGCGCTGGAATCACCTGCTTGGAGACGGGGTGCTGCCATCTAAGGAAATGCTGGATACAGTGGCGCCTGAAAACCCGGTGCTGCTCGCTGACATTGATGGACATTCTAAATGGGCTAATAGTTTAGCGATTGAGCTTGCTGGCATCACAGCTGAGAGTACGGTACCAGCGGGTGGTGAAATCCTGGTTGACCCGGCAACCGGCAACCCCACCGGAATTTTTCTGGAACGTGCAGCAGATTTGTTTGACGGCGCAGCGGGTCTTGCCGCTGCTCAAGACCCAGTGGCGGGTGCACGGGCGGCGGTGCGATTAGCAAACCAGTTTGGCCTGACGGGTGCACATGATATGAGTGGCAATGCTGATGCTTTCCTGACCTTGCTCGGGGAAGGTCGCCTAACCATGCGAATTTGGCGAGGTTCATTTATCTGGAGCCCAGATAATCTGGCGGCACAGTTAGATGCCTTGAATGCTGAAAAAGAGCGAGTACGCGATATCGTTGCTGGAGATGCAGGTGTCGCAGTCATGGGACCCTTGCTCGAAGTTGGTTACGTTAAGATGATGATTGACGGCGTACTATCGACTTATACGGCATTAATGCATGAACCCTACGCTGATGACCCAACCGCTTCGCCAGAACCCTTTATCAGTAAAGATGACCTTAACGACATGGTTGTTGCAGTGCATGATGCGGGCTGGCCGGTAGCCATTCACGCTATTGGGGACCAGGGCGTTTCCTGGGTGTTGGATGCGTTTGAAAATTCCCCTCGGGGTGAAGGCATGGCCATGGACCGGATCGAACACATAGAGGTCGCAACGCCCTCAGATGTTAAGCGTTTTGGAGCCTTGGGTATTGCCGCTTCGATGCAACCCCACCATGCCACCTGTTGTGTCGGTGACTATGTTATCGATCGTATTGGTATGCAGCGTCTGGAGAATGCCTACGTCTGGCGTCAAATGCTGGATAATGGTAATCACCTGGTTCTTGGTTCTGATTGGGCAACGTCGCCGTTGAACCCGCTGGTGCAGATAAGTGATACGCTGCACCGTGAAACCCGTCTTGATGGCATCGTCCAGTCGTGGGACCAGGGTAATACCCTGACCTTTGATGAGGCTCTGCATGGCTATACCCAGGCCGCGGCTGATATGACCCCCTGGGCCGATGAGATAGGGAGTATCTCAATTGGCAAATGGGCGGATTTCGTTATTCTCGACGAGCACATAACAGATAATGTCGGACGGTCAATAGAGAACCGCACTGTGGAGGCGACCTATCTTGCAGGTTTGAGGGTATATCCCGCCGAATAGAACCGGTCATGTCAGACTTAAAAAAGGGCGAGTTGTCAATGGGTGATTAGAGCCAGCATCTGGTTGGGCCGTCAGAGAGTTTTCTTCTCAGCGAATTAAGCTTAGGCAGTTACGGTCCAGTACCGCCGTAATAGAACGTTCGAGCCCTGTTTCAGCGAGTGTTCTTCCCTTTTCTTCGCTGATGTCGAATACCCCAGCTATCAGTATTGTAAAATGAAGAATAAACAGCAGGGCAATATCGTAGTCTTTCTCGCACTGCTCCAGAGAATAGTTCTCTACGCCGGCATTCTGTAAACAAGCCACATAGTGGGCTAACAAGTCCTGCTCACATTCTCTGCGCGTTTCAACACTGAGGCTGGTTGCAGTCATCCAGGCAATGTCATAAAGGGGGTTAGAGACCATGACATTCTGCCAGTCGATCAATATGACCGGTAACAGCCCAGGTTTGCCTTCGCCGAACAGGGCATTGTCCATTCTTACATCACCGTGAATCACCGTTTTAGTTGTGTTGCCCATATCCTTATAGATATTGTTTAAACCTTTAACATACCGAGGTAGCGCATCCTTAAGCGGATCGGGAAAAAAGCCAGGGAATCTTTCCAGGGCGTTCTCCCAGCTGCCATGAAAGCCGGGCGTAGACCGCTCTATGAAATCATCCGAATCGACTCGGAACATGTGTGGGAATGTTGCTTCTCCCTTACCCCAGAACGTAGCGTGCAGTGGTGCAATAATGTCGGCCACCATGAATGCCTTCTCCGCAGTAATTCCGCTTATCTGATCCCCCAGTGCGTAGTCGTGAAGGTCTTCAAGTACGACTACATTGCCACCGGACTCGGTATCGAAGGCGGCGAAGTGGCACTTTGGCATGGCAATCTCAAGATCCGGTGCAATGTCGTTAAAGAAGGAAACTTCGCGTTCGTAAAGCTTGGTATTATTGGCGATCTGCCGATTCTCTGGTTGGTCATGGGCAAACTTTATGACCAGGGAATCTGGGCCGATTTCATTGCCTTGGTAGGTCAGATAGATACGCAGGACCATACCGAGCAGCCCAACACCACCACCGATATAAATATAAGAAAAGCGGTCTATTTGCCCCTGACCTGTTAGTTCTCCACTGCCACGCAATACTTCAGTTAACCACTGATTGTTTAGCTCATCTGGTGATAGTGGGAAGTACTTCATGATTTGGGTCCTTGTCTATGGGGGTATCAGCCTGCTTAGTACCTTACCCAGTCCCATTATTAACGATATCTAATCCAACAGAAACATGGAAATATAAAGTGGTCAAGGTGTCAGTTCAGACGTTACCTTATTTGACCCGTGGTTTGCGCGTGTTAGCGTGTTTTTTAACTGAAGCGGTGCTGTGTCGTCATCGCCATGGCAGCAAGTTAAACAGTTATACTTTGTTTAAGTTAGAGGATGATTGTTGGTGAGTAGGATGACCTGTTAGGCAGGGCGGGTTTGGTCGCGGAAGGCGACAGTGACTTCCTTTGTATTGACATGCCATTTAGGGATTAATGATGAGCACAGACAGTAAGGTAATTGACGGCAGAGCAAGGCCTCTTGGTAATTACCCGCACTTTAAACGAGCCGGTGATTTTATTTTTGTCTCTGGTACCAGTTCGCGCCGGCAGGACAATAGTCACGAGGGTGTGGAAATTGACGATGCCGGTAATGTAACACTGGATATAAGAGCCCAGACTCATGCTGTGATACGCAACATAGAGGCTACGTTGGTGGAAGCGGGTTCGGGGCTGAATGACCTTGTAGAGATCAGTACGTTTCTCTCTGATATGAGTTATTTCAAGGGGTATAACGCGGTTTACAGCGAATATTTTGATCATACAGGTCCGGCCCGAACGACCGTGGCGGTGGCTCAACTGCCGCACCCCAATATTATTATCGAAATCAAGGCTGTGGCCTTTACCAAGGAATAATTATGCACTTGCACCCGAGATTTAGACCTTTTCATTTCGAAAAATGGATACAAGACCATCGGGACCTCCTCAAACCGCCCGTGGGTAATAAAATGCTTCATGATGAAACCTCTGGGATGATTGTGATGGTGGTGGGCGGACCTAATACCCGTGTTGATTTTCATGATGATCCAGTTGAAGAGTGGTTTTATCAGATCAAGGGCGACATGCTGCTGAAGATTGCTGAAAATGGCGAGATTTATGATGTGCCGATCCGCGAAGGTGAAGTTTTTTTAATGCCGCCACACACATTACATGCGCCGCAAAGGCCCCAGCAGGGGTCAATTGGTCTGGTAGTCGAAGCGCCCCGTCAGGCAGATATGATGGAAGGCTTCGAATGGTATTGCTTTACTTGTGGCGAAAAAGTTCATCGGGTTGAGGTGTCTTTAGCTGAGCCGGGTATGATAGTGACGGTATTACCAAAAGTTTTTCAGGATTATCATGATGATATGGCGGCGCGAAAATGTGCTAATTGTGGTGAATTGCACCCTGGGAAAGGCAAGCCTCCTGAGAGTTGGGTTCAGCTTTAATCATGAAGACGATTGATATTCATTCACACTTCTTCCCTGCAGACATTGATGATCTTGATGTCCGGTTTGGTGAGGGCATCTGGCCGGGGTTTCGCAGGGTCTCTGAAGAAGAAGGTATGATTACGCTTGACGGTAAGGATTATCGTCCCATTTATGATGCCTGCTGGAACGCGCAACGGCGCATTGAAGAGATGGATAAATTCTCGGTTGATATCCAGATCATGTGTGCGACTCCGATCCTGTTCGCTTATGCAAAACCGAGCGATCAGGCCCTGGCCTGCGCGCAGCTCATCAATGATGAAGCACTCGAGTTGTGCTCATTTAACCCTGGGCGCCTGAAGGCTATGTGCCAGGTACCCTTGCAGGACATCGATCTAGCCTGCGCTGAAGTCAGCCGGGCAATGCAAAATGGTCATGTGGCCGTGCAGATTGGCAACCATGTCAATGATAAAAACCTCGATGATGAAGGGGTTATTACGTTTCTGCAGCATTGTGCCAGCATTAATGCGCCGGTACTGGTCCATCCCTGGGATATGATGGCGCCGGAAAGGATGCCGAAATATATGTTGCAGTGGCTGGTAGCCATGCCAGCAGAGACTCAATTGTCGATCTTGTCGCTGATATTGTCGGGCGCGTTTGAGCGACTTCCGGAGAACCTGAAGCTTTGCTTTGCCCATGGTGGCGGTAGTTTTGCCTATCTTATGGGGCGGGTTGATAATGCCTGGAAGGAGCGTGATATTGTTGGTAAGGACTGTCCCAACTTGCCTTCGTCTTATGTTAATCGCTTTGCAGTAGATAGTGCCGTCTTTAGCGAAGACGCACTCGACCTGCTGATCAAATGTAGTGGGGTTGATAGGGTCATGTTTGGCACTGATTATCCGTTTCCACTTGGTGAGACGGCCATGGGTTCTCTGGTTCGAAACCACAGCGGTCTGAATGAACAAGAAAGAGCGGCTATTTTAGGTGAAAATGCAGCAGAATTTTTTAATATTGACTGACCATGATTAGGAAACAAAAATGAGTTTCGAGTTTATAATACCGGAAGTCGTTAATCCGGACGGTGTTGATGGTTCACCCTATGCACGGGCCGTGGATGCGAAAAGCGCAAATGATCGCGCCGATAAAGCCGCTACAAATCAGGGTCAGCCGATCATTGATTTTCAAGGTACCAGCAATCCCTATATTGATTATGAAAGCATTGATCTGCTGCTCAGTCTTCAGCATCCGCGCTCCGAGGGCTATGATGAGATGTGCTTCATTATTATGGGGCAGGCCAAAGAGCTTCTGTTTAAATCCCTATATTACGAACTTTATAATCTGCAGCTCCGGCTTAATGCGGATGACCTGGCAAATGCGTTTGTCATTTTGAACCGCTCAAAAAAACTGATAAAACTCATCAGCAGTGTTTGGGAAGTACTCTCGACCATAAGAGCAGATGGTTTTAAGCAATTCCGTGACTATCTAGGCGTTGCCTCAGGTCAGTTGTCATTCATGTACCGTCATATCGAATTTATCCTGGGCAATAAAAACCAAGACATGTGCGATGCTCACCGCAATGTTCCCCATGTTTATCCGGCCCTGCTTAAGAATTTTTCGTCCCCCAGTTTGTATGACGATGTGATA
>Ga0233433_10003320_pt1 | contig 13126 bp, 16 predicted proteins | sample SI_122_August201_5_FD_179868 | JGI IMG/M metagenome (GOLD analysis project Ga0233433, IMG submission 179868) | Seawater microbial communities from Saanich Inlet, British Columbia, Canada - SI_122_August2016_100_MG | ecosystem: Environmental > Aquatic > Marine > Inlet | place: Canada: British... | reverse complement strand
TAATTTCATGCCTATCAATTTGAGTTAATTTTAATGGGTTTGTTTCAATTTTGGCGCATTCTGAGAGTACCATTGCACGCATTTTTTCCATAATTGCAACCATTTATCACTGAATTTTAAGATTCTCTCATTCAAAGTTGACTAGATCTTATACTTCTCAGAAAATGATTTTCGGTTTGAAAAAGAGTATTTTCTCTTAGATGTATGATGTTATGGAGGATTGAGTTTTTTTAGAGTTTAGAATCTAATTCTTCTTCATACGTCTAAAAATTTCCCGAGAAATAATAAACACTATAGCAGATAATATTGCCGAATACATCGCTGATTGAGTATATCCAGTAATAAAATTACGTTCTATAGCAACAGCATCCAAACTCAAAATAAAAACTACAATAAACACACCTAATGAAATAAAATAATAAATTTTCAATAATCTTCTCTAAAAACTATGAACTTAAGCGTATTGGAGTTTAGAATCTAATCAAATACAATTGTATCTAAAATATTGTTCAACTCATCCATTTTAAATTCAGGTAATTTTGTAAAATTTTCATTTACTTTAATATCCTTAAGCAAACTCATTTTGTTCTCCATCTTTTGCTTTTTGTTTTCAGTAGACCAATAGAGAAAATATAATCGAATCAAGATAGCATCATAAATTAATCGTAGGTGAAAATCACCAAATTGTTTTTCATCAGGTCCTATGTGTTCAAATGGTGGCCCACATTGATATTTTGCAGGGTTTTGAATACTATATTCATAATCAGGATCATTAGGACTTGTGGTCATGGGATACACAGTTACTAATTCAGAGCTTATGTGAAAAAACTTTTTTTGTAAAAGAGATAATTTGGATATATCTGTATCAAGGATATTGTCCGTTTCATAATCTGATTTTCCCTGATGTCTCCAATTGAATATGGTTACTAATTCATCATATGAACAACGAGAAATCAATGGTGTTGTTTTTGCTTTGTCAAAATTAAATGAATCAAAAGTGCCAATGTATCTTTCACCATATTTGTTTTTTCCATGATCAATCATTTTTGTTGTAGTAGAATCCTCAACCATTCGTACTTGATTAGATTCTGAATAATTCTCTAAATCAACTACAAATGTTGTTCTTATTTCGTCAGTTAAGACATGTACATACGAATGTCTACTAGGGTCTATGCCAATTTTTTCATCTTTTTTCTTGAATTTATCAAATAATCCCATTATTTTCTAATCTCCACCATCTGGACCAAAAACAACTGCTGGAACCCATTCTTGAAATTCACTATCAAAAATATTTATTTGAAAAATTAATTCGTTTTCATTTACCTGTGTATCTATTCCATTTTCATTTAACAGTGCAGATAGTTGATTAACACATTCCCTGACTGTGTGAATTGATTTGCTAAACACAAGAAGTCTAATGTTTTTTGGCGGAAATACATATTCAGGTAATAGATCAGTACTCATACAAATTGCAAAATACCCCGTCAGTGTGATATTGACTCCTTCGGGTTTATTAGCCAAAAATTCTAAAACTACGGTGACTCCTTTTTCATTTAATGTTTGAGTAAATTTCGGTAAGACTCCATGTTTTTTACCATCATCGACATCAGGATTATTTGAACTAATTTTATAATAATCTGGCTCTAATTTCTGTGCTGTGTGATATTCTAAAATTGCACTATCCATATCATTGTGTATTTGATGAATTCGTCCAATTTCCCACCATGCATCAGCAAAGTCATCCCTTAATCCTACAGCCTTTGCTAAATACTCCAAACCCTCTTGGAATTGTTTTAAATCTGAAAGTGTTCTTCCTTTCATGTATAATAGAAAAGGACTTTGCGGATTGATTTCAAGTCCTTTGTTACAATTATCTATACATTCATCCAAATTTCCAGCCATGCTATACTTTAGAGATAATTGTCTGAATTTGAACTCCGTAGGATTTTTTAAATCTTGAGTCATTTGATCACGTGATAAATTTTTAGATAGTTCAGAAATTTGCTCCATAGTGAAATCAGGTGTATTTTCCAAATAGTCTACTCCTTCTCTTGCCAAATCTCTTTGTTCTTGCGAATATTCATTTGGATACTCCTTCATCTCAGATTTTTTTTTCCTAGAAAATAACCCCATTCTTAATCGTGCCTCATTTTGATAATTACTATTGGTTTCATCTTATCACTCTAAGGGGAATTTACCCATTTTTGTTCTAACAGATTCTGCTGATGAGCTATTTGACCTGCTATTTCTTGATTGTATTGACCACATTTGATTTTTGCAGTTAACATCTCTGCTTTTGTTTCATGATATTCAAATTGTTGATCACCTGATAATTTCAATAACTCTGCCATAGATAATTTCTGAAAATCAAATTCTGAACAATCTTTAAATTTTTTCTCAAGTTCCACTATTCTTGCTTGAGGATCCAAATCTGGAATATTATTTATTTTTGAAGTGATTTGACCAACAGTATTTTCTGAAACACCTGATATTTTTTCTGATATTTCATCAGTAGTTCCAATTCCAATGTCTTTTGTAATTTCGCGGATATTTTGAATCTCGTGAGGTATATTTTGAATTGATTTATCAAAATATCCTTGATCATATAGATTAAATCCAAAAATCCCAATAATTAACAAAACAACTGCTATTGCGATAATTACTACGGGTTTCATGATTCTATTGTTCATCCCAAAACACAGGATGTACCTGCTTCATTAGGTATAGTTCCAGGTCCACACTTTGTATCTTCAACTGCTGTTTCTCCACTTTGTTGTCCAATTTTGGAACCTATAATTTCTATTTCTTCAGAACCTAAAGGAAGGTAAATTTTGAGAGTTCTACTCTGTGAAGTTGTATTAATCTCGCTGAAACTAGGTTCATTCCCATCTACCATTACAATGAATTCATCATCTGTTCCTTCAAACACTGCATCAATAATTTCTCTATCTAGTGTTATTTCCAATCTTGCTGAAGATGAGTAAACATTTACTTCTAGAATTAATGAATTGAAATCATTATCTAATGCAATATTTGTGACATCTACACCATAAGTTGTAATTTCATCATCTTTTATTCCGTGGAAAGAATCTTCATCATTAGTTTCATGTTCTGGTGTTGGTTCAGATTCTGGTGTTGGTTCAGATTCTGGTGTTGGTTCCGATTCTGGTTCATTTGTTCCTTCCAAAACACAGGAATTACTAACTTCATCAAATGTAGTTCCATGTCCGCACTGTGTATCTGTTGGTTCAGGTGTTGATGTATTTAGTTGAGAACGTAGTTCTGAATTTTCTGCTTTTAGTTGTGATATTTCATTTTGTAATGTTTGAATTAATGGAATCTTGATTATGTCATTTTCTATTAAGAATTCAATAGCACTTGTTAATTCTACATCTGAAATATTCCCATTAGACCAAAAAACAAAGACACCTTTTACCCATTCAGGAATTGGTTCAGGTAATCCTACTGCCTGATAAATTGAATCATACTCTGAATAATTTTCATCAAACCATTCTTTGTAGCTTGCCTCAGTGTTGTATCTATCAACATAACTTTGAGGATCTTTTGTTTCATCAACAAATGATGCAATTTCTAATTCTTCTGGTTCAGGAATTGGTTCTGGTTCCATATTATGAGTATCTGCAAATACAGTTAACGGAATTAGTAAAACAAATGTCATTACAACTATACCAAAAATTAAATCTCTCACAATGAACATCATATGTTATCATTATTTGAATATGAGCCCTATAAGACACAAAAACGTCTAAAATTCATTGCCAAATACCTTTTTTTGTTCCTAACCCTGCCTAAAGTGAGCTCATTGTGCTTTTTTGTGACTAATCATTACTGGAATTGTATTTAGATAGAAAAGAAAGGAACACATACTTTTTGTAAAGATAGGGAAGTAATTTCTAAAAAAAGAAAGGGTTTGATAGAATTACCATTTTTTGTTATGTCTCTTTTTTGCTCTGAGAATATTGTGGCAACAAAGGCAGCGAAACTCTTCAGTGATTTGATACCACTGACAAGCTCGACAGAACTTTTGTCCTTTAGAGTAACCAATTTTTAATTGACTATCTCTTTTGTCACAAATTCCTTTACAAATACAAGACATAACAAAGAATCAGGATTTAGATTTCTCTTCGACGAATAATCTTTTTCCCCTTGTCATTTTTTATAATTTCAAAGGGAGCAACTCTACTCGTCAAAGTATTGATGTATTGCCTAACAGATTGTTGGGATCCGTGACCTGTTTTCTCTCTACAATCAAAGGATACACAATCAAGTGCTTCCGAAAATAACACATATTCTCTAGAATCAATCTCTTTGATTAGCCAGAGTTTTGCTAATGTGTAATTCTCAACACTGATTTGTACTTCTGTGTCTTCTTTTTTTGCAGTTTTTGACAGATTCTTCTCTCTCATGTAATTGCTAACTTCATTTTCATGCAGCTTGTCTATTGCTATCACATTCATCTCGATGGTGTGTGGTTTCTTATTGTTACACGTAGAACAGGCAAGAACTAGGTTGTCAATTCTGTTATCTTGTCTACTGTTGTTAAGATGGTCATAGAGATAGTCGCTTAGAGAGAGAAATTCTTTCTCACAATACCAACAAGCAAATTTACCATCTCTCATAATTATGAGATCTAGAAATTCTGCTTTCTGTTTTGGCGTTAGATGTTTACTCAATCTTTATCCTGTGTTTTAGAATTTGAGCCATACTTTCTAACTCCTCAATTTTCTCTTCTTTTTCTTGAAGAGATTGAGAAATTTCAGCTATTTTACGCCTAATATTCAAGGTCGTAATTCTCATATACCATTACTGGTATAGATAGAATAGCCAAGGTTGGAAGATTTTTGGCAGAGGTTGGAAGAATCTCAAGTTCTTTCAATCTCATTTTTAATTCTAATGATATTTCTATCAACTGTCTTGTGGCCAGGTTCTTTTGAAACAATTACTTTATTCATTTCATATTGTATTGACAAATGTATGATATATGGATCGCGATGAGAAAAAAATTATTGCGATCAAAAGTATTCTTGATTTAGTTTGACCTAACATTTTATTCAATTGTTGCAACTAAATTTTTTCTTTTAACATTTGAATTTCTATTTCTTGTCTAGCTTTGTTAGCTTTTAATTCCGACAACTGTTCCATGATTTCAGTTAGCTCTAACATGTCTTTTCTAATTGATTTATTTTCTATTTCTAATTTCTTTACTCGTTCATCTGAATCTACAATTTCAATTTTTTCATAAATCATTAGTTTAGGCTCAACTTGTTTGAATTTCTCAGATAATTTTTCTTTATACCTGATATATTGAGGTAGCATTTTTGAATGTCCAACATATCCATGAGCAAACTCTTCCCCGTGTACATCTGCAACTTGAGTACATGCAAATGCCCTAAACGAATGTATGTTTTTTTTAAATCTGTTATTTGATTCATATCTATCTATTAGTCCAATCTTTTTTCTTATTGCTGCAAAAATTTGTTCTTCATTGTCTACTGATTTCTCTTGCATTTCATTAACTCCAAAAATTAAATTATTCTCTTCAAAGTTTTGTAATCTATTGAGTAACATTGGCCTTGTTTCTGATGTAATGTATGCAATTCTAGATTTTCCTGTTTTTGTAAATGATGCAGGAATATGGATTTCAATTGGATTCTTTTCAGTTTTGATATGTTTTTTTCGCAATGCTACGGTTTCCCCTATTCTACAACCTGTATCTTTGAGAAACATGTAGAGTAGTTTTTGTTTTGGTCTTGCATTATCACAAAATAGTCTTATTTCATCATGTGTGAATGGATCTGGATCTTCTGAAATTATTTTAGGTAACTTTACTTTTTTGTGTAATTTTCTATCATTGATTTCAATTCCTCCTACATCTTCAAAATAATTTCTAACTATCCCTAGATAATTTCTCAATGTTGTTGGGTGTACTCTCTTCATTATTCTTTTACAACTTCCATTCATGCCTATTTTCTGAACAATGTTTGGATGGTCGATATTGAGCCATTCTGTATATTGTTTCAACAAATAGTAGATTTTCTCGGTTTCGCCTGATTCTTTTACTATTTTTGAAAGATCTTTGAGTACAATATCTCCTTTTTTTTGATATAATTCACTACAAAACAAATCAAATGCCTTGAGAGCTGATTTTGCTACTCCTCGTCTTCCATTGCTTTTCAAGCTTGAAATGTACTCTTCCCTTGATTCTATGTTTGGGATATATGACATCTACAGAAATAGTGTATTTTATGCCTAATAAGAAACGGAGAAGTTTAAGATTTGATAGTATTTGCTCATTAGAAAAATAAAGGACTAATTCTGAATAATATCCTGACTGAAATTACTGATGAGGATAAAGAAAGAGTAACTCTATTACGATTAGTGACATCATCTAAAAATGAATTCAAACAACTCACACTAGATCAACTAAGTCGGCTAGATACCTTACTACAAAAAAAAGATTATTCTCATGATAAAAAAGCTCACAAATCAAAAGAAAAACTAATGAAAAAAATCAATGTCAGAATTTATGAATTAACTGAAGGCCGAGGAATCTGGGGTTAACTCTAAGTACAAATAATCTTGTGAATTTGAATAACCATGGTTGAGAATCATCTATCTTCTGAAACTAGTCCATACTTACTTCAACACAAAAACAATCCTGTTGATTGGTATGGTTGGAATGATGAGGCATTAAAAAAAGCTAAAGATGAAAACAAACCAATTTTTCTAAGTATTGGGTATAGTGCATGTCATTGGTGCCATGTTATGGCACATGAATCATTTGAAAATAATGATGTTGCAGAATTCATGAATGAAAATTTTGTAAACATCAAAGTTGATAGAGAAGAGAGACCTGACATTGATGATATCTATCAAAAAGTTTGCCAGATAGCAACAGGTCAAGGTGGTTGGCCTTTGAGTATTTTTCTTACCCCTGATCAAAAACCATTCTATGCTGGAACATACTTTCCTGTATTGGATTCTTATGGTCGTTCAGGATTTGGCAGTATTTGCAGACAACTATCACAAGCTTGGACTGAAAAACCAAAAGATATTGAAAAATCAGCAGAAAAATTCCTTGTAACTTTACAAAAAGCAGAAGCAATTACTGTTCCATCAAAATTAGAACGTGTACTGCTTGATGAGGCTGCATTGAATTTATTTCAATTAGGGGATTCCACATATGGTGGATTTGGCTCTGCACCAAAATTCCCAAACGCTGCAAATGTTTCATTTTTGTTTAATTATGCAAAACTTTCAGGACACTCAAAATTCACTGAATTTGGGCTCAAAACCCTCAAAAAAATGGCAAAGGGTGGAATTTTTGATCAAATTGGAGGTGGCTTTCACAGATATTCTACTGATGCTAAATGGCTTGTTCCTCATTTTGAAAAAATGCTATATGACAATGCATTGATTCCAGTTAATTTTGCTGAAGCATATCAAATTACAAATGATCCTTTCTATCTTGAAGTTTTAGAAAAAACACTTGACTTTGTTTTACGTGATATGACTTCTCCTGAAGGTGGCTTCTATTCTGCATATGATGCAGATTCAGAAGGTGTTGAAGGTAAATTTTATGTCTGGACTAAAAAAGAAATCAAAGAAATTTTGGGAGATGATGCTGATATTTTTTGTTTATTTTATGATGTAACTGATGGTGGTAACTGGGAGGGAAATACTATTTTGTGCAACAATCTAGGTCTTTCAAATGTTGCCTTTAATTTTGGAACTACAGAAGAAAAGGTACAAGAAATTCTAAAGAAATCTTCTGAAAAATTATTAAAAGTTCGCTCAAATAGAATTTCTCCGGGATTAGATGACAAGGTTTTGGTTTCCTGGAATTCTTTAATGATTACAGCATTTGCAAAGGGATATCGAGTCACAAATGATGTAAAATATCTTGATGCTGCAAAAAATTGTATTTCATTTATTGAGAAAAATCTTTTTTCAGATGATAATCTATTGCGTACATACAAAAATGGAACTGCAAAAATTGATGGATATCTTGAAGATTATTCATATTTTGTAAATGCATTACTTGATGTATTTGAAATTGAACCTGATGTAAAATATCTAAAACTAGCATCAAAACTAGGACATCATTTAGTTGATCACTTTTGGGATTCTGAAAATAACAATTTCTTTATGACTTCAGATAACCATGAAAAATTGATCATAAGACCAAAAAGTAATTATGATTTATCACTGCCATCAGGAAATTCAGTTTCTGCATTTGTGATGCTTCGATTATATCATATTTTACATGAGCAAAAATTCCTTGATATTACTACAAAAATATTAGAATCTCAGGCACAAATGGCTGCAGAAAATCCTTTTGGATTTGGATATCTACTCAATACACTTGTCATCTATTTGGAAAAACCTGTGGAGATTACAATAATTAACCAAGAAAATTCTGAAATATGCCAATCTCTAATCTCAAAATATTTGCCAAATTCATTTAGAGTTACAATTAATGATTCTGCTCAATTAGAAAAGTTATCTGAATATCCTTTCTTTGCTGGTAAAACATTTGAATCAAAAACTAGTGTTTTTGTTTGCAAGGATTTTTCATGTTCATTACCATTACGTTCACTTGAAGAAATAGATTCTAGTCTCTAGATTTTTTTCAAATCAATTGAAATAATATTTCCAACTTGAGGTCTTCCAATGTTTTCATATCTTGATCTAGGCATTGCCATTGTCATTTGTGTTTGCTGATATGTCTTAATGTTTACAGTGGGTTGTGCTTGAAGTATTGCCTCTAGTAATGGCATTACTTGTTCTTTGGTTTCAGAATCTAGTTTTTTTGAAACATTTTCTATTATCATCTGTTTTTGTGAAATTGGTTCAGTTGAAACATTTTCAATTAATGTTAATTGAATCATTTGACCGTTATCTACTATTTGCGTAACTTTGAATTCATTTGTAGCTGACAATGTTTTAGTAAATTTTTTAGATGATTTATCTTTAACGAATTGAAAAATACAAGACTACTACTGCTAATACCACTGATGATATTACTCCTAAAAAGAAAATAATTTTACTACCATCAACTTTCATAATTGAGGTCATTTTTGATTGAAATTAAACTGTATTGTTTTTTTAAAATTGTTCATTCTAAATTAGAATCATTTTCTTTGTCATTTTTTGACTCATCCTTTGGCTTTTTTTCTAGGCCTTTGGCCTCTAAAATTGATTTTTTAATCAATGGGGCGCGCTCTTTTATCATTTGATTAAATTCTCGCATATCGTCTAACCCTGGTGTTTGTTGTTGATTTTGAAGTGCTTGTAAAAATCCTGAATATACACATCCTGTAATTATTCCAAATGCTGTGTCTGGCACTGATTCTACTTCTGGCACAAAGTTTTCTGCAATTTGCTTGTATGATTCTGATTCACTAATGTAATAATCAATTAAACTATCAATGAAATCTTTATTTTCTTTAGAAATCGCCATTCTTTTTTTATTACACCTTTGTTTATTTAATTGTCTTTGATTAATCGTTTATTTATTCATCAATAATTTTCTAATTATTGTGGAAAATAGAATCAGATGAAGAATATTATCGAATATTTGATTCTAAAAAATTGATTGCAGGATATTTTGATCCAGATTATGGTGATATTTTCCCAAAAGACAATGCATCTGAAATAATTTTATCGATGCAAAAAAATCATGATCCAATTTTGGGTGGAATGTTGATGATTCCCATGGTAAAATTTCGTTTATTTGACACTGATTTGGATACTGACATCACAAACGTTGAACAAAATGTTTCTAGAGTCTCTGGACATCTAATAAAATGGAAAGCGTTCTTATCTAAAATAAATTCAAAAATGCATTCAATAAGAATTTCTCATACTGATCAAGACATGTTAACAATAACATTTCCAATAATATTTTCAAAACCTACTCCTCTTGAGAAACAACAATTACTACAAGAAATCTCTTCTACGCTTGATTTGTTACAGACATCTGATTTATTGTAAATTCTTCAATTGATTATACGCATAAAATTATGGAATTAATAATAAATCCAAATATGGTGGGAATATTGGAGATTAATTAGGAGATTGATTTGGATTTAACTTCGAATAAAAAGAAATGGATGTGGTATTTACTTACATTTACTATAATTGTTCTAATTATTGCAGTAACGATAAAAATTTACAGTATAGAGGAGGAAAATATCAAAACATCCATTATCGAAAATCAAGTTGGAATTCAAGAAGTCATTACAAAATCTATTTCTAAAAATATTAGTTCTGAATTAGAATTGATAATATTTGAGCTTGATATTTTATCCAGATCAGATGAACTTCAAAATGATATTGGGACTATAGAATCAAATCAATTAATGCTTCAAACTTTTGAACGTCTAAATTCTATCTCCCCAACTGCCCAAATTTTGGCCCTTGATGAAAATTTCAAAGTCTTATCGCAAGTTAGTCAAAGTCATAATTCCTTTGTTGGAGCTACAGTGAAGGGGTTATCTGAGATAATTGATTCAGAAGAACAAATTATAGAATTAGAACCAAAAATTTTGTCAATTAACACACTTCTGTACGATGAACCAGAAATTGCAATCACATTTCCTATCCTCAATCAAGAAACAAACCTCCCGATGGGATTACTTTTGATAACATTTGCTTCAAGTGAATTTTTTGAGCGTCATGGGAACATCTATGATGTTGAATCTCAGTTCTTGATGGTCATGGATGAAAACCACATCTTACTAATTCATCCTAATATGGAAAATGTAGGTAAAGATTTTTTTGGAGATGAAATTCAAAATACTGTTGATAATAATTCTATTCTAAATGATCACATTCAAACTGTCCTTCAGGGAAATTTATCCACTATACTCTTTACTTTGGATGATGATATTGGTGAGAGAATAAATTCTGGAATCCCTGTAATGATAAATGGTAAAAATGAATTCATGTTTGCAGTAGTTACGCCTACACAATCAATAAACAAGGCAATTGATGAAACAATCTTTTTTTCAAAAATTCAAACTGTATTTTTATTATTATCTACAATTGTGGTGTTGTTGGTATTACTGGTAAAACGTTCACAGAGTTTCAAAAAAGAAAAACTCTCAGTAATTGGGCAACTTTCTTCAAACATTGCACATGATATACGAAATCCTTTGGGTACAATAAAAAATGCTGGAGTAATAATTGATAAAGAAAATAACAATAACAATGAAATTATTTCTAGGGAAATAAATCGTATCAATATTTCTGTCAGACGAATATCTCATCAGGTAGAAGAAGTGTTAAACTATGTTAGAACAACACCTATGATATTAAATCCTTATTCAATTAATCAAACACTCAAAGAAGCGATTGATACATTGGATGTTCCATCAAACATAGAAATTATTATTCCAAAAAATGACATCACCCTTAATTTTGATCACGAAAAAATACTAATTGTATTTGTAAATATTATTTTAAATGCAATACAATCTATTGACAAAAATGATGGTCATATCTCAATTGAAATACATGAAACCCGATCTGATGTAACACTAGACTTTGAAAATTCTGGACCAAACATATCCTCAAAAGATTTGAAGCATCTATTTGACACATTATTTACAACTAAACTAGAGGGAACTGGTCTGGGACTTTCAAGTTGTAAAAATATTATTGAACAACATAATGGAACTATTAGTGCAAAGTCTAACCCTGTGATATTTTCAATCAAATTACCAAAATCATGATTCAAGAAAAACTGATTAGCCAAATGAGGGTAAAATTAGAATAATGTCTAATCCTCGAATTCTTTTAGTTGATGATGATGTCCAGTTCTTGGAGGCCACAGAATACATGCTAAAATATGAAAATTATACGGTAATTACGGCTAAAAATGGGGAGGATGCCGTAATAAAATATAAGGAATCTGAGCCTGATATTGTCTTAATGGATCTCAAGATGCCTGTGATGAATGGATATGATGCATTTTTTAAAATAAAAAAAGATGATCCTGATGCAAAGATTGTCTTTACATCAGCTTATGCAATAAATAATAAAGAATTTGAAAAGGCAAAAACTTCTGGATTATATGGGTTATTGACAAAACCTTTTGATCTAATCGAATTAAATAAAATAATTACTTCAAAAAACTAACTAACTTTGGAATTTTTTAGTACACTATATCTTGCATGAAAATATTTTGTAGATTCTTTGAAAAAAACTAGAAACCATTTTTTTAATTCTATATCTGTTTCAAAAATTGGTTCTAAACTTTTAATCCCAATGTTTGTTGTATTGTTTTTTTGAATTGGTTGATATAATAAATTAACAAAAAACCAATATGATATTTGTTCTGCTAATTTTTCTTCTGATATATTTTCAAAATTCCTCTGATATTTTATGTGTACATATGACATTAATTCATAAAATGGAATTCCAGGTGAAACTTGAATCTGTGGATTATCTGCAAGTAAACCGTTTGCCAAGAATTTAATTCCATATGCTTTATTTCCAACTTTTGATTTTATATTCTCCCAATTCCCAAAAACTTTTGGTAATACTTTGGCATATTTTTTTGCAATCTTATCTATCTCTTTATCATCAAGGTTCATTACATCAATACAATACAACACTCCATACAATGATAATCTATACTTGTCAGAAATTCCTGTCTTGAAACTTTTCCCATCTTTTACAACTAGTCCTAAATTTACAATTCCCTCTGAATGTTTTCCTTTGTCTTTTCTTCCTACAAGTAATCTTCTGTAATTTTTTTCTCGTTCACGTAGTTTTGAAATGTCATTTGATATTGAGATTTTTGCAAAATCCCATGTAGTCATTGCCTCATTTCGGCTCATAACTTTTAGTAAATTTTGAACATTTTGTTGATGTTTATTTAATCCAGATTTTTTTCCATATGTTGCTCCGTAATGACTATGTGACTTTGGACGTAGATACAACTTGTAATTTTGTAAATTTCCAAATGCAGAATTATCTTCAAAAGGCATACCGTTATACGGTATCTCTTGTTATATATAACTCAGGTTCAATTATTGCATGAAGCAGCAAATCATACGCAATTGGCAACACTCGCCTTCTAAAACTCAGGTTGCAA
>Ga0233433_10003313_pt1 | contig 13145 bp, 13 predicted proteins | sample SI_122_August201_5_FD_179868 | JGI IMG/M metagenome (GOLD analysis project Ga0233433, IMG submission 179868) | Seawater microbial communities from Saanich Inlet, British Columbia, Canada - SI_122_August2016_100_MG | ecosystem: Environmental > Aquatic > Marine > Inlet | place: Canada: British... | reverse complement strand
TGACCGAAATTTGTGGTGAACCAGGAAAAAAACTTCATACAGGTCGGTCACGAAATGATCAAGTTGCTACAGATATCAGATTGTATCTTAGGGAACACGTCCTTTTAATAACTCAAGAACTGGAAAAACTTTTAAACGCTTTAATTGATCTTGCTGAACAGGAGCATAGTACAATAATGCCTGGATTTACTCATCTTCAGGCTGCTCAACCTATTACTTTTGGGCACCACCTGCTAGCATACTTTGAAATGTTTAAGCGAGATAGAGAGCGTTTGCAAGAAAGCTTTAAACGCATCAATACTATGCCGCTTGGAAGTGCAGCGCTTGCAGGCACAAGTTATCCGATTAATCGTCAACGTACTGCTGAACTTCTGGGATTTGAGCGTATTAGCCAAAATTCTTTGGACGCAGTTAGTGATCGTGACTTTGCAATTGAATTTGCATCCAATGCCAGCTTAATCATGATGCACCTATCTAGGTTCTCTGAGGAACTCATTCTGTGGTCTAGCGCTCAATTTGAGTTTATATCGCTTCCTGATAGCTTTTGCACAGGCTCATCCATTATGCCCCAAAAGAAAAATCCAGATGTGCCGGAACTGGTTCGAGGAAAAACTGGAAGGGTTACAGGCAACCTGATCTCACTTCTCACTTTAATGAAAGGGCAGCCTTTAGCATATAACAAGGATAACCAAGAGGACAAAGAGCCGCTTTTTGATAGCGTTGAAACGATATATTCTTGCCTGCGTATTTTTGCTGACATGGTTCCAAAGATTGATACAAATAAAGAAAATATGCTTAATTCAGCAATTAAGGGCTACACTACTGCGACTGACTTAGCAGATTACCTTGTCAAAAAAGGCCTCCCCTTTAGGGATGCTCATGACGTTGTTGGAAAAGCTGTTGCTTTTGGAATAAAAGAAAATAAAGACTTAAGTGAGTTTACTCTTGATGAGCTTCATGCATTTAATACTAGTATTGAAAGTAGTGTGTTTGACGCTATTTCTTTGGAAGGATCTGTTAATTCTAGAAGTCACATAGGTGGAACCTCTCCAAAGCAAATTTTGAATGCTATAAAAGTGGCTCGAAATTCACTCAAGTAATGCGTATTATTTTTGCAGGCACTCCCGACTTTGCTGTCGCTGCATTATCAAAAATTAACAGCTCAAAACACCAAGTTGTTGCAGTCTATTGTCAGCCAGATAGACCTAAAGGAAGGGGGAAAATTCTTACCTCTTGCGCTGTTAAAAACTATGCACTTGAAAATGAACTTGAAGTTATTCAGCCTGAAGATTTTAGTAATGAGCAAAACCTAAAAAAAATTACCTTACTAGAGCCAGATTTGATCGTTGTTGCTGCTTATGGTCAGTTATTATCAAAACAAGTTCTAGAGCTGCCTAAATTTGGGTGTATAAATATTCATGCTTCACTTCTTCCTCGCTGGAGAGGGGCAGCGCCAATTGAGCGATCTATTCAATCAGGTGATTTAGAGACTGGAATTTCGATAATGAGGATGAATGAAGGACTCGATACAGGTGATATTCTTCTAACAAAAAAACAATCTATTTCAAATTCTGAGACATCAGGCTCTTTGACAGAGTCTTTATCAATTATGGGTGCTGATCTTATAATTGAGGTAATTGATCAACTTCCAGGATTAAATCTCAACATGCAAGAGCACTCAAAAGCTACTTATGCAAAAAAGATTTTAAAAGCTGAAGCTCGAATTGAATGGAATCAAAGTGCAGAAAACATTAATCAAATGATTAGAGCTTTCAATCCTCGTCCAATTGCACAAAGTAATGTGGAAGCTAAAGAGTTTAATGACAAAGTCCTAAGAATCATTGAAGCTGATGTGATTTCAGATGAAGTATCTATGCCTCCAGGTTCAGTCATTAAACAAAATAAAGAGGTGTGTCATATTGCAACTGGCTCTGGAATATTAAGCCTCATAAAGGTTCAGCTTGCTGGCAAAAACGTAGTTTCAATTAAAGATTTTAATAATGCCTATCAATTAATTAGGCTCAGCTAAGTCAGAAGCTTGAATTAACATTAGCTTGAGAAGCCAAGTTGGCGCCATGCCTCATATGCAACTATCGAGACACAATTAGCAAGATTTAAACTCCTTGATCCTTTTTGCATTGGGAGCGTGATGCCGTCATATTCATCCATAATCTTTTGTGGCAGCCCTTTTGTCTCTGAACCAAAAAGAAAGGAATCATCCTTAAAATACTTTACATCTGCATAACTTGTTTTTACTTTCGTACTTACTATGTAAATTTTAACTGGAGAGGCTTTATCAAGATAATCATCAAAACTTTCGTATTCATAGACATTTGCTAAGTCTTTATAGTCCAGTCCAGCTCGTCTCAATCTCTTATCATTTATTTCAAAACCATAAGGCTTAATTAGATGCAGATTAGCCCCCATATTGGCTGACAATCTGATCAGACTTCCAGTATTGTTTGGTATTTCTGGCTCAAATAATACTAAGTTCAACATGTAACTCAATTACCCCAATAATGTTATTAATACTATCATCCCATAGTTGATTAACTAATTCTGAAAACTCGCTTATAGATATAATATAAATTGATCAAGTTTTATGAAGCAATTAAGATAAATGGACTCTGGAAGATTAATAAAAGACCTTTTGAGGGAGGATGTGGAGGATGCATCTAAACTATTGGGTTTAGCGCTTAACAAAACTCAAGAGCAACTATTTGCAAATTTAGAATATAAAATCAATAACTCTGAATTTAAAAAGTTTTTAAGTCTTGTTGCTGACAGGAAGAATGGAAAACCATTTGCTTATATCAAAGGCTCTCAAGGTTTTTATGATAATGAATTTCTAGTATCTCCTTCAACACTTATTCCGAGACCTGAAACAGAACTACTCATTGATGTTGCCCTAGATAGGCTTGATTCAGATAAAAGAATAAAAGTACTAGATCTTGGAACGGGTAGCGGGATAATTGCTGTTACTCTCTCAGAAAAATGCCCTAAATGGGAAATATCAGCAACCGACCGATCCACTCAAGCATTGAGCATTGCGAAAATTAATACCAACAGGGATATAAATTTTTATTGTGGAAACTGGTTTGAACCCTTGCCTGATAAAAAATTTGACTTAATTGTTAGTAATCCTCCCTATATTAGTCACAAAGATCCTCACTTAAAAGATCTTAGTTTTGAGCCAATTGAAGCCTTAGTCTCTGGGGATGATGGTCTTGAGGATATTAAATTTATTATCTCAAAAGCACCTCAATTTCTCTCAAAAGGTGGACTATTACTCCTTGAGCATGGATATGACCAGAAAGATCGCATCAATGATTTATTGGGTGAGTCTTTCAAAAATATTACAACATATACTGATATCAATCAGCTTGACAGAGCAATTCTTGCAGAATTAAGGTAGTTCAAAAAACTTTCCTTTTTTCTTTGAAGATTTCTGTTGTGCCATAATTACGCCTGTGATGACAATTATGGCCCCGATAGCTTGATGCCAGACCCATTGATCTCCCAATAGGAAGAGCATAAACATGACATAAAAGGGAACAGCATTTAGATGAAATGAGGCAATACCTATACCCAGCTGACTTACAGCCTTTATCCATAAGATTTGTGAAATACCCAGACCTAGCCAAGCATAGATTAGTACTAAACCCAGATGCTTGAGTGTGATTGATAACGCACTGTTCGTTAAATCCATAAAAATTGTACTAATGCCGTACAACACTATTGAAAGCCCAGCCATACCAAATGATGTGACAGCTACCTGAGCTAAAGTAGTCATACCTGGAAGGCTTTTAACAGTTGCCCTAGACCCCCACGCAAATAATGCGACACCTAGAAACCCAATCAGAATAGCAAAGCCAATATTGCTCTCAGCCAATGAGGCTCCAGAAGCTATATAGCCGCCCCAGAGAACCAAAACAACCCCAAAGAAAAACCAATACGTCATTTTACGTCCATCGAGAAGCATCTCTAGTGAAACTGCAAATACTGGCATAGTCGCTACAGCTAATGCTGCAGTCACTGGAGTTGTTAGAGACTGAAGGTAAAGAATTAAAAAAGCACCTATACCAAATCCTGAGACCCCAATAACAAATCCTTTAAACCATTTAGCTGACTTGACTTTTTGTACTCCTTCTATTGATAACCATATCAAGAAAATTAGAATAAACGAAAATACATTTCGAGCAGTAATAACGCTTACAACATCCCAATCTTCCAATAAGTACTCTGCGGCAGGAAAACCCATGGCAAACATGAGTATTGAGAAAATACAAATAAAGTTAGATCGTAAAACACCTGAATCGTTTAAATTAGAAAAATCTGGAGAAGAATTTCGCATGTAATAGAAATATGAAGATACATAAACAAATCGCAATATATCAGAAAAAAATGAGTTAGATATTTATTTCTTATTGTTTAGCTTTTGTAGTTTGTTAAACAGTTAGTTCTGGATGTATAATCAAATCTATCAAGATAAAGGCTTTTAAAAGCGCTGCCTTGAAATAGTATAAAAATAACTCTGAGTTATTTTTATTTATAGTCAACGCAAATTTAAGAGGTGAATAATGCTTGAAAAAAAACAAATTGGACAATCCACGCAAAGTATCTGGAGCGGAGAGCAGGAGCATGAACTTTACGAACGTTCAACTCAGGTTCCTGTTGTTCATAGTGTCTCATTTGGTTATAAAGATATTGATACATGGCATAAAGTTGCACTTGAAGAGGCTGAGGGTCATATCTATTCAAGAAACACTAATCCAACTGTTCGTGCTTTTGAGGACAAGGTTAAGGAGATTGAATTCGCTGAAGCTGCCACTAGCTTTGCATCAGGGATGGCTGCCATTAGCAACACACTCGCAACCTTTTTAAAGCCGGGTGACCGCGTTGTTTCAATTAAAGATAGTTATGGAGGCACTAACGTCATTTTTAATGAGTTTTTACCACCTCTAAATATTGAGGTTTCTCTCTGTGAGACAGGTGATTATGAACAACTAGAATCAGAAATAGCTAAGGGCTGCAAAATACTATATTTAGAGACGCCTACCAACCCAACTATTAAAATTACTGACATTAAAAGGCTTAGTTCTGCAGCTAGAAAGGTAGGTGCTCTGGTGGTCGTTGATAACACTTTCGCCACACCAATAAACCAAAACCCATTATTGCTAGGTGCTGATATTGTTCTTCATTCTGCCTCAAAATATCTTGGTGGTCATGCTGATGCTCTTGGTGGAGTTGTCTGTGGCAATAAAGACTTAGTTAAAAAGGTTTACCACTACCGTGAAATCAATGGAGCAACGCTTGCACCCATGGATGCTTATAGCCTATTAAGGGGTATGAAAACGTTAAAGCTTCGGGTTGAAAGGCAAAATGAGAGTGCTCTTAAAATTGCGAAATACCTAAAAGAGCATCCTTTAGTTGAGCAGGTTAACTATCCAGGACTAAAGTCTCACCAAGGACATGAAATCGCCAAAAAACAGATGAATGGTGGCTATGGTGGGATGCTGAGTTTTTCAGTAAAAGGTGGTTTAGATGCAATAAAAGTATTTCTACCCAAACTCAAATACGCTCATATGGCAGCAAACTTAGGTTGTGTTGAGACAGTAGTCGGCCCACCTTTGACAACAAGTCATGTGGAGTGCAGCGCTGAAGAGAGAAAGGCTGCAGGCATTCCTGAAGGTCTAGTACGATATTCCACAGGAATTGAGGATGTTGAGGATCTAATAGATGATTTGAAGCAAGCCTTTACACATATATCTTAAAGGGAGGGGTCATGAAGAAGGATAGAAGGAGATTTAGTAAGGAGGAGTATCTTGCAAGACAATTAAAAGTTCGGCAATCTATGAACGCCTCAAATGTTGATGCTCTCATAGTTTATGATCCTGCCAATATGTTTTGGCTCACAGGATATGATGGCTGGTCATTCTATGTGCATCAATGTGTTGTAATCTCATCAGATGGTGGTCTTTTTTGGTATGGCAGAGGGATTGATGCCAAGGGCGCTGAACTGACTACAGATCTAGAATTAAAAAATATTCTCTCTTATCCTGACGACTATGTGATGACCCCGGAGAAACACCCTATGGAGCATCTTGCTGGAATCCTTAAAGAAAAAGGACTCTCCAATAAAAGAATTGGCTTAGAAAAGGATAATTATTATTTCTCAGCCAGAGCTGCTGAATCTTTATATAACTCACTTCCGGTTGCAATATTTAGCGATCAAACAGGTCTTGTTAACTGGCAAAGAGCCGTTAAATCTAAAACTGAAATTATCTACATGAAAAGGGCTGGCAAGGTCATTGAAGGGGTTTACGAGAGGGTTATGCAGGTCGCAGAGCCGGGGATGAGAAAAAATGATTTGGTAGCTGAAATCTATCATGCTGGAGTCAAGGGTCATCAGGGTCACTATGGTGACTATGCCTCTTTTGTGCCATTGATTGGTGCAGGTGAAGAAGCTGCTGCGTGTCACATGACTTGGAATGATGAGCCACTAAAAAATAACGAAGGCATGTTCTTAGAGCTTGGAGCTGCCTATGCGAGGTATCACTGTCCCTGCTCAAGAACCTTATTTTTAGGAACGCCTCCTCAACAATACCTTGATATTGAAAAAGTGATTAACGAGTGCATTGAAAATGCGATTGAGATGTTTAAGCCAGGTAATACTTGTGCACAAATATCCGATAACTTTACTGCAACTCTCAAAAAATATGGCTATGAAAAGAATAATCGATGTGGATATCCCATCGGCTGTAGTTACCCACCAGACTGGGGTGAGCGGACGATGAGTCTTCGTGGAAATGATCAGACTGTACTTGAAGAAAATATGACGTTTCATTTCATGCCAGCTATATGGTTTGATGATTGGGGATTTGAAATGACTGAGAGTATTCGTGTTGGAAGTAATGGTGGTGAATGCTTGTCAGCTGTTCCGAGAGAATTATTAGTCAAATAAGTCTCTAAAAATTTATTTCGCCAAATCTGACTTTTTGATTAAACTCTCTGGAATCACATCAGTATGCTTAATGGAATCCAAAACTGCATAACTGAAATAGCGCCTAAGACCAATATCTTCATTTAAAACTCTTTTAATAAAGTCTTGGTAACCGACAACATCTTTTACAAGGACTCTCAGGATGTAATCTAAACTCCCCCCAATTGACCAGCAGGATAGAACTTCATCAAACTCCATAATGGCCTCTTCAAACCTCGAAAACTCTCCTTGTTTGTGACTCTCAAGCTCAACCTCTGTAATCACAAGGTGGAAATTACTTAAAAATGATGAAGACAGTCTAGCGCCATAACTCTCTATTATTCCAGCCTCCTCTAATCTTTGAAGTCTGTCCCAAGAAGGAGTGAGTGATAAATTGAGTTTATCAGCGAGCGCAGTTTTGGTTATTCTTCCTTCCTCTTGAAGAATAGCTAGAATTTGTATATCTCTTTCGTCGAGCTTGTGCATAGGTATATTATCGCTCTTCATGAAATATAAAATACCAAAAAAATTCACTTAAATGTGAATTAACAGGAAAAACAGTGGTTTACAAAATTTAAAGAAACTATTTTAGGAGTTTAGATTCTCAATTATTTGGGAAATTTGGTCAAAAGTGGCCTGGTTTGAGGTAAGAACAGGCTTACCAATAGCTGCTTCAATTTGAGGAATTATTTCAGCAGATCGCATCGCAGTGCAAGAAATAAAAATGGCATCAGCATCATCATGTATTGCTGCTTTAGCCGCTTTAATTATCTCATCGGCAGGAAGCATAGCAACTTCTCTGTCATCACTGATATCCATATACATTGAGGAAACAATCTCTACGCCATTTTTTTGAAGATAGCCTCTCAAAAGAGAAGAAACCTCCTCGCTATATGGAGTCAATACACTAACCTTCTTAAAACCTCTTTGCTTGAAATTTGCAACGACTGCTTGAGAAGTAGAGAGAACTTTAGCGGTTGGCTTGCTTTCATTAATTGCAATCTCTATTGCATCATCGCCAACAATCGAAGATGATGACGTGCAATTAAAGACAACCAAGTCGAGATCATAATTAGGGAGTATTCCAGCTGCCGATTCACTTAAGTCATCTCCTATAGCAGCCAAAGACTCTGGCGTCATCGGATTGGCGAAATGAATTCGATTAAAATAAAAGTCATAGTTTGGTTTTTGCTCGGTATACATCCTTACAAAGTCACGTTCAAAGGTGAAATCAGTATTTAAAACTATAAAGCCAACTGAAGGTCTTTCATTAGCAATATCGAGTGATTCTGAGAGATGGTATTTTGTTGAGTCAATATTCATAGCTTAATTAGTGTTGTATAGATTTAGAAAATAAATGCATCACAATGACGCCTGAGATAATAAGCCCCATACCAATTAGCGATGCTAAGTCAGGAAACTCTTTATAAATAACTGCGCCAATAACCGCTACTAATACAATGCCAAGACCAGACCAAACTGCATAGACTACTCCTAAAGGCAGGTCTCTAAGTGCAAGTGTCATCAGCCAAAAGGATATTAAATAAAAAACAACAAGAAAAGTCGTTGGTACTAGCCTTGTAAACTCTTCAGTAGCCTTCAGTAGACTTGTTCCAGCGACTTCAGCAGCAATAGCAAGTGCCAAATAAAAATAGCTCATCGTTATGTTGAAACTTTAAATAAGGCACAGTATAACCTTAAGCAGTATTCAATACCAAAGATTTGAAGTTGGCCTATAAGCCGGGTTCTGTTCAGCCGAAGCCATGATAGTCATTCATCTACGAGACTTGTTACCAAGAATCTTGAGCACTCTACCCGAAGACAACGCGAGCAGCGCCAATGCCTCCCTATTTGAGCTTGCTCCAAGTGGGGTTTACCATGCCAAACTTATCACTAAGTTTGCGGTGCGCTCTTACCACACCATTTCACCCTTACCTACCGAAGTAGGCGGTTTATTTTCTGCTGCACTTTCCGTCGCATCACTGCGCCTAGCCGTTAACTAGCACTTTACTCTATGGAGCCCGGACTTTCCTCTCAATGCAATTGCATCCAGCGACTATCCGGCCAACTTCAGGGAAAATTATACGCTATGAATAGACTATTGAAATGAAGCGCGATGATTCAGAAAAAAATATTCTAGTTCTTGAATAACACAGGAATATTATCTAATACTTTGTGAATGTTTTCACCGTCAGAATCTACTGCAACGGTTACAGGCATATCTTTGACTTCCATTTCATAAATCGCCTCCATGCCCATCTCTTCAAATGCCACAACTTTGGCCTTTTTAATTGATTTAGATATTAAATAAGCAGCGCCGCCCACAGCAATCAAATAACTTGCTTTGTGTTTTTTTATACTTTCAACTGTTTCATGGCCACGCTCAGCCTTACCGATCATCCCAAGAATCTTTGTATTCTCAAGCATCATATTGGTAAATTTATCCATTCTAGTTGCGGTTGTTGGGCCTGCAGGACCAATCACTTCATCACGGACAGCATCGACAGGTCCAACATAATAAATAAACTTGTTATCAAAATTTACTCCTTCTGGTAATCCTTCGCCATTCTCAATCATCGATTTCAGTCGCTTATGAGCCGCATCTCTTCCCGTAATAATGGTTCCAGATAGAAGCAAAGTATCACCAATATTCCAATCATTCATCTGAGATTGAGTCAAACTATTTAGATCAACCTTTGTATATTTAGAAACGTCCATCTCTAGGTTGGGATAAAGACTAAAATCAACTTCAGGAAGCTGTGCAACACCAGTTCCATCGAGTGAAAAGTGCACATGCCTGGTTGAGGCGCAGTTTGGAATCATAGCAACTGGGAGTGAGGCAGCGTGTGTCGGGTAGTCATTAATTTTGACATCCAGAACTGTTGTAAGGCCTCCCAAACCTTGAGCACCAATACCAAGTCCATTTATTTGATCAAATAAATCAATTCTTAACTCTTCAATATCACTTGGACCATCCTTAGCTTTAATGCTATTGATATCGATTGGCTCCATTAAGGATGCTTTCGCCAAAAGCATCGCTTTCTCAGCCGTGCCTCCGACTCCAATCCCTATCACTCCTGGTGGACACCAGCCAGCGCCCATTGTTGGGATTGTTTTAAGGACCCAGTCAGTAAGGTTGTCATCAGGGTTAAGCACTGTAAACTTTGACTTATTTTCAGACCCGCCTCCCTTCGCAGCGACTGTAATATCTAATGTATCACCCTTAACTATCTTCGTATGAATCACTGCCGGTGTATTGTCTTGTGTATTCTTTCTGCTAAATAATGGGTCACTGACTATCGATGCTCTCAAACGATTATCAGGCTCGTTATATGCTCTTCTGACGCCCTCATTAATCATATCTTCTAAGGATAAGTCTGACTCCCACTGAATGTTCATGCCTAACTCTACAAAAACATTGACAATTCCTGTATCTTGACAAATAGGTCTTTTCCCAAGGGCACACATCTTAGAATTGATCAAAATTTGTTCAATGGCATTTTTAGCACTCTGATTCGTTTCTCTTTCATAAGCTGAGACCATTGCATTGATAAAATCAGGTGAGTGATAATATGAGATATACTGCAATGCAGAATGAATACTTTCTATTAAATGCTCTTGTTTTATAATCATATTTATTTGGTCTTTGGTATTGTCTAAAGAGGGTAATCAGGTTATATTATAACCTCTAATCATTTTTATTTTTTTTGCTAGGGACCCCTTATGTTCAATTTATTCGCAGGCCAAAATCTTTCTGTTGACCTTGGTACAGCTAACACTCTAATTTACATGGATGGAAAAGTGGTTCTTAATGAGCCCTCTGTTGTAGCCCTAAGACATGAAAAAGGCGCTTCAGAGTCGTCTGTTATAGCTGTAGGCCAGGAAGCGAAAAATATGCTTGGAAGAACGCCTGGAGCAATTGAGGCAATCAGACCTATGAAGGATGGCGTAATTGCTGACTTTAAAGTGACTGAGAAAATGCTTCAATTCTTCATGAAAAAGGTCTTAAAGTCGGGCTTTTTCTCTCCTAGCCCTAAAGTATTGATTTGTGTTCCTTGTGGTGCTACGCAAGTCGAAAGACGCGCAATTAAAGAGAGTGCTGTAGGCGCAGGTGCAAGAGATGTCTATCTCATTGAAGAGCCTATGGCCGCAGCATTGGGTGCTGGTATGGCCATTGAAGAGGCATCAGGCGCAATGGTTTTAGATATAGGAGGTGGAACCTCAGAGATTGCTATCCTTTCACTCAATGGAATTGTATATTCTGACTCACTCAGGGTTGGTGGAGACGTATTTGACGATACCATTGTAAAGTTTGTCAGAAGGGTTCACGGAATCATTATTGGCGAAGCCACTGCAGAACAGATCAAAGAAGAAGTGGGTAGCGCCTTTGAATCAAAGATTGTTAGAAAAAATGAATTTAGAGGGCGAGCTGTTTCTACTGGACTTCCAGTCAGCTTTGAGGTCACAAACTCTGAAATTCTAGAGGCACTTAGTGAACCTTTAGGGATGATTATTGCCGCCTTAAGAACTGCTCTAGAGCAAACCCCACCTGAATTATCATCTGACATTGCTCAAAATGGTCTAGTTATTACGGGTGGTGGCGCACTTCTTGAGGGGCTTGATAAACTCATTCACAGCCAAACAAATTTGCCGGTCACTATTGCTGATGATCCTCTCACTTGTGTTGCTAGGGGCGGAGGAATAGCCTTAGAAATGATTAATCACCATGACATGGGGTTCTTGGCGGCAGAGTGATTCAACATAAGTCGGGATCTTAATAATGCGACTTTTAAAACTTTTTGTCCCTGTGTTACTTTCAGTAGTTCTTATATTTTTGGATGCTAGATTCTCATATCTAGACAACTTTAAACGTTTCACACTCACACTCCTGAGTCCAATTTATGTGATTGTTGATTTACCAGGTCATGTCATCGACTGGGTCAATGACAAGGGCAAGGAAAACGAATTACTGGTCACCCAAAATGATTATCTTGAGGGACAGCTCATTGAACTTAAAGCTAAGCTTCAGACCTTCAATAATTTAGCTTTAGAAAATCAAAAAATATCAAAACTTCTTGAATCAAGCTACTTAATCCCTGATCACAGTGTTATGCTAGCAAGGATTTTATCAATCACTCAGTCAAGACTCTCAAAGAAAATCGTCATCAACAAAGGTTTCAATGACGCTGTCACTCTTTCAGATTTAGTTATCGGCTCTGATGGAGTTGTTGGCCAGGTTACTGAGGTTACACCGCTATACTCAACTGTTAAACTCTTATCTGACCCAACACTACATATGCCTGTAAAAAACTCAAGAACTGGCGCACGAGGCATTACCAAAGGCTTAGCATCGAATGAAAAGGGGATGGTCGTTGAGTTTATTCCTCTTGGGTCAGATATTAAGATAGGTGATATATTTGTAACAAGCGGTATCGGTAATTCTTATCCATCTGGCTACTTCGTTGGCAGAGTGAATTCTGTTGATGAATCACTTAACTCATCCTTTATGAGAGTTTCTCTTGATCTCGCCCAAAATATGAATAAATTAGAATTAGTCCTTATCGTCAGGGAGAAAAATGATTAATCAAACCCAGTTCCTTCTATTACTTAAGGTAACTATTCTGGCTTTTATTTTAGGATCGATATCTCTACCAAACATTCTTGAGCTGGTTTCACCATTTTGGCTATTACTGTTTTTTATTTATTGGCTGATTTACTCTGACAGTAATGGAATCTTTAGTGCAGCGTTGATTCTTGGCCTACTCTTAGATATTCTTCAAGGAGCCATCTTGGGCCAGAATGCACTAGCACTTATTATTAGTTCTGCATTTGTTTTAAGTGTTAAAAAATCTTTTTTTGTATCGAACCTGACAACGCAGCAGGTTTATGTGTTCATTGCTTCGCTAATTTATCTTATCTTATTTTTAGTGACGCATCTAGTCGTTCAAGGTCTTCATATCCAATGGCTCATTATATTTGTACCATTTACAGGTGCGTTGGTTTGGCCAATTGTTCGCTTTTTATTGGCAAAATTAAAGCAATAATTGAGTTTTTTCTATGGATAAAATTAGTAATTTAAAGCGAGAAAAAAAAGTATTTCGATCCAGAGTTATCTTCTCTGTGGTCATTATGCTTTCAATGACTTTGATTTTGACATTGAGGC
>Ga0233433_10003310_pt1 | contig 13152 bp, 13 predicted proteins | sample SI_122_August201_5_FD_179868 | JGI IMG/M metagenome (GOLD analysis project Ga0233433, IMG submission 179868) | Seawater microbial communities from Saanich Inlet, British Columbia, Canada - SI_122_August2016_100_MG | ecosystem: Environmental > Aquatic > Marine > Inlet | place: Canada: British... | reverse complement strand
GCAAATTATGAAGTAGTAGAAAAAAATTCAATTTATGAGATACGAAAATACTCAGATCGATTAGCAGTTGAAACTATAACAGATAATCAAAATAGTAGTTTTAGAAAACTTTTTAATTATATTTCTGGAAATAATAAAACAAATGAAGAAATTAAGATGACTACTCCAGTAACTCGTATTGAAAAAGAGGGTAGGATGACAATGCAGTTTTATTTACCACAAAAATTTAATCAAAATAATACACCTGATCCCAAAAGAAGTGATGTTGAAATAATTAATATTGAGGGAGGATATTTTGCAGTGTTGAGATATTCTGGAAGATCCTCAGACAAAAATTTTATTAAACATAAGGATATTTTATCAAATGAATTGAATAAAAATAATGTTTCGATAAAAAGTTCACCTATAATGGCAACCTATAACAGTCCTTTTACTCTTCCATCTTTTAGAAGAAATGAAGTAATGTTCAAAATTAGTTTTTAAATTTTTAAACTTCAAATATTATTGATTTCTAATCAATGGATAAACTTTGGGGTTTAAATATTTTAGGTTTGTAAGCATTATCAAAGTTAAGGTAACCAAACCAATGCTTAATCCTAAACTAAATAAAACTTTAAAATCAAAAGCCCACATCAATTCAAAAATATTTTCCATTATAAATTTAGAAGCGATTACTGCAAAAAAGATAGCTATTAATATTACTGATTTAAAAATAATTACAAATTCTATTAGCGATGATAAAATTACCTCTTTTTTTGAAAACCCTAAAATTTTAAAAACTAAATTTTGATATTCTTTGACTTTTCCTTGAACCATAATAGCGCTTGAAATAACAATTAATCCAATAATAATAGTCACTGCGGAGATGAGAGTTACTGCAACAAACACCTTATTTAAAACATCTGTTACTTTATTTAAATAATCCGCAATTTTAATCATGGATAAACTTGGTAATACTTCTAGCATTGAGGCTTCTTCAAAATTTTCAAGAGTTTCAAATTTTGCAGTAGCTAAATATTCGTGGGGAATATTATTTGCAAATTGAGGATTAAATAGCATTGCAAAATTAATACTAAGATCACGATAATCAACTGCTCTAAAATTTACAATTTCACCTTCGATTTCTCTACCATAAATATTAAGAGTGAACACATCACCTAAGCTAATATTTAAATCTTTTGCAACTTGTGCATCTAAGGAAATTTGAAGTTGATTAGGTTTTGTAAGATCCCACCATTTGCCTTCTGTTATAGGGTTATCTTCTGGAACTTTGTCTAACCATGAAGATCTTCTGTCACTACCAATTACCCAATAACTATCATTCTCAGGTTTTATATATGTATTCGGATTAACCCCGTTAATCTTAATTATTCCAGATGAAACCATTGGTACCACTTCAATTTTTGCATTAGCATCCATATTCAATATATTTTTTTCAAATATTTCTTTTTCTCCCTTTTGAATACCAACAAAAAAATAATCTGGCGCAATATCAGGAATAGATTTCGCTATTTCTCTTTGAAAATTGGTTCCAACTAAAGCTAGAGTTAATAGTAGTGTAACTCCTAAACCTAAAGACATGATCGTAATAGGGGTAATACTTTTTGTTTGAGTGATATTTTTAATTGATACTTTTAGAGGTATACTTTTGGTAGATTTAAATTTTTTTAAAAAGAAAATAATTATTTTTGAAAGTATAAAAAATATAATTAAACAAACAAAAAAAGCTGCAAAATATCCAAGACTATAAATAGGACTTTCAGATCCAACACTAAATAGAAAAATTAAAATAGATAATAATATTAAACTTAGGGTGATTGATCTCTTTGAATAATAAAATTCTAAATTTTGAAATACATTTCTAAACAAATTAGAAGCTTTTACTTGATCAATAGAACTTATTGTTGGAATAGAAAAAATAATAAGAACTAATAATCCAACTAAAAATATTTTAAAAAAATTTATTATTGAAAATACTGGGGACACATTAAGCCCTAATCCATCTGATAAGTACTGATCTACAATTGGAACAATTAAAAAACTTGAGCCATATGCAAAAGTTGTAATCACTAAAAGCAAGATCAATAATTGTAGATAGTATAGGTTTTTGATATTACCTGAATAAAACCCTACTGCCTTTCTAACAGCAATAGACATATTGTTTTGGTTGATAAAAGATAAAAGAGTGTTTGCTATTCCAATTCCAGCAATTAACATTGCGCTTATTGATACTAATGACAAAAACTGTGAAAAATTATTAATAATTCTTTTTAATCCACTAGCAGAATTTTCTGGATACCTAAGTTTAACTTTTTCATCATCTTTAAATATATCTTCAATTTCTTTTTCTAATTTAGCTGCATCATCAGCTTCTTTAAATTTTACTTTATATTCGTAGTTAAGAAAACTGCCAATTCCATTAAGTTTTAAAATTTCTAATGTTTGTTCACCTGCTAGAGCCCAATCACCAAAAGCCACAAAGCCACTTACATCTGGAACAGATTTGACAATTCCAATAATTGTAAATATTTGGTCTTGGACTTTAATTTCATCGTTAATCTTCAGATTAAGGTTTTTTGATAAACTTTCATTGATTAACAAAGTATTGGGTTCATTATGCATTCTATCAAATGCACCAATAGGTTCATAATTAACAGAACCATATAAAGGATATTTAGTATCAACTGTTTTAATTCTTGTAAAAAGAGACTTATTTTTTTCTCTATTTATTGTAGAGACCATTGTACTGAACTCAATCATTTGTGAAATAGTTGCAAAGTCTTTTACTTTATCAACTAGTTGAAGATTTCCTTCATTACGATTATAATCAATCTCAAGATCGCCTCCCAATAGAGATCTTGCATTATCATTAAGTTCTTTTTTTAAACTATCTTCAATAGTGAAAATTGCACTTAAGATAAAAAGACTAATAAAAAGAGTTATTATAATACTGGAGAGTTTTTTATAATTTCTGCTTAAATCTTTTAAAGCATATTTAAAAATTAAATTAAGTTCAGATGGATTATTTAATTTTTCCATCTTTAATTTTAATTTTACGTTTTGCTTTATTTGCTAATTTTGGATCATGAGTTACCATGATTAGTGAAGAGCCTTCTTCTTTAACATAGTTAAATAATATATCTGATATCATTACTGAATTTTCAGTATCTAGATTTCCAGTGGGTTCATCTGCTAGGATTAACTCTGGTTTCATTGCAATGGCTCTAGCTATTGCAACTCTTTGTTGTTCACCTCCTGATAATTGACTGGGTAAATTATTAAAACGATGACTAAGTCCAAATCGATCTAATAGTAGCTTTGCTTCCTTTTCAGGATTTTTAAATTTATTCAGTTCAAGTGTTAAAGCTACATTCTCAACTGCTGTATAATTTGGGATTAAATAAAATGATTGGAATATAATTCCAATATTTTTTCTTCTTATTTCTGAAACCTTATCTTCACTCAATTTAGTGATTTCATGATTCTGAAAAAAAATTTTTCCAGAGGTAGCTTTTTCTAATCCGCCAATTAACATTATAAGACTAGTTTTTCCCGATCCACTTTCTCCAACAATCGAGATTGTCTCTTTTTTCTTGGTAGTTAAGTTAATATCTTTTAAAACCCTTATATTATCTTTACCAGTTTGGTATTTAAGATTTACTTTATTTAATTTAAGAAGAATGCTCATGAATAAAAGTTTTATTATTAAAATTATTGTAATTTGTCTAGTCACCATAAAGGTGAGTGCCATAGAAAAAGTCATACTATTTGGAGATAGTTTGATGGCAGGCTACGGTCTACCTAATGAGAAACATTTGTCTGTGGTTTTACAGAGGAATTTAGTCTCAGAAGGTCATAATATAGAGGTAGTAAATGGAAGTGTTTCAGGAAGCACATCAGCTGGAGGATTAAATATTGCTGAATGGACTTTATCTGAACCTGATATTGATTTAATGATTTTATGTCTAGGAGCTAACGATATGCTTAGAGGCATTAATCCAAAAGAAACAAAGAGTAATTTAGAAGAAATAATAAAAATTGCTAAAGATAAAAATATAAAAGTAATAATAGCTGGCATGATTGCCCCAACATCTTATGGTTTAAATTATAAAAAAACTTTTGATAAAATTTTTTCTGATTTAGCAAAAATATATGAATTACAATTAGTTCCTTTTCTACTTGAAGGTGTAGCTCAAAAACCTGAATTTAATTTAAGTGATGGCATGCATCCAAATGATCAAGGTACAATTATTATTAGCAACACTTTAAAAGAAGCTATCTTAAAAAATCTTTAAGACTTAGTATTGTTTTTTTGTTATCATTTTTTATGAAGAAGATTCTAACAATTATTATTTTATTTCTTTCAACTACAACTTTAAGTGCAAACGATAGAGATGTTGAGCTTGAAAAATTATTTTTAGAATTAAAAAAAAATATTCCATCTTTATCTTCTAGAATTGCTCAACAGATATGGATGTTATGGAGTACTCATCCTACGGATCAAAAATTAACATCGATATTAGATGAAGGCTCAAAATTGGTTCAAGATCAACAATTAAATAGAGCGATCGATGTTTTTACAGAGGCAATTGAATTAGATCCTAATTGGGCTGAGGCTTGGAATAAAAGAGCAACTGTATTTTATATGGTTGGTGAATTTCAAAAATCACAAAATGATATTGATAAAGTTTTAGAATTAGAAGAAAGACATTTTGGAGCTCTAGCAGGACAAGGAATGGTTAATATAAAATTAAAAAATTATGATAAAGCAAAAAGAAGCTATCAAAAAGCACAAGAAATTTATCCTGCCATGAAATCATCTAAGGTAATGATTGAACAAATTGAAGAGTTAATTAAAAGACAATCAATTTAATTATTTAAAGTAAGGTTTTTTTCAGATTTAATTGTTAGGAAATCATGAATAATAAATATGATGTAATTATAATCGGAGCAGGTGCAGCGGGCATGATGAGTGCTATAGAAGCTGGTAAGCGTGGTCGTAAAGTTTTACTTGTTGATCATTATAAAAAGATTGGTGAAAAAATTAGAATTTCAGGTGGTGGCAGATGTAATTTTACCAATATCAACACAAATCCTAGTAAGTTTCTTTCTCAAAACCCAAAATTTGTAAGATCAGCATTAAGTCAATACACCCAGAATGATTTTATCCATTTAATGAATAAGCATGAAATTAAATTTCATGAAAAAAAATTAGGACAATTATTTTGTGAGCACAGTGCCCAACAAATTGTTGAAATGCTACTTAAAGAATGTGAGCTAGCAAATGTCACTATTTTAAAAGAATTTATTATAAAAGATGCTAGTAAAGAAAATGATCAATATCTTGTATCAACTGAAACAGATAAATATTCATCAGAGTCTTTAATTATTGCAACAGGTGGATTATCAGTACCCAAAATTGGTGCTACTTCATTCGGTTATGAAATTGCTAAAAAATTTGATCACGATATAATTGAAACCTTACCCGCTTTAGTGCCACTAACTTTTAATGAAAAGATATTAGAAATGTGTAAAGAATTAACAGGGCTTTCTGTTGAAGCTATTGTCTCTTTTAATAAAGTTCTATTTCAAGAAGGAATGCTGTTCACACATAGAGGTTTAAGTGGACCTTCTATCTTGCAAATTTCATCATACTGGAAACAAGGAGATAATATAAAAGTTAATTTGTCACCAAAATTAAATGTTTACCAACTGTTAGAAGAAAATAGAAAATTAAATCCAAAATTAGATATTTTAAATATTATAAGTGATATTTTACCTAAAAGATTAGCCCAAATGATTTGTAGTGAAAATAAAGTTAGTGGAAACATTTCGGAATTATCTAACAAAATATTAAAACAACTGAGTGATAATATTAATACATGGATAATTAATCCAACAGGGTCAGAGGGATACAGAACTGCAGAAGTAACTTTAGGAGGAGTGAATACTAAAGAATTATCTTCAAAAACAATGATGTCGAATAAGCATAAAAATTTATTTTTTATTGGTGAAGTAGTTGATGTAACTGGTCACTTAGGAGGATACAATTTTCAATGGGCTTGGTCTTCTGGTTATGTTGCGGGCCAATATGCTTAAAAACCATCGTATCGACTTAACCCTTTCTATTTGATAAAATAAATTTATGTGTGGAAGATATGTTGTAAAAAACCCGGTTATTAAAACTAGTAAATTAGTAAAGTCAGCAATTCAGGTTGAGGATATTGAAAACTATAACGCTCATCCGTATCAAAAACTTCCAGTTATAAAAAAATATAAAAATGGAAATACGTTAGAAGCTCTCAAATGGGGCTTAATCCCAGGTTGGGCTAAAGATAAAGATTTTAAAGCTTTAATTAATGCAAGATTAGAGACTATTGATGAGAAAGTTTCATTTAAAAAACTAATTAAAAATAATAGATGTGTTGCAGTAGCTGACGGTTTTTATGAATGGAAAAGAGAAGAGAATGAAAAAACACCACATTATTTTACAAGAAAAGATAGTAAACCAATTTTTTTTGCCGGTATTTTTGAAGAAGATCAATTTTGTTTAATAACAGAAGAGGCAAAAGAAAACATTAGCGAAATACATAACCGACAACCTGTAATAATTAACCAAACAGATATTAATCGATATTTAAATTTAGAATTACAGGGTTCCGCTTTTTTAAAAGAATGCAATAAACCTGATTTTATATTTCACGAAGTATCAAAAGATGTAAATAAACCTACAAATAATAGTGCTTCTTTAATTCAAAGAACAAATTAATTTACTTTAAAAATTAATAAAATTTCAGTAATATTTTTTATGAAAAGATTTCTTTCATTTTTATTATTTATTATATTCTTTATTAATTCAAATATTTCCCTAGCAATAGATTATAAAAAAGGTGGAATTCTTAAAGACAGTTTTCAAGTAAGTAAAAAATTTAAAATTGATTTACCACCTGGGGATTGGACATTAATTCAACGAAATAGATGGAGCTATTATGGTTTAAGAGCAAAATCAAACATTATTGTTAGAACAGAAAATAATAAAGTTATTGAAGGGATGATTTTAGAGGAAATGCACACAGCTGGAGTTTATGAGTACATAATTAATAATGCTTTAAATCAGATTGTTTTTAAAGGAAAATATGACGGCTGTTATGAAAGACCAGAATATTATTACTTAAATTTTTATCGAAAAGGAACAACACACAACTGTTTTAGAGCAGGTCATACTAATTTTTATAATAGAATTTATAACCCAAAAGATCCTGAATTAAGCAATGCATATTCACAGACTAAAAAATGGTTTAGAGAAACTTCTGTTGAAGTTCCTAAAATTGGATTGTGGAGTAATCATAGTTACTTTTCAAGACTAAATTATGGTAAATGGTTTGTATTAAGTTATTTTGCACACCCAAGTATTTTAGATGCACCAGAAAATAATTTTTTTACTGAAGAAAGTTCAGAATACCATAAAAATAGAATTAAAAATTTTCCTGAACATGAAAAAAGTATGAAACAATGGATGTTAATATCTGCAGAAAGACATAGAAATTTTGAAAAATCAATAAAAGCTTTAGATAGACATCATCTTAATTTAGATAAATTTGTGTCAGTTAACACACAATCGTACAATAATTCAGAAAAATCAAATGACATAGTTTTAGAGATCCAAAAGTTAAATGACATGTATAAAAGTGGTATTTTAACAAAAGAAGAATTTGAAAAGGCAAAAAAGAAAATTTTAAATTAATTAATAAAGACAAACAAACAATACTGCGTCTTTAAATCAACCTTTTAATAATGAATAAAGATTAAATTTAGTATAAAAGATTTACATGCTCACTTACATTATTCCATTTATAGTTTTGATATTAGTTGTTGTATTCATCCATGAATATGGACACTATTATTTTGCAAGGAAATATGGAGTAGGCGTTACTGATTTTTCAATAGGTTTTGGTAAAGAAATTTTTGGTTGGAATGATGATTCTGGAACTAGATGGAAAATTTGCTGGATACCTTTAGGTGGATATGTAAAGTTTTTTGGAGATCGAAATGTATTTTCACAAGCGGATCAAGAAAAAATTTTAAAACAATATAACAAGGAAGATCAAGATAAGTTGTTTGTTTTAAAACCGTTATATCAAAGAGTTTTGATAGTATTTGGTGGCCCTCTTGCTAATTTTTTATTAGCAATCGCAATCTTCTTTTCAATTTATACTTTTATTGGAAAAGACTTTACTCCTGCAGTAATTAATGAAGTTCAAAAAGATAGCCCTGCAATGATTGCTGGACTTAAACAAAATGATATTATTTTAGAAATTGATGGCAATAAAGTTAATAGTATCATGGATGTTTCAAAGTTTATTACTACTTCAACTGATGAGATTATTGATTTTAGGGTTAAAAGATTTGATCAAGAATATTTATTAAAAGTTAAACCCAATATTGTCTTAAGTGAAGATAATTTAGGTAACAAAATTAATAAAAGGATGATTGGAATTAAGCTTGGTGCTTACAATAATGAAATTAATCATGTTAAATTAGGACCAGCTCAAGCACTCATTCATTCAGTAAAAGAAGTTTATTTTGTAAGCGCCACATCACTTAAATATATTGGTAGTATGTTTAAAGGTACTGGTGACACCTCCCAATTAGGGGGACCAATTAGAATTGCTAAGATTACTGGTCAAGTAGCTGAAATTGGTATCTTACCTTTCATTTCTATCATGGCTTACATTTCAATAAGTCTTGGTTTAATTAATCTATTTCCCATTCCAATGTTGGATGGTGGTCACTTAATGTTTTATGCTTTCGAAAAAATTTTAGGTAGACCTTTATCTCAAAAAACACAGGAAGGTTTTTTTCGAATCGGAATGTTTTTGTTGCTATCATTGATGTTTTTTACAACATTTAATGATCTAAAAGACCTAGGTTTATTCAATTAATAGTATCTTTGTAGATATTAAAAAAGTAAGTAAATTCAGCATTAATTTGCATATTTACATGATATTGTGTCTCTAAAAATTACAGACACTAAAAAAAAGCTTGATTTATCAACGTTTATGAGAAAGATGATAATTAATCAACAAAACCGGAGCTAAAATGAACAAAAAACAACTAATGGCACAGCTTTCTGGCTCATTAAACTTGAGCAAAGCCGATGCTGAAAGAACATTTGATATAATTACCAACACTATTTTAGATGCGCTAAAAGGTGATGATTCAGTAAAAATCGCTGGATTTGGTACTTATAAAGTAGCTAAGAGAAAAGCTAGAGTTGGTAGAAACCCAAGAACAGGTGAGCAAATCCAAATTGCAGCCTCTCAAAAGGTAAAATTCTTACCAGCTAAAGCTTTAAAAGAAGTATTTAATAAGTAATAATTTTTTTAACAGCCCTAACGTCTTTAAAAAACGTTCAGGGCTGTTACTATATGCAAATAGTGCATAGCAAATTTTCCTAATCAGCGTTAGTTTTTAAAATTCATCAATTTATAAGGTTTCTATTAACAGGAGGTCTTATGACTAAAATAATAAAATTAATATCAGCACCTTTATTCTCATTAATAATGTTAATGGGTTTAACAAGCGTTGGAAATGCTGAGACAACTGTATCAGCAGAAGTAGGGTTTATTTTTAATACTCTATTATTTTTAATTTGTGGTTTCCTTGTCATGTTCATGGCAGCAGGTTTTGCAATGTTGGAATCTGGTATGGTGACTTCAAAAAGTGTATCAGTAATTTGTGCAAAAAATATAGGACTTTATGCAATATCAGGAATAATGTTTTGGCTGGTAGGTTACAATTTAGCCTATGGTATTCCAGAGGGTGGATACATTGGAAATTTTATTCCTTGGTCTGATGCAAGTGCATTAGAAACAGGTTATTCAGATGGATCTGATTGGTTTTTTCAAATGGTGTTTTGTGCAACAACAGTTTCAATTTGCTCTGGAGCTATGGCTGAAAGAATAAAATTATGGCCATTCTTTTTATTTGCAGCTATTTTAGCTGGTGTAATTTATCCAATCGTAATGGGTTGGCAGTGGGGCGGTGGCTGGTTAGCTTCAATCGGATTCCATGATTTTGCAGGATCAACATTGGTTCATTCAACTGGAGGCGCTGCTGCATTTGCCGGTATTATGATACTTGGACCAAGATTTGGTAGGTTTACAAAATCTGGTGTCCCAACACCAATTAAACCTTTTGCAGCTTCATCAATACCTTTAGTAACAATTGGTGTTTTTGTTCTTTGGTTAGGTTGGTTTGGATTTAATGGTGGATCACAATTAGCTCTTGGATCATTTACCGATGCTGTATCAATTTCTACAATTTTTATTAATACAAACTTAGCAGCTTGTGGTGGAGTTCTGGCAGCTGCAGTAGTTACAAGATTAATGTTTGGTAAAACAGATGTAATCCAAATGTTAAATGGTGCAATAGGTGGATTAGTTGCAATCACAGCTGAACCCTTAGCTCCTTCACCATTGACTGCAATACTAATTGGAAGCGTTGGCGGTATTATTGTTGTGTTTGGAACTAAATTGCTATTTAGTTATAAACTTGACGATGTAGTTGGTGCAATACCTGCTCACTTATTTTCAGGAATATGGGGAACATTAGCGGTGCCATTAACAAACGCAGATGCTACATTTAGTGCTCAATTAATAGGAGTAGTTTCAGTAAATGTATTCGTGTTTATTGTTTCATATTTTATCTGGTCAATTATGAATTCTTTATTTGGTATTACTTTAAGTAAAGAAGCCCAAGCGAAAGGGACAGACGTAACCGAAACAGGAGTGATAGCTTACGCAATCAGAGACTAAACAATTTCTTTCTTAATAACGTTGAGGGCCCCTTAGAAATAAGGGGCCTTTTTTTACTTTTTAAATAAAGGTTTTAAGGGTTTCTAGCACTTCTTTAGCATGATCTTTAACTTTAACATTTTTCCAAATCTTTAATATTTTACCTTTTTTATCAATTAAAAAAGTGGTTCTAATAATTCCCATAAATTCACGGCCCATAAATTTTTTTTTACCCCACACTTTGTACTTTTTGAGAACTTTAATTTCTTCGTCAGCTAATAAATCAAATTTTATTTTATATTTGTCGCGAAATTTAGCATGACTTTTTAGACCATCCTTAGAAATACCATAAATTTCACAATCTAATTTTTTAAATTTCGCAAATAATTTGTTAAAATCATTTGCCTCAATTGTGCAACCCGGAGTATCATCTTTAGGGTAAAAATATAATACCACATATTTATCAATAGAATTTTTTAAAGAGTAATCATTTTGATTTGTAGAAGGTAATGTAAAATTAGACGCTTTCATTATACAGTTTTTCAATTAGGGTGTTAAAAACTTTTTCCGGTGTAAGGTTTTTCATATTTTTTCTATCTCTTATCCAGGTATTGTCTTGGTATCCTTCAGGTGTAATAAATTGTATTTTACTGTATTTAAGTTCACTTATAGCATCATTAGCAATTAGGCCAAAAGATTTTACATCTAGAGCTGCAGCTAAGTTTAAAGGTCCAGAATTATTTCCCACAAAAAAAATAGAGTTTTTAATAGCTGTGATAACACCAGTTAAATCTTTTTGAGAACAATCTATAAAATAATTTCTTTTAGATGTTTCAATTATTTTTTTCGCTATATATGATTTATCAGGACCACAAATTAAATAGATGTAATCAAATAATTTTTTTTCATAAAGAAGATCTGCTAATTTAACAAAGTCCTCTTCATACCACATTTTATAATCCTCAAAAGAGTCAACTCCAAATGCAATTTTTTTACCATCAATTAAAAGATCTGAATTATTTTCATTAAATCTTTTGATGTTTACCTCTATTTGTGGATATTGATTATTCAATTTAATGTTATGTAATTCTAATAATTTTTGAGATTGCTCTGAATAACTTAACTTCCAGTCATTATCACTCAATGTTATATTTGTGGTGAGATATTTTTTTTGATTACCAATACCAGGACCAATAATATTTTTAACACCTGATAATTTAGCTGCTAAAGCAGGCTTATTTACTTTGTCTAAAATATACACATGGCTATAGTTGTTTTGTTTAAAAATCTTAATTAATTTCCAAACATCTATCCAATAGTAAATACCTTTTCTAAAATTATTGTAATGAATGATATTAATATTTTTTAAGTCTTTTAAAATATTTTTTGCTTGTGTTTTTTCTCTCAATACAAGATCAACTTCAATTTTATGATGTTCACTAATTGCTTTTATATAAGGTAGCTGCCATATTAGATCACCTAATTTGTGATGCGTATAAACTATACAAATTTTTTTATTCATTAAACTCTATTTTGATGTCATCTCTTCTTTTAAAATTTTTATAATCTAAGCCAATTACTGGATATCTTCTATTACTTAAAATTTTATTTATCTTAAATTTTTTTGAATTTAACATTGATAATTCAATAACTTTTGGATTTTTATTCTTATCAATTCCCCCATAATTATTTGCATGTATGTGGATAATTCTTAGATTTGATTTTTTTATAAAACTTCTAATTCTTCCTAAATTTTTATGAATGTCATGTAATTCAATTATTAAAAAAGAAATTTTTTTTGAGTTTTTTCTAATATCGTTTAATACTTTGTACTCATCTCCTTCAATATCTACTTTTAATACTACATCATTATTTCTATTTAAAGTATCAGGAATTGTTGTTTCTTTATTATTTCTTTTTTTATAAACAATTTTCTTTTCATGGTGTTTGATATTATCTCTAAAAAAAAACTTATAATCTAAATATTTAAACACATCTAAAATTTTACCTATTTTTAATTTTTTAAATAATAATAGTGAAATGATGTCTTTTTTAAATCTATTGACCCAAAACTTTTTATTTACTGTGTGATCGTAAGTAATTATTTGAGTTCTATGATTTTTTTTTAGATAATCTCTTTCAAACTCCCAATCGTCATTTAACCCACATGTAATTAATGTTTTACTCTTTTTAAAAATTCTTTTGTCAACTACATAGCCCCCATCAGTCTTGGGACCAACCCTAACTAAATTGGAATTACTTATTTGATAAGGTTTTAAAAATTTAGGAAGCACAGTAGTTTATTTTATATATAAAATATCATATAATACAATTATGAATATAAAATCAGCCAATG
>Ga0233433_10003309_pt1 | contig 13160 bp, 15 predicted proteins | sample SI_122_August201_5_FD_179868 | JGI IMG/M metagenome (GOLD analysis project Ga0233433, IMG submission 179868) | Seawater microbial communities from Saanich Inlet, British Columbia, Canada - SI_122_August2016_100_MG | ecosystem: Environmental > Aquatic > Marine > Inlet | place: Canada: British... | reverse complement strand
CGGAGAAAATAGGCGAATGCAAAAAGAAAACATTGAAGCAGTTTTAAAAGATTACCAGTGCCCATATATGGGAACTGACTTAGTTAGTGGGAATACCGTTAAAGATATTACAGTTGATGGCAACAATGTTTCTATTAAAGTAGTGCTAGGATGGCCTGCTGAAGGCATTATGCAGGCATTCCATGATAATTTAAATAAAAAGGTTATGGAGGCTTATCCTGATGCCAAACTTACTCTAGATCTAAGCTATGAGATTATTCCTCATACCGTTCAGCAAAGCATTGAAAGAATTAAGGGTATCAAAAATATTATAGCTGTCGCTTCTGGGAAAGGAGGAGTAGGTAAATCAACTACATCTGTGAATCTTGCTCTAGCTCTTAAAGAAGAAGGGGCAACGGCGGCTATATTAGATGCAGATATATATGGTCCTAGTATCCCTAGAATGTTGGGTTTAGGAGGACGACCAGATTCAGAAGATGGAAAAACTTTAGATCCTAAAATTGGACATGGTTTGCAAGCAATGTCTATTGGTTTATTGGTAGAAGAAGACACTCCGATGATTTGGCGTGGCCCAATGGTTACACAAGCCCTTGAACAATTATTGACTGATACAAATTGGAAAGATGTAGATTTTCTAATTATAGATTTACCGCCAGGCACCGGTGATGTTCAGTTGACACTCTGTCAAAAAATTCCTTTAAGTGGCGCAGTAATTGTTACCACTCCTCAAGACATCTCATTAATTGATGCAAGAAAAGGACTTAAAATGTTTGAGAAAGTAGAAGTTCCTGTGTTAGGTGTAATCGAAAACATGAGTACTTTCATCTGTCCTAAGTGTGGAACTGTAGAGAGTATTTTTGGCGAAGGTGGCGGTGAGCAGCTGGCTCAAGAAAATGATGTTAAATTATTAGGTGAACTACCTTTATTAAAATCAATCAGAGAAGAAATGGACAAAGGGACCCCGACGGTTTCTGAAAATCCTGAATCTCCAGTTTCATTAATGTATCGTGATATTGCTCGTAAAATGGCAGCGACACTTTCAATGAGAAAGAAAGATTATTCGTCTGCCTTTCCAAAGATTGTTATTCAAAACGACTAATTGATCAACATAATATTTTATGATAAGCTTACTAAATGACAACATCTAGTAAGCTTAAAGTAATAGAATTATTTGCTGGCGTTGGAGGCTTCCGAATAGGCCTTGAGGGCTGGAAAGGAAAATCTTCAACTAGTAATTTCAAGAAAAAAATATCCAATAAAATTCCATTTGAAATAACTTATAGCAATCAGTGGGAACCTAAAACAAAAAGGCAACATGCAAATGAAGTTTACTTAAATAGATTTGGACCAAAAGGGCATTTTGATATATCTATCGATGATATTAGTGTCAATGACTTGCCAATAAAATGTGATTTAATGGTTGGAGGATTTCCTTGTCAAGATTACTCTGTTGCTTCAACACTTAGAAACTCTAAAGGTTTAATTGGCCCCAAAGGGATACTATGGTGGCAAATTGAAAGATTATTATCTCAATTAAAGAGTAAAGCCCCTAAATATTTAATACTTGAAAATGTTGACAGATTGCTTAAAAGTCCAGCAAAGCAAAGAGGGAGAGACTTTGCCATGATGCTAAGAAGTTTAGATAATCTAGGCTATAACGTTGAATGGAGAGTTATAAATGCTGGAGAATATGGCTTTCCTCAACGAAGACGAAGAATATTTATTTTTGGCTTCAAAAAGTCATCAGCATTATCAAAATATTTATCAAAATATACTAAACAAGATATTGTAGAATCCAAAGGCATTATAGGAAAAGCATTTCCTTCATCAACAATTTTAAAAAAGGAAAAATTAATATCTGAAAAAATATTGCTCCCAAAATATTTAAATGAAATTTCTACAGATTTTGATGCTAATTTTTTGAATGCAGGAGTTATGATAAATAGTACTATTGAAACTTATAAAGTTTCTCCAAAATATGATGGACCATTTAGTAGGCTATCTGATATTTTACAAGATGATGATATAGATGAAGAGTTTTATATATCAAAAAGTGACGAATCTAAATGGAAAGATCATAAAGGTGCTAAAAAAATTACTAGAATAACTAAAGGGGGTTATGAATATAATTTTAGTGAAGGCAGTATGCGTTATCCAGATGACCTGGATAAATCGTCTAGAACTATTATTACTTCTGAAGGTGGAGCTACTCCATCAAGGTTTAAACATGTGATTGAATGTAAAATGAATAAGAAAAAAAGAAGATTAACGCCCATTGAACTAGAAAGGTTAAATATGTTTCCTGATGATTTTACTAAACTTAATGATATTACGAATACTAAAAGAGCATTTTTTATGGGCAATGCTCTAGTTATAGGTATAGTTGAAAAATTAGGAAATAGCCTATCTAGCTATATATCAAAATTATAAATTCTCTGTCCACACTTTCAGCAATTTACCTTCTTTAGGTCTTATATCCTTACCAGTTTTTTTACTTTTTTGTGGTATTAATTGTTTTTTTTGTTGAACCTTAAATGTTTTAAAAGGACACAATCCAATTAATACATAATTTCCTAGGTTAAGCTTTTCAAATAATTTAAAAAATAATTTCCATTTTTCGAATGAACCGACTGCTGAGTCCATATTAGCATTTAATTTAAGTGCTTTTGTTGGAGTAATAATTACTCCTAATCTAAAATCCTTAATTACTTTTGTTATCCCCGTGTCAGCTATAGCTAACCATGGTTTGAACAAATTATGCTCTATATCACTACCATGATTAAATGATACCTCCATTGCAATAGGGCATTTGGAAAAATCCATTCTCAACTTTTCTAAATCTTTGTTATCCTCTTTGCCATTTTCATCTTTTTTATAGTAAATAGGGGTTTCGCTATCCCATCCATATTCTATAAATTTTTCTTTTATTACTTTATTTATTATCCATTGAGGACTTTTATATGGTTTTGTTAAATCTGGTAAGTCTGGATAATTTTTGTAGTTCTCTTTACAATATGCATCAAATGGTCCCTTGATTTCGCTGTCAGTAATATTTGTTAATAATTCTTTAATTTCCTTATATCTTTCTTTAATATCTTGATATTTTGAATCATTACTCTGTACGAGTAAGTCTGCTCCATTATAAAACTCTTCTTTAAACTTCATGTTATTAAATTAACATAAATTTTATATATTATTTATACTATAATACGAACATGGCAATAAAATCAGATAAATGGATTAAAGAAATGGCGCAAAATCATGGAATGATTGAGCCTTTTCAAGCAGATCAAGTTAAATCTAATGATGGCGGCAAGATTGTATCATACGGTACATCGAGTTATGGGTATGATGTTCGTTGCGCTGATGAATTTAAGATTTTCACTAATATAAATTCCACTGTAGTAGATCCAAAGAATTTTGATGACAATAGCTTTGTAGATATCAAGTCTGATGTATGTACCATTCCACCCAACTCTTTCGCTCTTGCAAGAACGGTTGAATATTTTAAGATACCCAGACAAGTACTTACTTTATGTTTAGGTAAATCAACTTATGCAAGGTGTGGAATAATCGTAAACGTAACTCCACTTGAGCCGGAGTGGGAAGGACACGTAACACTTGAGTTTTCAAACACGACCTCACTACCTGCAAAAATATATGCTAATGAAGGTGTAGCCCAATTTATATTTCTAGAATCAGATGAAGTATGCGAGACATCGTATAAAGATCGTGCTGGAAAATACCAAGGGCAAAAGGGCGTTACTTTACCGAAAACATAATTGTGACAGAACATATTATCAACCAAACCCTGCAAAAAGATTTCCATGGCAAAGATGATTGGAATAACTCTCTAAGCCAGTTTAAAGATAAAAATATATTCCAATCTTATGAGTGGGGTGAATTAAAAAAACTTGAAGGCTGGGAAGTTTTACATATCACAGTTACCGATAATGAGAGTTTGAAATGTATATTGTTAGCACAAGTTTTAATTAAAAAAGTTATGGGGATAAGAATTGGATGGTGTCCTGGTGGGCCAATCATTCAATGTAATAACCCTGATAATGGAATAAATGCTTTAGAAAAGTTTAAGGAAATTATATCGGAAGAGAAGATTGTTAACCTTCGGTGTAAACCTTATATGTTAGATACACCTGAAAACCAAAAAATATTTTCAGTTATCTCAAAATCAAGTTACTCATTTACTAGTCCCAAAACAACTATTCTTAAAATAGTTTCAGATGAAGAGTTTGCAAAACAGGTCAAACCAAAACATCGTTATCATTACAAACAATCTATGAAGACTGATATAACATGGAAAATTTATTCAGGTAGCGAAGCAGCTAAAGTATTCTCTATTGTTTATGATGAAATGAAGAATAATAAAAATTTAAATCTCCCAATTATAAATATAAATGCCTTCTCTAAAATTCTTGGAACCAATGAGAATCATAAGTCCAGACTATTTTCATTTACTGGTCTTCAAGATAATCAACCAGTTACTGTCTGCGTTATAAGTTTGCTTGGCAATAAAGCTTTTTATCATTATGCTGCTTCTACAGAAAAAGGTAGGGAAATCAAAGCTTCGTATGGAATGATTTTTAATTTAATAAAGGAACTGAGAAATCTTTCTGTGGATGAGTTAGATTTTGGCGGCATATCTGCTGATGGCTCTTCAGGAGTTGATTTTTTTAAACTTCGCTTTAATGGAGAAGAAATGTTAAAGCTTGGTGAATTTGATATTAGTAGATCAAAAGTATATAGTTATTTTTTTAATAAGGCACTGCAGTTTAAAAGAAACTTTTAAAGGAAAAAATATGAACGTCAATACAATTAAATGGACCAGCACTTTTTTTATCTTATCAGGAATATTAATGGCACAATTTGAAATGTATCCATACTATATTTTTGCGCATTCAGTTGGTGCAATCGGTTGGCTTATCTCTGGTTATTTAATGGATGATAAGGCCGTCATGACAAATTTTGGTTTACAGATACCAATTTTTATTATTGGTTATATTAATTATTTTTTAGGCTAGTTTAATAAAGCTCAATATAACGCAAGTCTATATCTGCTTGAAAATCTCTGCCAATAGCTACAATTCCTAAGGTTTGGATATCTATGGATGAAATAGTTGAGGGTTGATAAAAATTAGACTTCTTAAATCCTTTTAAAGGTAACTCAATAACCTGCCACTCTTTGGTCGCGATAAATTTTGATTGATAGTATTGCCATGGTAGAAATAAATATTTTGTTCTAATATGGACTGCATACTCCTCATTATTTCCTCTTACTTGAATTCTTACACCTTTATATAATTTACCAGCAGGATGATTACTTATTTTAGTTCTAAATTGTAAAAAACCACCATTATTTGCAGTTGAAACATTTCCTTGCATATTATAATGAGAGTCTTTACCGTCAACTTTAGTTTCAAATCTGCCTTCTGAAACACCGCCCATAACTTTGTCCGTGACAAAGCACCATCGTTCAGAACTATCTTCGCAAAAGTCGGCCTTCTCAGCCTTCCCATGCTCATTGGTATTTCTCATATCATCAATAATCATTGTATCGGCCCAAATCATTTTTCCATATACAATCAGAATAGAGAAAATTATAAAATAAATACATTTATATTTATCTAAAAGATATACATTTCCAGTCATTTTCCTTTGCCTGTTTGATTAATTTTTCATCACCATCTACTACAATTGGTGTCTCTACCTTTTGCAAAAGTGGTAAGTCATTAAATGAGTCAGAATAAAATGTAGCATTTGATAAATCACAACCTCTCTTTTTAACCCACTCCTCAACTTTCTTAACCTTCCCTTCTCTAAAGCATGGTATTCCTTCTACTTCACCAGTAAACTCATCATCCTTAATTACAAATTCCGTAGCAACTAAATCTTTGATTTTGAATAGGTCTGCAATAGGCCTTGTCACGAAACTATTAGTAGCTGTTGCAATAATAACTGTTCCTTCTGATTTTTTTAATTCTACTGTCTCTATGGCCTTATCTAGCATCATTGGTATGATTTTATCCTTAATAAAATCTTTACGTAAATCTAGCAGTTTAGATAATTTATTTTGCATTAATGGTTTTAAACAGAAAGCTAAAAATCTATCGATGTCTAAATCACCATCATAATAGTTATTATAAAAACTTTCACTTTCTACTAAGAAATCATCGGAGACTATTCTTCTCTCAACCAAATATTGTCCCCATGCTCTATCACTGTCTCCAGCTAAGAGTGTATTGTCAAGATCAAAGATTGTTAGTTTAGACATATTAGTGTTTGTAAATTAAAATTTATTTTATCATCTTATGATCAATTAGAAATCTAAAATTATAAAATATTCATCACTTATATGTGAATATTCAGTATTTTAATTACCCAATATATATTGAGTTTATTAATTGTTTGCTATACTTGTGAGTAATGAAGGGGAAAAATTATAGGAAAGGTGTGGGTATTATCATAGTTAATACCAAAGGACTGTTCTTTCTAGGCAAAAGAATCGGCGCAGAGGCATGGCAGTTTCCTCAGGGAGGGATTGACGAAGACGAGGTCCCTGAAGAAGCACTATACAGAGAATTACACGAAGAAACTGGCTTAGTTAAAGGAAAGGTAAAAATTTTGGCTGTCAGCAAAAAATGGCTCGTTTACCACATACCACATCTGTTTCAGCGCTCAAATAAAAAATACGATGGGGCAATGCAAAAATGGTTTTTATTAGAGTTAACTGGCACCAATCAAGATATTAACCTTAATGCAGTTAGTCATGCTGAATTTGATGCATGGAAATGGGCAGATAAATCTACTGCAATTAATAGTGTAGTTAGGTTTAAAAAAGCTGTTTATGAAAGTATTTTTTCTGAATTCTCGGATGTCTTAAAAGGGCTTAAAGACAACTAAGTAAATTATCACAATTAACATTATAACGGGAATCTCATTAAATACTCTGTACCAAATGTGACTATGATTATTCCTATCATTTTTAAAATCATACATAATCTTCCCACACCAGATATGATATAGAACCAATAAACCTACTATGAATATTTTAAGCTGCAGCCATAAAAGTAATTGATGAAATTGTATTAATAGAATTCCAAAAATTATTGTCAATATCGCACCGGGGGTCATAATACCCCAGAATAATTTTCTTTCCATAACCTTAAATCTTTCTAGAGAGATTTGATCATTTGACATTGCATGATATACAAATAGTCTGGGCAGATAAAAAAGACCGGCAAACCAAGTAATCATGAATATAATGTGTAATGTTTTGTACCATAGCATGTTTATTATTCTACCTTTAAATGTATAATGTGACTAAGTAAATATGATTACCTTTTAAAAAATCTTCACCAGAATACACATATGATATCAGTCGGAATTATAGGCGCCTCAGGTTATACAGGAGAAGAATTAGTTAAGATACTTCAAAAACATCCTGAAGTTCAGATAAAGTCTTTAACTTCTAGAACTCATGCTGGGAAAAAAATAGATGATGTTTTCCAGCTCACAACACCATTGGGTGGAACTTTTGCATTACCAACTATAGAAAACTTGAGTGATTGCGATGTTGTTTTCTTTGCCACACCTAACGGAGTAGCCATGAATATGGCCGAAACTCTTATTGATAAAGGAATAAGAATTATTGATATATCTGCAGATTTTAGAATAAAAGAAGTAGATGTATGGGAGAAATGGTATGGGAAAAAACATGCCTCACCGTCATTATTAAGCAAAAGCATATATGGTTTGCCTGAAATCCCTGGACAAAAAGATAGAATTAGAGATGCCCTTATCGTTGCCAATCCTGGATGTTACCCTACTGCATCTTTACTTGGATTATTACCAATATGTCAGGGCTTATCCAAACAAAAAATAATAGTCGATGCAAAATCTGGCATTAGTGGGGCGGGAAGAAATTTAGATAGTACTAAGCTATTTCCTGAGGGTATGGATAATTTTCAAGCATATGCGGTAGAGGCTCACAGACATTATCCTGAAATGCTTGGTATTTTAAATGATAATAATGCGGATTTAGATATATTATTTGTACCTCATCTAAGCTCAATGATTAGAGGCATATATTCAACAATATATTTGCAACATCATTATAAAAAAATTGAGGAAGTAATAGCTAAATATACCGATTTTTATAAAGATTCTCCTTTTGTTGAGATTTCAAAAGATAGTACTTTTCCAAAAGTATCTGAAGTAGAAAAAACTAATATATGTAAGATAGCACTCCATTCAACTACAGACTCAGGTAGAGGACCAAATCTGGTGATTCTCTCTACAATTGATAATTTAGTGAAAGGAGCTTCAGGACAAGCTATACAAAATATGAATATCATGTTTAATTTAGACGAGAAATTGTCTCTAATATAAATATATAACTTGCCATTATCTTGTTTATCACGTTAGACTTAAATTTCGCTCTTGAGTAATAGAGCTAAATAAAGGGGTATAATGATGAAGATTACAGATATTATTGGAAATAATAATCCAAAAGAAAAATCAGTAGCAATGTCTGGCAAAGATACTGTTGTGGGAGTAAATGCACAATTTACTGGAAACATTATGTTTTCACAAAATCTTAAAATTTCTGGAACTGTTAAGGGAAATATTGATTCAAACGATGATAATGATGCACAGGTCGTGATTGATCAAAGTGGTGTTGTAGAAGGTGATGTAACTGCACCTGTAGTTATCTTAAAAGGCGAAGTGAATGGAAACGTCCATTCTACTAATAAAATAGTAATTGACGCATCTGCTCTCATTACTGGTAATGTATATTATGACATTTTAGAGATGCATGGTGGTGCTACAGTGAATGGTAGTTTAATTAGAAATATGGGTAAAACAGCTGGCCTGTTAGAAAAAAAGATTGAAAAAGATGATAAATCTGACAAATCTACTGGTTTTCTTCAATCTATTGATAAACAGGAAAAATAAGATAAGCCACTAAATTGTGTTTCACTGTCAATTTCTATATAATTAACCCATTATTAATTTGAAAGGTTAAGATATAATGCAAACCGAAACAAATGTGACAAAAACTAAAGATGTATTAGTTTTTACAGAAAGTGCAGCTAACAAAGTCAAAACTCTAATAGAAGATGAGAAAAATCCCAATCTAAATCTCAGAGTTTTCATTACAGGCGGTGGTTGTTCAGGTTTTCAGTATGGTTTTACTTTTGATGAAAAAGTACAAGACGGTGATTCTGAGATTGAAAAATGCGGTGTGAAATTATTGGTAGACCCAATGAGTGTGCAGTATCTTAGAGGAGCAGAGATTGACTACCAAGAGGGCTTAGAAGGCGCTCAGTTTGTAATCAAGAACCCTAATGCAAAAACAACATGCGGATGCGGTTCATCTTTCTCGACATAAACAATTAAGGTTAAAATATGACAGATTATCATCCAGGGCTAGATGGTGTAATTGCCACTGAATCATCCATATCGGATATTGATGGAGACAAAGGAGTCTTGAGTTATCGTGGCTATTCTATTGAAGAATTAGCTGAAAAAAGTACGTTTGAAGAAACAGCTTATCTTCTTTTGACCGGTGAGTTACCAACTAAAACAGAACTTAAAGACTTCACGGCAAAAATTAATTCTCGAAGAGATTTACCAGAAGGACTGATAGAATTACTTAAAACTCTACCTAAAGACTCTAATCCAATGGATGTTATCCAGTTAGCAGTATCTTCTTTAGGAACTTTTTATCCAGTAAAATTTGATGCAGAAGAACTTAAAGCTAACAAGTATACAACAGAATATTATATAGATATTTCTGCAGGTATTATTGGCAGTATTGGATCAATTGTTGCAGCTTGGAATAGAATAAAAAATAATAAAGCTTACATTAAACCAGATGACAAACTATCTTATGCTGAAAATTTCATGCATATGCTTGATGATTCAATCAAGGTAACACCGCTCATTAATAGAATAATTGATGCTACTCTGATATTGCATGCTGAGCATACAATTAACGCGTCAACATTTACAGCAATGGTTACATCATCAACATTAGCTAGCCCTACACAGGTTATTGCGTCAGCTATAGGTTCATTATCTGGTCCTCTTCATGGCGGGGCAAACCAGAAAGTTATTTTAATGCTTAATGAGATGGGTGGCAAAGAAAATGCTAAAGCTTGGCTTGATGAAAGGCTGTCGAAGAAACAAGTAGTCTGGGGAATGGGACATAGAGAATATTCCACAAAAGATCCAAGAGCCAATATCTTAACTGGCATGGTTAAAGACTTATTCAAAGAACAAAGCGGTAAAGTTTCAGAAATGTTTGAAACTGCAATGGCACTTGAGGAAGCATGTGAAGAAAGGCTTTCTAAAAAAGGAGTATATGCAAATGTAGATTTCTATTCCGGAATTTTATATAAAGAAATTGGTATCCCAGTAGATTTATTTACATCGCTCTTTGCTATTTCTAGAACGTCAGGCTGGCTTGCCCACTGGATAGAACAAGTTGGTAACAATAAAATCTTTAGACCAACTCAAAATTATAAAGGTTATGGAAATAGAGAGTACTCGGAAAACTCTTAATAAATATTACCTAAATGGTATGACTTCGCAGCACCTGTAATACTTGACTTAGGAAATTTAACTCCCCTCATTCTTTTTAAAGCTAGCCAGGCAAATGCTGTGGCTTCAAAGTTTTTTTCATTAATTCCATATTTCATCGTTTTCACTTTTTTTAATTTTGTAAGATCTATAATTCCTTGAACTATTAATTCATTAAAAGCACCGCCTCCATAAAAAAATATTGAACCGGGTTTACTTTTATATTTATTAAGTTCATTACTAATGATAATTACTGTTAGATAAGTTAGAGTTGCTAAGATATTAATATCTTTTGATGGAGGTAACTTTTTAAGACATTGTTTAATCCAGTCCATATTGAATAATTCAAACCCTGTGCTCTTTGGTGGTCGTTTCTTAAAATATTTATCCTTCAACATGAGTTTTAATAGTGCTAAATCAATATCTCCCTTAGATGCTAATCTCCCATCTAGATCAAATTCAATATCGAATTTCTCCCTACACCATGCATCTATTAAATAATTTGCTGGCCCTACATCATAAGATATAATTGTTCTCCCATTTGGGATAGATATGTTAGCAAAACCTCCAAGGTTTAAATATATTAACGCCTTGTTTGTTATTAAATTTAAATGTTTATGAAATAGTCCAGTTAAAGGAGCACCTTGGCCGCCCGCATTTATGTCTGTTTGCCTAAAATCTGCTATCACAGGGATTGCTAAAACTGTTGAAAGTATTTTGGGATTACCCAGATAAAGAGATTTTTTTAAATCAGGCCTATGACATAGTGTGATTCCAGCATAACCTATAGCAACAATATCGCTCTTTTTTATTTTAGTCTTAGTGATTAAATCCTTTATATGACTAAGAACTAAATTAGTAATTTCAATGTCAAACTTATGAGCTTTAATTTTTCTGGGGCTTGATGATTTTATATTATTAATCGTATCTTTGACTTTCTGATTTAAGACATATTCTTTAAAGCCAATGACTTTAAATTTTTCACCCATATCCTTAACTATTGATATATCAATGGAATCGAGACTAGTACCGCACATGACACCTAGATAGTATTTAGACATTTCGATATAAAATAAACATGATTTATTATATAGTTTATTTAGAGAATATGAAAAACATTGATGAACAATTAAAGATAATTCGCCATGGTGCATCTGAAATAATACAAGAAGATGACCTCATCGAGAAACTGAAATCACAAAAAAAGCTAGTAATTAAAGCAGGCCTAGACCCAACTATGCCGGATATGCATTTAGGACATACAGTTGTATTAAATAAACTTAAGCAATTTCAAGATTTAGGACATGAAGTTGTTTTTTTGATTGGAGACTACACTGCGAGCATTGGAGATCCATCTGGAAGAGATATTACCAGACCTCCTCTAGACACTGCTACTATCGAAAAGAATAGCAAAGTCTTTCAAAAGGAAATTTATAAAATTCTTTCAAAGGATAAAACTAGAATCGAGTTTAATTCTAAATGGCTAGGAAAATTTAATGGTAAGGATTTAATTAATTTAGCATCCTCGTATACAGTTGCAAGAATGCTTGAAAGGGATGACTTTGACAAAAGATATAAGGCTAAAAAACCCATATCAATACATGAATTCCTATACCCATTGCTTCAGGCATATGACTCTGTACATCTAAAGGCAGACATAGAACTTGGAGGAACAGATCAGAAATTCAATCTTTTATTGGGAAGAAAACTTCAGGAGCAGAATGGTATGAGCCCTCAAGTTTGTATTATGATGCCATTGCTTGAGGGTTTAGATGGTGTCAAAAAAATGTCCAAATCATATGATAACTATATTTCAATAAGTGATGAGCAAAATGACATGTTTGGAAAAGTAATGTCTATCAGTGATGCTTTAATGTGGAAATATTTTGAATTACTCAGTGCTTTACCGCTTGATGAAATAAAATCCTTGAAGGATTCTGCTGATACAGACAATGCAAATCCAAGAGATATTAAATTAAAATTAGCAGAAGAGTTGGTCGCAAGGTTTTATTCAAAAAATATTGGAGATGAATGTAGAAAAAATTTTGTAAATAGATTTTCTAAAAATGAGATCACCAGTGATATTCCAATAGAAGTAATTAGCAAACCAAAAGGGATAAAAGATATTAATATCATGTCATTATTAACCAATGAGTTAAAAATCTTCGCTAGTACCTCAGAAGTTAGAAGATTAATTAAGCAAGGGGCTGTTAAGATAGATGGTGATTCAGTAGAATCAATAGATCATAAGTGCCCAAATAATAGGGAATTTCTTCTAAAAGTGGGTAAAAAAATTGCCCATAAAGTCACAATTAAGTAAATTAATACTTATATCAAAAAACATTAGTATACTTCGATGAACACGGGTATAATCACCTTCACGTGCTCAAAGCGCAGTACGATTTAAAGCTCTGTAAAAATTTGGAATGATTTGTGCGTAGTGCCTGTATTTTACTCACTATATATTTATAGCAATTAAAGCTGTTTAAAAAAATTAGTCTATTAAGACTTAAAATTATATAAAGTGAAGAGTTTGATACTGGCTCAGATTGAACGCT
>Ga0233433_10003308_pt1 | contig 13164 bp, 11 predicted proteins | sample SI_122_August201_5_FD_179868 | JGI IMG/M metagenome (GOLD analysis project Ga0233433, IMG submission 179868) | Seawater microbial communities from Saanich Inlet, British Columbia, Canada - SI_122_August2016_100_MG | ecosystem: Environmental > Aquatic > Marine > Inlet | place: Canada: British... | reverse complement strand
GTGCAGTCCAGTGAATCGCTATACTACCGAAGATTAAGACAGCAGTATTGCCCCAGAGTAGCTGAGGTTCTTCAATTGGCAGCCAGTCATTCAGGCTCATTCTCATGAAGTAAGCACTGATAAACAGCGAGAAAATGCTGCTGACGACTGCTAGGAAGACAATCAGGCCACTTTTAGCTGACTTAGGCACGATTCCGGTTTGCTCTCGCAAATCGACCTCTGCACCTTCAGTCAGCCATGGTTCTTCCATGATTTTCTGATTCCACAACCACCAGTAGCTGATCGCTACTGCGGCAGTCATGAAAATGAGGACTGCTATCATGTGTTTGTCTCAGGTGCTGTATCACTGGGTGCTGTATCCTGACTAATGAAGTCTTTGTCAGCTCCAGGCACGCTGTAATCATAGGCCCATCGATAGACGGTAGGCAGTTCTGGACCCCAGTTTCCATGAATGGGTGGAGTGTCAGGCGTTTGCCATTCCAGAGATGCGCTGCCCCAGGGATTCGGATCAGCCTTCTTGCCTTTGAATAGGCTCCAGGTCATGTTCACGAAGAATATAATCTGAGTGAGAGCCACGATTATAGCAGCGATAGTTATTGCTGCATTCAATTCGATCGCTGATTGAGGAATAAATTCGATCCCTTCGTAGGCATAATAACGACGCGGTACACCCAGGAAGCCAAGATAGTGCATAGGCAGGTAGATTGAGTAGGTGCCCAGGAAAGTCATCCAGAAGTGGGCTTGGCCTAAGCGCTCGTTATACATCCTACCGGTCATTTTAGGATACCAGTGATAGATGGCACCAAATACCACCAGGATAGGAGAAACGCCCATTACCATATGGAAGTGCGCTATCACGAAATAGGTATCCGAGAGAGGCAAGTCGACGACCACATTACCCAGGAATATGCCGGTCAGGCCGCCGTGGATAAACGTAAATATAAACGCTATCGCAAACAGCATGGGTACAGTGAGATGGATATCTCCCTGCCACAGGGTCAAAACCCAGTTGTATACTTTGATTGCTGTCGGCACGGCGATGATCAATGTTGTAGTTGCAAAGAAGAAACCAAAGTAAGGGTTCATGCCACTGACATACATGTGGTGTGCCCAGACGATAAAGCTTAAGCCGCCAATACCTACAATGGCCCAGACCATCATACGATAGCCAAAGATGTTTTTACGTGCGTGGGTACTGAGCAGGTCAGAAACGATACCGAAAGCGGGTAGAGCGACGATGTAGACTTCAGGGTGACCAAAGAACCAGAAAAGATGCTGGAAGAGCACCGGGCTGCCGCCCATGTATTCAGTTTGCTCGCCAAGGGAAATAATTGCCGGCATAAAGAAGCTGGTCCCGAGGATCTTGTCAAAGGCCATCATAATGGCGCTAACAAGCAGAGCGGGGAAGGCCAGCAGGCCTAGCACGGTCGCTGTAAATATGCCCCATACTGACAATGGCATTCTCATCAAGGTCATGCCTCGAGTACGCGCCTGCAACACTGTTGTTACATAGTTAAGCCCACCCATGGTGAAGGCAATTATGAATACAGCGAGGGAAACCAGCATCAGGATGATGCCAGCGTCTGCACCAGGCGTACCCTGCATAATGGCTTGCGGTGGATAGAGGGTCCATCCTGCGCCAGTCGGGCCACCGGTGACAAAAAAGCTCGACATAAGGATAATGACTGAAACCAGGTAAAACCAGTAGCTCAGCATATTGAGGTACGGGAACACCATATCGCGTGCGCCTACCATCAGCGGTATAAGGTAGTTACCAAATCCGCCCAGAAACAAAGCCGTTAACAGGTAAATCACCATTATCATGCCGTGCATGGTAACGAACTGGTAATACTCACTGGGGTGAATCAATGAAAAGGTATCAGGAAAGCCGAGCTGTAACCGCATCATCACGGAAAGTATCAGTGCGACCACGCCAACTGCAATGGCGGTCAGACCATACTGGATCGCTATAACTTTGTGATCCTGGCTCCAGATATATTTAGTAAGGAAAGAGTGGGGATGCGAAAGCTCCTGTTCTCTGTCTGCTAGTGCAACATAGGCCATTAGTGATCCCCCTGCGTCATCGCTGCTATCTGATTATCTTGTTGATTGGGTAGAGTGTTGATATAGGCGATAATGTCGTTGATATCATCCTCAGTGCGAAGCATTCTAGACATGCTGGCCATCTGCGGACCATAAAGGTCTCCAGGATGGGCGCCTCTAATGCCGTTTTTAAAGTTCATTAGCTGGCGTTTCATGTACCAGTCTTCTTGTCCACTCAGGCGTGGGGAGTTGGTTGCATAGTTACCCTGGCCTGATTCGCCATGACACGCCCCACACGTCATATACATGTCTTGTCCACGAGCGATGTCGCCGGTAATAGACTGGTCGGTCGGAGTTTGAGACATCGTGCCGATATAAGCCGAAACGTTCCGTATGGCAGCATCATCGGTAAGGATTGCTGCCATGGGCGCCATTTGCGCACCGAACAAATCATCTTTGTGGGCGCCTCTGTAACCTTCTTTGAAATTGTGTAACTGTCGAGTGATGTACCATTCTGGCTGACCACCGAGCTTAGGTGAGTTCAATGCCAGGTTGCCTTCGCCTTCGCTACCGTGACAAGTTGCACAGACGCCGTACAGGGCGCTGCCAATCATTGGGTCGGCGGCGGGTATCTGCTGGGATTCAGCAAAGGTCATCTGCTGGGCCTGCCAGATATCAAAGTCTTCCTGGGTATCGACGACAACTCTACCGCGCATGGTGAAGTGGGCCAGGCCGCAGAGCTCCTCGCAGAGGACTTCATAGCTGCCTACCTTGGTTGGCGTGAACCATAAGTAGGATACAAGTCCTGGTACCAGGTCCATTTTTACTCTGAACTGGGCTACCGCAAAGTCATGCAACACATCTTTCGAGCGGAGCAGGAGTTTTACAGGCTTATCGATCGGAATGTGTAATACATTTGACGTCACCATCAGGTCATCCTGACCGTTAGGGTCATTAGGATTGACACCGAAATGATTTTCTGGCCCGACCCGCCTTGTATCGGAGGTGCCGAGCAAGCCATCTTCACCAGGTAACCTGTATGACCAGCGCCATTGTTCTCCAACAACGTCGACCTCCCAGGCTTCTTCCGGCACATGGACAAAGTCATTCCATACATACAGGCCTGGCCCGAGCATGGCGGCAACACCGATCGCGGTGACAACCGTTAACCAGATTTCAAGTTTTTTGTTTTCAGGTTCGTATTTCGCTGGCTTGCTATCTTTTTTATGGCGAAAGCGGATGACCGCATAGGCCAGAAAAAGGTTAACAATAATAAAGACTGCCCCAGTCACCCAGAAGGTAATATTGATGGTGTCATCAATAGTCCCCCAGTTTGACGCCAGTGGGGTAAACCACCAGGGGCTAGCAAAATGAAATATGATTGAACCAATAACGAGTAGAATTACGACAACAGCAACAGGCATAAAGATTTCCTTCAGCACGTCTTGACTAATAAGTTAACAGCACGTCTTGACTATAGATTGAGGCTATCAAAGTACTCATTTTCAGTTGCTTTTAATGGTCAACCTAAGGCCAGTAAGCGCAAGCAAATTAGTACGTTGAATAGCAGCCCGTACAATAAACATCTCCCCTTTGCTAGTCAACCATAATTTGCCCTGGATTGGCCTTTATCAGGGGTCAATGGCTTAAAAATTGAGTGTTTTACAAAGCTCAGCTAAAGAGGACTTGAATTTGTTGTATTTGATACTTCAACGGGACGGATGATAGAGGTCTGGAAGTTTGCAGGTAAGGTCAGGACTGAAGTGTGGTTTAAGACTCTAGAGCGACCTTATGGGAAATGCCTGACACCAGATTAGCTAAATTTGGTTTCAAACCGGGCTGAACTGATTGATAATTGTATGGCTTTTCGAGAAGCTTGTAGCGGTGATGATTGACCTGCAAATCATGTAGATAGCCACCAAACGGGTATGGCCATCAATAAGGAGATCGTATGACAGCACCTATTCTTTATGGAGTCCCATTTTCTCAGCCAGTCAGAGCGGTCATGTGGCTGCTGTTTCTAAAACGCATGCCTTTTGAGATGGTGCTTATCAACCCTGGATCTTCGGGAGATAACGGCAGTAGAAGTGCCGCCTTCCTGGAGAAAAATCCAGGTGGGACTATCCCTTGTCTGGAAGAGCCGGATACTGGGTTCAGCGTCGGTGAGGCGCATGCCATTATGACCTATTTAGCCAATAGTCAGGGCTGGACTGATGTCTACCCAGATGATTACCGGCTTAGAGCTCGAGTAGATTGGTACCTGAATTACCATCATCGCAATGTGAGGGACGCCTCGGTAGGCCTGGTAGCGCCAAGGATCAGGAAAGACCTGAATATTCCGGTCGCGGTTCAGGATTCAGCCAAGAGAAACCTGACAGCGGCTTTGTCCGTATTGGACTCAGGCTGGCTGAAGCAGAGTCAGTACCTTGCAGGTGATCAAGTAACACTCGCTGACCTGGCCGCTTATGTCGAAATAGGCCAGCTTCAACCGCAGTTTACCAATGTGTTTGATTTGAGCCCTTTCGCCAATGTACAACGATGGCTTGAGGATATGACTCGGGTTGACGGACATGATGATGTCCATATCGTCTTGGCCGAATTAGGCGACATCAGTGAGCAGGCGCCTTCAATGGATACTATCCGGAATGCGAATAGGCGTGCACTCCAGGTATTAAAAGCCAGACAGGCTGAGTTACAAGGCAACTAAGTCCACAGTGCTTGTGCGACCGTCCTGGCGATGTGGTTTTACTGAGAACTAGGTTGGTGGGATTACGAAAGGCCATGTCAATGGCATTACCTTCTATCTGGCCAGGCATTGGCGGTAGTTAAAATCTAGATATAAACTCGTGGCTCTTGACTGGGCATTAATATTTTAAGGCATCAGATACGATAGCCGTTTAGGGAGATTCATTTGAGCGATTCAATGCACCGAATTAATACGCAGACACTAGCCCTGAGAAAGGCAGTATTGGACTACTCGGTTACTCGCATGGATTATGATCCTGTGCCGCTTGACCGACCAGAACCAAACGAAAAATTAGCGGAATTGGTGGGCGAAACCATGACCGATGCGGGTATTGGTTGGGACAAGGCCTTGGATCTGTTTCGGGATGTTCTCGCGCCTGCGACTATTTCAGCGGATCACCCCAATTTTCTCTCCTTTATTCCTGCGGCGCCAACTGAAGCAGCGTCACTCTTTGATCTCGTTGTTTCCGCCAGTTCTATCTACGGTGGCTCCTGGAAAGAAGGCGCCGGGGCGATCTTTGCTGAAAACCAGGTGCTTGAGTTTCTCGCCAGAGAGTGCGGCTTGGCCGAGGGTGCCGGCGGAGTGTTCGTGCAAGGCGGGACGCTTGGAAACCTCTCAGCGTTAGTGACTGCCCGGCAATGGGCCAAGGCTCAAGGCAAATTGGCTCCCTGGGCTATTATCTGCAGTGCTGAGGCGCATTCTTCCCTGGCAGCGGCAGCCAGAGTGATGGATGTTGAAATCATCATCGCAGAGCCGGTGGCTAGTGGAAAGTTCAATGCAGCAGCAGCAGATAACGCCATTGCCAAGGCCAGAGATGCGGGTTTAACCCCGTTTGCCCTGGTTGGGACTGCTGGGACAACTAACTTTGGCATTGTCGACCGGCTCGATGAATTAGCAGCTACTGCGAGAAAAGAGGCGCTCTGGTTTCACGTTGATGGAGCCTATGGCCTGGCAGGAGTTCTTTCAACGGAGCACAAAGGACTTTATCGAGGCATTGAGAAATGTGATTCGTTCATAGTTGATCCACACAAATGGTTGTTTGCTCCGTTTGATGCCTGCGCGCTGGTGTATCGAAAACCCGAGTACGCCAAGCAAGCGCATACCCAACAGGCGGATTACCTGGACGCAGTACACGCCACTGGGGATTGGAATCCGTCTGACTACGCTTTTAACCTGACTCGTCGCGCCAGGGGCCTGCCGCTATGGTTTTCGCTGGCGACTTACGGTGTAGAGATATACAGGCAAGCGGTATCCAGAAGCATCTACCTTGCACGCCAAATAGCCGACGTCATAGAGGAAAGGGATTACCTTGAACTACTCAGGCCCCCGGAGTTGTCGGTTGTGGTCTTCGAACGAAAAGGCTGGGATGCAGCGCAGTACGAGCAGTGGTCAGAGGCCTTGCTAGATTCGCAGTTTGCCTTTGTCGTCCCCAGTTCTCACCAGGGTAGACCCAATACCCGTTTCGCCATCGTCAATCCCAGAACTGAATTCAGCGATCTAGTCAAAATCCTGGATTCCATGGCATAAATTCCTGAGTAAGAATTTAACCGCGAGTTAAGATTCTGGATTCCATGGAGTGAATCTCGAAAGGAAGCCCGATAATTGATTGCAAGAGTAGCTTGGACAGCGCACTCTATTCACCTTGTCTATAATCACACTTTGCAGGGAATGCACGAACTGGAGCTTAGTGAATGAAAAACCGCCGGCACTTCTTAAAAATTTTTGGTGTTTCTTCGGCAGGAGTAGCCCTTGCCGGGGCCGTGACCGAAAGTAAAGCGGTGATTGATGAAGGCGGGGACCAGGCGAAAGAAGAGATTGCAAAGTTAAAGAAAGCTTATCAAGAGCTCGATGCCAGGTCGAAGTTCATCCTGAGATTGGTGCTGGCGTTAAGTGGCGTAGATATATTAACCAGCCTTTTATGAGTACCGACTGGGTGCTTGACCGTATGGCAGAGGGTCAGAAAGCGTTTGAGGACGGGGCAGGCCTTTAATTAATCTTCGCTATCGCTATCGCTATCGCTATCGCTATCGCTATCGCTATTGTTATTGCGTTGGTTTGATTTGATGCACGAATAGGCGAAATAGAGCGAGCCAACAAAAGGGATAAGGGCGCTGGCAAGGAAGAGGCTGTTTGCATTCAAAGACGTCATAGCAACGGTGGTGGTTGTATCGGAAACGACTGAGCTGACCTTATCCATGATTCCAGCATAACTGACGAATAGGTACATTCTTTCCTGAAAGGAAAAGGCGACCGCCGTTTGGGTTAGGTAGACAAAGCTGTAGATGCCTACCCCGACAACCAGTTGGGTCCGGTTGAGTTTGTGAGCCACCAGGTAGGCAGCAACAAGAAAACCAAATAGCAGGGTGACTTGCATCTGGGAGATGGTGAGCACGAAATCATATAAAGCATCCGCATGTTCAAATATCTCCGCTCTTGACATGCCTATGCCAACTCCATCTTGATCTAAAGGGATAACCTCCATAATGCGCTTGCCTCGGCAGGTGATTGACATACATGTATTGCACACTTACCAGATTACCAGAATAAAACGGCATAAGAATGCATTCTAGCCTTACCCTTTCCGGCAACTACTGGTAGCTTTTTGTTTGACGTCTTTTACACACAACATCAGTAAGTCGGGTTTAGCTGCCAATATGAGCAATAATTTTTTTGGGTTCGACTGTATGCAGAAAAGGAGGAAGATGAGTAGCAAGAGTGACTGTGGTGTGGGGCAATCTCTCTTCTAGTCAGCATCCGTATCTGATGGCACATCCGGTGAGCAGTATCAATTCAAAAGACCGAATGGTTCATAGTTTCACCTGGGTGATGAGCGGCCGGGATAAGCCGGCCGCTGCCCGGTTCTCTATTTATATTTTGCCGGTGACGGGTGACTGGTGGGTGTGCTTAATCAGCCAGTTGGAGCCTTCCTTGACCAGGACCAGAGTTACCCAGGTTAGCGGGCTTGCATTAGATGCTTTCTCGTGCGGATAAACATTCCACCATCGCACGAAACTGGCGATGGCGACGTCGCCATGAATAGATACCATCGGTCCTTCTATAGTAGTAACAAACTTGGTTTTACCCCCATTCAGTGCTTCGGCAGCTTTGCGGCCGGCAATTTGATTCGCCATGTTTTTCGCTTCATCGGTTTGGCGTCGGCCGCCAGTAATATAGACCCGGTCCGATCGCATCAATTTTGCCTGGTCCTCAAGGTTATTTTCCAAGTCGCCATACTGATAAACTATCGCCATTACGTCATCCGCATCATCAGCGAAGGTCAGTGGTGCAAAGATCAGTCCGGTCAGTATTACAATCACGGTGCCTAGGCGGCTATCACTTACAAGATTTAACATATTTTGTCTCCTTAATGATTATTATTGAATTCACCCTTTCCAGAAATATCACTTTCCGCTTTGGCAATTTATTTGTCAATATGTAATATAATAGGAGAGTGCTTGTAGCCTTTTGCTGGAAAAGCCTGGCAATACACTCCGTTTTACCCGTGGGATGGAGCGGTTCATCTACGCACAGTACATCCGGCTTGTCGGGCATTCTATAAGTGAAAATAATTTGGCAGGGTTTAAGGCCTGCCTAGGTAGCAAACCGCCTTAATAGCCCTGGCCTCTTTAGTGGTCCTGGTTTTGCCCTTCACCAATCATTTGGCTGGGATAATGCTGCAGTAGAGTTTCGCTGCTGGGTCAGTTGCGTATGATTTATTCGCTCGGCGCTGGTTGCAGAACTCGAGCCTTCCCCTCATAGGCGAAGGCCTTGGTGAGCCTGCGAATCTTGCAACGACAGCCCCGTAACAGGGTGTCTCCGCTTAATCCTGTTTTATCAACTCGGCGTTGAGCGATGTAGCGTGTTAGAGCTGCAGGTTGCTGCCTCATTGAGGCCCTGTTCAATCGCTTTCATTTCTTCGTTATCAATCTCGTTAACCGTTGCCCACGAGGTGAGACTGGGGTAAGAGTCCGCGTATTTGAATGTCTCTGTGATACCAACGATGGGGGTCATAATATAGCTTTGGATGTTGCCACCCTCCACATTAGCATTAACATATTTTACCCATTTGCTATTGGCGGCTTGTACGTCAGCGATGGTCTTGCTGTCGTTGACGTTGCACTCCCATAGATTAACGACGTTTGACTCTGCCACAATGGCAGTGCTCATCAGGCTAAAGCAGCTGAATAGAAGCGTTGTTTTTAAGGATATCTGATTCATTTTGAATTCCTGAATAGTTGAGTAGGTTAGCAGGGAAGATGGCGATTTTGCACTAATCTGGTGTAGTCATAAGCAAGGAGTAAGGCCTGAATCTATACCATACCATAATATCCAATATGAACAAGTTATTGGACTGTGTTTGGCCTGGGTTTTGATGACATTCCGTCGTTGGACACTATCTTGTTGTGATCATCGATGCTCTGGTGTTAGGACCTTTAGAGGACAGCGATGGGGATTAATTTGACTCGTTCTTGCAGCATCAGCGGGCGGGTGCCTATGCTCTGATGTCAAGCAGTTAGAGATTTGCTCTTCTCTGCAGTTAGGCTGGTTCTGGATAGGCTCGGATAAGAACCCGTTCAGGAATGGTATTCCTGCAAAGCCCAGCAGGGCCGCGAGGAGAGATTATTTCTCTAGTTTTTCGTAGCAGTCACCGATGCCGTTATGTGCCTGAGAGCGGGATTGCACAGTGCCATCGCCATAGACCAGATCTTCGTGCTGCACGGTAGTTGGCATTGTGGCTTCTGAGGCAAACTTGCAGGCAACCATGCCGGTTTGATTAATGGTGTAATCGTGTTCTGCGGACGTGCTGGAGCAGCCTACTGTGAAAATGGTAATAAGCGGTAGCATTAAAAGATAAGGCATCCTGATCATAACAATAGTTCTTTCCCTGTGTGAGAAGCCGAGTAGCATCAATCAAAGGTTATATGGCTGCGGGTAGTGTAACAAATTCAATAAAACAGGGCGATGTTAGGATTCTTCATCAAGCGAGAAGGCCTCTCTATGCCTTGTCATTTTTTGTTGCTGGGCCGGCTCCCGAGATGATCTGAGTTCATATTAATTACTTAAATTAGTCAGTAGAACTGAGGCGCCAAATCAGGGCCTATATTAGCCGAAGCCAGTTTGTGTGCCAGTGCTTATTTGGTTAATGGGAGTGCGTTCGCGGTGGCAACTGAGAAGGTCACCGGTTTTGCATTAAACAAATCTGGGGCACCTTGCGATGCCCTTATTGTATTCCCTTACTATCGCTCTCTTCTATAAAAAGGATAGTTGAGATATAACCGAAAGGCAGAACAATCCATGGCACGATTAACCGCAGCCTCTTCCTTCGACATATCGCCATTCTGATAAGCCATTGAAGATTCGCCCCAGGCCTCGACGCTGGGAAACCAGCGAGTCATCAGAAACGAGTCTGCCAGTGACGGAGCCGACCCTGGCCCAGGATTCCATAAATAGGTTGAGCCCTTCGATCCGCCGGCTTTGAGCTTTTCCGACCATGCCAGCATTGCGTTTTTGGCATTGTTCATGGTCTGTTTGGCGTTCAACTCACAGGTTCGGAACAGTACTGCTCCGATGCCTTCTCCGGTCATCTCTCCACTGCGAAAGATCACTTCACCGCCCATTAGCGTCCTTGCTCCGTTAGTTCGCACCGCATCAAAGTCAGCATTGATCATATCGCCATGCTCAAGGTAATAACTAAGGGTCGCTGAATAAGCGGCCGTATTGGGTGCAAAGCCGACCCACACGGCATCAAAATCCTGATTATCGGGCAGTGCTGCTTTACTGACAGCCCAAGGTACCAGGATACGCGAACTAAACTGAATCTCGCCTGATTTTGCAAAGTCTGAGAATTTATCCCTTATAGCGAACAAATCCTGTAGATCCTTACCAGATTGGAGCTTCATCATGGTCGTCTCGACCTGGAATCGATTTGGGTCATCGGTTTGTTCGGCAAAAGCAGAGCCTATGCAAGATGCACAAATTATAATGAACAGAAGTTTGATTATTTTCATTTATCCCTCGTAAATTTTAGTTGCTATAAGACTCCGCCGGAATCCGCCTGTTTCAGGTTAGTCCCAGGGCGAGATGATTCTGCTGATTCAAGCCGGCTAGGGTGGTCTCTAAATGAGTCAGTCAAAACCAGCAAAGCAACTCAAGCATATAAGTCTGCTCATAAGTTATCAATAGAATAATATTATATGGTTTTAGTGGTTGTTTTATAGTTCGGCCGTTATCAAAGTGACTGAGTTTGTGCTCAAGCATTAACTAGATGTTCTATCATTTTGTTCAGTCAACAGGTTGTGTCCTGTTAAATCAGCTTGGCAGAGCATTAGGTATAACTACTGGGTAGGGACTCGATTAGAAAATTGCTGGTATGGTCGCAGGGACAGCATGAATTGAAACCACTTGGTGGACGGTAAGATCGTGACCCTATGGGTAGCGAGAGTTGGCGACAGGGTGGGGATACATGGTGGGGATACATGGTGGAATAAATAGAGGTACACTAAGTTCGAGCCGGCTGGCTCCGTGGTTTGAATCCCGCTATGATTAATTTGCAATGTATTGGGTTACAAGGAGGAAATGATAACTGACTTGACGGTACGGCAAATTGACTTTGACGTCGATGAGACCGATTTTATCTGGAATCCCGCGAACCCGGCTTTTTCAGTGCTTATGAACCAGATTACATTTTTTGTGGTGGGGTTTGAAAAGTATATGTGTCGTGTCATGCGCGATGCTGAAGCACGGATAACCGATCCTGCGGTGATGGAAGAAGCCGTGGCTTTTCGCAAGCAGGAAGCGGTCCATGCTCAAAAGCACCTCCAGCACGCACGCGGTTTAATTAAGCAATACCCGGCATTGCAAGGGGTGATGGATAAAACAATGGCCAGCTATGACGAGGTTTACGATTCGCACTCACTTGATTACCACTTGGCATATGCGGGTGGCCTGGAAGCTATTTTCACACCATTTTTTCGTATGATCCTGGATCATCGAGCCGTGCTCTTTGGTGAAGGCGATGCTAATGTGGCATCTCTGTTTATATGGCATTTCTGCGAAGAAATTGAGCATCGAAGCTCAGCCTACGATGTTTATAACCATGTAGTGGGTAGTCACTGGTTTCGAATACGAAATACCGGCTCCTTCCAAAAGCATACCCGCGGTCTATTCGATAGGATTAAGCTCGAGTTTGAGGGCATTGTCCAGGATGTACCTGTTGAGGCATATGGCGATAATCCGTTGGCCCAGATACCCATTTGGGCGCAGCTTCGTTCCGCACTGGGCGTGCTTGCATCGCAGTTTCCATGGCACGATAGTGTTAATCAGCCGCTGCCTGAGTATTACCATGAGTGGCTTGGACATTGGCGGGCGGGCAACGATGTGTCACAGATTTATGGAAAGACTTCGAGTACGGTGTGAGCGAATCAGCACAAACCTTTGATCAGCTGGCTAACCAGCTTGGCGGCTTCCACCCAGATGCCGTGGCAAGTTGGGGCTTTATAAAAAGCCCGCTGACACTATCGCACTGGACCATGAACGTGGTAGAAATACTGCTTATAACCGGGGCCTTGTGGGGCCTGGTTCACGCCGTTTCACGCTTTAAGCAAGGCCATGTTGTCTATTTGGCTTTCTGGCTTGCATCAGTAGTGTTTATGTTAGCGCTGGAGATACCGGTGTATTTCCCGGAAAAACTCGGCGGCACTGAGACCAGTTTATACTTTATACACAACGAATTTACGGTGCAGTTCTTTTTTGGCAGGGCGCCACTATATATTTTGGCACTGTACCCCGCAGTGATGTATTCGAGTTTCGTATTGGTCAAGCAAGCGGGTTTGTTTGAAGGGCGTTTTGGTGCGCTGTCAGGCGCGATTGCGGTTGGGTTAGTGCACCATGTTTTTTATGAAGTGTTTGATCATTATGGTCCTCAGTACGGTTGGTGGCTGTGGAATTATCCTAATTTTAACGGTTCGCTGGGGTCGGTTCCGGTCTCCAGCATGGTCAGCTTCGCCTTCATTGGCCCTATAGCATTGACCTTGGCGACTCGACTGTTAGTGACGACTGACCGCTTTGAAGAGAATGTTAGGCTTGTGTCGATCAGTTCTCGCATCCAGTTTGGAGCACGAGCGGTTGCCGCCGGGTTGTTAACGCCGGTGTTCTTCGTTTTGCTAACGGCGGAGACCTGGTATGACCTATTAGCTATCGAATTAACCGTCCAGCGGGAGGCCTACACCGCCATCGCGCTGCTGGGCTCAGCGTTAATGCTAACCATGCTTAAGTTCTCTCGCACAACTGAATTCTCGATGTTGGCATTGCTAAGCTTTTCCAAAGTCTACTTGTTGTTATTCCTCGCTGTATTTCTAGGGCTCTGGTTGTATGCA
>Ga0233433_10003307_pt1 | contig 13165 bp, 10 predicted proteins | sample SI_122_August201_5_FD_179868 | JGI IMG/M metagenome (GOLD analysis project Ga0233433, IMG submission 179868) | Seawater microbial communities from Saanich Inlet, British Columbia, Canada - SI_122_August2016_100_MG | ecosystem: Environmental > Aquatic > Marine > Inlet | place: Canada: British... | reverse complement strand
TCGTTCAGCAGATAAGTTGTCCCAAAGGTCTTGCGTCTGGTTATCGAAGTCTTGAAATAGACGCTGCAAAAATTCGACTAGACCAACCATCAGCTTTTCAATCTTGGCTGCTTCGCTGAGCAGGGTTTTGTCCTGTTTGATTTTATAGTTCTTTTTTATGTCATTCATCGATTGCACGAAATTCTCGAGCAGGGGCTGTAGTCGGTCGAGGCAATTGCGGTAATAGGACAAAGACAAAAATATGTCGCCGTAGTCTTCTAGGAAGCGCGGGATTTGATCCAGCTGAATGTTTAGCTTTTCAGCCATGGTTTTCAACTTCCCAATCGCCTTCTTGACATCTGGGTCTTTGAACAGGCCAACAAGGTCCTTGAAGTTCGTCACTTCAAGGTCATCGCCTCCGTATATCTGTTTAATGAGCGGCAACGTGAACGATGACATATAGGCCGTTAGTTCTTTGTTTTTGCCCTCTGACAATTGAAGGCTAGAATCGTCGCCAAGCGCGATGCCAAGATCGCGCAAAGACCGACGCAGGCTATAAACGTCGTAACTTGGCAGTGGTGCCAATCTAATTAGTATTTGTAGATCGGGGTGTGCCATCCCCTCTTTCCATTGGAAATGGTCTGGCAGGTCGTCGACGCGAATTTGTCCGCTGCCCGTATTTTCCTCAGAGAATAGCTCAATGACTCCCTCAAGGCGGTGATTCTTGATTAAACGGGCACCATGCAACGCCGTTGTTTCAAGCGGCATAATATTGAGCGGTAGGACGTAGAGTGAGTCCATGTCCGCATCGGCTATGGGGTCAACTGTTTGCGAGCACACGGATCAAATATCAATCAACAGTAGGGGGCGAACATCTCAAAACCGGCAGGGTCCTTTGATATTCAGTTCGCCTCAATACTATATGGACCCGATCAATTGTACTACTGGAATAACAAATGGTGATGGCGTCGGCGGGGCGCGCCGAAGAGGCGGCGTTTTAGGCCGCGGCTGGCTCGGCGTTGAGGGCTTCTTCTAGCTCAAAGAAGCTGGGTTGAACCCGCGTGGGCACGCTGCCTCTGCCGATTTCCACTGAAACCTGAGGGGCGTTGCCGTTGAGGTGAGCGACCATAACATCTCGAATGATCAGGTAGAACTGGTGCTCTTCATCCAAGATTTGCTTTAGCCGATTGGCGAATGGACCGACCAACAGGTAGGCAAGAAATACGCCCAAGAATGTACCGGTGAGGGCGCCGCCAATGAGCGTCCCTAGAACTTCAGGAGGCTCGGTGACCGATGCCATGGTTTTAATAACACCGAGCACGGCGGCCACAATGCCGATAGCCGGAAGGCCGTCAGCCATCGTCTGAAGGGATTCATGGGGCTTCATAGCTTCATGATGATGTTTGTCGAGTTGGGCTTCCATCGCATCGTACACTTGATGCGGGTCATCAAGGTTCATCGATAGCATACGCAATGTGTCGCATATAAAATCAGTCGCGAAATGGTCGTTTAGAATGCGCGGATACTGCTGAAAGAGGTCACTCTCTTTCGGGGTTTCGATGTGCGCTTCGATAACCAGAATGCCCTTGGACTTGATCATCTTGGTAATGGTGAAAAGTAGGCAAAGAATGTCGAGAAAATCTTGCTGATTCCACTTAGGGCTGCCAAAGGATTTTTTGACGCCGCCAAAGGAGGCTTTAATGATGTAGCCGGGGTTGCCGATGATCAGCGCGCCAATGGCGCCGCCCAAGATCATCGTCAGTTCGAAGGGGAGGGCGTGAAGAATAACGCCGAACTTGCCGCCAGATGCCGTGTAGGCACCAAACACGCAGACCAGAACAAATACGATCCCAAGTATTCCACGCATCGGTGTTGTTTCTTCCCTTTGCCGTTCTCGGCTCAGTCCTTGCCCTTGCCGGGTGCAAGACCTGTGTTTAACTATACCATTTCAAGGGCTTATCAAAGGTCAAATCCGATGGCGTGGCAAGGGTGAAGCTGTGGAAACGCGACTAAAAACGCGGGTATGGGTCCAAGCCTTCCTCCGCCAGGTTGAGATAGACGGCTATATGGCGGCGTTGCTCAGCAAGGGTGATGAGGATGCAGGGGCTGTGCTGGTTAAGGTCAACCGGTTCAAGGATGGCTGCCGCGTTTATACTCAAGTTCGGGATGAATCGGGAGAATCGGCTTGGCTGTCGGGAACGGGGGGAGAGTTTGTACCCGAGACTGACGCTGATGCTTACATTGATCGCCAGCGAGGCTACGACGCAGACCTTTGGGTGATTGAAGTCGAAGACCCAAAGGGGTGTTACGGCATCGATGGGTCGGTATTGGAGGATTGAGTCGCGGCCTCTGCGGCCGTGACCCCAAAACCGTAGCGCTCAAAAACGGCCTGGCCATCGGCATCTAGCATAGATTGAAAGAACGCGGTGACGTCCGGCCTATCGCGACCAACCAGGACTGCAGCCGTATAAATAATAGGAGAATGGGACTCTGGCGGAATGATCGCCGCGAGCCGGATACGGTCACTAAGGGCCGCATCTGTCGCGTAAACAATCCCGAGGGGCGTTTCGCCTCGCTCGACCATAGCCAGGACCGCGCGCACGTTCGATTGAAGGGCCAACCGGTCACGGACCGCCGGCCAGAGTCCAAGGGTTTCAATCGCCTCTTTTGCGTAACGCCCAGCTGGAACGTGGCTCGGATCCCCGATAGCCAGTCGACCGCCATCTAACCGCCGAAGCACAACGAGCGGCTTGGAGGCATCAAGAAGGCCTGTCCCCCGCGATTCAATGGGACCAACAAGCACCAAGCGGTTGCGCGCCAACGGACGCGTGAGGTTTGGATCAAGACGACCACCCGCCTGTAGGACGTCGATCCATTGTGGTGCCGCAGATACGTAAATGTCCGCAGGAACGCCTTGGCTGATCTGCCTTGCGAGAGTCCCCGAACTCCCAATAGAGACACGGACATCGACACTGTTTTTGCCCGAAAACTGTGCCGCAAGGTCTTGAATAGCCGGTGCTGCACTTGCCGCAGATAAGACGAGAATGCGCGCCGGATCAATGGCTTGAGCGTTGTCAGGAGATAGCATCATGCCGGCGGTGAGGGCAGAGAACGCGATATTTCTAAAGAATGGGGTCATGCCACCAGACATATCGTTTTGAACTTATCCTGCTTCAACGCGTTGCTATTGTGGACAGCGGAACGCTGTATGGGTATGTTCCCCAGCCTTTCCGCCCTATTTAACATGTTTTCCGACCAAATTCTGAGGTGACTTATGCCTGATGTATGGACAGATGATCGCATCTCCAAGCTTAAAAAGCTTTGGTCTGAAGGTTTAACGACCGGGGAGATTGGAAAACGCCTTGGTGTTTCGAAGAATGCGGTGGTTGGAAAAGCACACCGGCTGGGCCTGAAAAGCCGTCCATCTCCCATCCGACGAGCGGGCAAGAAAGCTGAGCCGAAGAAAGAGGAAACCAAGGTTTATACCTTGGCGACCCTCACAACCCTGACCTGCCGCTGGCCTATTGGCGACCCTAAAGAGGATAATTTCCACTTTTGCGGTAAGCCGATATTTCAAACAAAGCCATATTGTGCGGAGCACTGCGCTGCCGCTTATGTCGGTTCGAACAAGAACCGAGGCGAAAGCGCCGCATAATTCTGCGCAATTTCCAGTCGAGCGCGCTGGAGTGAGGCTAAGCGGCCTAGAATGACGTTCTCAACCACGTGTCGGGTAGTTGGACGTTTTTCTTCTCCTAAGTTGAATAATTCTCGTAATAGTTTAAAACTAATGCTGGTCGAAACCTTGTAAGTAATTATGTTTCAGTGCGTTATACCAACGTGTTAAAAGTTTTGATTGTGTCTAGGCCTTCAGTTTAGACAAAGCCGAATAAAGTCGAGATGGATCGATACGCATGACCTTGGCAGTTAAGTTTTGGGGGGTTCGTGGAAGCATTGCCTGTCCGTCACCACAACACGTGGTGTATGGCGGCAATACCAGTTGCCTCGAGGTTTTCGCGGGCGACAAGCGTATCATTCTTGACGCCGGTACAGGCATACGACAACTCGGATTTGAGTTCATTCGCGACAGTGTCAAAGAAGGATTCATCCTTCTTACGCATAGCCATTGGGATCACATCAATGGTTTTCCGTTCTTCGGTCCGACGTTTATGCCGAACAGCCATTTTTCAATTCACGCAGGGCATTTGTCAGATCACGGTGGCATTGAGAATGTGCTGGCGAACCAAATGGCGAACCCTACTTTTCCAGTGCCTCTCGAAGCGTTGCAGGCGGAGCTTGATTTTGTCGATTTTCACGCCGGTGAAAATTGGGAGCTATACCCGGGCATCAATCTCATAACGAAACCGCTCAATCACCCGAACGGCGCTACAGGATATCGGATCGAGCACGACGGAAAATCGATCTGCTACGTTACCGACACGGAACACATTATTGGGAAGCCCGACGAGACAGTGCTCGCCCTCATCGAGGGAGCCGACCTCGTTATTTACGATTCTACATACACGGATGAAGAGTTTCCTGAGAAAATCGGATGGGGCCATTCAACTTGGGAAGAGGGCATACGCCTGTGCAAAGTTGCGGGCGTTAAGCAGCTTGCGATATTCCATCATGATCCGGATCACAATGATGATTTCATGCGCGATATTGAACATAAAGCGCGTGAGATGTGGGACGGCGCCCTTGTCGCCAGAGAGCACATGATTCTAACGCCGGGACAATAGGCGATTCGCTTAACGCTCGCGAAACGCTTCGTGCTTTAATTTCAAAACTGGTTTGACAAGATAATCCATCACGGATTTTGTGCCGGTGTGGATATCGACTGTCGCGCCCATCCCCGGTGAGATGAGAAAGCCATCTTCCTCATCTCCGAGCCACGGTTGGGCTGTCTTGATGACGACCTTGAAATAGGGCGCTGCATTTTCGGGAACAGTGGTGTCTGGTGCGACAGAAATAACTTCACCATCGATGCCGCCGTAACGGACGAAATCATAAGTGTCGATTTTTATCGTCGCTTCTTGGCCTTCTTGCACGAACCCACGATCCATCGGGTTGAGGCGGGCTTCAACGACCAATGTGTCCTCAGATGGCACGATATCAAGAATTGGCTCACCGGGCCGTACGACGCCGCCGATAGTGGTGTAGCGCATGTTTTTTACAACACCGACGATTGGGCTCTTGATCGTGGTCCGCGTTTGCTGGTCGTCGGCAGTAGCCAAGAGTTCGCGTGTGCGGGCAATCCCCATTTCTGTTTCGCCGAGTTGCTCGCGGGCTTCCCGTGCGAACCGTAGGTTGAGTTCGTTCACTCGTTCCAAAGCTTCGTCCAAAGCTGCTTGTGCGCGGGGCAGGGCTTCAGTGAGTGCGGCTATTTCTCCTTCGAAGCTTTCGACTTCACTCTCGATTTGAAGATGATCCATGGGTGACTGCAGTTTGTCTTTTAGCAAGTCGGCCGACATTGTAAGGCGCTGACGGGCGAGGCCGAGATTTGTGCGCACTGCATTGAGGCGCGCCTCAACTTCACGAACGTCTTGCGATCTTTGTAGGGCTTGGCCCTCTAGAACAGCACGTGTGCTGTTCAGTTCTCTCACGCGGGCATCGTAAGCTTGGCGTTCTGCTTCGATGATATTGTCCATACCTGCGACGAGATTTGATGGCAAAGTCAGCGGTGTTCCATTGGCCTCTGCCACAAGCCGTGCTTTTCGAATCAAGAAGCCGTCACGGCGAACTTGCAGTTCTTCGATGTTGGTTACGGTACCGGCTAGATCCATTTGAACCAGGGGCGTTCCTTCTCGAACCGTATCGCCGTCGCGAACGAACAGTTCGTCGATAATCCCGCCTTCCAAATGCTGAATGGTTTTTACCCGGCCTTGTGGAACAACTTCGCCCTGCGCAATGGCCACTTCGTCCAGGTCGGCGAAGGCTGACCATAGGAGAAACATGCCAAGCAAACCCATGATGGCATAGGCGACGAGGCGCCAGCTTGGCGCTGTGTTTTGTTCAAGGAGATCGTCGAGTTGGCTCATTCTGTATCCGTATTGAATGCTATTGGTCAGCTGGACCGGTAGACTCTTCTTGCGTTGGCGGGTCAACTTTGACGACTTTTAAGGGCACGCCTTTCGCTAATGACTCGGACTCTGTTCTGGCCTTTGCCATGGCTTCCATCACTTTGCGGGTAGGGCCGGCGGCTCTTATTCGGCCTTGGTCCATGATGATGACGTTGCCGCAGGCCTGAAGCAGCACCGGGCTATGGGTGACCAATATTACGGTATGGGTCTTCCCAAGCTCGGATAGTGTGTGCCTCAGGTTTGCCTCGGCATCTTTGTCCAGGCTACCCGATGGTTCATCCATGACGATAACGGGTGGGGCGCCGAGCAGTGCTCTGGCAATGGCGATGCGTTGGCGCATTCCGCCGGACAAAAGCGATCCGCCTTCCCCGACTTGGGTACCGTAGCCATCGGGCAGATTGATCAGCATTTCGTGGGCTTGGGCCAATGTGGACGCGCGGATGATTTCGGCATCGGCGGCGTCGGGTCGCGTCTGCGCGATGTTGTCTCGCACTGTGCCGTTGAAGAGGACACATTCTTGCGGCGCATAACCAATCCAGTGGGAGAGATCTCTGCGAGAGAATTGCTTGATGTCTGCGCCATCAAGAAGAACGCGTCCGCTCACCGGCGTGTAAAGGCCGAGTAAGAGTTTTAGGAGTGTTGTTTTGCCGCTGCCATTGGCACCCATGATGGCTGTCACCCCACCAGGTGCAATATCCAATTTCACTGCATCAACGACGGGTGGGGTGTTGTCGCCGTATCGGAACGTCGTTTCCTCAAAGGTTATGCGGCCCTTTGGACGTTCCAAAGCGATGGCGCTTTCGGCTCTATCGTCTTGTTCGCCAAACACTGCGCCAAGCCGATCAACGGATTGTCCGAACGACACAAAATTCCGCCATGCACCAACCAATTGGTTGAGCGGACCAAGCAGCCGGCCGCTGAGCATGTTTGCGGCGATCAGGCCGCCAATGGTTAACTCTTGATTCATAATGGCAACGGCGCCGACCGTCGTCATGGCAACGGTGGTGAACATGGTTAGGCCGTGACCAGCATTCACAAAGGAATCTGTTTTGGTTCCACGCACAAGTGATTGTGCAATCGCTTCGGCTTGTCGATCTTCCCAGAGGGGCCGTAGGTGATCAGTCATGGCCAGAGCTTTAACCGTGCTGCGGCCCATAATCATTTCTGAAATCAAACCGTCACGGCTGATGATTTTAGTTTTTTCTTCTTCAGCTGCAGCTGAGACAACCTGACCAGAGCGCCAAGCGAGAACGAGAAAAATCACAAAGACGATCACCAAAACCCAGGCCACTGGCCAAGCAATGAGGAACACGACAGTTAGGAATAGAATGGCGAAGGGCAGGTCTGCGCAAAGGATGGCCGACGCTCCAGACAATGTGTTCCGCACCGCCTCAACGTCGCGAAATAGGAGTTGCCAATAGGATGCAGGCCGGCTTTCGAGACTTCGAAGTGGCAACGCCATAATTTTTTCGAAGAGCTGGCGTCCGACGGCGACATCGAGGCGCAACGCTACGCTTTGCATCACTTTGGAGCGCGTTTGGCGCAGTACAAAGTCAAAGGCAATGACGATGACCATGCCGATGACGAGGCCCTGTAGGGTCGTCATACCGGCGTGAAAGACCACCCGGTCATAGACCTGTAGGACAAAAACAGGCACGGCCACAGCAAGAATATTGACGAACAAGGAAACCAGCAGGACTTCCTTAAACATCGGGCGGAGCGGCTCAAGGAATACTTTGAGCCACGCTCTCTCGGGGGCACCAAGAAACTTGGAAATGGAACCGGTTGTCTCTGACATGGCTGATATTTAACCCTTTTTTGGGCCTAAGGATAGTTTCTGAGGCGCCGTGCGTCGTCCAGTAAGACGGGAAATTCCTGTTCCCCGGTGCGCGGACAAGTTAGGCTCTTCTTTAGTCATGGGATGAGCGCCCGGGGAGGCGCAGTGCGAGACGATACAATAACCGACGACGAAGACAGCGGCACAGTCGCTCCCAGAAGCCCATTTTTTGGCGGACGGGCAGGGGCCGTTTTAACTTGGATGGAACTCGGCCGGTTTATTTCGATCCGATGGTGGCTGCGTTGGTTCAATCGCTCCCTTGTCCAGACGGGCCGACTAACAACGCTTCTCGCACTGATTGGTTTGATCTGGATCCGTAACGAGGATCCGGAATTATTGCGCCTCATTCGGGCGAAGACCTTTGACACCTACCAGAATATCAAGCCACGCCCCTTTATGGGTGACACCGGCCAAGTGGTTGTCATCGATCTCGATGAGGGCAGCCTGGACGAATATGGGCAGTGGCCTTGGCCGCGCACACGCTGGGCTGAACTTGTCGAAAAATTGACTGCATTGGGCGCGACGGCCATTGCTTTCGATATTGTCTTTCCTGAAGTCGACACGACGTCGATTGCCAACCTGGCCGATAGCATTGAAGGCATTACTGAAGAGACACGGAATACTCTAAAAGCTGTGCCAACGAACGATGATGTCTTTGCGGCAGCCATCAAGAAAAGCAAGATCGTGGTCATGGGGCACACCCCTTTGTCGGTGACGCGATCAGACCCTGGCTACACGAAGTCCTCTATTCGGGGGGAACTTGGGGCTAACCCGAGACCGTGGTTGGAAGATCACCCTTTCATTCTGCGCAACGTTGAAGTCCTGGATCGCGCCGCCGCCGGCCGCGGTGTTTTCAGCGTTGCCGAAGACCGTCTTGACGGAATCGTGCGCCGTGTCTCTATGGCTGTGGCCAGTCCCAATGGAATCTTTCCGTCACTATCCTTGGAAAGTATTCGCCTCCATTTAGGAGCCCGTAATGTCATCGTTGACACTGATGAGAATGACGGTCTGAAGCGCATTATTTTGCAGAAGTTGCGGCCGGTTCGGGAAAACATTGAAATAGCCGTCGATCGCAACGCCCGTATTTGGGTCTATTACACGCCCAACCGCGAGTACAAAGCGAACTATATTCCAGCAGCAAGCGTCTTAGGGGGCGGAGTTGATAGGAGCCGTATTGAGGGCAAGATTGCGCTTATCGGTACGTCGTCCCAAGGTCTATTTGATGTCCGTGCAACACCGCTTGATCCGGTTCTGCCTGGTGTCGAAGTCCACGCCAACATTATCGAAAATGTATTGAATGGCACGCAGCTGACGAGGTTGCCCACCGCCGACGGCTACGAAGTTCTGGCGGCCATTGTGATCGGTCTGCTGATGGTTGTTATTACTCCCATCCTTGCGGCTCGCATTTCTATGTGGGTGTTCATGGGCAGCATGACGTTCGTGATTTGGTTTTCGTGGAATGCCTATTCCACACGTCTCGAACTGTGGGATCCCGGCTTCCCGATTATGGTCGGGATACTGTTCTACGGCTTTTTGACCTACGCGGCTTTCATTCGGGAAGAAGCGCAACGGAAACAGGTGCGCTCCGCGTTCGGACAATATTTGTCCCCTGATCTGGTCAAGAAACTTGCGGATGATCCCGACCAACTTTCGCTTGGCGGTGAGATGCGCGAGATGACGTTCATGTTTTGCGACATACGCGGCTTTACGTCGATCTCCGAATTATTTGACTCCCAAGGTCTGACGCGTCTGATCAATCGATTTTTGACGCCGATGACCAATTTGATTTTGTCGCACAATGGGACAATCGATAAGTACATGGGCGATTGCATCATGGCGTTTTGGAATGCGCCATTGCTTGACGAAGATCACGCACGAGATGCCTGTCAGACGGCGCTACTAATGGTGGTCGATCTTCAAATCCTCAACGATGCGCTTGAAAAAGAAGCCGAAGAAGAAGAGCGCGAGCACCGTCCGATCAAAATTGGCATTGGGGTAAACTCAGGCGAGGCCTGCGTTGGTAACATGGGGTCTGAGCAGCGGTTCGACTATTCGGTTCTAGGCGACAACGTGAATTTAGCGTCACGCTTGGAGGGTCAATCCAAAACCTATCGGGTCACTATTGTCCTTGGCGACAATACCGTGGCATTGGCGCCGGATTATGCGTGGCTAGAAATGGACCTCATCAAGGTGAAGGGTAAGACCGAGGCCGTGCGGATATTTGGCCTGGTTGGGGATCCGGATATTGCCAAGCAGCAAGACTTCCGAGACCTGAAGATTGTTCATGACCGCGCTTTAGTCGAATACCGCAGTCAAGAATGGGACAAAGTGCTGGCTACGTTTACGGAGGCGAGGGCTATGATTGAATCGATGAAGGGCGTCGGTTTAGTTCATGAGGTGGCACGTTTCTATGAACTCTATGAAGAGCGGATAGAGGAATACCGTGCTGAACCGCTACCGTCCGATTGGGACGGCGTCTTTGTCGCGACGAGCAAGTAAAACTTTCGAGAGTGCGGCTTAGCCGTCTTACGTTCGACCAGCCACTTGATCTAGTCGGCCCATGGCGAGCAGGAGTTGATACGCGGCAACGCGGGAATCGAACAACGCCGACGTGTAATTGATGCGCGCGCTAAAGACTTCATTCTCAGCATCAAGAACGTTCAAAGCAGTTTCACGTCCTGACTCACGAAGTCGTTCGCGTGATTCAAACACTTCACCAGCAATATTCACCGCGTTGTCGAGAAGTTCTACACGCTGGCGAGCGGTCATCAGAGCTTGCCATGCAAGGCGGGTTTGTTCTTCGACCTTGCGACGTGTCTGAACATAGTCACTTTGCCGCGCTTGATAGGTGTATGCGGCGCCCTTTGATCTTGATTTGGTGCTTAGGCCGTTGAACAGGTTCCAGTTCGCACGAACTTTGACGGAATAGTCTCGGCGGATGCCGGGAACGCCATTAAAATCGTCTTCGTAATTTCCTTCAGCAACGACATCGATCGTTGGATAGAATTCGGAGACGACACCTTCGCGGTTTTGATTGGCAATCTCGATCTGACGCTGGCCGGATTTAATCGCCGGATTTTCTGTCAATGCGACGCTAATCGCATCGTCTACGTTCTTCGGGAGAAGTTGATTTGGCGGTGTCGGCATCAGCATCGTCGCTGGCTCAGGCGCATGACTAAACACCTGCAGGTAACGGCTGCGCGCATCAACCTGTGCACCCTGCACAAAAACTTTCCGCTCGAGCGCAATCTGAAGACGTGACTTGGCTTGCAAGACATCGACCGCGATGCCTGACCCACGGCGAACACGCTCATCTTCAAGGTTCAATTGCCGGCGAATATTTTCTTCGTTCTGGAGTGACAGGTCGAGCAATTGGGATTGTCGCAGAACGTCTAAGTATGACGCTACGCCCTCAAACATGATGCCCTGACGCACACTGGTCAGAGTGATGTCGGCCACGTCTCTCTGTAATTTAGACGACACGCGGTTGGATGATTTCAGCCCGCCGTCATAGACATTTTGTGTCAGTGACAGACCCCAAGTTTCAGTTCCACTTTCCAGCGGTCCGTTTGGCGTCGATCGTAAGGCTACCGTGCTTACTCGTTGCTGCCCCGCATCGGCCGTGAGATCGAGCGTCGGAAGGTAAGGAGCAAGGGCAGCCCGAACATCTTGGTCGGCAGATTGCACTTGGAAACGATTGGACTGGATCAGGGGATGGCTGGCGACCAGATCAACAAGTTCATCGCGAAGAGGGGCGGCTTGGCCCTGGTAGCTTAGACATGTTGACGCAGTGACGAGAACCGCTGCGAGCAGGCGTTTTTTAAAAGTCACTGTAGGTTCCCCACGTCGCTCGCGATACGCGAACATATCACTCAACATTCGTTAAATAATATCTAGGCCTACCAACACGGTCAAACGTCAATACATGACTTGGATGGTGTCGAAACGACTCAGATCTTGAGCCTTGGCGCGGGGTGCCACTGCCCGAAATCACTTTCTGAGAGTATTCTAAAGCTGTGAGGAAGATGGCTCCGGCGGAAGGACTCGAACCTACAACCCTTCGATTAACAGTCGAATGCTCTACCATTGAGCTACGCCGGACCAATACTTGGAGGCCGAGGCCGGAATCGAACCGACGTACACGGATTTGCAGTCCGCTGCATCACCACTCTGCCACTCGGCCCGAGACCACCTATGTTGATAAGCCTCATCACGGTTTAAAGTACCGCGAAGCGGCGTTTTATAGAAGTGCAGGGAAGGGCGGTCAAGCGCCCATAAACTCTGGGATACACGCTGATGAGAGTTGGAGGGCCAATGTCGACGTGATTGAGTTGGTGGCGACGGTTCGCTATAAGCGCTTATGTGAGGTTAACGGCATTCTTCAGCAGCCGTGGCCGGGTCGAAAAGGGGCACTCCGATGGATTTTGAGCTTGCACGGCGCAACATGGTTGCGAGCCAGGTCAGGACGAACGAAGTCACAGATCCATTGGTCATTGATGCAATCGGCCAAGTACCACGCGAAAAGTTTCTGCCGGCGGCACGCCAATCTCTCGCCTATGTCGACGAAGATCTGGAAGTGGCCAACGGCCGTTGGTTGATGGAGCCTATGGTCGCTGCGCGTTTACTCCAGCTCGCTGACGTTCAGCGTTCGGATCATGTTTTAGTACTGCCGTGCGGGACCGGCTACATTGCCGCGGTTCTCGCTCATATGGCGGGTTCAATTGTCGCAGCTGAGGCCGATGGGCCGACCAAGGACAGTGCGGCAAAGCTTCTCGCTGAACTTGGGGCAGATACCGTTGCCGTTGTTTCCGCCACCGTGGCGGACGGCTGTCCGGGGCAGGCCCCATTCGATGTTATCGTCTTTGATGGTGCGGTTTCTGAGATTCCGGATGAGTTAAAGCAGCAATTGGCCGACGGCGGCCGATTGGTTGCGGTGGTTCAGAATGGACCCATTGGCCAAGCCACATTGGTTCAGCGGACCGGGGAGGCCTTTGGGCATCGGACGGAATTTGATGCCAGTGTGCCGGTGTTGCCTGAGTTTTCAGCCAAGCCCGCTTTTGTATTCTGATTAATCTGGCGCGCGGTGGAAAATAAAACCAAATTTCCCTGTTTTGCGTATTGAGACTGTGAACCCGCCGAACTGAACGGCGAACTCATGCAATATTATGCTCTAACGGCTGAGCCCTGCGGTTTTGGTTACCCTCCGTTACACCTTTTGCAGTGGCTTTCGCGCTGCGGTTCGGTTACGTAAACGGCCAGGAAAGCTAAC
>Ga0233433_10003305_pt1 | contig 13171 bp, 12 predicted proteins | sample SI_122_August201_5_FD_179868 | JGI IMG/M metagenome (GOLD analysis project Ga0233433, IMG submission 179868) | Seawater microbial communities from Saanich Inlet, British Columbia, Canada - SI_122_August2016_100_MG | ecosystem: Environmental > Aquatic > Marine > Inlet | place: Canada: British... | reverse complement strand
CCATATTTGAATGAACATCAATCAGCACAGTCTCTCCGGACTGATTCAACGCCCTGGCCTGCTGTAGAGCCTCGCCCATCGCTGAGGCTTTTGTTACCGTCAAACCTACCGCACCCATACCTTCGGCAATTTTTGCATAATCACCTTGCATTTCACCCACTCCATATTTGCTGGCATGAGGAAACCCTCTCGGATAAGTCGCCATATTGCCGTTATTGAGCAGAACGGTAGTAATGGCAAAGCCACTTCTGGAAGCAGTTTCCAGGTCTGTTCCAGACATACCGAAAGCGGCATCGCCCATCAGGTTGAGGCAGAATTTTTCAGGGTTTGCCATCTTGGCACCGATCATTAGCGGGATACCAAAACCAAGGTGAGTAGTTTTGCCCCAGCCTACATAACTATGCGGTGAAGTCGCTGTATAAAAGGGTACAAAAGAATCCCGGGGCGCACCTGCATCATGAGTCACAATACTATTTTCCCGATCCAGGTTTTTATCTATCTCATGAATCACCCGATAGGTATTCAAAGGTTCTTCCGTCGAGGTCAATAACGGTTGCCATTGGCTGAGCCATTCAGACTTGATCTTGGCAATCTGCTTTGAGATGCCTTCCACGTCACCAAACCCGACTCCATCTGTTTCGGCCTTAATCGCCTCGACCAACGCACGTATGGTCAACTTAGTATCACCGAGCAAGCCAATATCGACGTTTTCTTCACGACTGATCGCGGAAATGTCATCGGTATTCTGAATCAAGACTTTGTTATTACTACGAATCGGCTGGCCGTAAAATGTACGGGTCAGACTCGAGCCCAGCGCCAGGATCAAATCACACTCACTCAACCACTTCCCAGCAGCCATAGTAGTCAAACCACTGCCTGCTCCCAGGCACAACGGATGGCGTTCATCCATGGCAGACTTACCCGGCATAGTGCAGAAAACCGGGATCCCCGTTAGTTCTGCCAACTCCTTCAAGTCGTCTGTAGCTCCAGCCATAAGGACACCCTGACCCGCCCAGAGCAACGGGTTTTTTGCTGCTCTCAACGCTCTTAGCGCATCGCTGATATCGGCCTCTGAGGGTTGCGATTGAGCCTGCGGCGGCGGTTGGTAATTCAATGCTTGCTCAGGAATTTCTTTTGCGCAAACGTCTGCCGTTAACTCCACCACCACAGGGCCTCCGGGACCATTGCGCAGGGCATGAAAAGCACGGCGCATGGCATTACCAATATCTTCGGGTTGATAAATGGCTTCAATCTGCTTGACGATACCCTGGTAATTTCGAACTGCTGAAAAATTGGGTTTTACGGCCAGCTGATTCAACATTAAACCACCCGGTAAAACCAGTATTGGAATACTATCAGCGAAGGCTTGGGCTATACCGCCAACTGCATTTTCCGCCCCTGCCTGGGATTGAATCGCCGCCACCCCTATCTTCTTTCTGTCACTGGTTCGGCTGATACCATCAGCTGCCATAATTGCGCCGCGCTCATGCCTGAAAGCGACCGGGCGAATACCCTGTCTGGCTGCGGTCTCAATCAATGGATTATTTGGAAAGCAGGTCATCAGGTCAACGCCTTCCTGCTTGAGAATCTCTGCGATGTATTCGTTGCCATTCATCAGTCAATCCTTTATCGGGTTTTATGCAATCGGTATTCTCGCCGGGACAAGCCACCAAAGTACGGTTTAGACACCACTGGCCTGATAACGTTAACCAGGCGCCTTCCTGCCAGACTCATTGAAGTGAGTAAGAACCTTCTCTACCACGGTAGCTGGCGCAAACCTTAGCAGGTTACTACCCAGGCCGATCAGGATAGCAATCGACCCCCATCGACGTCCAGAGCAATACCGGTTACGAAACTGGCCTCATCGGAGGCCAGGTAAACAAATGCATCGGCAACGTCTTCTGGCAAGGCTCTGCGACCCATCGGAATCCCTGCCACGACTTTGGCTTCCAGCTCCGTATCCAGATCCTTCCTGCCAGACACCTGAAAGTCAAAATTAGTAGCCGAGGAGACCGGGCAAACGCAATTAGCGCGGATCTTTGGAGCCAATTCAATGGCCATGGTCTGGGTTAAATTAATCACCGCTGCCTTCGACGCGTTGTAAGCGGCAAGACCCGGCCTGGGCCGCTTTCCTCCCACCGAGGCCGTGCTGATAATACTTCCACCTTCGGGCATATGAGGCACACTCATCTTGGTTGCGAGGAAAATACTCCTTACATTAACGCCCCACATGGAATCAAAATCCTCCGTTGACATACGCGTCATGTAGCTGCCTTTATGGGGCACCCCAGCATTACAGCAAACAACATCAATCTTGCCATACGCCTTTACGGCTGTATCCACCATGAGCTGATTGTCTGCCTCAAGCGCCACATCTGTCTGCACTGCAATCGCATTGGTGAGTTCTTGGGCCAGCACTTCGGCACCTTCAATATTTAAATCAGCGAGCACTAACCAGGCTCCCTCCTGGGAAAATTTTCTGGCTATAGCGGTTCCGAAGCCAGACGCTGCCCCAGTAACAATAACTGACTTCCCTGCAAACCTGCCCATGCTCCCTCCTAACTTGTTTTTACTGGTTAACCGATAACCTTGCCGCTTTACTGACCTGGCTAAGTAGTATCCTCTGATACTTCCACCAGGGTCTTACCGAAATTACCGCCCGACAGCATCGCCTGAAATGCCTGCGGCGCCTTTTCCAGCCCGGCCCAGCGATCTTCCCGGTAAAAAATTTTATTATCTTTGATATATTCTCCCACCTCGGACAAAAATCTTTCCTGATACTCGTCAACGAAATTACCCACGAACAGGGGATGAACGGCAACCTCCCTGACAGCAAAAACCTGCTGGCCGGAGGCTTGCCAGACCGTATGGGGATTACTGCCGTCGGTATTTCCATATTGTGATATCAAACCGCACAAGGTAATTCTGGCATTTTGATTGAGCAAACCCAGAACGGCTGCAAACACCTTGCCACCGACATTCTCAAAATAAATATCGCAACCATCCGGACAGGCTTTTCTGAGCTGTTCATGAAAATCTTCATCAAGATGGGAAACGCAGGCATCAAGACCCAGTTGTTCCAGGCAGAAATCAACTTTCTCTGGTCTACCGGCAATACCAACTACTCGACACCCTGCCAGCTTGGCTAATTGCGCAGCGACCTGGCCGACACCGCCAGAAGCAGCTGAGACTATCACAGTCTCTCCTGCACGGGGTTGGCACTGCACCATCATTCCAGCATACGCCGTCAGGCCCAGCATACCTAAAACACCAATTGCCGTGGATAGCGGTGCTCCCAGGGGATCTAAACGACGAGGATGCATGTAGCCAAAGTGACTGACACCTTCGCCACTAAGACCATAACTTTGCCAGCCATTAGTATTAAAAATATAGTCGCCAACCTCGAAAGGCCCCCGGTTACTGGACACAACCTGTGAAACCGTACGACCATGGCATATCTGTCCAGGTAGTTCAGTACCATTACGTCGACGTCCCCACTGGTATGGATCCATGGACAGATAAAGTGTACGTGTCAGGACCTGGCCCGGAGCGGGTTCAGGCAATGCCTCCTGGCCGAATCGAAAATCCAGGTCAACAGGCCAGCCACCGCTGGGTGTATGCGCCAATCGCCACTGCTTATTCATCCTGACACTGATCTGATAAATGAATGTTCAACACAAGCTGTCCTGCAACGTGACAGCGACCATGCCAGGCCATTTAGCAAGTAACCAGCACATCACGTCTTTTTCAACTCCACCAGGATAGCGCGATACGTGTCGCCCAGATTGGTTGCCGTTTCGACATGGCCTTTGCGGACAAAATCTGCTTTGCCAGGTACCGGCATGAACTCGAAAGCGTCTCCGAGTGACCCACCGGAGTCATCGTGAAACTGCACAGCAATCGGACCCGTCCCCGAAATATTGAGCAGGAAATAATCATGCTCATGGCGATGGAAAGGAATACTGTCCCCTGACGGAACCAGTTGATTCCATACCCGCACGGTATCGTCTTCAAATACAACCTCAGTGGCAATGGGGTGCTCTTCAGTCATTGATGATATTCCCTAAGCGCTCATTAGCAGCAAGAAAGTCTTCCATGAAGTCGTATACAACCTGCCGCGAGGTTAACGACTGGTTCATCATGCCCACGCCTTGACCGACGAAGAAGGTCGCCAATTGCTTAGCACCTTCGTGTCCGATTTCAGCCATTTTAGTGACCTTCGCCAAGGCTGGCTCACTCACCAATGATTGCAGCGGCATGGCCAAAGGATCTGGGGCATGTTCACTGAGTTCCCACGCATCAGTCCAGGGGGATCGGACCTGCCTGGAATATTTACCTGTCCGGCTACGCGATCGAACGGTTTGGCTCGAGCCCGCAGCCAGCAGCTTTTCCTTAATAATGGGTGAAGTTTCTGCTTCCTGGGTAGTCAACCAGACAGACCCGGTCCAGGCGCCATCTGCGCCCATGGCCATGGCCGCTGCCATCTGTCGCCCTGTCACGATTCCGCCAGCAGCCAGGACTGAAACATGCGGGTATTTTTCAACAGCCTGCGCTACTTCAGGAACCAGGACCATAGTGGATACTTCACCACAATGACCACCGGCCTCGGTGCCAGCGACAATTAAAATATCAACGCCCGCCTCTGCCTGTTTAACCGCATGGTGCTTGGCTCCAACCAGGGCGCCCACGGGTACTTTATGCTGTTTACCCAATTCCAGCATATAGCGGGGCGGAACTCCCAGGGCATTAACAATGATGCTGATCGGGTGAGCAAAGGCAACATCAAGAATATTAGCGGCTCGGCCCTCGCCCAGAAAACCACCACTGCCTCGGGTGGCATTGCTCTGATAGACATCAGAGGTATCGATATTATGCTGGGCCAACACGCTCGCAGCAAAATTCTTATGCTCATCCGGTATCAGGGCATGTATATCCTCTGGCGACAGACTTTCATCTTTATTGGCCATTGACGTCGGCACAATGAGGTCGACACCATACGGTTTGCCATCAATATGGGCATCAATCCATTGCAGCTCTATTTCCAACTGATCCGGCGTGTAACCGGCAGCACCCAACACCCCCATGCCGCCAGCCTTGGAAACCTCGCAAACCACATCCCTACAATGGGTAAAGGCAATCAATGGAAATTCAATTCCCAGTGTGTCACAAATCGGTGATTTCAACGCATTCTCCTTTTCTAAGTTACAGCCCAGTCTAAGTTACAGCCCAGCTCGCATCTATTAATTCTTATTGCTCGAAGATAGCAGAGTTTTAGCGCTAGAAAATACTCTTTTCTACCGCTGCTTAATTAAGCGCGTCTGGTGCGGCCAAATCAAACAGACTAAACAGCACCCGATACCATTGCCTTAGCAGGTTATCAGCCTCTGTAAAGAGCTGTATTCACAATCAGGACTGATCGGCCCGATGTAGTCTTTCTATGATTGAACCGATCTGCTGGTCATCCAATCCAGGGGCACTAAAACTGGTCCGGTCAATCAAATCACCGAAACGCTGCAACCATTCGTCAACAACCTCTTCAGGCGATCCTACGATAGTGAATGCAGCCAGCACATCATCTTCTATAAGCATCGCCATTTCCTCACTACGATGCTGTTTCATCAATATATTCAACTCGGTCTGCAACTCACCCCAGCCATGGGCATCCAGGACCATTCGATACCCTGGTGTTGAGCCATAAAAGGCGATTCGTCCACGGGCTATTTCAATCGCTTTACTAATTTCCTGATCCGAATTACCGGTTGCAATCATGGGTGAAAAATCTATTTCAAAATCTGACCGATCCATTTCAACGGCAGCCAGACCCGCCGCAACCGCCGGCAGGTTCACTTCTCGAATAAATTTCTCGGTCGAGAAGGGATGCATAATAAATCCATCAGCAGCCTCAGCAGCCACCTTGGTCATCAACGGACCCGTCGCCGACAAAAATATCCTCGGCCGTCCCCATTGTGAATTTTTCGGCGTGAACGTGCTGGGCATTAGCGTGTGCTGATAATACTCACCCTGGAAGTCGAGCCGATCTCCCTGGTACCAGCAATCAAAGATATGATGCATCGCATTAATGAACTCTCTCATCTGCCGGGGTGCCCGATGCCAGGGCATTCCAAAACGGCGGGTCACATGAGCCTTGACCTGTGTTCCCAGGCCAAGAATAAATCGGTCCTTGCTAAACGCATTCAGGTCATGGGCCAGGTGGGCCATACTCATCGGATTTCGGGCAAATGCAACCGCGACTGATGTCATCAGTTCAACCCGACTGGTACATTCCGCTGCCAGGGTCAACGGCAGGAAGGGATCATGTTCCAGCTCAGCTATTTTGATACCGTCATAGCCCAGAGCTTCAGCCCGTTGCGCTTGAGTTTTTACCAGACTGAGGTCGGCACTGACGTTAATGTCAATTTTCACTTTATCAACTCACATCAAAATCAAAATTATAAGCTCGACAGGCATTCTCCTTAAAAAATAACCGGATAACCGAATCGCGTACTGGCAAGTCCGCTATTTCCCGCCTGGCTCTTTCCCAGACTATGGTCGGATACTCAGTGCCGAACATCATTTTGTGTTTTCCTCGGGTATTAATGAAATGCACAAAATTCTCTGGCCAGTATTTTGGCGCAACAGCACAACAGGACATATAAACATGTTCCCAATGACTGATCGTTGATAGCGTTTCTTCGATCCAAGGCTGGCCGCAATGCGTCATGATCAAACGCAAATCCTGAAAATGAAATGCGACCTCGTCGTAATAAATGGGGTTCTGGACAAAACCCGGTCGTCGTGGGCCGGGCATTCCTGCATTCTGGGAAACTGCCATATCCAGTTCCAGGGCCTTAATGTAGAAAGGCCAGTAAACCCGGTCAGTCGGTGGCAGACCCGTCCTGAAAGGCGGTATTCTCAAACAGCGGACATTATACTTTTCATGATACGCCTTGATCTTTTCAATTTCTTTGAATCCATTGAGAGGATTAACCATCATGGCTGGAAGGATTTTACGGGGATACTGCAAATGAGCCTCCATAACCCATTGAGCATGATCTGGCTCCATAATAGAAATCACGCAGGCGCCAATTCCAGACTCATCCAGTATTTCGAGTAATGCAGTGGCTGAATCGATTTTTCTCCTGGTGCCAATATCTTTGAACAAGTGGCTCAATGCAGCCTCGTCCCCAGACGACAGGAAACTCGAATTGATCAAGGAATCAACGGCCCGTTCTGTCACTTCACCCTCCTCCTGGCAGCACTTAGCTTTATTTTATAGCTGCCACTGTTTTGACCTTTGCCATAACGAGGCACCCTCTCGCAAATCCGCAGTTGCTTATGACAACTCTCCTGTTAAAGAGGCTCTCTGGGAGATTTCAATCCAATTACCATCAGGGTCCCTGACAAAAGAGATTCTGGCTGTCGAGCCCAGGGTTCGTGGTGGACTCCCCTCCATACCCCCCCGATCCAGATAACTGCGATGTTCTAAATCCACATCCCAGACTTGAACCGTAATATAGCGAAAACCAACACCACGCATTTCCTGGCAAGGCTCATGATCGGGATTTTCTTCGAGAAAAAACAGAGTAGTCCCCCATTGAAAGCAAGTCTCACTGATTTCTTCTATCTGCAGCACTTGCCGATAAAAGTGCTGAAACGCTGCAATCGAAGACACTTCCAGCTCTACACCAATAAAATCGACTCCGAAAACGCCCTCTGGCACCAACGTCACCCGATTTTCATCTGGGTCATAGAGAGTAACAGGCTCATCAATATCAGCACTGGCAATAAGCAGACCCCTATAGCCGGTGGAGGTGTTTTTAGGAAGTTCATCGCGGAGATGATTCAATTTAAAGATAGAACCATTCAAGCTGTGGCGATGCTGGTGATTTCCACCGCCGACCTTCAGCAATTCTTCGTAGGGCAAGCCCACTTCTTTTTTCCAGAACTCAAGCATGGCATCACGCTGATTAGTCTGGACACCGACATCAATAAAAGGTTTTGCTAATTTCATGGTTTTAACCGTGTTCCTAGTGTTTATTCTCGCCGCTATAACAATACCTGGTCATGCGAGACCTTCCAGCTGCAGGACCTCAGCGACCTGAGCAAGGGCTTGCATCCGATTACGATGCTCAATCACTCGTGGTAATAATGTCGTATCCACGCCATCATCCTCGAGCCATCTAGACAGGGTATAAAGGTAGATATCGCAAATCGAGTACTTTTCACCCATTACCCAGGGGCCCGTCAGTAATTCATCTTCAATTAGCCTGAAGGCTGCTGTCATCGTCTGCGGGACTTTTTCCTTCATTGCGACCAGCGCTGCAGGCGTATCAGCCCAACGATAGCCTCTGGGCCCATGTGCATGGGCAACATGCACCGTCGATGCCAGGTAACAATTAAATTCCTGCACCTGTGCAAAGGCAAACGGATCATTGATGGGCGCGAGATCGGCCTCCGGGAAGAGCTGGCTTATAAAGGCCAGTATGGCTGAATTTTCCGTTAAAATGCCCTGTTCAGTTACCAAAGCAGGCACCCGTCCCTTGGCGTTCACGGCAAGGTACTCGGCTGTCGTCTGTTCTCCCCGATACAAGTTCACTTTCCTGCTTTCAAACTTTGCTCCTGCCTGATGCAAAGCAATGTGGGCTGCAAGAGAGCATGCCCCAGGTGAATAATAAAAAATCATGACCAGTACCGTTTCTGCTAGATGCCTAGCTAACATTATCCACAAGTTGCGCTTGAGCCGATACACCTGCAAACTATTGAATAAGCATTGCCATCCATCAATCAGGATAAATCAGGTGACTGAAGACATTGTTGACGTTTTAATCATAGGTGCGGGTGCCTCTGGAGCCGCAGCAGCCTGGAGCCTTGCCGATACGAAGATGAGAATAGTCTGTCTTGAGCAGGGCGACTGGGTTAAACCAACGGATTATCCAAGTAATGGAGAGGACTGGGAAACCAGGGCAGGTTACGGCGATTTTGCGATTAATCCCAACCGCAGAAAACTTGACGTGGACTACCCTATCAACGAAGAAAACTCGCCTATTTCCGTTGCCAATTATAATGGCGTAGGCGGAGGGACTATCTTATATGCAGGTCACTTCCCGCGTTTTCACCCATCGGATTTCAAGGTGAAAAGCCTGGATGGTGTCGCCGACGACTGGCCCATTAACTACCAGACCCTGGAACCCTATTATGATGAGAACGACCGTCTAATGGGTGTGTCGGGATTAGCAGGCGACCCTGCTTATCCAGAAAAACCAGCCCTCATGCCACCCGTGCCATTAGGGCTTTCCGGCGAAACCCTGGCAAAAGGTTTTAATCAACTGGGTTGGCATTGGTGGCCTTCTGACAGCACGGTGGCCACAGAGCCTTACGATGGTCGAGATCAATGTATCAACCTGGGAGCCTGCCTGAGCGGGTGCGCACAAGGTGCTAAAGCCAGTACTGACATCACATATTGGCCTAAGGCTATTCGTAGTGGCGTTGAAGTGCGAACCCGCTGCAGAGTCAAGGAAATCACCGTACACGACAATGGCATGGCCTCGGGCGTAACCTATTTTAACCAAGCAGGTGATGAGATTCAGCAGCCCGCAGAAGTGGTCATTCTGGCCTGTAACGGGGTTGGTACGCCGAGATTACTGCTTAACTCTAAATCAAAACAACACCCAAATGGCCTGGCAAATTCAAGCGGATTGGTAGGTAAAAACCTTATGTTTCATCCTTATGCCTCCATCCAGGGCATATTTGAAGAGCCACTGGATGGTAGTCATGGCCCTAGCAACTGTATCTGGAGCCAGGAATTCTATGAAACAGACCCATCCCGGGGCTTCCTGCGCGGCTTCACCTTTGAGATCAGCCGGGGTCAAGGACCTGTCACTACGGCACTACGAGGGATGAGTAGCGGCCATATCCCTTGGGGTGCGGGTCATCACCGGGCGCTGCGTAAAATGGTCGACCGGACCACTGGCATGGTGGCAATCTGCGAGGACCTGCCGGAACTGCATAACAGCGTCACCCTTGACCCGGTACTGAAGGATTCCAATGGCATCCCTGCTCCTAAAATCGACTACACCATCAGCAAGAATAGCCAGGCTATGCTGGATTTTTCGATAGCAAGGGCATCAGAGGTGCTTCGCGCTGCAGGCGCTAAGGACGTAATTGCAACGGCGCCAATCAGCATTGGTGGTTGGCACCTGATGGGCACCACGCGTATGGGCACCGATCCCACCAAATCTGTGGTCAATGAATGGGGAAGGAGCCATGACGTAAAGAACCTGTTTGTGATCGACGGCAGCTTGTTCGTCACCAGTGCGGGCGTAAACCCGACTCGGACTATTCAAGCACTGGCCCTTTATATCGCGGATACGATCAAACAACGACTGGATACATTATTCGATTGAGAAGTTTATGACTGAGACTAACCAACCAGACCTGATCAGCACTGACGGCTTGCCTGCAGAGCACCAAAACTGTATCACAAAAATTGCCGGTCAAATGATTCCAGCGAGCACAGAATTCCAGTTGCCGGGTGCTGATGATCCCAGCATCATCGGCAATATCTTGCAGCGCCTCGGCAGACAAACCAGCATGGTGGCCCAGATCTACCATCGTCTTGATCAAGCCTCGATGGAAAAATTTGAACAGCCATGTACAGAGATTAACGATGCAGACTTTAATCTACTGATAACTGACTTTAGAAAAAGGTGCGAAGCCCTGACAGCGTCATTAATGGTTACAGTCGTCGCCTGCTACTATGAGGATAAACGTGTCCTGGATTCGATTGAACATGAAGCCCGGCCTCCTTTTCCACTGGGGCACAAGCTGCAGCAAGGCAATTGGGATCTGCTGGAACCTGTAAAAAAACGGCCAAAATTTTATCGACAGCCCGAAGCGTGATCTATGCCTTCGCAGTTATTTTCTCGGGCATTTCAAAGGCCGAGTTAACTGCCAGCGCCAGTTAAACTATTATGTATCCGGGCACCCTGCGTCAACGCTCACACGGGTTAGACAAAACATAAGTTGGCAGGGTGAATAAAGGTGATTAACCGATGCAACCTCATTTAATCCTAGGTAATTCCAGCCGCCGTTTTTCCGGTGTAACTTCCACCATGCTCCAGGTTCTGCCGCACCAGCAGAAGGCCTGCAGTGTGGCTGTTCTCGGGGCTCATCATGTACCCGAAGGTACCCGAGTGATCGGCCTGTTAGAAGCCATAGTAATGTTACGGGAATTATCTGAAGACGAACCCAAGGTCATATTCCACGCCCGCCGAAACGATGAGATGATACAAGCTTTACTATTGAGGTTGTTCTCTCGAGGTAAATTGAAAATCGTTTTCACCTCCACTGCACAACGTCATCACAGCCGCTTTACCCGTTGGCTTATCAGGAAAATGGACGGTGTCATCTCGACTTGCCAAGCCGCCGCCTCCTACCTACGCGAAAAACCCCAAATAATTATTCCCCATGGAGTCGATCCAGATACCTGGTACCCAGCCGAATCGAAGACTGCATTGTGGAAAGAGCTCGGACTGCCTGGGAAAAAAGGAATTGGGATTTTCGGCCGGGTACGGGAGCAAAAAGGGGTCGATGTTCTGATTGACGCGGCTATTCCACTATTAAAAAAGGAACCCGACTGGGTCGTCATCATCGTCGGTGAAATTACTCAAGATCAAACTTCTTTTTTCAAGGCCCAACAGCTCAAAATTAATCGTGCCGGTCTAGCCAAGCAATTTGTTTTCACGGACAAGCAGCCTTTTGCACGAATTCCGATCCTGTTTCGCGCCATGAGTATCATTACCGCACTGAGTCGTAATGAGGGTTTCGGCCTAACCGTATTGGAAGCCATGAGCTCCGCGGTTCCCGTTATCGCCAGCACCGCCGGTGCATGGCCGGAAATAATTAATACCAACCAAGCCGGTAGAATTGTGCCCATCGCAGATATCGCTGCAACCCAACAGGCCCTGAGCGCATTAATCAACGCTGACGACATACTGGACTCTTTAGCGATACACGCCAGGCAGCGTATCCTTGAGCATTTTACGGTAGAACAGGAAGCCTCAAAGTTACTGGCCTATTTTCAATCTCTGCAATAAACCTCTAATAAACCTCTAATAAACGTCTGATAACCACCTTATACGGGTGAGCCAAATAGCCTTGTACCGGCAAGACTTACAAAGCCCTGATCATCTTATTGCTTTTCAACGGCCCGGCTTCACTGCAGGCACTTACTTTTGACCAGGACCACCAAAAACCATATCCATTAGCCATATCCACTAGCCATATCCATTAAAATGGCGTCGTCAATGCGCGATTAACATCCGGGCGACAATGAACTAAAGCTAATATGGACCCGATTCGGGTTGTTTTATCCATCCGGATGTTTTGACTTTGCCACCAATTACGACCAATATCGCGGCTGGGATTTGAGCTCAAAATAAAGCCAACTAAGCTATTCGACGAGTACGGATTTGGCACCGTTTTAAAATCATCACTGTTAGCACACAGAAGGAAATGAGTTTTACCCAGCAACCAACACAGGCATCAACCATTTTCACGAATGCTGTATTGACAGGAACTGACCAACTCCACCCAACATGAATGAATTAAATACCCATTACCCGAAGTGTCCGTTAAACATCGCCTTAGTCGCTGATTCCTGGTTTCACCCTTTCAATGGCATGCTCATTTCTACTCGGCGCTTTGTTGAAGCACTCAGTGAAGAATTCGATTTCCGAATTTTTATTCCTCCTCAACCAGGCATACAAGACGATGAACCGTTCGTCGCATTCCCCCGATTACATCTACCAGGCGGCAATGACCTGAAGGAATCAAGGAATACACCGCTAGCGATTGCAAACCTGAGGAAAATTCTAACGGCCCTGGCAGGAAAGCTAAATTTCTGGATATCCAATCGAGACCAACTCAAACCGCCAGCACAAAACAACCGGCAGACGGCAACTACCAGAACTCACCCGCATTCAACGCGGCGTCTTTCCGAGGTTTGCAGACAAACCCATGCACCCGAAAATTCTCTCCTTGACCTGATCCATGACTGAAACAATGGCCAACCATCCCCTGGTGACCCGCTGGCTAAATTTAGTTACACGTCATCCAGCCGCTACCATCACGTTACTGGCTTGTATGGCACTCTGCGCTGTCGCGCTATTCA
>Ga0233433_10003304_pt1 | contig 13173 bp, 12 predicted proteins | sample SI_122_August201_5_FD_179868 | JGI IMG/M metagenome (GOLD analysis project Ga0233433, IMG submission 179868) | Seawater microbial communities from Saanich Inlet, British Columbia, Canada - SI_122_August2016_100_MG | ecosystem: Environmental > Aquatic > Marine > Inlet | place: Canada: British... | reverse complement strand
ACATATACATTAAATAATGGAAATAGTCAAATAGCAACAATTGCTATTAACACATCAACTACAATAATTACAACAGGCACATCTGCTGGAGATGTGGTAGCATATTCGAATGGAACAGCAGTAACCTTCGAGGCCGCATCAAGTTAAAATAACCGAATGATTTTTTTTGTAAATATTAAAATCATTCAAAACATGTATAATAATGAGTGAAGAAAAAAAGGATGATGATGATGATACTAATACTAATACCAATATTAATACCAATAACAAAGAGTTTCTAGAGCAACTTAAAGCAATAAACGATGATGATAAAATTTCCCTAGAAGAAATAGATACATTAGATTTGGGTGCGTGTCCAATATGTTATGAGAAACTCCAATTTTTAAAATATGATGAAGAAGATAAAGAATTAAAACCGAACCCCAATGTAGTAACAACTCCGTGTGGTCACAGTTTTTGTTTCACTTGTTTATCGACACATATTGATAGGAAAGATACCTGTCCAATGTGTCGTGCGACTATATCGAAAAAACAGCGTTATCGATTAATGTCTTCATATGAAGGGAGTTTTGTAATCAAACAAAAGATGGACCTTCATTTAACGTATAAATTTAATTCTTTAATAAACGCAGCCGAACAATTAAATGATCCAAACATATTATTGAGCCAAGTTAAGTATTGTATGTATGATGTAATGCAGACATTTAGACGATTACAAATAGTCGACGGAGAAGCCGATGACGAAGATGATTAAGTATAATATAGATTTGTTCAATAACAATATAAATAAAAAATGCGGATTATATAAAATGGACAATACAGTACAATTGGAGAAAATAAAGACACGTATTGAGAAACTTTCAAAAGACAATCAAATCGAGATTTTAAAGATATTACATTCTTCTCCCGATGTGAAATTAAATGAGAACAAAAGTGGGGTTTATGTGAATTTATCTTTTCTTCCCGAAAATGCCTTTAAAAAAATGTTATCGTATTTAGATTATGTTCAAGAGCAGGAGAAAATGCTTTTATTGACGGAAACGAAAAAGGACACTTATGTAAAAACATTTTTCGGTCAAGACGCAGAAGACAATAATGAAATAGTAAATACAATATAATATATTTATACCGTTGGAAATTTAAATAGGAACAACTTTGTTGTCCGAATTTCATTTCATTACCGGTATCTGACCATTGAGTAATTTAAAATGTTCCATTTGAAATTACAAAGGGTTTAAAGGTAATACAAGTGATATATATAAGACTTAATGATAAATACTATATTAAATCAAATTTTTTATGATATTAATAAATTTGATGTAGATCCAACTTTATTTGAAAAATACATGTTATCTAGTGATTATATTAAAACAATAAAACCGATTGTTAATATAATTGATAAGGAAATCGAAGAAGAGATCGAACAAGTTCAAGAAATAAAGGAAAAGCACGAATTATTTATGCCGAGAGTAAAAGATAGATTGTTTTGTTGTATATACATTGTGAATGTAGGTATAGGAGAATATCATATGTTGGGAAGTCGATATAAGAATGTCGAACTACAAGAGAAACAAAATATTGTGAATTTTATAAATAAAAACAGATCACATATAAAGACGACCTCACAGAGTAACGGTGTAAAGATAACGAATGTGAAATTACAAAATATAAGTTCGGAATTAATGACGGATAACAAAACAACATGGTATACGTTTTGGGTCTTATGTATGTATTATAAGATAAATGCTATTATTGTTCAAGGAAAGGTATATATGGAATTTACAGTGGATTCGGTGTATGATACATATCATTTTGAACGCAACGATGACTTACAGATTACAGTAGATTTCTTAAAAATGAATGAAGAAACGATATTAAAAATAAAAAGTAAGCGGTTGAAAATCGACCCGTTTGTAGAGAAGATATTAAAAGGTGTTTCTTCATATAAGACACAAGAATTACAAGAAATGATGAATATATTACAATTACACTGTTCGGTTGAAAAGCCAAAGAAACAGGATATGTATGAAACACTTATAAAATATATGGTTTCCAAAGAACTACAAAATTGAATAAGTTAATGGAAAATAATATATGAATAAGATATACTTATTTATATATTATGGACAAAGAGGATATGAAATCACATACACCAGAAGGTTATACGCCAAAAACACCAGAAGGTTCTCCACCGAAAACACCAGAAGGTTATACGCCAAAAACACCAGAAGGTTCTCCACCGAAAACACCAGAAGGTTATACGCCGAAAACACCAGAAGGTTCTCCGCCGAAAACACCAGATTGCACTCCTCCTGAATCTCCATCACTAAATAAATCAAACCCAAAAAAAGATTTTGAGGCAATGGTTGAATTTTATTTAGCAGATAATTCATCTGGTTATATGAATAAAGGAAATGGTGAATTAGAAATACGTTTTGGAACAAACCCTAAGAGTGGCAAGCCCTTATCAAAAATAGATTACGACAATGTTGTTCAACAATTTTATTCGGCAGGATTTAAAACTGAAAATGTAGAAGGACTCAGTATTTTGAGAATTCAAGGTGAAAATTTGAATAAAAAGACGGGTCAGATGCGTATTTCCAATGTGCGCGCGGAGGTAATGGGAATTGACCTGATTCAGGAATATTGTAGAACAAATAATTTACAGAAATTGTTGGATTTGCCTTCAACTATATCTGCTGTTTCTGATAAAATCAAATTCACCCAAAAAAATCCCCCTTATATTGGCGATACAAGAGAAACAAGTAAGCCTATGCGAGCGGTTGACTTCACCGATTTTAATTTTCGTGTGTCTTACCAGTATGAGAAGGATTATTATCCACATACTGAAATGGCGAAGAGTATATTATCGTCGTGGTTGGATACAAAAAAGGTGTTTCGATACATTAACCGCGTTCGTCTCGTTCATGATGAATTTCCTATATTCTTGGATGTTAGTATAGTAAAAGGTTCTTCGAAAGCAAATAAAAGAGTGCCTATTCCCCAATATACAGTTCAAGATGCGAATGTATTTGATAATGAAGAAACATATGAAGTAGAATTGGAGGTAGATAATAGCCGAATCGGTATGGGAACAAAATACAATACTGAAAAATCTATTTTGGACGCTATTCGTAAATGTATACGTATTGTATTGAGTGGATTACAGGGAACAAGTTATCCTATTTCAAATAGTGAAAAAGATAGTGTATTGGTTTCTTATATGACTACTGTTTTCGGCGAAGAATATACAAAAGAATTTATGCTCTCTTATAAGAGTGATAATTATGGTATAGCAAATAAGGCGAAACGTAATTTGAATAAACACTTTATTGGACCGTCTTCATATACGTTACAAATAGAGAATGTTGTCTCGTTACCGGAAGAAGGTAAAGAACGTGAGACGACAGTTCCAAATATTCGTGATAATTATACAGTCACAGACAAAGCAGATGGTGATAGAAAATTGTTATACATTACCGAAAATGGATATATCTATATGATTGATACGAATATGAATATAATATTTACGGGAATAGTTACAAGAGATGATACATTATTTAATAGTGTATTGGATGGAGAACATATCAAATACGACAAACACAATAAATTTGTGAATATTTATGCTGCTTTTGATATATATTTTATAAAGAACAAGAGTGTTCGAGAATTAAATTTTGTAGCATTAGATGAAGCAGATGTTCCTGAAAAATTCCGTCTTTATCTGTTAAACAATTATGTTCGTAATTTAAAGGCATTATCTATTTTAAATAAAGACAGTGGAAATAGTAATCCCAGGAAAATGAAGGGTATGGTTGATGATACAGACCATCATTCTTGTTGGTTAAATGTGAAATGTAAAAAGTTTTCTACTTCTTATCAAGGAGATATATTTAAGAGTTGTGAAGGAATATTATCAAGAGTAAGAGATGGATCGTATGAATATAACACAGATGGTCTCATATTCACTCCGGCATCAACGGGTGTAGGTGGAAATGCACCTGGTAAGGCGGGAGCATTGAAAAAGATTACCTGGGAACAATCATTTAAATGGAAACCCCCTGCATTTAATACGATTGATTTCCTGGTTTCTGTGAAAAAGGATAAAAATGGGAAGGATGAGGTTCATAATGTATTCCAAGAAGGAACCGACTTACAATCGAGTAAAAATGTGATTCAATATAAAACGTTGGTTTTGAGATGTGGTTTTAGTCGCAATGATCATGGTTATGTGAATCCAATGATGGATGTGATAAATGATGTTCTTCCATCGACAGATGAAAAAGATAGTTCATATAAATATCAACCAGTTCCATTTCAACCCACAAATCCATATGATGTAGACGCACAATACTGTAATGTGGAACTAAAAGAGAGTGGAAGTGGATTAGTAATGATGACCGAGGAGAATGAATATTTCGAAGAGGATATGATTATTGAGTTTAGTTATGACCTAACAAAGGAGGGATTCTGGAGATGGACACCATTGCGTGTGCGTTATGATAAAACGAATGATCTTCGTTCGGGAGGTAGTAATTTCGGAAATGCGTATCATGTAGCAAATAGTAACTGGCATAGTATTCACAATCCAGTAACGGAACAAATGATAATGTCTGGTAAAGACATTCCCGAGTTATTGGGGGATGAAGATGTATATTATAATCGAAGCGGCAAGGAAACAACAACGAAGGCATTGCGAAATTTCCATAATTTGTATGTAAAACGTAAGTTAATTTTGGGTGTAGGAAATCGTGGTGATACATTGATTGATTATGCGGTAGGAAAGGGAGGTGATTTTCCGAAATGGATTGCTTCGAAATTGGATTTTGTATTCGGAATTGATGTATCAAAAGATAATATTGAGCATCAGTTAAACGGTGCTTGTGCGAGATATTTGAATTATCGTGCGAAATATACAAAGATGCCTAGAGCGTTATTCGCACACGGCGATAGTAGTTTAAATATACGAAATGGTAGGGCATTAGAAAGTGAACGTGATAAACAAATTGCGAATGCGGTATTTGGTAATGGCTCAAAAGATAAAGAAGAATTAGGAGATGGTGTATATCGCAATTTTGGAATTGGTAAGGACGGATTTAATGTAAGCTCATGTCAGTTCGCTATTCATTACTTCTTTAATGATGATAAAACATTACATTCGTTCTTGCGAAATGTATCCGAATGTACAAAAGTAGGTGGATATTTTATAGGAACTTGTTATGATGGAGAAACCGTATTTCAGTTATTAAAGTCGAAAAACAAGGGTGAGTCGATGAGTATATACAACGACGATGATAAAATGTATGAAATTACAAAACAATATAGTCATACAGGGTTTCCGGAAGACGAATATTCATTGAATTATCCAATTGATGTATATCAAGAAAGTATTAACAAGGTTTTCCGTGAATATCTGGTGAATTTTAAATATTTACAACATATGATGGATAATTATGGGTTCACTCTGTTAACAAAAGAAGAGGCCAATGCGATTAATTTACCTGATGGAAGTGGTATGTTTGATGAACTATATACAATGATGAATCAAGAAATTGATGAAAATTATAGAAATAAAAAGGAATATGATAATGCGAATAAAATGACTATTCAGGAGAAAAAAATATCATTTATGAACCGATATTTTGTATTCCGTAAGACACATAATGTAAATGCGGAAAAAGTGTATAAAATGATGGTTGGTAAGCAAATTGGCGATATGGGTCACGACGTAGATGATATTATTACTAGTGTGAATAAAAGAGAGGAGGATATCCGTGGAGTAGATACAAAATCTTCCGTCATTATTCGAAAGATTCCTGGTAAGAAAATTAAACTGACTATAGGTCATATCGAAGACACTTCTCAACAAGAAGTTGTATTGAAACCGAAACGAGTAATTATAAAACGACCAATAAAAAAAGATTAATACTATGAATATATTTAAACAATTATATGTATACTTTATAAGAATAAATATAATAATGATTCACTTTCAATTACCACGCAATTCTCCTTTTTTTTATAAATATATAGAATGCGTCTTTTCAGACGGAAATATTCCAGCTCACGTTGTATCTAACTCACTTGCCGGTTATTTAAATGATATTAAACAACGCATTGATTCGCAAGAGAGTGAATGGGATGTTTCAAAACGGTATACAAATCCATATGAATATATTCATACAATTGTTCCGGGAAAAAAGAAAAGTATAGCAAAACATAAGCCGTTATCTAGGTCATATTTTAAAATGATAGAGATTGTATATTTTTTTAAATTAATGGAGAATATGGATGATACGAATATCCAGACATATCATTTGGCGGAAGGTCCAGGTGGATTTATTGAAGCAATTGTTAAGATTCGAAACAATACAAATGATCGATACATTGGAATGTCTATATTAGATGATAAGAATGACCCTAATATTCCGGGATGGAAAAAAAGTAGGACATTTCTACACGAAAATCAGAATGTGTTAATTGAACATGGAATAGATGGTACAGGTAATATTTTATCGTCTTCAAATTTCGAATATTGTAAAAATGAATATGGAAATAAAATGTATTTAATAACAGGAGATGGTGGATTTGATTTTTCAGTGGATTTCAATAATCAAGAACATCAAATTTCTAGATTATTGTTTGGTCAAATTGTATATGCTCTAGTTATGCAAAAGAAAGGAGGGCATTTTGTATTAAAAATATTTGATTGTTTCATGCAACATACGATCGATATGTTGGCTCTGTTATCATCACTGTATGAAAAGGTTTATATAACAAAACCGCAAACCAGTCGTTATGCGAATTCTGAAAAATATATTGTATGTAAAGGTTATATTGGTCCAGATTGTGAACAGATTTATAAAGTATTAGCTACTGAATACGAAAAAATGTTGGTTACAGAAGCACCGTTGTTTCGAATAATTAATATTCCATTAACGCTATTATTTACAACCAAAATAGAGGAATATAACGCTATTTTTGGACAACAGCAGATAGAAAATATCCAATATACATTAATTCTGATACATAATAACAACAAAGAAAAGTATGCTTCCTTGATGAAAAATAATGTTAAAAAATGCGTAGATTGGTGTAATAAATATGGTGTTTTATACAATTCATTTAATATTACTGCTAATGTTTTTATGGAAAATTCCAGTAGTTAATTATTCATTTTAAATACTATCTTTAGCGGTTTCAACAAAAATTTTTTCATAATATTACATTATGAAAAAAAAGTTTTTTATTACTTTGTAACACATTTTGTATCACAAGGTGCAGGAAATCCAATTCTTTTCTTCACTGTATACGCATCACTAGAAGATCCATATGCGAGAGCATTACCAGTTGCCGAACCATAAGCTTTTGTATATAAATCGCCATTTGTCGTAATAGTTTCATAATTTAGTCTAGAAGTTCTAGAACTAGATGAAACACCACCTTGCTGTGAGAATTTATAATTATTAGGTTTAAATTGTGTCTCTTGATAATAGTCTGGATTATCGGGACAATAAATATTACCATTGCTATTAACAGCGTATTTATTATTCTCACTACCAGGTGCACCAGGTTTCACTACACCATTTCCAGATTGGAAATAATTATATTGATTTTGCTTAAATGTTTTGCCTCGATTTGTAAGATATTCTTTTGAAGTTGTCGCATAGGGAGCAGTAGTAGCAGTAGATGGTGTTTTCTTTAGAAGGCTCGCACCACGTGCTCTATTACGTGCGATTCTAGATGGATCAAAAGCATCGTTATCACAACATAATCCTCTCTCTCCTCTATTATTTACTAAATTTGTATCTAAAGTTTGTTTATTTCCTACACAATCACAATTAGTTTCGTCAAAAACGACTAAAGAACTTCCTGGACGATTGATTACATCAATGGATGTAGATTGTTTTGTGGAGTTTGATTTTTGTGTAGCAGTATTTGTTTCACGACGATATATTTTTAAGGGAGGAGATTTAAAAAACAATCCGGGTTTTTTATCGGTTACAAGTGCATCGTTTTTTTGTATTGAACTTGTGATTTGCCCAAATGTTTTTCCTTTCCATGGAACATATGCGGCTCTATTATTATTTAGTAAGGTAGTCTGAAACATTTATATATATATAATATAATATAATGAAATTCACAGGATATCCGAAATATGTGATTTTATTGATAATTGTAATAATTTTATGTTTTATTATTTTTCGAAGGATGAATTATTTTATAGAAGGTAATAGTGCTACTGCTACTCAATCAACTGAAGAATCAAAACAGTCAAAATTACAAGCTATTGTTATTGGATATACCAATGATATATATGATAAAATTTCTAATTTAATAACTAAAAAAACAAAGGAATCCGAAAAAACAACAGAAATGATTTTAAATGACCTGAAAAATGATATAGCAATTATAGAAAAACCGAATGTTTTAGAACAGGCCGAAATTGATAAATGGGGAAAATTAGTGGAATCCATTGAAAAACGTGTAATTGAATTACGATCAAATATTGTATATAAGAAAAAGACGGGTGCTTCTTTCAAAATAGGCAATGATAAGATTATTGGTGTTATAAATAAATATCTATAAAGGACTTATAATACTAGTTGTATATTATTATAAATGAATATCTATTTAAATTTTTGTGATATCAAGAATAATTTGAATAATACCATTGACTTAAGAGATAATATACGATATCTTTATCCAAAAAAAAATACTGTGATGAATGGTGAATTCACAAAAATACTTTTCTCTAGAAACATTGTTACAATGAATGGATTATATTTATATTTACCAATTACGGTTGAGAAAAAAAGAACTGCGAATAATGAGGTATTTATACGATATATTACAAATACTACGCCAAATATGATGATTGTGAGAGATTTAAAATTAATGGAGAAGGCATTATTATCCCATTACCAAGCATATACTAAACGTTCTAAGCAAATCGAATATATATTAGACCGCCAATTGTCCACAAATCAGATAAGAGTATATCATGATAATAACAATAAATTAATCAAGAATAATAGCTATGTAATTAAAATCTCTGGTATCTGGGAAACGGATTGTAAAATTGGTATGACTTATAAAATAATGGAATTATAAAAGCATAGACATCGCCGCACCCCGGCCTTTATTATGATGAAATGGTTTTGTTCCTTTATGTAAATCGTGCTCTTTTATGGCGGTTACATCCTCTTTATATTGAGTATCAAAATTATTTATGTGATATGTGTTTGTTCCTTCCTCGTATGTATATTCCAAATTATATATGGAATATATGCCTTCTTTTGTAGCATTCGTATATCTATCAAACTCTTTTTTATTAACCTGTTTTACATATCCATCATAAAAGTGAAGTATATTTTTATCAGCAAATGGATAAAATTCTTGTCTATCAACTGCTATTTTCGAACGAATCGCTCTTTCATAAAACATGTTGTCTTCATATCCCCACGCCCAAAAATTAGGAAACCCATTTATTCTTTCAAAATCACCTCCTGTAATGGATACTATTCCACCCAATGTATGTTTAAATCCATAAAAGTGTTTTATAACATTATTTGTTGTTTTATAGTTTATAAAGTTTTTAGTAAACGGTAATGTATCTACGTCATTAAAAATAAGTGTAATGTCTTTATAATTGTTAGGATATTGTTGTTTAACTATTAAAAATCCGATGTTTTTTATTGCACCACAATTAAAAGAACGTTCATCATTTTGATGAATAATCATTATTTTTTTATCGTTTTCTTGATAATCTTCTAAAATATATTCCATATGGCGATTAAAAAATATTAATTGTTGCTCTCTATCTCTGTAAGGAACTATAAATATTATTTTTGGTATACTTACATCTTGTTCTTCATCTTTTTGTATTTTTTCTGGAATATTTATAAAAAACATTTCATCTGTAGATTTTTCATCTAGTTCTAGTTTTATATTTTCCATAATAATTTAATAGTTTATTTTTTTATAAAAATATAAACTATTCTCAATTATATTCATTGTGTATAAGTGTTTTAATTCAATAGTCTAATAATCTGAATATTTTGTTTTTATGGTCGATGGTATTAAAGAATCTTTTAATACTTCCATCTTTTTATAACATTTATTAATAGTCACTTCACTTACACCGCATATATTCTTCACATTTGTTTTTGATATTGATAGATTACATTCTTGTGATATAAAATATACAATTCCTGCCGCGATTGAATGAGGTGTATTGTCGTTAATTGATCCCGTTTTCTCTATTTTTTTTGCTATGAATTTTGCTAAAAGAGTTAATTCGTGGTTTATATTTAATTTACTACAATATCTCTCAATAAATGAACTCGGAGTTGTTGAACATAAATCTTGTGTTCCCGCATTTAATGATGTTCCGTTTCGTTCCAGATTAGACAATATATTGACGGCCATTGAACAACCATTCGTAGCACTGGTTTTATCTAGTTTAAATATTTCGGCAATCTCATGAGATGTTCTTGGACAGTTATTTAATCGACACGATATATAGATGGATGCCGATTTAATACCGTCTCGGTTCATTCCTCGAAACATTTTTTGTTCTGAAATTTCTTTATGAATCGCCATCGCATCATCTATAAATATTCGGGGTATTCCCGCATTTTTAGCCATAATTGTGATAAATTGAAATTCTTCATATAATGATTTCTCACGATGAGGCATCGCCTGCCATTGGGTCCACTTTCTTATACGTTTCATCTCATATGACGCATTTTGCGAACATATAATCTTACAACCAAATGAAGATTCTTGTAATAGTGGGTTTATTGGATTACCGCAACGGGTTGGGTCTGTCGTATTTTTATCGTCCGCACCATAAAATCTCCATTCTGGTGAATAATCCAACGTTTCACGATATATTAAACCGCATTTTTTATTAGTGCACGTAGGTAAGCCCGTATCCATAATTATCATTTCTGATTCACAATGATAACATTTTCCTTGTTTTTCTGTATCAAATTGTATAATTTGAGGGTCTGTTTTTTTATCATATACACATTCGGTATCATTATCTATATCATACATATCCCATAATCGTTGTTTCTCTTTAGAAGATACAAATGATTTTTTTTTTTGTGTTTTATTTTTTTTTTCTTGCGTAATTTTTATAGACATCTTGCTTAATATATGAAATAGGGTTTATATGTATTCAATTTTATATATTACAATTAATTAGATTTTTCATATTGTTTTCTATATATATTATAATATGAGTGATAATAATGAACCAAAGGCTTTTAGTTCTAGGCAATTTAATAAAATAAGTGGAGAAATGTCTACTAAAATAGTGGATCGTATTTGTAGTGATATTGCTGCGGATGCTTCGGACAGTTCTGATGACCCTCTTTCAAATGTGTTAAGAGACAATTTAGCCAAACAAATAACAGGTGTTATCGAAAGTAATGAAGGAAAACAAAAACTAACAAATACCGTATTAGATTCTATTCGATTATCATTAAATATATCTCGTAAGAATTCTATTCTTTTGTATAGTTTAATTAATGACCCAAATTTAAATTCTGAATTAAGATCGTTTATTCGTATTTTATTCGCACGCGTTTATAAGAATAATAAAAAATTGTCTCCATTTTCTAAAGAATTACTTAAAATCTTACGAGACCCCCCATATGACTTATTTGACCTTAATAAGAAGGTTGGTGGTAAAAATAAAACACGTGGTCGTAAGAATAAATATAAAAAAAGAACAACACGTTCGTTACGTAAAAAACAAAGAGGGGGTGTTGACCCTTCCGGCGTGATTCTATCACAAGATTGTTCACAAGATTGTTCTAAATGTCCAGAAAATAAAGAACTGGATGATTTAATAAACAGTTATAAGGCAAAATTAATCGTCGCCATGGATAAAAATATTGAGGACGATAAACACGAAATTATGGAACGTTTGTTAAATGCTGTTCGTTTATATACATTGAAAAATGGTAAACATATATTAGAGTCGATTACAGGTGTTATCGGTAAAACTATAATACCTAGTAATATTAGTGTTAATGGTAAAAATATCATATTTTTGCAGTCATTATATGCCGCATCAAATGAAGTCAATCTAGCAATTAGAAATACATATAAATTTTTTAAAGATAATAAAGATAATAAAGATAAAGAAACAAAATTTGACCCAGTCGAAACAAAATTTTTTGATAAATTTATGGAAATTCTGAAAAACTCTATAGCGGAACATTATGCTTAATTGTTAAATATTACATAGGAAAATCCTATGTAATATTCGTTTTTTATTTATTTATACGGTTTCTTCAACCGGGGAAGATACATCTTCTTGTGTCTCGTCCGAATTAGACTGGGTCTTTCTACGTCCGGTCTTCTTTTCGTCCGTCTGAGCAGCGGCGGCAATTCTACGAGTCTCGCACAGAATAGGTCCGTTCATGACACCTGTGATGTCCATCGCATGATACTCATGCTTATCATTCTTGGATTTTACTAGGTCGAAATCAACATACTCACCTTGAACAAGATACTTATATTGTGAATTTGTTACACGAATTGAAGAATAGTGAGAGAAAATATCCTTACCATTAAAATCACCTTCACTATATACGGTGATGAACCCAAAACCAGATTTGTTGTTAAACCATTTTACCATACCGGTAATACGCTGTGCTTCACTTTGACTAGACATTATTACTATTCAAGTATATCATATTATAAGCGAAGTTTTTTAAATAGTTTATATAATTAAATTATATATCGTGTTATTTTATAATAATGTTTAAAATGAGAAAAATTTTAGCAATTGTATTTCTCTTATTTATAATTTTAACATCGTTAATGTTTAGTAATTTTATGGATCGTTTTAAAGAAGGTATGTCTTCAACTGTAACTGTTGAAGATGTTTTCGATAAACTAAAAAATAATGACGAAGATGATTTTGTATCTACTGCTAAGATTATTGAATACATTTCAGAGTTAGATGATTCAATAAAAGATACAGTTAGTGAAAAATTAAAGGATTTTGAAAATGATTCGATTGCGTTAAGTGATTTTAAAACCATCCTCAATGAACAACCCGAGTTAGTCGAATTTATTAAGACAAAGGTTGATAATTTTCAGTTTGATGAGGTTGATACAAATGAATCTCCTTCTTCTATGGATGAATCT
>Ga0233433_10003301_pt1 | contig 13177 bp, 12 predicted proteins | sample SI_122_August201_5_FD_179868 | JGI IMG/M metagenome (GOLD analysis project Ga0233433, IMG submission 179868) | Seawater microbial communities from Saanich Inlet, British Columbia, Canada - SI_122_August2016_100_MG | ecosystem: Environmental > Aquatic > Marine > Inlet | place: Canada: British... | reverse complement strand
GTTTCTTAGTGTTCTTTGGCATATCCTAATTTCCTATACAATTTATATAACTGTATAAACTGTATAGCAACTGTATAGCGCTATTGAACTGCTATGAACGTTGATTTTCGTGGGTTTTTTAAGGAAACCACTGTTTTTTACTTGTTTTTGAATCCAGCGCGTCTACCAATTCCGCCACACCCGCATCGTGAGGCTCTCAAGCGGCGGCATAATAGCCGGTGACCGGGCTTGGTCAAGCGGCGGTCACGCAGTGATTGCCGGAACCCCGACCGGCTGGTAAACAGCGCCATCTTCAATCAATGGATTTCATGCACGTGCTGAGACGCCTCTACGACTGGACCTTGGACCTGGCCGGCCATCAACATGCTTTGTGGGCCTTGTTTTTCGTCGCATTTATTGAAAGCTCGTTCTTTCTAGTGCCGCCGGACGTATTAGTGATTCCGATGGTCCTGGCGGCGCGGGCACGGGCCTGGCGGATTGCCTTGGTATGCACGGCGGGCTCCGTGTTGGGCGGGTTGGCGGGTTATGGCATCGGGGTTTTCGCCTTCGAGGAATTCGGTCGTCCGATCTTGGATTTCTATCATGCCGCTCAGAAATTCGAGGAAATCCGTGGACTTTATAACGAGCACGGCGCGTTGATCGTGTTCTCGGCGGGCTTCAGCCCCATCCCATATAAAGTGTTCACAATCGCATCCGGTGTTGCCGATATGAATCTGGTGACCTTCACCCTGGCTTCCATCGTCGGGCGCGGCGCGCGATTCTTTTTGGTCGCTTTCCTTCTTTGGAAGTTTGGCGAACCGATCAAGACCTTTATCGAGCGCTATCTAGCTCAGCTGACCCTGGCCTTCGTGGTGTTGCTGGGCGGCGGCTTCGTTTTGATCAAATTTCTGCTGTAGCGAGCCGAAACGGGCCTAAAACGAGCCTAAAAACCCTGGCGCCCAGTGCTTGGCCGACGTATATCAAAGCCATGATCAACATCCCCTCCGAGCCGCAAATAAATCGTGCCATTCCGCTAGCTTTGCTGGTCGTCGCCGTCGGCGCCTTGAGCAGCGCGTATACGGCGCAGTATGCCTTCGGTTTGGAGCCTTGCATTCTTTGCCTTTATCAACGCGTGCCTTATGCCATCGTCGGGTTGCTCGGCATCGTGGGCTATCTGGTGTCCGGCGACGCAGCCCGGCGCTGGGTCACGGCGCTCGCGGCACTTTCCTTTGCCATTGGCGCCGGACTGGCCTTTTATCATATTGGCGTCGAGCAGCATTGGTGGGCATCCGCGGCATCATGCGGCGGCGGCGACGTCAGTGGCGCAAAGGTCACCGTCGACCAATTCAAGGCCCTGTTGCAGCAAAAGCCCGAGAAAGCCTGCGATGAGATTGACTGGACCCTGTTCGGAATCTCCATGGCGACGTATAATGCCGTGGCCTCAAGCGGCCTTGCCGTTATCGCGCTGGTCGCGTGGAAACGCCTGGGAAAGACCAACGAGAAAGATCAATGAGCGCGAAGACAGCCCGCAAACCTAAGGCAGGGAAATCACCGAAGTCAGTGAAGTCCCCGGATTCCCCGGCATCCGCCAAATCCCCTGACCGGCTGCCCGGCGAGCCGACCCTTGATCAATTGGTGGACCGCGTCATTCGTGTGGATCATGCCGGCGAATACGGTGCCGTACGGATTTATGAAGGCCAACTTGCGGTATTGGGCAAGCGCGCCCCGCAGCCGGTCATCGAACATATGCTGGAACACGAAAAAGCTCATCTTGCGACGTTTGATCAATTGATTAATGAGCGCCGGGTGCGCCCGACCGCCTTGATGCCGCTTTGGCACGTCGCTGGCTTTGCGCTGGGCGCCGCCACGGCGATGATAGGCGAGAAAGCCGCCATGGCATGCACCGTCGCCGTCGAGGAAGCCATTGAAGAACACTACCTTGATCAAATCGAAGCCCTGGAGCCGCACAAAGACGAAGCGGCGCTACGCGAGACTTGCGTGAAGTTCCGTGGTGAAGAATTGGAACACCGTGAAACCGGCCTCGCCCATGGCGCTGAACAAGCGCCCGGCTATACGGCGCTTACGGGCGCCATCAAAGCAGGTTCAAAACTGGCCATCTGGCTCAGTTCCCGGGTCTGATACTTGGACGGATACCGGGTCTGGAACCGGTCCTTCAAACGTTCACTTTTGGCGCTTTCTCGACAAGCTGGTAATCACCCCGCGCCAGGTGCGGATTTCCTGCTCGGTGAGCCGTGCGCGCTGCCAAATATTGCGGATATTGCGGACCATGATGGGTCTTTTCTCAACCACCCGGAGGAACCCGCTGGCATCCAACTCGCTTTCCAGATGATCAAACAAACCTTGAAGCTCACCTTTACTCGCGGGGCGCGTCTCTTTCGGCACCGCCAACATTGATGCCGGCGTTTCATCGTCCAATTGGAACCACTCATAGCCCATGGCAAATACCGCCTGCGCCAAATTAAGCGAGGTGAACGCCGGGTTCAGTGGCACCGTGAGGACGGCATCGGCCAAGGCGACGTCATCGTTATTCAATCCCTTGGCTTCCTTACCGAATAGAATGCCGCTGGTGTCGCCGGCCTGCGATGCAGCCCGCCACCGGCCGGCGGCTTCGCGCGGTGTTAGTAAATCGGTCGTCATATCGCGGGATCTGGCCGTGGTCGCATAAATATGGTTCAGATCGGCGATCGCCTCGCTGGTACTTTCAAATACCAGCGCCCGCTCAATAACCTCATCGGCGCCTGAGGCGGCGGCCACGGCGTGGCGGTTCGGCCATGCATCGCGCGGCCGGACCAGCCGGAGATCGCGCAACCCGCAATTCAGCATAGCACGTGCCGCCATACCGATATTCTCGCCCAGTTGCGGCTCAACCAATATAATCACCGGCGGTGCCACCGACCGATCAGCTTGGCGCGTATTATCGGTTCCAGCCACGCTCGCACCCTCAACCGTGATGGGGCTCGGCCCCATCGCGGAAAAGTTTATAGACAATACTGTCGCGGAGCGCGTTATAAGATGCATCGATGATATTGGTGGAAACCCCAACGGTGGACCAATGGCGGCCTTCGTCGTCTGCTGACTCGATCATCACCCGCGTCACCGCCCGCGTCCCGTCGCCGGGTGTCAAAATACGGACTTTGTAGTCAATCAGTCGCAGGCTCTCCAAGGTCGGGTAGTGACCGACCAAAACCTTGCGCATGGCTGCATCCAAGGCGTTCACCGGCCCGTTTCCTTCGGCCACGGTCATGTAAGGCTCCTTGCCGACATCCAATTTCACCGTCGCTTCCGACAGCGTGATCAGATCGCCCTTGGCATTCCAGCGGCGTTCATCGATGACCCGAAAATGCGTGCAATGAAAGTAATCCGAAACGGTGCCGAGCGTGCGCCGGGCCAGCAATTCAAAACTCGCCTCGGCACCGTCGTAGGCATAGCCGTCGAATTCTTGTTCCTTAACCAGTTCAACAAGCCGCCCGACTTTCGGGTTCTTCGGATCAATGTCCAATCCGATATCACGGAATCGGGCTAGAATATTAGAGCGTCCTGATTGATCGGAGACCACGATGTGGCGCTGGTTGCCGATGACGCCGGGTTCAACGTGTTCGTAGGTCCGCGGGTCCTTTTCCACCGCCGACGCATGCAGGCCGCCCTTGTGAGCGAAGGCCGATTCGCCGACATATGGCGCGCCGCGGTCCGGTTGGCGGTTCAAACGTTCATCGAGCATTCGGGACAGGTGCGTTAGCTTATGCAGATCTTCCTTGGATACGTTGGTTTCATAACCCATTTTCAACACCAGTGACGGAATGACGGAGATCAAGTTGGCATTGCCGCATCGCTCCCCTAAGCCGTTGATCGTGCCTTGAACCTGGCGCGCGCCGGCACGCACCGCTGCCAATGTATTGGCGACCGCATTGCCGGTATCGTTATGGGTGTGAATGCCGACCTTATCGCCCGGAATTTCGGCGCAAACCTCTGAGACGATGCACTCAACCTCGTCCGGCAACGTGCCGCCGTTGGTATCACACAACACCACCCAGCGCGCGCCGTTGTCGATGGCCGCCTTCAAACATCCCAGCGCGAATTCCGGATTGGCTTTGTAGCCGTCGAAAAAATGCTCGGCGTCAAACATCACTTCCGAAACCTTGGTTGCGGCATGCTTGACGCTGTCGGCGACCATCTGGATGTTTTCTTCCAGATCGATTTCAAGCGCCACATCGACATGAAAATCCCAAGCTTTGCCGACCATGCACACGCAGTCAGCCTTGGTGCCGAGAATAGCCGTGAGCCCGGGATCATTGTCAGCGCTTCGGCCGGGCCTTCGGGTCATCCCGAAAGCCGTCAACTTTGAACGCGTCATCGGCGGCGGGTCAGCGAAAAAGGCGTCGTCCGTGGGATTGGCACCCGGCCAGCCGCCTTCGATATAATCGATACCGACGTCGTTCAGTTCCCGCGCAATCAATGCCTTGTCGGCGGGATTGAAATCGACGCCCTGGGTCTGCGCCCCATCGCGCAAGGTGGTATCAAACAAATATATGCGATTGTCATTCATGGTGTCGTTCATGGCTCAATCAACTCTTCTGGTGATGTAACGAATAGACGGCGCAAGCCCCGGTCCCCTAATGAGAGGCCGGGCCGATAATTCGCCGATCGATCGACACCACTGCGAAAGCGTTGTTTTCCATGACCGGCGCATGATAGCCCGCCGGTTTGCCGCGTCAAGCGCCGCTACGCAGCACTTGGCCCGTTTACACGAATTCACAAGCTGGAAAAGGCTTTTGCCATCACGGCCTTGGCGGCGCAGGCTTCTAGGATTATTCTATCAATAAGCTTTTCAATGAGGAATTTTCAATTCATGCCGGATGGCGCTGAAAACGATGGAGGCACCGCTCAGGCGGCCTATGAAGCCATGCGTCAGAAGACCGAGGGCTCGAACCTCGATCCGACAACTTTGCTGGCAACCGACTATCTCAACCATTTCAATGAAATTGTCATGCTGCTGGAGATGGTCGCCGACATGCCGGAAATTCTGGAAGACGTGAAAGAATGGCAGCCCAAGTCCTATAAAGATCATTTTCGCGACAGCACCATTGCCGATCGAGGAATAGCCGTCGAGGCTTATGACGTTGTCCTTGATATCTACAAAGTTCCCTTCGAAACCACTGTTTCACAAATCAACAACACCATCCAATCCGCTGTTTCTAAGTTGGAGCGCGATCTGGAGTCAGGCAATGCAGATCTTGTGCGTGAAAATTCGACGTCATTGTCGAGAGTAATCCAGCGCCTTATGGATACGGCATCGGCAATTATCCACGGCAGTGCCCAAACTTTGGATCAATCTGAAATCGACAATCTCTTAGGAGCCTAAGGGAATATTATCGGCTTGTCGGCGATCAACCGGCAACTGGCATAGGCGTTTGGTTTTGGGCGATAAATTCATTGAATTCTGCGGCCCCCAACGGTCGACTAAACAAATACCCCTGCCCTGTATGACTGCCCAGCCCTTGCAAAAAGCGTTCGTGTTCATCAGTTTCTATGCCTTCCGCCACAATATGTAGATCAAGGTTTTGGGCCAGTCCGATAATGGCACGCGCGATGGTCACCGCGTCACGGTCGTCGGGCAAATTCATTACGAACGCCCGGTCAACCTTTAGGGTGTCGAGCGGGAAATCGGTGAGATAACTAAGCGACGAATAACCGGTGCCGAAATCATCAATCGCAACCGTTATCCCGAGCCCCCTCAAATCTTCCAATAGCGCGATGGATTTCCCCGTGTCGTCCATCATCACGCTCTCCGTTAGCTCCAATTCCAGCAATCGTGGATCGAGCCCGGATTCCTCAAGGCAAACATTCACTTTGTCCGCGATATCGGGGCGGCGCATCTGATGCGCGGAGACATTGACCCCGACGTGGATGGGTTGCCCACCGCCCCGGTTCCACTGAACGGCATGATGACAGGCTTGTTGGAGAACCCAATTGCCAATTGCCCCGATCAATCCGGCCTCTTCGGCGACCGGCACGAATTCGTCAGGTGACACCGAGCCCAGTTCTTCATTGCCCCAACGAACCAAGGCCTCGGCACCGATCACGCAGCGTGTGGCCAGATCTACCTTTGGCTGGAAGTTCAATGTAAATTCGTCATTTTCGATGGCCTGACGAAGGCCCGCTTCCAATTGCACCCAGCGCCCGATGCTCGCTGTCAGTTGTGGAGAGTAGAATTGGACGGCGTTCCGATCTCGGCTTTTGATATGATGCAGCGCCGTATCAACATTACGCAACAAATCGCGCGCGGTTTCACCGTGCGTTGGATAAAGCGCCGCGCCCACGCAAGCCGTCAAATACATTTCTTTGTCTTCAACGAAGAACGGCTGCGAAAGCGCTTACATGATGATATGGGCGGCGGCTTGGGCTTCTTCGTCACCAGCAACACCATCCAAGATGACTAAAAATTCGTCGCCACCCTGGTGGGCAATCGTGTCACAATCCCGCAAACAATGACGCAGCCGTTGACCGGTCATGCGGATAACCTCATCCCCAATCCGATGTCCACGGGTGTCATTGATGTGACGAAAATTATCCAAGTCGACGAACAAAATCGTGAAGGAGTTGCTTTTCCGCCGTGCGATTTCGATGGTTTGGCTCACCAATTCCTTAAAGGCTACCCGGTTTGGCAAATTGGTCAACGGATCACGGGTCGCCAATTCCACCAGTCGCGCCTCGACCATTTTACGCTCAGTGATGTCGTGCAGTGCACAAATGAATGTAACATTGCCATGGCGTTTCAACTGGCTCATCGTCAGCTCAATGGAAACCGTTGATCCGTCCTTGCGGATACCCATCAATTCCCTGGGCTTTGCCAATGCCGTGGACACCTCGGGTGCAGTGGGGTCGCCGGCAAGCGCCGTTTCGATCAATGGTTGTTCGCCGGCAATCAGCAATTCGATATTGTTGCCAATCAATTCTCCTGGTTCATAGTCAAAAATTTTCTCGGCCGCCGGGTTTACAGTCTCAATTGTTCCATCGTCTTCAATTGTGATGATGCCCTCGACAACAGTATTCATGATGTTGCGAACATGATCCTCGCTGGCTGCGACCCTGGAAATGGCACGGTTTCTTTCGGTCACGTCCCGCGCAATCAACATCACTGCACCGGCTTCGCTATCGTCGCCGGGTTCACTCGTGTCGGGATGGTCATAAGGGATCGCCGCAAGTTCAACATCGACCTCCCCCCCACCGGGCCGACATAGTTTTAACGGCAGCCGCGTCGTCCGGTCCGTCAATTTTTCGAGACCATCCGAGATCAACATCTTAAAATCCGCATGGACGAAGTCAGCGAATGCCCGCCCGATTAACGCATCCGCCGGCCATGTCCCCAACAAATTCGCGCCGGCTGGGTTAATTCTAAGAATTTGACCGTCACGGCAAATTCCAATGAGATCCGGCGCCAATTCGAACATATGCCGAAAATCCTCGACCGATTTCTCAATTTGTTCGAACCGTTGACGTTCGAGAACGTCGTTTAAGATTTCCAACATCTGCCGGCCAGAGCCGCAGATATCCGAAATATAATTGCGGTATCGTTTGTTTTCGACAGGTCCGAAAATTCCCTGTTCCATCATGTCGGCGAAACCGATGATGGAATTGAGAGGCGTGCGGAGGTCATGGCTAAGGGTTTCAAGCAAAATTCGGTTCGCCTGATTAGCAGCCGCGAGACGGGCCTCAAGGTCTGCTTCTTTCGCTGGATTTGGTAAATATGTTATCATATCTTTAGCCCTATTAATCATAAAGATAACATATCAAAAGATATATATACAACTAGATTCAATTGCCCGCGCTAATAATCAAGAACCATTGGCCCACGGAAATCCGCGTCCTAATCAGGCAAGAACATCCAACCGCTCCAATCGGAGATCCACGAACTGCCGAATGTGAGAGAAATTTCCAGTCTTCGCATCCAAGGCTCCTTTCGCGCCGATGTCACCACTAGGCCCGCCACCCAGCACGCCATTCAAAATGCCAAGCACGCCAATGCGATGAATGTCACCGAATTTCTGGACCTGCGCCGTCGGATGAGCCGCCAAGGCATCATTACAATCGACGCGCATATTGATGAGATCAGTGATCGCTCTCGGGTCACGCTCAAGGGCTTCGTTAAGGACCTCAACAGCCTTGGTAATGGGATCGCTCACGGCCAGCCTCCTACTGGACTAATCAAACACCTAACCGCATTCGCGGTGGAACACGGTTCTTTCCACGCTATCGGATTTCGCGCGGTCATGGTAGCCTCCGGCCATGCCGAACGAGATCATACTGCTGTCTGGCGACGTTGAAGGATCACACCTAGGCGGCGTCCTCCGCGAACACAATCCGAACCTCAAGGTTATTTATGTCGCCGAGCCCGAGGCCTTGCGGGATGCTTGCCTGGCGCCGGGCGCCGGGATGCGCCGGCTGATCGCCTTTTGCACGTCGGTGATCGTCCCCTCGGATATACTGAGCGCGGTTGATGGGCCGGCCTACAATTTTCATCCGGGCCCACCGACGTATCCCGGCACGCATGTCGCCGGATTCGCAATTTACGACGGCGCGACAAAGTTCGGCGCGACGGTCCATGAAATGGAAGCGTCGGTCGATTCCGGCGCCATTGTCGGCGTCGATTGGTTCGATATCCCGGACGGGCTTCGGTTTGCAGATTTGGAGATATTAGCGTACCGGTCGCTTGTTCAACTGTTCCTGGACTTGGCACCGGCATTGGCCACCGATGATGCCCCGTTGCCGACGTTGGATATGGCGTGGGCCGAAAAGACCACAACCAATAAAGATGCCGAACGGATGCGCGAAATTGACGACACCATGAGCGAAGAAGAAATCAAGCTGCGGTTCCGTGCTTTCGGTTGAAGCCGCCGATCAATCAGAAATCAGCCGCGCCGCCATGTCGTTCCACCGGCGCTATCTTCAAGGATAATGCCCTGTTCTGCCAATTCGTCACGAATGCGATCCGAGGCCGCAAAATCCTTATTGGCGCGGGCCTGCGTCCGCTCTGTGATCAAGGCGTCGATGGCGGCATCGTTCAATCCATCGACGTCAATGGTAGTCTTCGGCGGCTGCCATTTGAACCAATCATCGGGGTCGTGTTGAAGCAGCCCCAGTAGATTGGCACCGGCTCGAAACGCGCCCGCGTCAGCGCCGGCCAGTTTATGAAGTTCGGCGATGGCCAATGGCGTATTGAGATCATCGCTTAACGCAGCGGTTATGCCCTCAGGCACTTGCGCTTTGCTATCGGCCCCACCTTCAATCAAGCGGTACCAGCGATCCAATGTGCGGCGCGCCTCGGCAATGCCCGACTTGGTGAAATCCAAGGGTTGGCGGTAATGCGTTTGCAACAACAATAACCGAATGGCTTCGCCCGGAAACTCTTCCAGCAGGTCATGCACGGTGTAGAAGTTACCCAATGACTTCGACATCTTCTCGCCTTCGCTCATCAAATAACCGTTATGCATCCAGTATTTGGCAAAGGCATCGCCACCGAGCGAACATTTGGATTGGGCTATCTCATTTTCATGGTGCGGGAAGATTAAATCCTGGCCGCCGCCATGAATATCAAATCGCGCGCCGAGATGCTCCAGGCTCATAGCCGAGCACTCGATATGCCAGCCCGGGCGCCCCCGCCCCCAGGGGCTGTCCCAACCGGGGATATCGGGATCTGACGGTTTCCAAAGGACGAAATCCTGCGCGTCTTTTTTATAGGGCGCCACATCGACCCGCGCGCCGGCGACAATTTCGCGTTTATCCAATTTCGAAAGCCGGCCGTAATCTGGCATTGAGGGCACGGAAAACATCACATGGCCTTCCGCCGGATAAGCATTTCCCTTGGCGATCAGATCCTCGATCATCGCAATCATCTGCGGCACGTGATCGGTAGCGCGGGGTTCTTGGTCGGGAGGGAAAGCCCCCAATTGGGCCATGTCGGCATGGAATATGGCCGCCGTTTCCTGGGTGATTTCGCGGATATCACGGCCAGATTCCTGGGCCCGTGCGTTGATTTTATCATCCACGTCAGTGATGTTGCGGGCGTAGGTGACTTTCGGATAAAGCCGGCGCAACAGGCGCACCAAAACATCAAACACCACCACCGGGCGGGCATTGCCGATGTGGGCGTAGTCGTACACCGTCGGTCCACAGACATAGAGCTTCACATGACCGGGGTCGATGGGCTCGAAATCGACCCGCTGGCGGCTCAGGGTGTCGTGGATGCGCAGCGTCATACGTCGCCCCGAAAGCGATTGGTGATCGGGTACCGGCGATCCCGACCGAAGGCGCGGCGTGTTGTTTTGACCCCGGGGGGCGCCTGGCGGCGTTTGTATTCAGCCATGTCCAGCATTCGCCAAACCCGCTTTACCGTTTCGGTGCCATGCCCTCGCACCGCGATGTCGGGCAATGCGAGATCCTCTTCGATGAGGCAGTGCAGGATGTCATCCAACTCATCATAAGGCGGCAGGGTGTCCTGGTCCGTTTGATCGGGCTTCAGCTCGGCCGTTGGCGCCTTGGTGATGATCCGTTCCGGGATCACGCGGCCATCAGGGCCCAATGCATCAGTAAGAGCAATGGCGGCGGCTTCACCATTGCGCCAGTTCGAAAGCTCATAAACGGTCGTCTTGTAGACGTCTTTCAGGACTGAATAGCCACCACACATATCGCCATAGAGTGTCGCATAACCCACCGACATCTCTGATTTGTTGCCCGTCGATAAAACCATGGACCCGAACTTGTTGGAGATCGCCATCAACGTCAGGCCACGGGACCGGGCTTGGACGTTTTCTTCGGTGGTATCCGCTGATTGACCCTGAAACTGGTTTTCCAGCATCGTTTTGAAAGCATCCATGGCCGGCTCGATGCTCACTGTATCCAGCCGCACCCCTAGCAATCCCGCGCATTCGGCGGCATCGTCCAGGCTGTCCTGTGAAGTAAAGGGTGATGGCATCATCACGCAATGCACCCTGTCAGTTCCCAAAGCATCGGCGGCGACGGCGGCCGACAAGGCGCTATCGATGCCCCCGGACATGCCGATAAGGACGCCGGGAAACCGGTTCTTGTTCACATAATCGCGCAACCCCAGGACCATGGCACAGTAGGTTGCCAAGAGGATATCGCCACCAATGGCCGTTGGCCCGGCATCGCAGGTCCACGAATCGCCGGTTCGGCGCCATTCGGTGATCAACACTTCATCAACAAAGGATGGCGCCTTGGCGCGCAGGCTACGGTCGGCGCCCAGCACGAATGACCCGCCATCAAATACCAGCTCATCCTGGCCGCCGACCAAGTTCACATAAATTAGCGGCAAATCGGATTCGGTGATCCGGGCGACGGCATAATTCAGCCGGTCATCCAGTTTGTCGGTCTCAAAGGGTGAGCCATTGATGACACAGAGAATTTCAGCACCCGATTCATCCAAACATTCCGCAACATCGGGAAACCACATGTCCTCACAAACCATGGCACCGATGCGCACGCCACGAAACGCGATCGGCCCCGGTAGCGGCCCCGCGGCAAATACCCGCTTTTCATCGAACACCCCGTAATTCGGCAATTCGTGCTTGAACCGCACCGCAGCGATCTCGCCTGCGTCGAGCAATAACAATGCGTTATATAAGACGCCATCCGAACGCCAGGGCGCGCCCACCAACAATCCCGGGGCACCATCGGCCGTCGACGCCGCTAGGGCAGCGACGGCGTCTTCGACGGCATTTTGAAATGCCGGCTTCAACACCAGATCTTCAGGTGGATAACCGCTGATTGCCAATTCGCCGTAGACCACAAGATCGGCACCGGCTTGGGCTGCTTCCGCGGCGGCCGCGCGAATGCGCTCAACGTTGCCAGTCAAGTCGCCAACGGTTGGGTTGATCTGGGCCAGGGCAATGGTCAGATGATCGGTCATGGCCTGGGTGTAGCGGCGCCCCCCAGGGCTGTCAATGTGCTGGCATCGGCATGGTCGCCGGGCCTTAAAGGCGATTTGGCGCATCGCATCAGAATCATTCCAATCGTAGTGGAAATCTTGCGACGGGCATCCTATGCTAGGCGAATCATGGTACGCTGACGCAAAAACACAGAAGTGCTCCTGACGGGCGACAAAGTCGACCCGCGTGAACGCTTTAGCACCAAGACCGATGACGCGCCACCGCCCGCCCGCGCCGAAATTCTAATCCCCGATGCCGACGGCAAATACCGTAAGTCCGAGGTCGGGGGCGTCGACCATTCCACCACTTCCCAACCGCCCCCGACACCTCCGGCCGAAGACCTGCCGGAGAAAGAAGACGACGCGTCGGTTTCGATAGACCAACGGGCCCGGAAAAAACCGAAAGTCATTGATGCCCGGCAAGATCCCGGCAAGGCAGAGACATGGGAAACCGAGCAAATAGGGGGAGGTCACGCGCGTGGCGGCACCGCATGGGCGGACGACGAGGCTGGGGCCAGCCGTGGCGAACAAAGCATGATGATACCCGACGCCGAGCCCGCGCCGGAAGTTACGGACGTTCCGGAAAGACCAGCACCGGAGGTCATCGAGGCGGCGACGCCGAAAAAACCCAACCGAAACCGGCGCCGAAGAAAGTGCCACGTCCCCCAACCGCCAAAGAGCAAAGCAAGGTTCTGGCGGAAACCGTCGTCACTTCAATGGTTGACCGTGTGCGCGAAGAAGCCCTGAAGAAAGGCTCGCTGACTGTCGACGACATCGACGCCATGAAAGGCGAGTTTGACAAACAGGCGCCGGCCCTCACCGAAACCTTTGAGCAATCCTTTGAAGATTATGTCAAAGCCCGTGAACGCGCTGATTGGGATCAAAAACGCGACTACCCCTTCGACCGGATTATCGTCAAACGCTTCTCACCGTTGTTCAACGAAACCGACATGTCGCGGTTTGACCGAGTGTCGCGCCGCATGCTGCCCGGGTTCTTCATGGCCCTAAGCATGATGTTGGGCCCCGAAGAGGTTGATGAATACCAGGAAAAAGCCCGGATGATCGTTGGCCGGCTCCGCGAAGACCTGGGCGATAGCTTCGACTGGGAAAATGTATATGCGGACCGCGATGGCCGCATGCTGGCGCTTGATGCGCTGGTCGGGATTGCTGTTCAGTTCGAAGATTTCGAGCGCCGCTCCGAATGGATTATCGATTTGATTAACGGCCATCTGACCT
>Ga0233433_10003299_pt1 | contig 13181 bp, 24 predicted proteins | sample SI_122_August201_5_FD_179868 | JGI IMG/M metagenome (GOLD analysis project Ga0233433, IMG submission 179868) | Seawater microbial communities from Saanich Inlet, British Columbia, Canada - SI_122_August2016_100_MG | ecosystem: Environmental > Aquatic > Marine > Inlet | place: Canada: British... | reverse complement strand
CTCTTGGGTATCCGTTGCCACTTGTCCAAGGTGTTGAACTTGCCCATGTGAATGTAGGTGTTGTTAATGTCCAAGATGTATGACCTGTACGAGATAGTTTTCTTGGTGCGTGATTACTATGACAGATATACATAACATCTGCTGATTGAGCAAAGTGTAGTTCTGTTAATTCAGCCTCAAGATAAGGTGATGATATTTCATAAGCCGCTGCACCAGATTGAATCTGACCGTTGTCCTTATAGAAACGAATGTAAGTATCACCAAACTCTAGTACATAAGACTGAGTTACATTAAACTCGAAAGGAATTAATCTTACCTCTTTGGTTGAGTCTTTAACCTCGGAAACAAAGTATGTACCACCTCTACGAGTTGCTCCTCCATGAGGATAAACAACCATATTGGTTAATTCACTACAACCGTTGAAATATTTCTTAAAGTCTACTTGTCCTTCAAGACGAGGACTTAACTCCCCAGCAGTAAAGTTAGACTGAAATGGATGTACTCTAGCCATTTAACCCCTGAATGATGTAAATTCGTCTGAAACTAATCCGTCTATAAACCCTTCTAAACCGTCAATACTTCTTGCTTCTTTAACCTTAGATTCGTATATTTCCCACATCTGCTTGGTTAATGAATTACTACCCGTAATAGAATATGCTAATTCTGCTGTTAAGCGAGCAGTTAGTAACTCTGTGAACATTGGGTCGAACTGTGCAGTGTCGGTAACTTGTGCAATATAAAGAATCTTTGCAGTGCCTTCGTTTGATAAAAGTTTTCTACCTTCAATCTTAAAATTGTAGTCATCGTATTCCATCTTGAGGACACGAAGACAATAAGGACTGGTTGGTAAAGTAAACTCATAAGCATAATCAAATACAGGTGTACTTGTTAATTTGCTTAATGCTTGTCTTTCTATTGCGAAATTCCAAGGATGTGATCTTAATACAGCATCTCGTGTAGGTTCGTAAAATGCGTTACAGAGTCTTGCTCTTTCTGTATCGTCAGTTAGGGATGTGATTGGATCGTCACCAAGTTTTCTTAATGCGTTTGAACAAATGGAAACCGCTGTTGCCATATCACTTCTCCTGAATGTGGTGAGGATAACCCGTTACAGGAAACCCTCATTTTTTTTATAACTTTAGTCTAGTACATAAACCAAGTAGCCAGATGCAGTATCGCCAGAAACGATAGCAGTATCCGTACTTGTTAATCTAATAGATACGCCACCTTGCGAAGTGAATACTTTAGTATCCGCAGTTAATGCAGAGCCTACAGCCATTGCACCAGCAGTATCAACAGAAACACCGTTGTCAATACCATCAGCATCCGCAGCTACAGCATCACCTTCTAGGTCTGTGTAAGCATCCCAGCCAATGTCCATAGTAGCACTAGCAGTAGTCCAGTTATGCTCAACGCGACTTAACGCACCTAACAAACGAACAGTTCCAGCAGGTAAACGCGCAACTTCCGCAGAAGATGTTGCATCACCAGCACCTGATTGTGTGTGATCGAACGCAGCAATGCGTAAACGACCATGAACATCAGATGTTTCTTCTCTTACAGAAGGACTAGCATCAAAGTTAGTTACTTGCGTACTTTTTTGAGTAGTTACAGCCATGATTATTCTCCTATATTATTCAGTACACGCAATCTCTACTACTTTCTCGTCTTCAACACGAGTAGCACCGATTGTCATTGATAAAAATACTTGAGTAGCATAGTTCTTGTCATCACGCTCACTAATGCGAGTTTGAATCTCTGAACCCATTGCTAGACCAAGACCTGATTTACAGTACACAGTAACCTGACGGTTGCCATCTGAATCAGTACCTAAACGCTCTGAACGGATAAACTTAAAGCCTAAGAAAGTATCCAATTGACCTTGTGCCAACGCTTTAACAGTGTTGTAGTCAGAAGATTTAATTTCAGTAGTATTTAACAAATCAGTTACTTGCTTCGCAGAAAGTACACAGTAACGCTCTTCTTCAGCATCTACATCAGAACCATCAATCACTTCTTTAGCAGAAAGAAGTTTAGCAACTGTTAAACCACCTGATGCGTGAACAATCTTTTGAGCAGATGGAAGTGCGATAGTAGTACCACCAGCAACGCCACCATAGGCATTACCAACTGCTGCTTCAATAATTGCAGTATCCATAGCGCGACCCATTGCATTAGCACCAGCCATTGCATACTCGCTCTGTGGAGTGATTAACATACGAACCTTATCTTCCTGATCGATTAAATCAGCCCAGTCGTAGTCATCCATTGAAACTCTACGTCTTGAATGTGGACTATCCATACGAGGAGTATCTGAGTGGCGTGAAGTACGCTTTTGAGCTGAAACTGCACCAATTCTTTCGAAAAAGTGATTCTTACCTGTTACTGATTCATAACGAACCGAGTCGCGTAATCGTGAACCTTTCTGTTGTGCAAGGTGCAACACATTACTTTTATACTGCTCGACAAAAGCAGTCGTAATTTGAGTAGACATAATGTCCTCCTTTTATAATTAAACAAAAAACGGTCATTGTCCTTTCGGGTGTCCTGCCTATTACGCTGGCTAAACGAGTTTAGAACTACCTTTTAATCTACCGTTATCCATAAGGGCGGTGTTGATTACAAGCGGATTTTACACCGCTTGAGCATTATCTTACCATACTTTTTTATTCTGGATGCGCTTTTGCAAATAATTGATTCATTTCATCAACAGCATCTATGTGCTTAGGATTTGTAGCATCCCAATACGCATGTGATTTATTACTATTGATTTGATCAATTCTCATTCTAGCATCCATAGGACTCATTACCAGAGAGTTGTTAGCTGTACCGGTAGCCGAATCTTCAGTTATATCCTTTCCAGCATTAGCAAGTAGTCGGATTAAATCTGGATCATTACCTATGGCTGGGTTCGCTAGTTTTTCTGATAGCGCATCATTACCATATACAGCCAAAGCTCTCTTTGCTGCAGTCATGTTCTTGTCATAGTTAGCACCGAACTCTTGTTTTAAGGATTCTTCAGTTTGAGTTCCTAACGCTTGTCCAGATACTTGATCTTGATTCATTTGGAAATCTACTGAACCTTTTTGCCATTCAACTAAGCCTTGCATTTGTTCTGGTGATAAACCTAATTGATGCCCTGTTTCTTTAAACGAAGTCATCATTTCTTCAGGATAGTATTGTTCATATCCTTGTGGAATATCAACTTTATAATCAGTTGCATTCTCAGGGCGACCAAGCTTAGTGTAAAGCTCATCTCGCTCTTCATCTGTTTTAGGCAGTGGGATTCTACTTCCCATCATTTTTTGTTGGTGAACCAGTGTCTTTGCTGCTGATTCTAAATCGTTAATGTTTGCCAGTGTTGGTTCTGCTCTTAACTCATCTGACAACCCTTCTCTCCAATCTGTTGCTTGGTTGTCACTTAGAACAGGCGCATCTGCGTTGTCTGTTACTTCTGTGGCCATTTCACTCATAGTTTATTCCTCTTTTATATTTGACATATTTATAATACGAAGATAGACAGCTCTTTCACCCTCTCGCCTCGCGGTTTCATACGGATCACCTTTCACATAGGATTCTCGCATTTGATACGCTGACTTCAGATCTTCTAGGACTTTATTCCCAGAGATAGATCCGAAACAATCAGCATAATCCTTTCTTAACTTTGTTATTGTTGTACTCATTGCATAGCCTGCATTATTTGCTCAACCCCTGCTTGTGTAGATTCTACATTTTCTGGATTGATCTGTTCAGCTACTGGTGCAACTTTCGATACAACATCTGCGCCTTGTTGTGCTTGTTGCATTTCTGCCATTTGCTGCTGTTGTTCCATCTGAGCTTTTCTTTGCTCTTCAATTTCAGCAGGATCACGCATAATGTTCTTAGGTACGCCTAATAATTCAGCTCTAGATCTAATTGCAGAATCATGATCAATGTTATCCATAACTTCTGGAGCAATCTGTGCAAGATTAGCAGCCATCTCATACAATCTTTCTACAGCTACAGCTTCTTCCATTCTTTGTGAACGAGCTAGAGGGCCAACATACTCAATATCAATAGATATTCCATCTAACGCTTCTGGAGCAGGTAGGAATTTCTCACTCCTATCCATAATAGCAAAACATCTTTCGATAAGAGGGTTTAAAAACTCTGTTTGAAATCTACCTAGTGTTGGGCCAAGTAATCTTTGCATCAATTCATAACGAACTTGCACTTCTGTAGCAGTCATTTGAGGGCCTTGCTGGAGTTCTAACTGATCTGAGAAGAATGCTTGCTTAATAGCACCTCTTAATTCTGTTTCCTTCATGTCAGACACATCAAATCTAGCACCTGTATCTAATGGTTTGATAGCTCCATCTCTACGAACAACAGTAATACCTGCTGGAGTAGTACGAACCTTACCGATTACACCGTCATCTTCTACTAGAAGTGGTGGATCAATAGCTTTAGCCCATGCTTTAAGACCTAATTCTACTGCTTTGTTCAGAGTTTTGATGTCTGGTAGTGCATTGTAAGCAGGTGAACGACCATATTCTTCGCCTGAAGCCTTAGACCATCTTGTTACAAGGTATGGTAATTCGTTATAACCACCAGAATGAACAATGTTTTTATCTTCTATACATATATATATAGAAACCCAAGGTAATTTAGTGATCTTCTTACCTTCATATTCTTCTGCTGGCATTACACAATGTATAAACTCAAATTTTTTATCTGGTTTGGAATTAAACGCATCGTCAATCTTAGCTCCACAGGCATCACCCCATCTCTGCTTTGCTTGTCTAGCTGAATATTCAAACTTACGATATAGTGTATCAATCTGTCCTTTATGATTTTCAGCAATAAAATACTCTGAAATATGTAAAGCCCTAAAGTTTAGATCTCCACCATTCTCTTCTACTTCAATACAAGATGTACCGATAGAGCAAATATCAAGATAAAACTCATGTACTTCAGTATTAAAGTTAGATGTACTAAAGGCTTTATACATTCTATTACGACAATCCTCTAACCAAACAGAAACATCACGCTGTTGATTCAGTGTTTCATCTCTTACTCTTAGGTGAAACCAAGGTAATGATGCTGAAGTTAGTGTTCCTTGTAATGATGCAGCTAATAATGTATTGGCATGGATTGCAGAAGAGTCATATAACTTCTCAGTGCGCTTTGCACCTTTAGAATATCTTACTGTAGTTGTTGCTTTTCTAGGCATTACATAGTCAAGTATCTCTTGCCAGTGATCTGTCCATGTTCCTTTAGCCGACTCTAATGCTCCAAGCCTTTTAATAATTTGCTCTACTGCCATAATAATCTCCTATTTCTTTCCCGATCCAAGAAGTGAACGAGTTTTAACATCTGCTTCGTCTTGTAAGCCTTCACCACCAGTAAGTAGTGTTGCATATCTGCCAGACTTCTTCTTATTCAAAGCTTTTGTTCTTTCTAATACAATTTCTGCATCCATTTCCGCTTCTTCTTTCTGTCTTTGCACTGATTCTTGTGCGTAATCAACCGGTGGCGGTGGAATATAAGGTGCTGGTGCTGATTTCTTTCCCATGTTGTTCTCCTATAACCAAGTACACTCTTTTTTTAGCATACCATAAATGTGAATATCTTTTAGTCGCTCTGAGATTTCTCTCATAGTGCCTTCCTTTTTAAAACCTAATCTCTTTAAGAATAAGTTTGCTTGCCTATTATCTGTTTCTGTATAGGCAGTAATTCTATGGCAATCTAATTGAATAAAAGGGTAGTTAAACAATGTTCTTAGCATTGTCTTATTAAAACTACCTTTCTCCATGACACCTGAAAACACAATATCTTGTATTCTGTATTCATAAAATGCCACTCCCCCAACTAATTCACCCTCTTCATAAAAACCAAAATTAGTACAATCACTAAGAGCTGTAACCCCTACTCTTTTTGTAATCCAATCTGTAACTTCTTGTCCTGCATTCGGTCTTAACTCGATCATCTTAACAATGTTTTTTTACTTTCCTGCTCTTCCCAGAACTTTCTCTCAGATAACAAAGATGCTTGAGGCGCTGCAGATCCATCTTTTGTAGATGTTGATGCTGCGATTGCTTTTTCTCTAGCTTCCTGTGTCTGCTTGTCTAGATCTTTACGATCTACAGCTTCCGGTACTGGAGGTGCTGTATATGCAGGTGGTATAATAGGTGCTGGTGCTGATTTCTTTCCCATACTAATTTCCCAATAGTGATTTTTTACTTAACTCTGCATCATCAGTAACGCCCTTACCGCCTGTAAGTAATGTTCCGTAACGACCCTTCTTTTTCTTATTCTTTAGAAGCCCAGCTTCTGATGCTGCTGCGACTGATGCAGGTTCTGGTAGGTCTGCTAGTGCTGGATTATCTTGAAATCCAAGTGGCTTTGCAATTTTTTGCATCCCCTGATTGCCCACCCTATTAACTGCTGCTGGTGCATTATTACCTTGGGAGTCTTTGAACTGCAAAGCTGGTAAAGACATCTTTTTAATCGCGCTAAATACACCCATATTAATTCCCCAATAGTGATTTCTTCTCAATATCTGGACTACCTAGTGATCCTTCCGATCCAGTAAGAAGTGTACTATATCTGCCTTTCTTTTTCTTCTTGATGGATTCTGACATTGCTGCTGGAACTTCTGCTTCAGGTGCTAATGCTTCAGGTGCTAATGCTTCAGGTTCTACTCTAGCTGCTACTGGTGCAGCAACAGGTGCTGCTGGTGGCGTGTATGCCGGTGGTGATGGTGCAAAAACTTTTCTTACAAATCCGCCCATGTTATTTCTCCTATGTAAATATATTAAAACTACTATCTGCTTCATACTGCCTAGGCTGGGAGTGTTTAATCCTCGCATGTCGCAAAGATAACACCGCATACCTCATAGCAGAAATCAAGTCATCCTTAAATGGAACTATTCTTCCCTCTTTCCTATGATACATCCTTAATTCCTCAAAAACGCCCGATTGTGTTGAAAATATCTTTAATCTGCCTGTTTTCATCCTTTCAAGCATTTCCATGACTCCAGATTCTAGTGAAACTCCACCTGATCCTTCCTGCTGATTATCTACTGGTGGATTGGTAAACCAACCGCCCCAACTCTTACCTCTACCTTGCATCATGTTTACACCTAATGCTCGATATTGATCTGCTAACGGAGTACCAGATCCTTTATCTGCTTGCCTACCATCTCGCGGCCATATAACTGGAATCCATTTCGGTCTTGCGTTGATAGCGGCTGAGTGAACTGCTGGTATTTCTTGTCTTTGAGAATAACTGTCATATATATAAGCAATGTCTGCATCCCGATCCCAAGCAATCCATACTGCTGTAGTAGGGTGATCCCAACCATAGTCCATGCCACATACCCTAGGAAAATGATCAGGTATGTCGAAAGGCTCACATTTAATGACTTCTTCAGGAACTGGGAATACCAATCCCGATCCAAGAGAAGGAATACCTTGTTCTCGCATCTTCCTTTCATGTGGTGGTAGTGCTGCTAATATCTGCTCTTTAACATCTTCTGTCATGTGAGGTGCATCATCCCAGCCTGCCTGCATCATAAACTGACCTTGCTTCAAGTCATTGATAAACTGAGCAATAGTTTCAGTCATTCCGTTCTCAGGCGTAAATGTCATATAAACCATGCCACCTTTATCCGCTGTACGAGTCACACACTGAGAATAAATCTCTGGTGGTGGTTCTTCATCTAGCCAGATAACATCTAGTGACTCACCCATCCACTTTTCTTTACCCATCTCATAAGCTTTAAAACCAACCCTAGACCAGCCACCGCTAACATGCTTAATAACAGCTGAGTTATGAGCATTTGGCACTCCGGGTTTTCTGGTTTTCTCACCGATTAGATTTAACGGTATAGCACCTGTTCCTTTTGCATGAGGATCATCAGGCTGTCCGAATAGTTCTTTTTGTAGAATGTCGCGAGTAGTTTCATTCGATGCACCACCAGCCCAAGCTCTAATAGGCCTATCCCATTTCCTACCTTGCCACCACTTAGGGTACAAACCAGTTAAATGAAAGGCTAATTCTGCTGCACCACAATATGACTTACCAATCCTGTTACCAGCCATCAATAGTTTCTGTGCTGCTTTAGCATTGTGAAACCTCTCTTGATATTCATAAGGCTTATAATGCTTCAGTTTGTTATGATCTTGCCTAAACTGTAATTCTTTAGCAATCTTTAATGCCTCTTCAACGCTCATAATTCTTTTACCACCTTTTCCCAAATCTCATCTTGAGTCATTCCTTCTTCACCCTCTCTAACCTTACGCTTTCCACCATTAGGAATTGCAAAGTAACATACACCTCTTAAATCCAAATACTGACATATTGCTTTTTGTACCTGATGCTCTAGGTCAATCATTTCATCCCCTTTAATATATGAGCAATAACATCAACCGTCCAACCATTGCCAAGCATCTTATAACGCTGAGTGTTAGATACCCCCTCTGTGTAATTATCAGGCACAGTCTGTAAACGCTCACATTCCATTGGTGTTAATTTGCGGTAGGTTGGTGGTGTAACAACAACATTGTCTTTTTGAACGGTGGTCAAAGTATTAGTCTTACCATCTTGTCTAATTTCTAGCCTTTGTTCTGTCTTACCTGCAACACTGCCTTTATGGTCCTGACGTTTTCCATCTTTAATATATCTACCACGCCAAGCGCCACATAGGACCTTTGGCTCTCTATGTCCACCACCCATTGTTGTTATTGTTGGTGATTTACCACTATCAGCATAAACTCGTTTAATTGATTCATTGCCTTTAATATCTGTTGCTGTTGCTACGTGGTGACACGTTGAGTCTTTATTAAATTCTTTCAGTTCGCAAGGTCTTAATTGTATTTTACAAGGCTCTTTACCACCTCCAGAGTTACCTGCTAAAAGTGTTGGTGATTTACCATCAATACCATAAACCCTGTGTTGTGAAAAACTTGGCGAGTTAAGTTGTTTAATGCCCTTTTTTGAAATTTTTGGATTTTCTTTCATTGTTGATTCAAACTTATCAACCCTGTGTTGAGCAAATGAGTCATCAACACCATCTTCAAGAATATCTTTAAGCACAATACCCTTATCTTCTGGTTGTTCAATGTTTGGTATGTTAGTCCAATACAATCTAACCCTATTCTGAGCAGACAATAAAGCTGAATTAATCATTATTGGCTTAACACCTAAATGCTCACTAATAACGTCTTGATATTCTTGCTTCATTCTTACATTCTCAAGCAAGAAATACTTAGGCTTAGTTTCTTCAAGTAATCTAACGAACTCAAAGAACAATGCTGAACGTGGGTCATCAAAGTTTAACTGTTTACCAGCAAAACTGAATCCTTGACAAGGCGAACCGCCCATCAATAAATCAATCTTAGGTAAATCCATACCTCTTAGTGTAGTTACATCGCCAAGATGCTTAGTGTTTGGATAATTCTTTTTAGCTACTTGAATCGCCCATTTATCAATTTCGGCAGCATAGTAGTTATCAACATTAATATCTAATTGGTCTAAGGCAATCTGCCCGCAACTCATTCCATCAAACAAACTTAATACATTCATTCATCTTCACCTTCTAATAATTCAGTGTCTTGTTGTATCTGTTCAGCAAGCATTACAATAACTTGTTCATCAACATCTTCTCTAACACCTAACTTAATCTGTTGTGCCAAACTCCAGATAGCTCTTAACTTAATCTTACAATCCTCAATATTATGTTTCATAACTCCTCCTTAATAGGTTTAATTCTGTATTCCCTGTCTTCGTACCAACCTGGTGTAACAGTACAATCTTCCCATCTAGCAGTATTAGGATGTTCACAACACAGATGTACTTTATGTTGTACTGTGTAACCTTCTGCCCAAGCGTGAATTTCTTTTGCGTGTTTATGTTTCATAGACTCCCTTTTTCTGCTGTGTTAATAAAATTAATGAGTAAGTGTTTCCCTACTGGCGACTTGTCACTTATCCCTTACGCAGTAGTATTATTAGTTTTCTCTAATATAGCCCTATTTTCTACTTATGTAGCAACTTCTGGGGTTACATCGATGATATTTGCGTTTAAAAGACGATTTAACTCTTCCTTCAACTCTTCATCTGACTTCTTATCCATACCTGAAATCTCTATCTGATTAACCGTATTAAAGCCTGCTCTATCTAACAAATCCTTACATGCCTGCAACCTAACGCTATCATTTGTAGCATTTTTAGCCAAGTCCAAAACCCCTGCAAGCCCTAGTGTAGCACTATCTGCAATCATTCTAACAGTTTCATCTTTGATCTTATCAGCAAACTTCCTCTTCAGCTGATAGCCTTTCTGCTTTGCAGTATCCTTACTATACCCAGCACCAATAGCACAAGCAGAAGCGTTCCCTGCCCACTGCGACCCCACGAAAAGCCTTATAAACTCTGCCTGTTGGTCGTTTCTAACTAAATCTGTACTCATCTTGACTGGTGTCCTGGTTGTTTACTTAGGTAAATTATAACCAATTTTCCCTCCGCTGTGGGGAATCTACCTTATGTATATAACAACGCGCGGGATTTGGGGGGCTGGGGGTTCTTACAAACGCCTATACAAAGGCAATAACGCGTGAAACTGTGCAAAAAACGGCTATATATACAGGACTTGTTAGCAGGGGTATGAAGTGAGCAAGAATGAGCGAGAGAGTTAATGAGTAACGATGATAATTAGATAGTTAACGATGATAATGAGATAGTTACTGAGTTAGATAGATAGAACCAACGAGGCAAAACCAAACGAGATAGATTATATAGATAGTATTACCTTATAGTAGGAGATGAGATAACGTGGTGCAATGTTATGGATCTATTTAATGCCGTCGATGTCGGGTCGGGATCGGTATTGGTAAACATGCTAGATATGATAATATCATTTGGGTATTGCTATATATAGACATTAAAGGCTTATATATAGGTAAATTAAAATTAAAAGTAAATAACTTATACATTTGTATAATGTGATGTTATAATGATAGGGCAATTATGCAAACAATGGAGCAACACACTATGAATAGTAACATATTACAAATAGAAACCGTATCAGCCACAAAGGCAATACATATTTTAAGCCGTGAGATCGATACTGAATTATTATCACTTAACGACAAAAGAAGATTAAATAAGGTTATTAACTTGCTGTGGAAGTATGAAGAGCGCGAAGAGAGGGGGCAAAAATAATGGAAACTTACATACCAACGACCGAGCAAACAAGGCACGGCACATATAGAGGGGTTATTATCGTTAACACTGACGGCGGTTTTAGTTATAACGAGCGTTTAGATATTGAGCGCTTAACCAGTGTAGATGCCAAACTTGATGCGATCGCACAGATTAAAGACTTGAAACAGTTAGCGCAAGAAGGCTTATAACTTAAAACAACTAAAGGAAAAACATTATGAATACAGTTAAAACAAAGTTTTTACAAGCCAAAGGCTTAAAAGGTGAAAGATTAAGCGTTAACATTGACGGCCAAATAAAAATATATCCGTATGAATATGCTTTAAATGGTTTTGAAAACCACGTAAAAGCAATTTACAAGGCTATAAAAGATTTGAATTTGGGCGTAAAAAATGATTATGCAATTTTCAAGGCCGCTAAAAATGACAATTACACCAGCAATAGTACTGGCTATTTGTTTAATCTTTAATAAAGGGGATATTATGAGAAAAATAACTAAAGAAAGCGCAACGGCTTTACTTAATAGAGAACATTACAAAAACAGTAATACACAAGTGACTGGCGGTCATTTAACTTTACACGGCCATGAGATTGTTGAATTGGCTAATAATGCTTTATATCTCGATAATTGTGGCTGGTTAACGATCACAACTAAAGAAAGGCTAAACGGTGTTTTAACTGTGTTTAATACAGGCTTACAAATAGTACAGCGTAATTTTGAGTGGTTCGTTATGGATATGAGTAATAGAAAGTTAACGCCATTTTATAATCAAATGAAAATTAACTTAAACTAAAGGGGATATTATGACAAACAAAGAAAAACAAACGCAAGCGAACTATGTTAATAATCAAATCGGCTGTTTAACCAATGGCGGTGCTTATGGTTATAAGGTTCAAATTAGAAGTGGCGCTAATAATGATGCTACAACTTGGATAGATATAAACAAAAGCCAACTTGATAAAATCAAGGCAATTTTAAAAACACTATAAAGGGGATATTATGAATATAAATAAACTAATTAGGGCATTAAGAAATAATAATAAATTGTTTGATGGCACCAACAAACAACAACAACAAATAGAACGCTTAATTTTAAAATGTAAAGATAAATTAAAGCATAACCAACAAAGCCACAACAATCTTAATGGTTGTATTATTTGTTTAACCGATTGAAGGGGATATTATGAATAATTTAATCAATTATGTTTGGTTCTTTGTAACGGCGATTATTGCGCTCGTTGCGCTTGTCGTGGTTCTTGGAGGTTTATTGATAATGCTTGGAGGTTTACTGTGAAGAAGTTTTTGTCATATATTGGCGATATTTTGGCCACGATGGTATTTTTGTTCGTTGTTCTTGGTTCGTTATTACTTTTAATTGTAGGAGATTTTCAATAATGAAAACAAATATTAACGAAGTTTTAACAAAACACGGAGGTTTTTTTGCCTTTGGGCAAAAGCAACTTGACGAACAAACCCAAAAGGATATTAAATATTCAAGGATTAGCGGAGGGTTAATTATGCCAACGGCAAATATTAAAGCGTTCGAGCGAGATTTTCAAGACGAAATAAAACGAGCGGTAGCAGAAGATTTTGCAACACATGGGAAGAAAAATATTATTTGGCGAGAACTTGCCAACCATGAGGCGCAAATATCGTGCGAGATTGAAGACACGATAGACGCATTGGAAAATCACGGAATAACGCGCGAAGAAATTCGAGCAGAGTTTGGCGAATATTATCAACATTGTATTAAACACGATTATTTTTAGGAGGTATAAAGATGGGAAACAGGGCAGTAATATGTTTAAAAGACGATAACGGGCGAACTTGTGAAGATGAGGACATTGGTATTTATTTACATTGGAACGGGTCACCGTCACAAGTAGAGCATTTTTTAGAACTTGCACGGGAGCGCATGGGCGACAGAATTGGCGACATCACATATACTAAGGCGCGATTGATTGGCATTATTCATGAT
>Ga0233433_10003296_pt1 | contig 13183 bp, 12 predicted proteins | sample SI_122_August201_5_FD_179868 | JGI IMG/M metagenome (GOLD analysis project Ga0233433, IMG submission 179868) | Seawater microbial communities from Saanich Inlet, British Columbia, Canada - SI_122_August2016_100_MG | ecosystem: Environmental > Aquatic > Marine > Inlet | place: Canada: British... | reverse complement strand
TGGGCGCAGGTATCTCAGGCTTAACCGCAGCCTATCTTCTGTCCCGCCAGCATGATGTTACGGTGTTTGAAGCTAACGACTATCTCGGTGGTCATGCTGATAGCCACGAAATTATTTTCGATAATGCGCCCTATATAGTCGATACTGGCTTTATCGTTTACAACGATCGAACCTATCCAAATTTTGTGCATCTATTAGAACAGCTCAACTGTAGAGGAATCTCTACAGAAATGAGTTTCAGCATGAAAAAAGGTGACTTGGAGTACAACGGTCATAATGTCGATACGCTGTTTGCCCAGCGTAGAAACCTGCTCCGACCCGGTTTCCTGGCTATGCTAAAGGACATTATCCGATTCAACCGTGTGGCGCTGTCAATCGCTGATGATGATGAACGCAGCATTGCTGAGTATCTCGCTGACGAAAAATTTGGCAGTCGGTTTGGAGACGACTACCTGCTACCCATGGCATCTGCTATCTGGTCTACGGGTACTGACTCAATTGCCTCTTTCCCCATTCGGTCTCTGGTTACCTTCTTTGACAATCACGGTTTACTTAGTCTCGGTAACCGCCCCCAATGGAAATCCGTCGAGGCTGGATCTCAACGATACGTCAACGCCATAGCAGCCCAGTTGCATCGGTATCATTTAGCCGCACCAGTGGAGTCGATTACCCGGTCAGAACAAGCAGTGATACTAAAAGCCCATGGAGAGCGGTATTTGTTCGACGAGGTGGTCATAGCCACGCACAGCGACCAGGCACTGAGGATGCTCACCGACCCATCAAAGCACGAACAAAAAATTCTCGGCAGCATCCTCTATGAGGAAAACGAAGCAGTTCTGCATACCGACGCATCACTCATGCCAAGAAGCCGAAAGGCCTGGGCAAGCTGGAACTATCACATAGCAGATAATACCACCAACAAGGCTACGCTCACCTATAACATGAATATCCTGCAGCAGCACCAGTCGCCCGAACACCTTCTGGTTACGCTTAACGCCTCGGACCAGATTGATCCTGCCCGTGTCCTTAAAGTCAGAAAATACCACCATCCTGTATTCAACCAATCTACGCAGGCGGCACAGAAACGCCACGCAGACATTTCCGGGCACCGCCGAACACACTTCTGCGGGGCATACTGGCGTTACGGATTTCATGAAGACGGCGTGATCAGTGCGTTGCGTGTCTGCCGTAAGTTTGGGATTGACCTTTAATGGAAGGCTTCATAGCAGAAGGGTGGCTTCGTCATGAGCGAGGCCTACCAACCCACCACGGCTTCTCTTCTAGACACGCCTGCGTTGTGGTCAATACCGAGCACCTCGATGCCATAACCTCACTGCTCCTACCAGGGCTACTCGCATTCAGGCGTTGCGACTATCTGCCATCCTCAAGAACCCTTAGCGACGAGGTTCGCCATCAGGTTAACCAGGCAACAGCCACAGTATTTGAAGGCGACATTTACCTGGTAACTAATCTTCGAGGCCTAGGTGTGCTCATGAACCCGCTATCACTTTTCGTTTGCATGGAAGCTGAAAAAGCCCGTTATCTGGTTGTAGAAGTTACCAATACACCCTGGGACGAACGCTACAGCTACGTAGTAAACCTGGAAGGCCAAACGCCCGTAGAGAAAAAATTCCACGTGTCGCCCTTCATGCCGATGGATACTGTCTACCAATTTACCTGCTCGCTTGGCAGTGAGCGCATCGGCGCGGCTATCGACGTAAAACACCAGGCAGAGAAGATATTTTCAGCCAGCTTAAATCTAAATCGTATCGCTACACTGAACAGTTGTAGCGTTGGTCTGCGCCTTCGCCTGACTGTAACCCCCATATGGACACTGATCAACATATACATACAAGCCAGTCTACTTTTCCTGAAGCGCCTACCTTTCCACGCCCACCCGAAAAAAATGAGGAACAATGCATGAAAACTGCCGCATCCGACACCACAGGCATTGTTAATGAGCAACATCCCCTGCCTCCGAGTCTGGCACGAACGTTTGTGCATAACAGTTTTGCAAACATCAGCAGGGGCCAGTTGGCGGTCTCTGAAGGTGCCCAAATCAATCATTACGGTGAAGGAGAGGAGGTAATAAAACTCACCATCACCGACCACCGAACCTATGAATGCTTGTTGCTTGGTGGTGCTACTGGTGCGGCAGAGGCATACATATCAGGTTATTGGCAAACCAGCGACTTAACCGGCTTGCTACGACTGTTGCTACGCAATAGAAGGACCATAGAAGCCATAAACGGTCGCCTGGCTTTCCTGCGCAGATTACAGGATCGTCTCTACCACTTTCGACATCGCGACACCATCTCCGGCAGCCGCCGAAATATTGCTGCTCACTATGATCTCAGCAACGACTTCTTCAATCTTTTTCTCGATCCTACCATGATGTATTCATCAGGTTATTTTCACCACCAGAGTGACACCATGGCAGATGCATCGCGACAAAAAATAGACCTGATCTGCAGAAAAATGGAACTGACTCCAGGCGATCGCGTAATCGAAATAGGTACCGGGTGGGGTGGCTTTGCGCTCCACGCGGCTATGTCATATGACTGTGAAGTCACTACAACGACCATCTCCGATGCCCAGTATCAATATGTACGTGGACTGGTTGAGCGCGAGGGCCTCGAACATAAGGTGACCGTTCTCAAACAGGATTACCGACAGCTAACCGGGACATTCGACAAGCTCGTCTCAATTGAGATGATTGAAGCTGTCGGCTTGTCTAATCTACCGCTGTTCTTCAGCACCTGTTCTGGCCTGCTAAAAGACCACGGCAGGATGCTGTTGCAGGCTATTACTATTGCAGACCAACGTTATGAGGCGGCCCGTCAATCAGTCGACTTCATCCAGCGATATATCTTTCCTGGAGGAGCACTACCCTCGGTTACCGCGCTTGCTGAGACCTCATCGACTAGCAGCGATCTAAGAATTCACGGCCTCGAGGACATCACCTGGCATTACGCCAAAACCATCAATCGTTGGTCTGACAGTTTCAAGGAAAACCTAACCGAGGTAAAAAAAATGGGATTCACAGAGGAGTTTATACGAACGTGGCGCTACTACCTGAGCTATTGCGAAGCCGGGTTTCGAGAGCGAGCTATCGGCTGTATTCAACTGCAACTGCATAAGCCTGGTTTCAGGCAGAGCTCTGCACCATGAACCTTGCTATTAGACTGGCAGAAAACGGTATGGTACCAGACGCTATCACTCGCTTTGGCATCAAGCGGCTGCTACTCTCTCGTCTAGCCAATGAGCAGACCCGAGAAAATGGCAAAGACGGCATCGTTCGAACCATGCACACGGGTGCGTTAGCAGTCCACACCGAAAATGCAAACCAGCAGCATTACGAAGTTCCAACGGAGTTTTTCAAGCTGATGCTCGGACCCAGGTTAAAGTACAGCTGTGGACTTTTTGAAAGTAGCAGTGCGGACCTGGCGCAGGCCGAACAGGATATGCTGGCACTGACTACCAAACGAGCAAAAATTGAAGACGGTATGGATATCTTGGAACTAGGATGTGGCTGGGGCTCCCTGACACTATATCTGGCCGAGCAGTTTCCCACTTCTCGAATTACTGCTGTGAGTAATTCCACCTCTCAGCGCGACTATATAGTCAGCCAAGCCGAGCAAATTGGTCTCAATAATCTTGAAGTCATCACCAGCGATATGAATGATTTTGACACCGATAACCGATTCGACCGAGTCGTGTCGGTAGAGATGTTTGAGCATATGCGCAATTATCATCTGCTACTAGAGCGTGTTGCCGACTGGTTAAAAACTGACGGACAGCTATTTTTTCATGTGTTCTGCCATCGAGACACCCCCTATTTTTTTGAGGTCGAATCCTCTGCAGACTGGATGAGCAAACACTTTTTTTCTGGCGGGGTAATGCCATCCTACGATTTACCAACCTACTTCCAGGACCATCTTGAGCTTAAGCAAAGCTGGTTCGTTAGCGGACAGCATTATGCCAGGACCTGCCAGCACTGGCTGAACAACCTTGCTGCCCATCAGTCCTTAGCGTTAGCGGCCTTGGGTCAAAGTGATAACCCAGAGCCAGACCACATTCAATTCAATCGCTGGCGTTTGTTTACCATGGCCTGCGAAGAACTATTTGCCTATAAGGGAGGTACAGAATGGCACGTCGGGCACTTCCTGATGGCTCCAAAGTAGCTTGAAAGCCTTAACGAATAGCCTGAGCTATTTGCCGCGTTCCATGATCTCTGAAGCGTTGAATAAGGCGGTGTCGCAACCGCTCTGCGACACCCCTACGAGCAATGTTCAGCCCGCCAGAACCTACAGACATCCCTGCTGGTTCAGCCTGCAGTTTATCTATTCGCCCTGGGAACCCCGTGAAGTGAGGGATACCTTGTTCGTAATCAAGAACCTCGGGATCATCAGGACATAAAACCGCGTCGCTCGAGATGAAAACTCCAGCCAATTGCGCCTCTCCGCGCATTTCTGGATACCACCAGCCATGAGGTACACGAATGTGACCTTCCTTCCTGGACGGCTGCACGGATATTTTAGCCCTGACTTCACCTGTTGTTGTCTTCAAGCTTGCCCAATCACCCTCTATAACGCCTTCCTTGGCAGCATCAGTCGGGTGCATAAAGAGTTTCGGCGTTGGCGAGCGCTTGCGCAGTGACTCCACTTGTTTTGACCCGTCTGGAAAAAAGCATCCTCCCTTACCCCTGTAAACACGTGGTATGGAAACTCCTCACTGACTGCCGGTCCTTCACGGTCGTAAGGCAGTGGATCAAAACCCAGGTCATCGAGAATCGAGGATTTCAGTTCCACCTTAGCCAATGGCGTTGCGAATCCAGTTTCTTCATATTTGCGGAATTTTGGAGGCTGTGCAATCGAATAGCAGATGTAGAAGAGATCTGCCTATCGGTGATTGGTGTCCATGGAATCACTGCTGACTCAGCAGTGGCATAGGCTCGGACCGCCTCGGCAATCAGTTCTGCATCTACCCCGGTTATCTCTGCAACCCGCTCCAAGGGATATTCATTAACCCGCGCACAGAGTTCTTCAAAGCCCGTGGTGTGCTCGGCGACAAAGGTTTTGTCACACAGTTCTTCATTGATAATGACGTTCAGCCAGCCCAGGGACATGGCGGCATCGGTACCGGAGCACAAACGCAGATGCAAGTCGGCTTTCTCTGCTTGATCAGAAACACGCGGGTCTAAAACAATGAGTTTGGCGCCTCTTGCCTGAGCCGCATTGATGGCGTTAAAAATAGGTGTCCAACTGTGTTTTCTCGGATTATGACCAAACAGAACAATACATTCAGTATTGCCTATATCCGCACCAACAAACCAACCGTATGTCAGTTTGTTTACAGCTGCAGTATTGCCTGCACACAGCGAGACCCCGCTAATGTAATTAGGGCTCCCCAGGGCATTCATAAAACGTCGATCCATGCCGTGAGTCGACTGCGTATTCCAGCCCGACGTAGAAACTGCCAAGGACTCAGGACCGTACTTGGTAACCACACCAGCTAGCTTTTCGGCTATCTCATCCATCGCCTGTTCATAGGAGATTTCCACCCATTGATCCTCACCACGCTCACCTACCCTTTTAAGCGGTTTACGAATCCGGTCTTTATGATTGTGCAGATCAGGCGCTGCCACGCCTTTGAAGCAAATATTTTTGGCTAGAGCGGGATGATCATGCGCCCTGACACTGGCTAGTTTGCCATCTTTAGCTTCTGATCGAAGCTGGCAACCAATGTCACGGATAGTACATACGCTGTAACCTGATTTTTCTGTTTGAATCGCTTCAGACATATTATCTACCCAACAAGTTCTAATCGTGAGTACGAATAAAACACGTTTTTTTGTTGCCCGATGTCTTCCTGCCCTTTGCAGCTTATGACTAAGCCCCTGGTTCGAGCATTCCTGATGCCTAACTAAATTTCCTTGCCCAGCACGCTTTTCTAAAGACATCCACAAACACTGGATTAATTGCAATTTAGCGTCTTATCAGAGCCAATCACAGATAAATTTGACAACGCTGTCATAATTGACGAAGCTTGACCTTGCAATAACTGCACTGCATCGAGGATCTATGAAAGTCGAGAGTCAAAACCAGCTTCGGTTCAGTGAACGCGTCGGCTACGGTCTCGGCGATACAGCGTCGAATTTCTTTTTTCAGACCTTCAACATATTTCTGTTGTATTACTACACCGACGTGTTCGGCATATCACCTGCCGCTGTTGGCACCATGTTTTTCGTTACCAAACTGTGGGATGCGGTCAATGATCCTCTCATGGGCATCCTTGCTGACCGAACCCAGACAAGGTTTGGTAAATTCAGACCCTATATTTTATGGATGGCTATCCCCTATGCTGCGATGGGCTATCTGATGTTTGCAGGTCCAGAGTTCGATGATACCGGCAGGCTGATTTACGCCTGGGTCACTTACTCGCTCATGATGATGCTCTATACGGCAATCAATGTGCCCTATTCGGCATTGATGGGTGTGATGACACCGTTATCCTCGGAACGAACCATATTGTCCTCGTTTCGATTTGTTGGTGCTTTTGGCGGCACCCTGCTGATTTCAATGCTGGTCAGACCGATGGTTCAATATTTCGGAATTGAGGATGAGGCCGATGGATTCCGCACCACTATGGCTATCTTTGCTGTTGTTTCGATTGCCCTGTTCTGGACCACCTTTGCATTAACTCGAGAAAGAGTAGCCTCTCCACCGGAGGAGTCAGTCAGCATCAAGAACGACCTGAAAATACTGATTAATACCGGACCGTGGATTGTTTTATTTTTTGCTGGCATCCTGACCTTGACCAGCGTCGCCCTGAAGGGCGCAGTCACCATACACTATTTCAAATACTACGTGCTCGATGACAGCAGCGCGTTTGTCTGGATCTTCGACAAAACAACGTTTTTCATGACCTTGAATGCGCTGGCGCTGATTCTAGGTGTCTGCTGCACAAAGTTCCTGAACGATCGCTTTGAGAAAAAACTATTACTGATAGTTCTGTCACTGGGCAGTGCCATAGCAGGCGCGGCTCTGTTCTTTATTCCGCCTGATCAATACTGGACCATGTTAGCCGTAAGCTGCATCGGTGCAATTATCGCCGGGCCTACTGCTCCACTGGTCTGGGCAATGTATGGCGACGTCGCAGACTACAGCGAATGGCGCTTCAAACGACGCATGACTGGATTGGTATTTTCAGCGACAATGTTTGCACAGAAATTTGGTTTGACTATCGGCGCTGGCCTATCAGGTTGGCTACTGGCCTATTTTGGCTACATGGCAAACATGCCACAGACCGAAGATTCTCTTATGGGCATCCGACTGTTGTTTACCTTTATTCCAGCGGCTTTCGCTCTGCTAAACGTCTTTGCGCTTGCTTTCTATAGCCTCACGGACACACGAGTAGCTGAGATAGAACTAGCCTTACAGCAAAGGGATCCAACGCGTTTCTGAACCTTGCACCGCAGAGGCGATACCGCCTTTGTTCGAGATTCTTTAGTGCAGATGATGGAGCATGAGCAGGGCTCTGCTCTGCGACACTTATCACCCGACAGGCGGCTCTTATCTGCGTCGCTCTGGGAAAGCTAACGAATTATGACGTAGCGCAGGCTACCAGCAGCGGGCCTGCAGCGTTTCTAGACCGACTGAGATGACTCAGACTTGTAGACAATACCCGAAAATGTTGATCCCACTAGCCTCAGGAAAATGAAGGCTACCTGACCAATGGTCGCAATCAAAGCAGAGGTATAAAGCCCGTACTGGCGTTCACTGGCCACACCAACCAGCACCAAAATCAAGCAAACCTGAATCAGAATTTCCATGCTCACTGCAACCAAAACGGCTAGATTATCAGGTGGGAAAGAACCCTTTACTGGAATGTAAGAGGTTACAAAGCTACTGATTACGAAGTAGATCAGAAGCAGAAAAAACGCCGCACTAACCTGCCAGACTATCGACTCAACCAGGCCAAACCCGGCCACAGCCACAGGGATCAAGGCCGCCATGACGACGACAACACTCATGCCAATGACCAGCCGAAGCCGAAGCAGGTCATGAGCCACCGCGCCATCCACTCGGCGTCTGGCAAACAGTGTCACAAGGGCCGCAAATCCGGCAAATGTCGCCGAAACTTCTGCAATCGTTAACAGAGCATCGGTCTGCTCAAGCATCATTATTGCCCCACTACAATTGGAACCACTTCAATTGCGACCTCATTCGACCGCATGAATCCGGGCATAAACGGCGGATCATACCTTGCCCAGGTTGGTTCTCCAGCAATACGCCAGGTACTGACGTTTTCAAGTAGCGACAACAATTTAGCTTCATGTTTTCGGTATCGCTTTTCTGACCAGTTGCCTCTGTAGGGAAGCACCGCCAGATATCTTGTCGCAACCGTCTCGACCTGGACCCGAGCATCATCCGGCTCAGGTAACTCATCAAAACCGTACTCAGCAGGCATACTGAAGGTGACCCAGAATTGCTCATCGTCTTTTTCCTGCGACTCTGCCGTGAGTCCCACGGGAGCGGTCATAGCTATCTTCTGATCGAGATCATTATCACCAAATATGTAACCTGCAAGCCGCCTGAAACCCTCGTTACCTGCTTCCTTGAAAGGACTGCCAACCAGAGTTCGAGCGACGATATGCTGCTCGTAGCGGCGAATCTCCAGATCTCCTATTTCCTCAGTTACTTCAAAGCCAGGTTGCTCGATCGCCGCTACTCCCTGGGCCAGGCCACCGACTGTCAACACCAGGACTGACCACCATCTTTTCTGTGTATTTCTCACTTGCTATTCAACCCTCGTTTCGCTTTCCTCGAGCTTATTATTCGTTCACCAGGTGGTTTCGGATCACTATCAGATCATAAAATTTACAGTTTTAACCGAATTGCAAATGAAATTTGCTCACCAGTAATCCAAAAAGGTGTAACCTTCGTACAATACGATAAATAAGCTAAAGACTTTTTATCGAATGAAAATCAGTTTTGATTCCAGGAAGCCAGCCACGCTGATGAACGAACGCCTAGAATGGGATAGCTATCTGGAAAAAGTCGGCCTGTATAAGGATAAGGCAGCTTTTGCTGCCGTCTTTAAGCATTTCTCTCCGCTGCTCAAATCATTCCTGATGAAAAGCGGAGGACAAGACTCCGCCAGTGTCGAAGAGCTGGTCCAGGAAACCTGGATTAAGGTGTGGCGAAAAGCGCCCCACTTCTCCAGTAAACAGGGTTCAGCCAGCACCTGGATTTATACTATCGCCAGGAATACTCGCATTGACGCGATCAGGACCCAGGTCAGGCAAAACCCCGACAGATTAAATGCCGAAGATATCTATGCTGACTACCCTACCGAAGCACCGCACACTAGCTTGGTCCAACTGAGAAACAAACGTTTTGTCAGCGAAGAACTCCGCAAACTACCGGCTGAGCAAGCCGAGGTACTTGCGCTCATGTATTTCCGAGGAAAATCAGGACAGCAGGTGGCTGATACCCTCAATCTGCCGCTCGGCACCGTCAAATCGAGGATAAGGCTTGCACTGGCAAAAATGAAACTGGCCCTGCCCGGTAGCATCGCGGAAAGGCAAACTGGAGCGACTGAAAATGATTAAAAACCACCCGGATGCTGATCTATTAGCAGAGTATACTGCTGGGGTCATGGCGCTCGCACCCACCATTTCCGTGACAACCCATCTGCAGTTTTGTAATTCTTGCAAGAGCACTGTCAAAGCACTCGAAGAACTCGGTGGTGAAATGCTTGAACAGGCTGACGCGGTACCTGTGTCTGATGATCTCCTGGAGCAGATTTTCGCCTGTGTCGAGGAAGACGAAACCAGCGAGGATTCATTACTTACCAGGCCGACTACGATTGACGAAGTAGCTAGTTCAATACCCGCTTACCTGCAAAAATTTTTACCCGAAGGTAAATTGCACTGGAAGTTCCTTTCACCCTCGGTGAAAGTGGCACCCATCAGTGTTGGCGAAACAGTCCACGAGCTTGCCCTGCATAAAATTAAGGTTGGTGGCAAAGTACCTGAGCACAATCACCTCGGCAAAGAAATTACCGTGGTCTTGAAAGGTAGCTTTTCAGATGAAGATGGCGTCTACCAGCGCGGCGATTTCATGGTCAGGGAAGCCGGAGAGATACATCAGCCAATCGCCGCAACACATGAAGAATGCATTTGTCTGTCCGTACTGGCTGCGCCATTCAAGCTAACTGGACTGAAACGTTGGCTGAATCCTTTTCTCAGTTTTTCCCCCAGTTAATAGAGCAAACCACACAGAAGCAGAATCTCACGCTCAGGGGTAATCCATTTAGCCTACCAGAGCGTACTAACCAGCAAAACCACAGAAAATACCGGAGTTACCCATGAGTGCCAATGCAGAGTCCATTACAACATCGCGTCGTGGTGCATCCCAGTTTATGACTGCTGCCGAACAGGTCAGACAGGCTCTAATTCAACAGGGCCTGGAAACCCCGATGATCAACACGGATTTAACCAGAGATCAAAAGCACGATCGCATCGTCAACTCCATGACCGCTGTCTTGACCACGCTCGGTCTGGATTTATCTGACGACAGCTTGCGCGAGACGCCTCACCGAATTGCCCGAATGTACCTGGATGAAATATTCAGCGGCCTCGACTACACCAATTTCCCTAAGATCACGGTTATTGACAACAAAATGCAAGTCGATGAGATGGTCAAGGTATCAAATATCAATGTTATCAGTACCTGTGAACATCACTTGATCACCATCGATGGCAAATCCAAAGTCGCCTACATACCCAAAGACAAAATTATCGGTCTGTCGAAAATCAACAAGATCGTTAAATTTTTCGCGCAACGCCCCCAGGTACAGGAGCGTCTTACCCAACAGATCCTATTAGCCCTGCAAACGCTTCTCGGTACCGACGATGTCGCTGTGACCATAGAAGCGACCCACTACTGTGTTAAAGCACGAGGGGTAATGGATGCAAACTCTACCACCCAGACAACTGCCATGGGTGGTCAATTCAAGCTAGATGATCGAATGCGAGCTGAATTTATCAGTTAGAACAGAACCACGCCAGATTCAATTCACGGGGCTGTTATAACGCTTTGACTGCAAAGCACAGGATACTCAACAGATCCTAACGAACCGCTGCACCAGGGAAGACAGACTCGTCGAGTTCTCCTTCCCACTTCGCCACTGCCACTGAGACTGCCGCATCACCGGTCACATTGGTCACCGTTCGCATCATATCCAGCAGCCGGTCAAATGGCCAAATAAACCCGACTATCAGGGCCACATGTGCATCAGACACTCCAAATACTGCCAGCATCGGTGTTAACAAAAATAAAGAGGCGGAGGGAATACCCGCTGCTCCAACTGAAACCATCGCAGCAGTGACAGCAATCATAATGTAATGATACGGTTCAAGTGCATATCCAAACACCTGAGCCGTGAACAAAGCAACGATGCCAAGATACATGGCTGTACCGTCCATGTTTATGGTTGAGCCCAGCGGCAGTACTGAACCTGCGATGGACTTACTGACCCCAAAATTCTCAGTCACATGAGCGATGGTAACCGGCAGCGTTGCTGAGGATGAAGAGGTCGAATAGGCAACCATCTGGGCACCGACTATGCCACGAAAGAATTTAATCAGTGGAAACTTCAGAACCAGCTTAATCAGGCCTCCGTAAGCTATGAACATGTGCAGAAAACAACCAAGATAGACAGCAATAGCAAGAATCAGGATTGATTTAAAGACTTCGATACCGCTAGTGCCAGCGACATAGGCAATCAGGCCAAATACACCAAAAGGCGCAAGCTCCATCATTATCGTTGTTACCTTCAGTACCAGGTCAGATGCCAGCTCAAAAAAGGAAGTAACGGGCCTGGCTAATGGCCCACTGAACAGCACACCTATTCCAAAGCAAATAGAGATTAGAATCACCATTAATATGTCCAGCGAAGCCATGGCAATACCGAGGGTAAGCAAAACCATAAATAATATAGAGCGGGGACCTTTATCCCTGGCCTTAAAGGCAAAATAATATCCAGCCAGCAATAGCAATACCGACAGGGTCAAGTGGGTCGGGTCCGCCTGCAGCAGCTTTTCAAACGGGTTCTTTGTCACTATCTCAGTCATGCGTTCCAGAAATGTCCCGCCACCATCCAATGTTTTAGGAATCGCACTGCCTAAGTCGACACCCTCGCCTGGTCGAAATATAGTCCCCATCGAAAGGCCAATCACATTAGCAAAAAAGGTGGTGATGAGATAAAGAAAAAGTGTTTTAAGTCCAATTGACCCTAATTTCGAAGGGCTTCCCAGTGCCAGTACTCCGGCAACAAGTGTGAAAAAGATCAGCGGGATAATTAATAGTCGGATAGTCTGAACAAACAGGTCACCAACGACTTTTACTTGCAGGAGTAACTCTGTACCGCTCGCTTCATCCATTATCTCAGCGACCGCAAGACCAAATATGACCCCTAACACAAGCCCCAGCAGGACTCGTTTCCACAGCATCATGTCAAACCACCATGTCATCTTATTCACTCGCAACAACTCCTGAAGAGAAGAAAGCTAGCACACATCCCAGCATGGCACGAATAAGCAAACCCTTATAACCGGTTCATCCCGGGTTGCAGGTAGTAGCGACACTGTTAACCCGCTCGGCACCAGGACCGCTACGGCGCCAACTAAACCCGACTCGCCTCGGACCAAGTGATGAACAAAAATGAGCCAAATGTAGAGCTGGATTGAGGCAAATGGAGGGCAGGACTTTTTTCTGCTAGGGTCATTTATTCCTGACTACCATAAAAATTGCAAGAAAATAATATGATATAAACAAGCACGGCTAGAAAAAGCGTGGCTAGTAAAATCGTGCAGTCGATATAAATGAAATAATCACTACATCTGAGAGGTAATCTATGGGTCCCCTACACGGTATTAAAGTCATTGAGCTCCAAGGCATTGGGCCGGGGCCTTTCTGCGGTATGATGCTGGCAGATATGGGCGCAGAGATCATCCGCGTCGATAGATCAACCGCAGCAGGACGACCTGCCAACCCAGCCGACATTCTTGCTCGCGGTCGACGCAGTATTGCGGTAGATCTTAAGTCACCCGAAGGTGTTGAGACCGTATTAAAACTAATCGAAACAGCCGACATCCTAATCGAGGGTTTCAGGC
>Ga0233433_10003263_pt1 | contig 13284 bp, 13 predicted proteins | sample SI_122_August201_5_FD_179868 | JGI IMG/M metagenome (GOLD analysis project Ga0233433, IMG submission 179868) | Seawater microbial communities from Saanich Inlet, British Columbia, Canada - SI_122_August2016_100_MG | ecosystem: Environmental > Aquatic > Marine > Inlet | place: Canada: British... | reverse complement strand
GCAAAAATCAAAATCCAAATCCAGGGGGGGGAATTTCGGAGCATGTATTACGAAGCCGTGCCGCCCACGGTGAGGGCGTCAATTTTCAGGGTGGGTTGGCCAACGCCGACGGGTACGCCTTGGCCATCCTTGCCACAGGTGCCAACGCCCGGGTCCAGTTTCATGTCGTTGCCAACCATGGAAATCCGCGTCAGGGCATCGGCACCATTGCCGATCAGGGTTGCACCCTTGACGGGTGCGCCGATTTTTCCGTTATCTACCAGATAGGCTTCGGATGCAGAAAACACGAACTTGCCCGATGTGATATCAACTTGGCCGCCACCAAAATTAACGGCATAGAGCCCGGATTTGATGCTTTTAATGATTTCTTCCGGGTCACAATCGCCATTTTTCATAAATGTGTTGGTCATGCGCGGCATGGGTTTGTGGGCAAAATCCTGCCGCCGCCCATTGCCCGTGGGATTAACATTCATCAGCCGTGCATTCATGCGGTCTTGCATGTAGCCCACCAAAATGCCGTCCTCGATTAACGTGGTGGCCGATGTCGGCGTACCTTCATCGTCAATGCTAAGCGATCCACGGCGACCTTCAATGGTGCCGTCATCAATGACCGTGACGCCGGGGGATGCAACGCGTTGGCCAAGCAACCCTGCGAATACGGATGTTTTTTTGCGGTTGAAATCCCCTTCAAGCCCATGGCCCACGGCTTCGTGGAGCAAGATGCCGGGCCAGCCCGGCCCCAACACCACTTCCATTTCACCGGCAGGTGCGGGAACGGCATCCAGTTTAATCAAGGCTTGGCGTAGTGCTTCATCGGCGTTTGTCTGCCAGACATCGGGGGCAATGAAATCCCCATAGCCGGTGCGGCCACCGGTGCCAAAACTGCCGGTTTCCTGCTTGTCGCCATCGCCAACCATGACGGAAATATTGACCCGCACCAGAGGCCGGATGTCATGGGCGCTTTCACCGTCGGCACGGATGATTTCTATGGCCCGCCATTCGCCCGACAAAGACGCCATGACTTGTCGCACTCTGGGGTCGCGGGCCCGCAAATAGGCATCAATGTCTGACAGCAATTTAACCTTGGCTTCAAACGCCACTTCGTTCAGGGGATTGTCGTCACTATAGAGCGCGCGGTTGGTGCCCGGTGGCGGGGCAGCAATGGTGCCGTCATAGCCACGGGTAACCGCATGGACGGTATCGGCCGCACGCTTGAGGGCCGCATCGGAAAATTCTGAACCATGGGCGTATCCAGTGGCTTCATCGGCGATGGCACGCAATCCAAAGCCCTGGGACGTGTCGGCATTGGCTGAGCGCAACCGTCCGTCATCAAAGGAAAAGCTTTCTGAAACGGAATATTCAAGAAACAGCTCGCCGTCATCGGCACCGTTAAGGGCTCCCGCTAAGATGGCTTCGGCGCCCGAACGGGTCAGGTCGGTCCGGGAAAAGAACAGGTCTTCAGGATTGGGTTTATCAGTCATGGTCTATCATAGCCCGCCTTGTCGGTTGATCCTATAGGTGCCACGCGGATGGTCGGTGATCAATCCGGTATGCAGTTTTGGCGCAGTTTTACCCGAGAATGAAGGGTAAGGTTACATCAATGCTATTCCAATGCGAAGCATTCTCATAAACCCCCGAAAAATAGAGAAAAAAGGGAAAAAAGGCCTTGGGGTGGGTTGTGAAAATACATGTGCATAGTGTAGGTTGCCCGAGACTTGAAGGAAGTACCCCTTCCGAGAATAAGAGATTTTTCACCTGATTTCAGACAGGATTTCAAGAATGCGGTTAATCCGAAAATTTGCATCCGTCATGTTCGTAGCCACACTGACAGTGTTCGGTGTTGGTGCCCCTGCAATTGCAGCTGGGCCACAGCCATGGCAAATGGGGTTCCAGCCAGCGGCATCGCCGGTGATGGAACAAATCACTGACTTTCACAACTTCTTGCTCGTTCTAATCTTCGTGATTGCGATTTTTGTGCTGGCACTCATGGTGTATGTGATGGTGCGGTTCAATGCCAAAGCCAATCCGACGCCGTCGCGCACAACGCATCACACGCTATTAGAAGTTGTTTGGACCGTGGTTCCGATCATCATTTTAGTGTTGATCTCAATCCCGTCGCTCAAGCTTCTCTATTATATGGACAGAACGGACAAACCGGAGATGACGCTCAAGGTCACCGGCAGTCAGTGGTTCTGGACCTATGAATATCCTGATCAAGGTAAGTTTATCTTCGATAGCCAGATGATTCCTGATGCGGAAATCAAGCCCGGACAATTGCGCCTGTTAGAAGTGGATAATCGGATTGTTTTGCCGGTGAACACGAATATCAGGGTGTTGGTTACGGCCAATTCCGTCCTCCACGCATGGGCGGTGCCCGCGTTGGGGGTCAAGATCGATGCGGTTCCGGGTCGTATGAACGAAACCTGGGTGCGGATTACCAAACCCGGTGTCTATTACGGCCAGTGTTCGGAATTGTGCGGCATCAATCACGGCTTTATGCCCATTGCCATTAACGCCGTATCCAAGGCGGATTTTGCCAAATGGACAGCCACTGCCAAGGTCAAATTCAAGGCCGAGGCAGAGCCCGCAACCAAGACCACCAGTATAAAACTTGCCCGGTCCGCGCCCGTCGCGGCCGGCAGCAATTAAGCGATACGTGAGAGGCCGGCAATGACCGCAGAGACGATGACCCACGACGATCACAAACCTCACGGGATTACCCGGTGGTTGTTTTCTACCAATCACAAAGACATCGGTACCATGTACCTGATCTTCGCCATTGTGGCGGGGCTACTGGGTGGTGCCATGTCGATCCTGTTTCGGATGGAACTGGCCGTGCCGGGCGCCCAAATTCTGGGTGGCGACAACCAGTTCTTTAACGTTCTGATTACTGGCCACGGCCTTATCATGGTGTTCTTCATGGTGATGCCAGCCTTGATCGGTGGCTTCGGTAACTGGTTTGTGCCCTTGATGATCGGCGCGCCGGATATGGCGTTTCCGCGCATGAACAATATCAGCTTCTGGCTGTTGATCCCCTCAGCACTGCTTCTCATCGGTTCTACGATGGTTGATGGCGGTGCCGGTACCGGTTGGACGGTTTATGCGCCGCTCTCAACCGCTGGCTCACCGGGGGCTGCTGTGGATATGGCTATTCTCAGTCTTCATTTGGCGGGTGCATCGTCCATTCTGGGCGCCATTAATTTTATCACCACCATCTTCAATATGCGCGCACCAGGCATGACCCTGCACAAGATGCCATTGTTCGTATGGTCGGTGTTGGTGACAGCCTTTTTGTTGCTGTTGTCGCTGCCAGTTCTGGCCGGTGCCATTACCATGCTGCTGACGGATCGTAACTTCGGGACCACCTTCTTTGCGCCTGAAGGCGGCGGTGACCCATTGTTGTATCAGCATCTGTTCTGGTTCTTTGGCCATCCGGAAGTCTACATCCTGATCTTGCCGGGTTTTGGCATTGTCTCTCAGGTGATTTCCACGTTCTCCAAAAAGCCTGTCTTTGGCTATCTGGGCATGGCGTATGCCATGGTTGCGATTGGCTTCGTTGGCTTCATCGTTTGGGCCCATCACATGTATACGGTGGGTATGGATGTTGACACCCGTGCCTATTTTGTCGCGGCGACCATGGTCATTGCGGTGCCCACGGGGGTTAAAATCTTTAGCTGGATTGCCACCATGTGGGGCGGCTCTATTGAGTTCAAGACACCCATGATCTTCGCACTGGGGATGATCTTCCTGTTTACAGTGGGTGGGGTTACCGGTGTGGTTCTGGCCAATGCCGGTGTGGATATTGCCCTGCATGACACGTATTACGTGGTTGGGCATTTCCATTACACCATGTCCATGGGGGCAATGTTCTCCATCTTTGCGGGCTTCTATTACTGGCTGCCAAAGATGAGCGGACGCCCTTATTCGGAAACCCTGGGCAAGCTGCATTTCTGGCTGTTGTTCATTGGTGTGAACTTGACATTCTTCCCGATGCACTTCTTGGGGTTGGCGGGTATGCCACGACGCATTCCTGACTATCCAGATGCCTTCGCCGGGTGGAATATGGTTGTTTCTATTGGTGCCTATATCTCGGGCTTTGCCACGCTGGTGTTCTTGCTCCTGCTGTACAAGATGTTCAAATCCAAGGAAACAGTTGCAGACAGCCCTTGGGGCGAAGGTGCAACGACCCTTGAATGGACGGTTCCCTCACCGGCACCGTTCCACACCCACGAAACCCTGCCCCGGCTTTAGGCCAGCGCAGGAATAAAGGAAACACGGTGTCTCAGACGGCCCTGCCACCTGAACTGTATACCGCCGACAATGGTGTTGTGGGGGAGGCCCCCATGATGCCTGCGGTTGGGGACTACGTGGCTTTGTTAAAGCCCCGGGTTATGTCTCTGGTGGTGTTTACAGGGCTTGCCGGTTTGGTTTTGGCACCGGGCAACCTGCATCCGGTATTGGCGTTGATCGCATTGCTTTGCATTGCCGTCGGTGCCGGTGCCAGCGGTGCCATCAATATGTGGTTCGACCGCGATATTGATGCGGGCATGACCCGGACCCGGGAACGCCCAATCCCTGCAGGACGGATGGCCCCGGGCGAAGCCCTTGGTTTCGGCATCACCCTTGCTGTTGGGTCCGTGGCCATTATGGGCATTGGGGTTAACTGGGTGGCGGCGGCTTTGTTGGCGCTGACCATCGGGTTTTATGTGTTTGTCTACACCATGTGGCTGAAGCGCAGCACACCCCAGAACATCGTTATTGGTGGTGCATCCGGTGCCTTTCCCCCAATGATCGGCTGGGCCGCCGTGACGGGAGATGTTACGTGGATGCCGGTCATTATGTTTTCGATCATCTTCTTGTGGACGCCCCCGCATTTTTGGGCTCTGGCGCTTTACAAGGCAGATGAATACGCAAAAGTTGGCGTCCCCATGTTGCCTGTTGTCGCAGGACCGCGCGCAACGAAACGCCAAATGGTTTTCTATTCGCTGCTTTTGGTTCCGGTGACCATCCTGCCCTGGTCGTTGGGATATTCCGGAATGCTTTATGGCATTTCAGCGTCTGTCTTGGGCCTTGTCTTTATCGTAGGCGCCTTTCGGGTGATGTTTGCATCGAAAGATTACAGCGACGCTGCTGCGAAGGCGTTGTTTGCATATTCAATTTTGTACCTGTTCTTGCTGTTTGCCGTCCTGATGGCCGATGGCATGTTGATGAATGGGGGTTTGTAATGGCGGATCAAAACACACCCAACAAAAACCTTCGCGCGCGCAATCTTGCCCTTATGGGTGTGTTGGCCGGGATGGTTGTCTTGTTCTACGTGTTGACCATCGTTCGTATGGGCGGGGCGGGGTCTAACTAATGGGGCTTCGGAACAACAATCGTATCGTCGCTACAATTGCTGTTGGCGTGGTGGCATCTATGGTGGGGCTTTCCTTTGCAGCAGTGCCCCTGTATCGGTTGTTTTGTCAGGTTACCGGTTATGGCGGCACGACCCAGATTGCGAAAACCAACAAGCCCGTTTTGAATAAATCTGCACGCAGCGTTGACGTCACCTTGGTGAGCAATGTCAACGCGCGGCTGCCATGGTCTTTCACACCATTGCAAAACAAGGTGCATCTAAAGCTCGGCGAAGAAACCCTGGCGTATTACCGGGCAAAGAATCTGAGCAATGTTCCCGTTACCGGGGTTGCGACCTTTAATGTGACACCGCACAAGGCGGGGCCATATTTTATCAAGGTCGCGTGTTTCTGTTTTACGGAACAGACCTTGCAGCCCGGCCAAACTGTTGACATGCCGGTTGCGTTTTACGTCGATCCAGAAATTGTGAATGATCGCAAGCTGGATGACGTCAGTGATATTGCGCTTTCGTATACATTTTTTCGTGCGCCCAATAAGGATGCCAAAAAAGTTTCCGGCATTCCTGGCGGGATACGGAATACTTATTAAATCAACTTGAACCTGTTTTAGTGACGTGAGGAATTAGGGGTAAAAAATATGGCCGATACACACGCAAACCATCCCTACCATATGGTCCAGCCAAGCCCATGGCCGATTTTAGGTGCGGGCTCCGCATTTATAATAGCGGTGGGTGCCATCATGTATATGCATGAAGGTGGTCCATGGGTCTTTTTCGCAGGGCTGGCAGCCCTTCTGTTCGTTGCCTTCCGCTGGTGGGTAGACGTGGTGCACGAAGGCGAAGTCGAAGGCCACCATAGTGCGGTGGTGCGGATTGGGCTTCGCTACGGGATGGCACTGTTCATTGCTTCCGAAGTGATGTTCTTTTCGGCCTTTTTCTGGGCCTTCTTCACCGCCAGCCTGTATCCAACGGCTGCGATCGGGGGCGTCTGGCCACCGAAGGGTGTTGAAGTGTTTAACCCCTGGGATTTGCCCTTCCTGAACACGCTTATCTTGCTGACATCTGGTGTGACCCTGACCTGGGCCCATCATGCCCTGATCAAGGACAATCGCCGTCATTTGATTATGGGGCTGGTCTTGACCATTGCCCTTGGCATGTTGTTTACGGCTATTCAGGCCTATGAATATTCGCATGCAGCCTTTGGCTTTGAAGATGGGATTTATTCCACAACCTTCTACATGGCCACCGGGTTCCATGGCTTCCATGTCATCGTCGGGACCATCTTCTTGATGGTTTGTTTGGTCCGGTCCATTAAGGGACATTTCAAACCTGAACACCATGTTGGGTTCGAAGCCGCCGCTTGGTATTGGCATTTTGTTGATGTGGTTTGGCTGTTCTTGTTCTTCTGCATTTACTGGTGGGGCGGCGCTGCCTAAAGACACTCTGATGGAGGGACACCGTGGCTGACTTGAAACCTGCGGTGTCCACTTCTCCCTTCTTGGCTGGGTTTTTTTGCCGTTGCCCAAATTGTGGTAAGGGCCCGTTGTTTGACGGTTATCTGACAGTGACAGAGGCTTGTTCCACATGTGGGGAAAACTTGTCTGCCCATGAACAGGGCGACGGGCCAGCCGTTTTCGTCATTATGATTCTAGGCTTTTTGGTCGTGGGGCTTGCGGTTTTCGTCGAGTTTCGCTTTCATCCACCAATCTGGGTCCATTGGATCATATGGCCACCTTTTATTTTGGTGGCTGCAATGGGTATGCTTCGCCCCTTAAAGGGGCTTATGGTTGGGACACATTTTCATCATCGCAGAGAGGAACGCGAACGTGACTGAAGGCTCTTCCATAACATCTGCGGTGTGGCGTTGGCCTAGCATAACCGCATGGATCTGTTTCGCGATTGCCCTTGGCATTTTATTGATGTTTGGCAGTTGGCAGATGGATCGGCTGGTGTGGAAGCGCGATCTGCTGGATCGTGTGACAACCCGCATGGCGGCGACCCCTATGGCGCTTGGCGCACGCATTAAGGATGTGAAGGGCACCGATTACCGACGGGTCAAGGTTACGGGAAAATTTCGCCACGATAAGGAGATTTATCTGGCAGCGCGCCTATGGCGCGGCAAGGTCGGCGTTCATGTTATTACGCCGTTAATTCGCGATGGATTGCCCCCGGTTCTGGTTAATCGGGGTTGGGTGCCACAGGCAAACAAAGACCCAAAAACCCGCGCATCAGGACAGGTTTCAGGCACGGTTAGCGTCACGGGTATTGCCCGGGGAGACGCCATAAAACGGATGTTCACCCCCGATAACACCCCCGCCACTGGTTTCTGGATGACATACGATACCCATGCCATGGGCAGCCATATGGGCATTGGGGTGCCGCTTCCCATGGTGGTTGAAGTCAGTGGTGATAAGACTGCCCCTAAATCCACGCTGCCCCGGGCCGGGGTGACGCGGATTAATTTTCGCAATGACCATCTGCAATACGCCATCACCTGGTTTGCATTGGCCATGGTCTTGATTGTCATTTTCGGCATCTATCACCGTGAAAAGAAAGCCCCCGTTCCGTAATGGCCGCCAAATCGCCCTACGCAGAACTGGAAGCGCGGTTTGAGCGGGTTTCAAAACTGTCTGACGGGGCGGGCATGTTGCAATGGGATATGGCCACCATGATGCCCGAAGGTGGGGCCAATGCGCGGGCCGGGCAATTGTCGACCCTCAAAGTATTGATCCACGAAACCCTGACCAGCCCGGACATTGCTGATTTTCTTGACGCAGCAGAGGCGGATCGCGCGCTGGACCCATGGCAGCAGGCAAATTTGCGGGAAATGCGCACGCGCTGGATCAGGGCATCAGCCATAGATGCGCGTTTGGTGGAAAGCCTTTCGGGTGCTGGTTCTCGCTGTGAAATGCTGTGGCGCGAAGCCAAGGATACATCTAATTACGCCCTTGTTCTGCCCGCCCTGACAGAGGTCCATGGTCTGGTCGTGGAAATGGCCGATGTTTTGGGATCGGCCCTTGGCCTTGATCCCTATGATGCATTGCTGGACGAATTTGAACCCGGTGGCCGGGCCGCATTGATTGAGCCGATATTCGATGATTTGGCTGAATTCTTGCCAGGCTTCATCGATGATGTTTTGGCCCGCCAACATGCTAGCCCGCCACCCTTGGCCCTGACCGGCCCGTTCCCCATTGAACCGCAACGCGCCCTTTGCAGGCATTTGATGGGAGCCATGGGGTTTGATTTCAGCCATGGCCGGTTGGATGAAAGCCATCATCCGTTCTGTGGTGGTGTGCCCGAAGACATCCGCATCACCACGCGTTATTCAGAAGATGATTTTATGCCCGCCATCATGGGCGTGCTCCATGAAACCGGTCACGCCCTGTATGACCAGGGCCTGCCCGCCAAATGGCGTCACCAACCGGTGGGGAGTGCGCGCGGCATGGTGCTCCATGAAAGCCAATCGTTGATCATGGAAATGCAGGCATGCCGGGGGGCAGACTTTATCGCCTTTGCAGCACCGTTGATGGCCGAAGCATTTGGGGGCACGGGGCCAGCTTGGGAACCTGAAAATATTCATCGCCATTATGTGCGGGTAGAACGCGGCATGATCCGGGTTGATGCAGATGAGGCGACCTATCCCGCCCATGTGATCTTGCGGTTTCGGATGGAACGGGCACTTTTGTCTGGCGATCTTGCGCTGAAAGACCTGCCCGATGCCTGGAACGAAGAAATGGGCAAATTATTGGGGGTGACCCCTAAAAATGATGGCGAAGGCTGTTTGCAAGACATCCACTGGTATGACGGGGCCTGGGGCTATTTCCCAACCTATACCTTGGGGGCCATGGCGGCGGCGCAGTTGTTTGCAGCCGCCAACCGCGCCCACCCAGAAATCGCTAAAGCTTTATCAAAAGGTGATTTTTCGCTCCTGCTTGACTGGCTGCGCAAAAATGTCCATGAACGGGCATCGTTTGAGACCACCGATGACGTGTTAACCCGTGCCACCGGCGCGCCTTTGGGGGCGCAAGCCTTCAAAACCCATTTGGCTTCCCGCTATCTTGCCTGAAAGCATAGGCGCGGGTAGTCTCTAGACCGATTTATCCCCAATGTACGGGGCGGAGAAAAAGCTTTGCGTTATATTTCTACCAGGGGATCTGCCCCCGATCTTGATTTCACCGATGCCATGTTGGCGGGGCTGGCCCGTGACGGGGGACTTTATGTGCCCGAATCCTGGCCCGTTATGCGCGCGGGCGATATGTCGGCACTGGCGGGGCTGGACTATGCCGAGGTGGCATTGCGGGTGACGCAGCCGTTTATTGGTGATTCCATCAATAAAGAAACCTATGGCGATATCGTCGCTGAGACGTATAAAAAATTCACCCATGCGGCCGTGGCGCCCATGAAGGAATTGGAACCAGACCTGTGGTTGATGGAACTGTTCCACGGCCCTACCCTGGCATTCAAAGACTACGCCATGCAGTTGTTGGGCAATCTGTTTAACCATGCGCTGACAACGCGCGGGCAACGGGTGACCATCATCGGGGCCACATCAGGCGATACCGGGTCTGCGGCCATTGATGCCATGCAGGGCCGCGATGCCATCGATATTTTTGTGCTCTATCCCAATGGCCGGGTGTCAGAGGTGCAGCGTCGCCAGATGACCTGTATCGATGCCCCCAATGTCCATGCCATTGCCATTGATGGCACCTTTGATGATTGTCAGGCCTTGTTAAAGGCCATGTTCAACGACACTAAATTTCGCGACGACATTTCTATGTCGGGGGTGAATTCCATCAACTGGGCGCGTATTTTGGGCCAATTGGTTTATTACTTCGTGGCCGGGGCCGCCCTTGGGGCACCAGACCGGAAGCTGGCTTTTTCGGTGCCCACGGGAAATTTTGGCAATATCTATGCGGGCTATGTGGCGCGCGCCATGGGCCTGCCCATTGAAAAACTGGTTCTGGCAACCAATGCCAACGATATTATGTCGCACCTGATTAACACCGGCGTCATGACATTGGGTGATGTGCACCCCTCCCTTGCCCCCAGCATGGATATTCAAGTGGCCTCAAATTTTGAACGGTTCCTGTTTGATCTTTTGGATCGCAATGGATCACGGGTGGCCCAACAAATGGCCAAATTTACCGATACCGGGGAATTGGCTTTGGATGAAAAAGGCTGGGCCGAAGCAAAATCGGTGTTCACGGGCTTTCGGTTGGATGATGCGGGCGTGTTGGATGAAATCCGTGCGACCTATGCGGCAACCGGTGAATTATTGGACCCCCATTCGGCCATTGCTGTGGCCGGTGCCAGGTCCAAGCGCAAAGATGGGACCCTTTCCATGGATATCCCCGTGGTCTCTTTGGCGACGGCCCATCCTGCAAAATTCCCCGATGCTGTGGAAAAAGCGACGGGTATTACGCCGCCATTGCCGCCCCATATGGCAGATTTATACGAACGTGTTGAACGCTTTCAGGTGCTGCCCGCTGATTTGGGCGGCGTGCAGGAATTTGTTCGCCAAACCCTGAAGGGCACAAAAGCATGAGCATTGAAATCAGTACCCTGTCCAGTGGCCTGAAGGTGGTCAGCGACAGGATGGATCATGTCGAAACCGCCGCCATTGGGGTTTGGGTTGGTACCGGCGCCAGAGACGAGGGTGCGGGTGTAAACGGTGTTTCCCATATGCTGGAACATATGGCGTTTAAGGGAACCAAACGCCGTTCATCCCAGGACATCGTGGATGAAGTTGAAACCGTGGGCGGCCAGATCAACGCGTATACATCCCGGGAAAATACGGCCTATTACCTGCGGGTGATGAGCGACGACATGCCAATGGCGGTCGATATTTTGTCCGATATTTTGCTCAATTCCACGTTCGAAGCAGAAGAGCTGGAACGGGAACGGGCGGTGGTGATCCAGGAAATCGGCCAATGTGCAGACACCCCCGATGATATGATTTTTGACTATTTTCAGGAAACGGCCTATCCAGCCCAGGCTTTGGGCCGCTCCATCCTTGGCACTGCAGATGGCATCAAAGCCATGACCCGGGAAACGATTTCAGGTTATATGTCCGATCATTATGGCGCTGATCGCATGGTTTTGGTGGCATCGGGCAAGGTGGACCACGAAGCCTTTGTCAGGTTGGCCGAAGATGCTTTTGCGGGGCTATCACCAAAGGCCAAAATTGACACCGAACCCGGCCGGTATAAGGGCGGGCGGCATGTGGTTAATCGTGATCTGGAACAATTGCATTTGGTTCTTGGGTTTGATGGCATTCCGTATGGTGATCCCGATTATTACGTCAATGGGGTGTTGTCTTCGATTTTGGGCGGCGGCATGTCTTCGCGGTTGTTTCAGGAAATTCGTGAAAAGCGGGGCCTTGTTTATTCCATCTATTCCTTTGCCGCGGCCTATCGTGATACCGGGTTGTTTGGCATTTATGCGGGCACTGGCGGTGACAAAGTGTCAGAGCTTTTGCCGGTGGTGCGCGATGAGTTGGCACGTATTGGTGAAAAAATTGACGAGCATGAAATTTCCCGTTCCCGTGCCCAATTGAAGGCGGGGCTTTTGATGGCACTGGAAAATACCCGTGCCCGAGCTGAGCGCCTGGGGCAGCATATTCTGGTTTATGGCCGACCTTTAAGCGTTGAAGAAATCGTTGAAAAAATTGATGCCGTGGATGGCGAGGCCATTAATCGGGTGGCCCAGCGGTTGTTTTCTGGTCCCCAAACCTTGGCCGCCCTTGGCCCGACAAGCCAGCTTGAGGCGATGGAGCCCGCGGAGTAGAACATGTTTGATATCTTTCGCGCATCACCCAAATTGCCTGTTGATGAACGGATAGATGGCCAGTCTATTTTTATTCGCCCCCCCCATGATGATGATTGGCAGGAATGGGCAACCCTTCGTGAACGCTCAAAGGATTTTCTGGTGCCGTGGGAGCCAAAATGGACCCGTGACAGCCATAGCCGGTCAACGTATCGCCGTCGCTTGGGGTATTACGCCGAAGAATGGGAATCGGGGTATGGCTATGCCTTTTTCATTTTTTCTCGCGACAATGAAAGATTATGTGGGGGCATTACCCTTTCCGGCGTGCGACGCGGCATTGCCCAGACGGGGACCCTTGGGTATTGGGTGGGTGAACCCTTTGCCCGCCAGGGCGTGATGACCGATGCTTTGGGATGCATCAAGGAATTCTTCTTCGAACACCTTTATATGCATCGACTGGAAGCGGCGTGCCTGCCCAGAAATGAAGCCAGTTGCAGGGTTTTAGAGAAAGCGGGATTTAGAAAAGAGGGCCTGGCGCCAAAATATCTGAAGATCAATGGCGTCTGGGAAGACCATTCCCTGTATGCGATTCTGGTCGAAGAAGCAGCAGCACAAAAAGCACAGAAGGCCCAAAAGAGCCTAAAATAATTGATACCCGGTTATGCGTGTCCGGCTTCCCCTGACAGGGTGATGGCGCTGACACCAATTTTGGCCAGTGCCTTTTCCCATTTTCTGGATACATCGGTATTAAACAAAAGCTCTTTGTCTGCGGTAACATTAAGCCATCCATTTTCCTGGATTTCACGGTCAAGCTGTCCCGGTCCCCATCCGGCGTAACCCAGGGCCAGAAGGCTCTGGTTTGGCCCTTCGCCGCCGGCAATGGCGCGGATGATCTCAATGGTTGCCGTCATGGCAATGGTGTCATCGACAAGCAGGGTTGAATCCTGGACGTAGTCGGCAGAATGCAAAACAAAGCCCCGGCCCGTTTCAACGGGGCCTCCGAACATGACCTGGATCGGGTCGTTGTGTTCGGATGCATCTATTTCCAGTTGTTCCAGAAGTTTGGGGAAGGTAATGGAATCGATGGCCTGATTGATCACAAGCCCCATGGCGCCGTCTTCGGTGTGGGCACAGATATAAATGACGGCCTGGGCAAAACGGGGGTC
>Ga0233433_10003260_pt1 | contig 13295 bp, 30 predicted proteins | sample SI_122_August201_5_FD_179868 | JGI IMG/M metagenome (GOLD analysis project Ga0233433, IMG submission 179868) | Seawater microbial communities from Saanich Inlet, British Columbia, Canada - SI_122_August2016_100_MG | ecosystem: Environmental > Aquatic > Marine > Inlet | place: Canada: British... | reverse complement strand
AGAACCGTTATCTACTCTAAACTTATGACCCTTATCAATTAGTTTTGCATAATCCACGCATATACGATATATTTTATGTAAATTTTCAATATCAGACTCACCCATGAGTAGAATCTTTATATAATATGATATAAGTGTATTTGTATGACTCTAGAGGTTATATGGATTAAATCAAAAGATGTTAAGGATGGAATAAATACTAAAACATTTGTTGTTGATATGCCACATAATTATAACGCTAAAGTTTCACGAATATATGTAGACGCTGACTTTGAAAGTTGTGTTCCAATAGGAGTTTCATCGGTATCAGTAAAAGTTAATGGGTTTAACGCTGGTACTATAGGTACGAAAACATTTCCAAATTATTTTCTCGACCCAATAGAGTTTGATGTGCCTATTAAAAATGGTATTAACACAGTAGAATTTAACGTAAGAGAGCAAGGATGTGATAAAGTAATGATTTATGCTGATATATTTTATGAAATAGCACCAGAAGAAAATCCAGTTAATCCCCCACCAGAATTTGACCAGTGTAAAACATGTAAGCAGTTAGGTAAATTATGTGATGGAGAAAGATGTATTGAAAATATAGGTAAAAATACGGTTATACTTAACAAAAATTATATTGCTGGTGCAGTAGAGGGTAATAAACCAGTCACCAATGTTAAACTTACTATTGATGTACCTGTTAAAAGTGGTGATAGAATTATAACATCTAATTTGTTTACAAAAATAAACGCAACTAGAGTAGGTGTTAACTTTTTAGATTTGTTCTATACAAGTTTAGTTGATGTAAGTGTTAATGGAGACAGAATAACAAGTTTAAACCTTGAACAAGATTTGTTTGTAGACGGTAAAATAAAAGAAGATACTAACGATATTATTCTTAAAAGAGGGCGTAACGAGGTTATATTTCAATTAGATTTTGGTCAAGCTGGTCTACAGTATGATGTATTTAGTGATATATACATTAAAACTGAAAAAGGTGATAAGGTAAATGTAAAGGTTGTAAATGTTGAAGAATATGGTACTGGTGGAGTTAAGCCTATTGATATTGGATTAGGATTATTACCTATTGTATTAGGTTTAGGTGCTGTTTTATTATTATCTACAGGTGGCGGTCGAACTATTATATACAAAGGTGCTAAGGCTGGATATAAGAAAGTTAAGAACCGCTAACCATATTCTTTACAGATTGAACCATTAACTTAAAACAGTCTCTTTCTATATCTTCTTTTTCTATTGGACTTAATCTAACTCCTAATTTATCACTTACATGAGTAATTACTTTCTTAATTGATTTTTCATCTTTAGTTTCATCGCCTAATGCACCCCATACCAGACCGACTAAGAAACTGTAGGTAGAACTATTATCCACAGATATAATAAAAAAAAGAATGATATAAGACTATCTGTTTGCCATTTGGAATGACAATTCCTCTACATCGGTATCATTGAATATTAAGACGTCATTGAATATCTTTACATATTCGGTTGTGTCTAACTCGACTTGTAACAACTTTAAAAGCTTCCTAGTCGAATTAAAGACGTCTTTAGGATTCAAACCTTCTTTTCCGCCTATAAGGATGTTCGATTGAATCATCAATATGGCTTTTTCACGATTATTCATCATATTTTCTATATATACAATTAGGTATATAAGGCTATTATTATAAAATAAAAAAGAAAAAAAGGGTTAATCCCTATTTAAATCGTTTTTGATTTGATTTTGAACAAAGTGATTATTCTCAATCATCTCTTTTACTATTGGCTCAGCAATAGATTCCTGTAGTGCTTTATCAACTATGGTGGCTTGTTTATTACCATATCCTTTTAAGAATTCAAAGTAATCGTCTAATACTTTACTTTGATAACCTATTTTGCCATCATTACCGAATCGTATTTGATTTTCACGTTCGATTTCTGCGATAGTTTTTCCATCATACAAAACTTCACATCCGAATTGTGCCTTATGTGTATTTGGTATTTGGTTGTTATCGCATATAGCTGATTCATCTATATCAGTGGTTGTTCTTGTATATTGGTCGAACGGTAATGCTTGTACGCCTTCATAGTGTTCTAACAAGCTAAAAGCTTTGTCGTCTTCACCAGTAGGCATGTTCTCATAACCAACACTCATCTTATAGATAATCTGTTGAGCTTCGCACTCTTCTACTGCCATGACTATATCGCCAAGTTTGCCTTCATATCTTACATTGTTGACTTGCCATAAGTCAAATTCTGATATTTCAAACTCTCTAGCGGTTTGAATAGGTGCGGTACGTTTATCCATACCTTGTTCACATGTTGAAAGTTTCTTTAAGAGATTCATATAAACACTATCAGTTGCAGTAGCTAATCCTTTATCTAACTTGTTTTCTATTTCTAGAATTATTTTTTCGTTAGGTGTTAGTTTTGCTTTTTCTTCTGCTATTTCTGCTAGAGCTTCTTCTTGAAGTCTTTTTAATTCTTCTTCATATACAGTTTCTTCTAATATATGTTTGAATTCATTTAAGTCTTCAATAGTGAATTTCTCAACTATTCCCTGCCATGTACAATTATATTCTACTGAGATTTCATCGTACCAGCATGATTGACCATGTGATTCAAAAGGTACTTGTACTACACTTTCTTCACCGTAGGCGATAGAATATCCAATAGCAAATACGGCAATAATTGTTACTACTGCCGTAGCTTGAATGGTTTTTCTAATCATTATGTTAACATGATATGTATAGTATATAATCGTGTTTAATATAATAAAAAAAAAGAAAAAAAAGGATTTTTCTAAAGTTGTGCAGACTTGATAGACAAACCATCAACTACAGTTAGTGAACCAGCACCAAAGTTAGTTCCGTCTGCGATTGCAGTACCATCATCTAGATATTGAACCTTTAAGGTTTCATTATGTCCAGCGATAGGGAATATTCTTGGTGTTGATAAGAATTCGTGTTCTTGGACAGTTACAGTACCACCGATTGCAGAATTTAATCCTCTTCCGAAGAATAATTCGTTTCTGGTTGTACTTGGTAATGTCTCAATGTTCAACATTGTTTCACTATTTGCTTCAACTTTGGTCTTTGAGTGGTTTGCACCAGCTCTTACACCTAAGCCTTGAATAATTCTTAACTCATCAGATTCGACATTCCAGTCCAAATTTTGGTCTTCGGTGTCGACGTTGTTTGAGTCAAAAGATAGGTCATAGTCGGTATTTGCTGTTGTAGCACTTCCGTTTCTACTCCATCTAAAGAATTTGTTGATATGGGTTTCGTCTTGTTCTTGGTCTTGTCCACCAATTAAATGAGTAATCTCTTTTGCGATTGCTCTTTTTGCTGGATAAGTTACAGCAAATGTTCTATTTGCTTGTCTGTCACCTAATACTATTGGTCTTGCTCTACCGTAGACTCTTGCCATGTTTTCTTCAAGAATGTCTTCATTATAGTATTTCCATCCGTATGCTTTAACTCTAGCTGTACCAGTGGTTGCTGAGTTACCAATAAGGTATTCAAAATTAATTGTTCCTCTTGGGCTTACTTTGATGGTTGTATTGTTGAGAATGTCAGATGGATTTGCGTCTGCATTAATCTCAGGCATACCTTTACCAAATACTACTTGTTGACGTCTTCCGAATGTACCACTTACTACAGATTCACCTCTAAGGGTTGAACGTGGAGCTTGTGTGTTAGCGTCTAAGTCTGCTCGTACAATAGTTTCAGAACCGCCCAAATATTTTTTGCCGTCAATTACAGGAATTAACTGTTCTAATGCTTCACCAGCACCAGTAGCACCAACTAATGGTGATTCTATTTCTAGATAACAGATTTCTGCGGATTGACCACTCAATAATTGTGCTTGGGTCATGTTTGCTCTTATACTTGCATTGGTAGCACCTATAGTACCATTAAATAGTTCCTCAAAAACTACTTTCTTGGATTCAGTGCTTCTTCCCATTGTACTATACCTTGTATTTTCCTAGTATTTAAATACTACTGTATATATAACAAATATGTGGTAAATAATAAGAGATTACATATTAAGATTGACAAAAGGCTCTATACTGAATTAAGAATAATGCGTACAAAGTTTGATATGACATGGGATGATTTATTATTCTACCTAAGTACGAATGTAGTTAAACCCTTAGTATTTCAAGATGAATATAAGACTCATTATGGTACTGAATGTGATTTTTCTCTTAATTTGTATATATCATCGGAAACCTTACAGAAGTTTAAAGAATTTGCAAGTTTGTTTAAGATGAACAAGTATGCTTTAGATTATATGATTGATAATACTATAAGAAAAAATAAATAAAAAGAAAAAAATAGGCTTATGCTATTGGCATAACGCCAGTTCTTGCAATTTCTCTTAGATTTTGTGATTCAATCAAAGCCATTTCTTCATCTGTAGGGTCTAGATGAGTTGGTAATGAATTTGGTGAAAATTCTAACATTTTTGCTTTAAATCCAGCACCAATTTTTCTAATTGAAAAACTAGCGTATGCTTTAAAGTTGTTATGTGTTCCACTGTTCAAATCAAACTCGATTCTAAAGTTCTCAAATCCATGTATGTGAAGTTGTAATGGTGATTGACTAGCACCGAAACATGCTGGGTCTAATGTTAGTAAATCAGGGTCACCGTCTCTACTAATATACATGTTAACTTCGCCTACAGTTGTTTGAGCACCTACATCACAGTGAATACCTTCTAGAACATAGGCATATCCTTTAGGAACGTCTACATCACATAAGGTACTTCTGTTTGCTGTAGAAAGGTTTGCTTTCATTGTAAATTGTTTTCCGTCATTGACTTCGTGTATTGTCAAAAATTGTTCAAACTTGGCTGGTATTCCCATTCCACGTTTTACTAATTGTTCAACATCGATGTTGTGTTTGTCTTTGAGAATTTTCATAGCTTCAATATCCCTTCTAGCTAATGGATAACCATTAACAAGTTTTCTTGCGGTTGTTAAAGCGTCAACAAGATAAACAATTCTACTTCTATGGTCTGTTGAAGTAGCACCAGTTGAGTTTTGTGCTTCTAATTTGTAGTCTTTAGTTGCGTATTTTAACTCGTGGTCTGGATGGATTACGTTATCTGCTGTAATTCCTCTAAGGCAATCAGTTGTCAAATCTTCGTCTTTTACATTGTCTACTCTATGAGATACGGTTGTACTTGCAACACTTTCGACACTAAATGATAAAGGTACAACAATCTGAGATTTTGTATTCACTTTATCAAAGTGAAATAATGTGCTTGAACCAGTCTGTAGAGTTTGTCCGTTAGTCTGTACTAAGGCTTCGGGAAAAATTGCATGGTCTTTTACTGTTACTTTTTTAACTGCCATTATAAATAAGAAATCAGTAAGCTATATAAGGCTTATGCCACCTGTTACAGTATGGTAATTAATATAAGATATATGGATTCTGATATTGAAAAAAGATTAAGATACCATATCTATAGTGAATATGATGTATCTAAAAGAGGTATGCTTACTAAGGTAATACAAGAAGCTATTTTGTTCTACCTTGAAAACATAGACTTATATAAACAGTGGAAGCATAAAAAAGACAATGCCTTGTAAAGGATTTTGTGACTTGTTTAAAGAAAAACCAATACCAAAAGACCGCTATATATCTTCTAAATACTGTAGAACTTGTGAATCATGGTTTTTACGTTCTAGATGTGGTACAAAATGTGCGTGTTGTAAGATGATTTTAGTTAATAGAGCCCGAAATAAGAAAATTGTTTATGACGATAAAGAAAAAAAGTGGGTTTAACCCGATGATTTTGTGATAAGGCTTGCAGATTTTTTAGCGATTAAATCAATACCGCTAACTGTAGCCACAATACCGAAAACAACTATTAATTGTTGCCAGTCACCCTCTACTGATAGAGAGCCTAATTGTGTTGCTATAACTGGAACTGTAACAATAAATGCAATAATTGATGTTGCACCTACTTTTTTCCAGTTAACCCTACCTTCGCTATTAAAGTAGCCCAACAAGTTTGTTAAAGCAATACCTACTACTGCTAATAACAGACTAGCTTGAACTACTGATAGTCCTAGTATATCCATATAAAATGCTTTATTTTCGACTATTTAAGGCTTTTAGATGTTTACAGGAGTGAGTGAATAAACATCCACTACAGGTACATTCATTTTTGCTTATATTGATTGAATACTTTACTTCACCGTCATATACAACATCAGCATAATTTGAATTTTTACTGTCTAATATAATATAAAATGCCTGAGTTGTGTCCGCACGTTTCTTATGTGTCATGGTTTCCGCTGTTATCTCAGGCATGTATTATAGTTTACAGTAACTTGTATATATCTCTACTCAAAGGGTTTAAATACTTAATATAGAATATTTATTTGTGAGTCCATGTAAAAGACATACAAAGTTAATGCCTTCAAAATATGACCCAATGGCTGTACTGTCTGATTTTAATTGGCACATGATTATGGAAGATACCGTATTTCCGAATTATAATTTTGACCCATTTGAGTTAATAGAAAGAATTGAAGGTCGTAATGGATGTTCAATATGTTATTTTGGTTCGGAAGGTGTAGTTTATCTAAAACAATTATTAAAGTCATATCAATTAAAATCCTCTTCTAAGTCCTCTAGAAATTCACGATAAAACATTAATTTATCTATAAGATTTTTTTCTTCTTTCTTTACTTTTTTGCCATCAGCAAATAACATCTCATACCAATTCTCTATTATAGTTAATTCTTTTATTGTAAACATGTTTTTAATCAGCTTGTTTTGTATATAATCCTAAAACTTCTATTGCTTTATGAAAACCCTCAGTACGCATAATATATTTTCCTAACCTTGTTCTTTCTTCTTTTGTTAAAGGTTCATCACCTTCTAATTTTTCTCTTAACTCTTTATAATTCATTTTTGTCACATTCCTCTTTATATTTACAATATACAATTTTTTTATTACATAACCAGCATGGAGTTGGCTCAGGCATGCCGTCATTTAATATACTTATTTTTTCCATAATATGGGCTTTAGTTACTTCTGGGTTATCCAATTCAATCATCATAGGTAAAGGAGTTTCCATCTCAGTATATTTATCAAGATATAATACACATCCATATTTAGCGTCTATTCCCCTTGTTTCTTTTAACAAGAATCTATAAGCGTTTAACTGTCTTACATGTTCAATACTTGGCTCTTTTTTTACCCATCCTTTACTAGACCATGTTTTTTTATCTACAATAATTGCACCGTATTTATCATCGAATATAACATCATCACATGTTCCAGTAAGGATATATCTTTGTTCTTCGGGTGTTGCTTTTTTAACTTCATCCATTGTCATACTTTTATTATTTGCAAAATCATAACACATAGTTAACTCATGTATATCGCCTATTTCTGATAAAGCGTGTACTGCTTGACCAATATACAATATTCCTTTTAACCTATCATCAGCTTCTTTTGGATATTTTGCCTGATAATAAGACTTTCTTAAACATTCCTGAATAACGTCACTAACGTGGATGGTATTGAGTCTACCGCTACCGTTGACAAATTGTTCTTGGTAATCTCGAAATCTTTTGTAGACTATAGACTCAATATCATTCATGTAATATTATATTATGCTTTGAGGTTAATAAGGGTATTTGCTAAGAAAAAGAAATAGCGTATCTACACTTTTCTCTTTTTCCTACAAAAACCCAAAATGGTTATGCTATTAAACTATTTAAGTCTTTGTTTTATGTACTGCGTCAACAAAACGTATGAATTTTTCTGGTGACTTTCTTGTTATATTTCGACCCCATTCAATATAATGATGATGTACTCTACACAATAGTAAAAATCTTTTTGGATTCTTTATTATTAACTTAGATAAAGCTTCATTATATTTTTTAGAACTATTATAATCCTTATAGTGTACCTCACCCTTTTGTAGATACCATAAATGATGAAAAGCAAATCCACGACCAAATTTTTTATGACATACATAACATCTGTTTTTATATTCTGGTCTTAAAGCCATTTGACCTTTAACGGTACTTGCATAATTTTTTCTTTTGTATTGTCTGGTCATATCTCACTAGCCTTTTTAAAATGATTATAATCCTTTTCAACTACATAGTCTTTCTTATTATATGCAATAAAATGAAATTGACATAAGAATCTCTTATCTTTACCTAATAATATAACCTGAGTAGACTCTTTTTCACATTGACCACATTTAGGTGACTTTGGTTTTTTCTTAAATTTAGGAATACCTTTAGTTGGTCTGGTCTTTAGGTTTTGATTCCTATAATCTTTTCCACTTGCAAAAAAAGACATTAATCTAAACTTTGTTGTTGGTCTTCAAACAAATCTTTAGTTTCATCAGGGTCTATTTTAATTACCTTATACTCTTCTTTCTTTCTAGGTTTTAATGCTGGTGTAAACGGTTTAATGTCTTCTGGTTTTAATTGACTTGCAATTAAGTAATGTAATTTTGGATTTTTCCTAAAACATACACAATGATATTCGGGAAATTTCAAAAAAGGCTCACCTTTACCATCCTTCATAACATATAATTTTACGGCTGTACATCCTATATGGTCTGTATCTTTTCTTGCATTAACGCAAGCTGGACAAAATGAATTAGGACAACCATGCCATTTATCCCTAACAATTATTTCTTCTTCTTTTTGTTCACTCATTCAATCCACCGATATATCTTAGTAGTCCTATCATAGTCTATAAACCCATCTAATCGCTTCAATAGATAGGATTTCCATACGGTAAATGTTGATAGTTTCATATCCAATTCATCAATCAAATCAAACTCATGAATTGAAACTCTAGACTCAACAATACCCTTCATAGTTGTAATCATTTTTAGATTTTGTCTATTCATAATACCATTATAATTAATCATGTATTTAAGCCTAAAATCCTATATCTATCTATCTATATACAAGCTAAAGAAAAACACATATTGAGAATCACTAGATTTATTATTTATTTAGATTTTAGTTTCCACTAGGTAGTAAATAATAGGTATATGTTGTATATATGTATGTCTATAATAATTAAGAAAAAAAAAGAGAAGTGTCAGTGGATAGTTTTTTTAAAATTGTATATAGATATAGCGATATAGGTTAACAGTAATAACTTAGATTATTTGTCATAACATCTTGTAAAGTGATATTATAATCTCTTTCTTCTTTACCGTTGATTATTTTATATCTATAAGGATGTTTTAATGTTTTTTGTCTACAGTCAACGTTATAACAGATTTTTTCTATTCCACATTTAGAACATCTTCTTAATTCTGTTAATTCTACATCATGTTTGGTACAAATCCATATACTCATAGCACTAACATAACGATAAGGATTAGGTTTTTCTTTCTTTACAAATGTATTTTTAGGTTTAAATTTTTTACATTCATGTGGAATATAATTATTATCATCTAATTTTCTACCTAACTTATATTTTGAAGTATTTTCGTGAAAATACCATTCTAATTCGATTTCTTTACAGAATTTACATTCAGGCATAATTAAATAATAGAACTGGCGTCAATGCCCGAAAATCGTATCGGTCTTTGGTTTTCTTTAAAGGTTTTATCGCCAAAATATAGCCAATTCATAAGATAAGTTAGTAAATGATGTTAATAAGCGTGTTTTTAAATATAAGAGGGTTATTCTACCCAACTTTCGATTACTTTGTCATAAATTTTTTCTCTCATAGCTAATTCTTTAATGTCACCCAGTAACACTTCTTTAATATCGCCATTGTTTGTTATCCATTTTAACATAGTAATGGTATTGAATTTTGAACGTTATAAGTCTTTTACTGTATTGGTATCATGCTATCAGCCGTATCTCGTACTTTATCCTCACTCCATTCAGGATTCTTTATATGTAAACATTCATGAAGTATGATATTAAGCGTTAGTAACTTTGGTTTTTTGCGTAATCCGCTACTCAGCCAAATTAAACCAGTATCATCAAGACATTCACCCCAAATTTCATTAACATTAAATGTACTTTTTGGTTCATATTTATCAAATAATTCTCTATTATAGATAATAATAGGTTTCATTTTCATGTTTAACCACTTAGTTATCATAATTAATATGGATGTATGCCATTCTTTGTCTTCATCCGTAAAAGTCAATACTGTAGATACATTTATAATCTATTTAAACAATTCTAAACTATTGTTTATATTTAAGGGTAAAAAGATGAAACGTGTAGGTTGGAAACTTTATATTGAATCAAATTAAACGTTTTTGGAGTTGGTATGAAACTAAATTTACACATGCTATCGGATTCCTATTTATTACCCATATCTTACAAGTTCCACATTTTATATGGGCTGGTGACGCATACCTTCAAACTGGCTACATATCATATATTCACCCTGTTTTAGATTTCTTTATGTATGGAGTAGATTTAATTGAAATTCCAGCGTTGATTAACGTGACTATATTGTTTATTGCTCAGTTAAAGAAAAGAAAATCTATTTCTTAAGACCAATATAACTACATTGTTTATGAACCATAGTATTATGTAATTTTTCTACTTTTCTAGCTTGTTTTTTAAATGCTGGTGATTTTACAAATAATCTTGATTTACTTTTTCTTCTTAGAATAGAAATTTGTTTTCTATATCGTTTGTTTAATGATGAACATACTTTAGTCATTTTATCTCATCCTCAAAACGTTTTTACCTAAATTATCAGACATGGTTTCAATAGATGATTTACATAAACTAGCACCAATTACATTCCTATCGGCTGTAGTAACGCTTTTTATATCTAAACCAAAGTCTTTCTTATAATTTTTTAATACTACAGGCAAACATCTTGTTCTCATAGCCTTACAGAATTTTTTTGCACTAAATTTCTTTTTTTCAGCCTTTTTTATACCTGATTCTTGTAATGGATAAATACATCTTTCATAAGCGTCACCGTCATTAATACCGTATAGGTGAATTTCATCAGTAAGTGTATCGTTTGAACGCCCTAGTTTTCTTTTAGCCATTTTAGAAGGCTTCGTACCCTTTTCTTTTAGATTCTATAACTGCAACAGAAATATAGTCACGACCACGTTTAGTTAAATGTTTACCGTCAACAGTACACTCACAACTTTCTGAATATATACTACGTTCATCTTTAAACACATACGGTTTACCTATTTTACTACAAAAACATTTTATATATTTTCTTTTAGCCATTCTTAACAACCTTTCCTTTTTCTAAAGTTTTTAGCAGATTTAGTCGCTTCGGCTTTAGTTGATTTTGTAAATCTTCGTTGACCGCCTTCGGATATAACATAATGAGTACCACTTTTAGTTTTTACTTTTCTAATTGTAACACGTTTACAAGCCATAATATATAAGATTTAACCTACTGGTATATAAGTATTAAAGAAAAAGAAAGACTTTCTAACAATTATAAACGTTAGAAAGAGCCTTTATCCATGCTAAATATGCGTCAATTTGCTTTTCTTGTACATCAATAGAGCTATCAGCGTCTAATTTACCTTTAATACTATCGATAAATTTACTACTCATAGTCATGGCTATTGTATGTCCAAGTTCAGAAAATGCGGTCATATTTTCAAGTTTTTGCTCAGGTGAGACTTCTTTAACTGGTGATGTTATATTTCCACCAGTAGCGGATTTTTCACTTTTACAAGATGTTGTTTTTGTACTAGCGTCAAAAGAATAATGTGCCGTACCGTCTGTTTGCCACTGTAAACGACTTGGATAATTCCCATTAGCAGGGATTTCTACACAAATCATTCCATTATGACATGAAGGACACGATTCTTCCGCACCAGCAACTTTGTTTAATTTTGCCATGTTATTATATTCTATATATCTCAGTAAGGTTATAAGGCTATTTATTTATTGTAAGGTTTTTGTAAAGTCTTCAATCTTTCTTACTAATCTGGTTTTCATTTGTTCTAAGTCAACTATGTTAACATATTTTTGTCTAAAGATTTTCTTAAAATTCTCTTCATCATTACTTCTTATATCGATTGAAATACCAAATATGTTAAATCCCATATTCTCAGCCTTTACATAACTTTGTTTAGTTTTCTCGTTAATCTCAGGGTCATTAAACTGCTTATTTTTGTGCCATACTTCGGGTTTTCCATCAGTAATGGTAATCAACATCTTTTTACCCATAATGTCTTTATTTTGTTCTAAAACATAGTCTGTAGCGTAATGAGTTGGTGTTGAACCGTTATAATATGAGTCATGGGTTAATAATTTACATTCATCTAAACTGTTAATCTCTTTAATTGCTAATATGTGACGATTGGTAAAAGAACCGCCATAAACATAGACTTTAAAATTAATGTTAGATGATTTTTCAAGGCTTGCAAATAATGAAGAAACTAAATTTCTACATTTAGCCATTCTGTTATCAAATCTCATAGTACCTGAGCCATCGACTAGAACGATAATTGTACCGCCTTGAATTTGTTTAACTTTATCAAAGAATTTTGTTTGGCTTTTGTCGACTCTATAATTAATGTAATTTTTAATGTTAATTTTACCCTTGTTTGATTTTTTATTATATTTGTCACCCTGAATACTTGAAAATATGCTAGTTAATCTGTTTACAACTTTTTTATCGACAATAAATTTACCTTCATCTTTTGAAGGGTCAATAACTTCGTATTTTTCCATGTTAATCATTTATCCTTTGATAATATAAACCAATAAAGTGAGGGTTTTAACCCATCACTTGTTTTATGACATTTCTAACAGCGTCTCTATCGTCTTCATTGTCATAAAATCTTTGAACAATTCCATTTTCTAAAAGTTCTTTTTCTGATATTGAACCATAGAAAGAAAGGATTTGTTTTGGCTCTCGAGTCATAAATGTGGCTTTCTCAGTTATGTCGTCTGTTTTTTGTAAGTCTTGAATACCTTTAGAGATTTTTAATAATTTCTCTTTGAATATTCGTGGTACGTCATTGTCTGTTTTCCAAATAGTATCGATGATAAAATCATCGCTGGCTTGTTGTTTTTTGTAAGGAAAACAACGACTTCTTAACTCAGGATTGAGGTCTTGAACCCCTGAGTACCCGATATTACCAGTGCCTACAATTAGTAGTTTACAACCTTCGTTTAGTTGAATTCTACCTAATCCGTTGACGTCTGCGAATTTTAGGTCGTCTGTATAAGAATTTAAGTTCTTTTGGACATATTGACTAAGTGTATTCATCTCATCTAAGATTACAATACATGCACCTAACCAATTTGCTAATGCAAAACCTAATCCAATTCCGCTTAATT